>Ga0180434_10008861_pt1 | contig 11035 bp, 7 predicted proteins | sample SS_ome_7_FD_132453 | JGI IMG/M metagenome (GOLD analysis project Ga0180434, IMG submission 132453) | Hypersaline lake sediment archaeal communities from the Salton Sea, California, USA - SS_1_D_2 metaG | ecosystem: Environmental > Aquatic > Non-marine Saline and Alkaline > Hypersaline > Sediment... | reverse complement strand
GATTGTAATCGCTTCGTACGCTCTTTGTTTTTTGTGTAATAAGGCTTTTAAAAGATTCCTTTTATCCAAAATACATGCCAATAGTAAGACTCCTCTTGTAGTCCATCAAAAAGAGGGGATGGAAGACGAATGAATCAATCCCTTGTTAGCTCGAAAACCTCATTCTGTAAACTTCTGACAGCATTATTCTTGCCAACACAATTATTTCGTTCAGTTGAATGATTGATTGCGATAAAGGATTTTTCAAGCGAGGATAGATAAAATGAGGCACAAGAAACCATGCATTCACGCACTATTTTTCATGCACTCCCGGAGGAAAAGATGAGCCAGGTTGTTTGCTGATGAAGATCAACTCAGTCAAGATGTTTGAATATGGATTTCGCACGCTTATGTCTAGGGGGAGTATGTTGAGGGGGGCGGGCATAAATAAATAAGTAAATGAGCGAACATTAGGCAAGATTATAGGAAGCATTTAACTTCTTTAAATTGCAAATTGTTGCAGGAAAAACTAAATGAATGGTTTACCACGAGTCTTTGTTGATTGGGATAGGTTTGCCATGTTATGCTACGGCCAAGCCTATTAACTGCGTCCTCTGCAGGGATAATGAAAATAAGAAGATGAGGCAATAGCTACATACGTATTGATAGTGATAATGTCTCGGCTGTATAAAAGGGCTCGTGCATAAGGTTAACATTATAAGTTTCTATGAAGGCTTCTGTCAAAGAAATCGCAGGGAGTGCTCACGCAGCATTTTCTTAATGTTCTATTCCTTAAGGTATAAGATGGTGGGGTTCCTTTGAGACGCGTATATGGACGATTACCTCTATGGTGCGGATACCTATTCGCAATCCGATTTGTTTGCTGGAATTCCAAGGGAGAGGCAGGCTGATATCTTTGGACGAGGCCGGCACCGCCTTGTAGCGTCTGGGGGGACCCTTTTTCGGGAGAGCGGTCAGGCACTCATAGGTTATTTTGTGGAAAAGGGGCGCCTTAAGCTCAGTAAAGTCCATGAGGAAGGTAAGGAGGCAATAATCCGATATATCAATCCAGGAGAAATTACGGCAGCCGTAGCGGTTTTCAGCGGAAAGAGCTACCCGGTCACGGCAGTGGCCGTAGGTCCCACCGAGGTTATTGGCTGGAATAGGGAGGCTATCCTGGATCTCATGTCCGACCAGCCGCCTTTAGCCATCAACCTGCTGCATGTTGTCGTCCAACGCCTTGATGATATTCAAAACCGCTACCTGGAACAGCGGGCGGAACGTGTAGAACAGCGAATCGGACGTGCTCTTTTGCGCCTCGTGAAGCACTCCGGACGAAAGATGAATGACAGGATCCTGATTGATTTCCCCCTCAGCCGTCAGGATCTCGCTGATTATTCGGGCAGTACTCTGTATACGGTCAGCCGTGTTCTTAGTAGCTGGGAGAAAAGGGGTTGGATCAAATCAGGGCGGGAGCGTATTGCGGTTACAGATACTAAATCCCTGCAGGCCTTTGCTGAAAGAGGGCCAAGCCCCGAACTGCTCGAGCTGTGAAGTTAATCATTTTTTTCAGCATTCCAGGGGATAAAGGGCTTCTTTGCGCCAGCGCAAAGATACAATGATGTTGGCCACCTATACTTCGTTTTACTATGTGACGCCTGAAAGGTGACACTGAGGGTAGTCCCATATTAGTTGGGTTTTTACACCAACAGGGGTTATTTTGCGGCGTATAAAATAATCATCTATAGGCGAGCTATGACCGGCACAATTCCTGGAAACCTTTTGACTACTGCTATGGGGGTTATGCCCCATACGGATGTTGATCGTGCCCTTGAGATGGCGCAATCTCTTGATGTGCCTTTTTGGCCTCAATTACCCCATTGCAGCTATTACGAAGATATGTACGTGCAGGCCTCAGAAAATTTCCCTGGGATTATACTCGATATAGAAAAGCGGAGCCTGCGTTTTTCTATGGATAAGTTCCTTGAGGAACTCGAAGACGCGCTTCTGCGATTTGACGACCCAACCTTCTTTGAAATTAGTAAGACCTATTCGGCGGTATACCATCGTTTCCTGGCCCTGGACCTCGAAGACAGACCAGCTATCAGAGGACAACTGGAAGGCCCCATAAGTTTTGGGTTTTACGTGGTGGACCAAAATGATCGCCCCATTCTCTTTGACGATACGGTTCGGCAGCTTTTGATCGATTTTATGGCAAAACGCGTGAATGCACAACTGGCACAGCTCAAGAAGCTCAACCCCCGGGCCTTTATGTTTGTAGATGAGCCAGGGCTTCAATTTCTCTTTTCTGCCATGTCCGGCTATAGCGACGGCAATGCCAAGGGTGCCCTTGACCAGTTTTTCGCCCAGGTGGACAGGCCCAGGGGCGTCCATCTATGCGGGAACCCGGACTGGGATTTCCTGCTCAACCTGGACCTGGATGTGCTTTCACTTGACGTTTACACCAATGGGGAGGTATTCTCGTGTTATGCTCCGTCTATTCGAAAGTTCCTTGACCGGGGAGGTCTCCTTGTATGGGGAATTGTGCCTACTGGTTTTGAGGCCTTTGAGCAGGAAGAGGTGCCTTCCTTGATAGAGCGTCTCGAGGACATCTGGAAGGCCTTATGGGCAAAGGGCATCGATCGGGGACAATTAATAAGCCGGAGCATGCTTTCGCCGGCGACGTGCTGCCTGATCAACCCTGATAAGGAACGGACGGTGGAACGCGCCTTTGCCGCTGTCAACCGCATGTCTGAGACGTTAAGAGAGGCCTATCAATAGCGGGACTGACGATTCCTACTGCATAATTTGGGTTAAAATGGAGGTTACAGATGCCAAAGGATTGGGAAGATAAAAAAGAGCAATTTGATACAATTGATGTGAGGGAGGTAACCGGCAATTTTTTGCCAGGGCTTCTTAAAAGGGCAAGAAGGATTGAGATCGGCGACGGATTGTGCGTCATTCAGAGCTTCGAGCCGATTCCCCTCTATTCAGCCATGGCTGATATGGGCTTTGAACACCTCACCGAGAGGGTTTCAGAAAGTGAATATCATGCCTATTTTTGCCGGATCGAAAAGAAAGAGGGTACATACAAGGATACGGGTGACCTACCCCTGAAGCCGACTGCTATGCTGAATTTCAAAAAAATTGACAATGCGTTGACCGGGGCGGTAGTGCAATTCTGGAACCTGATCTGGGGGAAAGAGAATCCGGCAATTGACCTAAAGACCAAGCTGCTCTTGTCTCTGGCAAATGGCGTAGGCGCAGGCAGGTTCCGGCAGGCGACCAGGGAACTGGTAAAGGCCTATGCGCTGGGCGTTAGTGTTGACGAGCTGGATGAGCTTTTTTCCTTGTTTGTCTGGAATGGGGGCGTGGGCAATTTTGCTTCTGAGATCGGGCCATCTCCTGTTTTCGGTGCATACCAGCTCGTAAAAAGCCTCGAGGGCAAGGGGAAGCCGCATGCAGAGATAATGCAGTCACTTCTGGAGAAGTATGGAGAGAAGAATCCGGAGGTGAGCGTTATGTCTCAGGGCAGAAGAGAGGATGTATAATCTGGGTTTAAGAAAGGAGGAAAAGTGTAATGAGCAAGAATTCATTTGTTTGGTTAATGGCTGCGATTTTTCTTCTTTTCGCAAACAGTGCTGCTCAGGCAAAAGGTTCAAAATGCGAGGAGTGCCACCTCAAGGTGTCTCCGAAACAGGTTGAGGACTTCAATCGAGGGGAAATGGCCAAAAGCCTGGATTGCACTGATTGTCACGGGACACAGCACCAGAGCGAAAAGGATGTGGACAAGGCGATGCTCCCTACAATCGCAACATGCCAGGGATGTCACGAGCAACAGGCGGAACAGTACCTTTCAGGTAAGCATGCGCTCGGGCTGGTCGCGCTTGAGGCAATGCCGTATACCCACATTCAGCCAGACGCCTTTATTGAAGGACAGAAGGGGTGCGGTGGATGCCATACATTGGGTATGATAGAGCAGAAACAGCGTGAGAGCGATAAAAGAGAATATTACCCTTATGGCATGGATTGTCAAAACTGTCATACGCGTCATGCATTTTCAAAAAAAGAGGCAGCTGAACCGGAGGCATGTAAAACCTGTCACATGGGCTTTGATCATGCGCAGTGGGAGATGTATTCGGGCGCGAAACATGGTACGGCCTACATGATTAATCGGGATGTCGATCCTGAGAACAAGGACCGAGCGCCCCGCTGCCAGACATGTCACATGCCCGATGGCAATCACCGGGTATTTTCTGCATGGGGTTTTCTGGCAGTACGGCTTCCTGAAGATGACCCTGAATGGATGGGATACCGGGCTACCATTTTAAAGGGCCTGGGCGTACTGGATCCTGAAGGGAAGCCTACCCCGAGGCTTGAGGTGGTGAAAGCCGGCAAGGTGGCCAGGTTAAGCAAAGAAGAATTTGCTGCAGAAAGGGAGAGGTATGTGAAGGTGTGCCAGCAGTGTCACTGCCCCAGTTTTGTTTCTCATAACATGAAGAATGCTGATAAAATGGTCAAGGAAGCCGACAAGCTGTTTGCTGAGGCTATTGAAATTGTAGCCGGTCTTTATAAGGACGGGATTATTGCCCGTAAAAAGGATGCCCCGGCATACCCGGATTTGCTCGCTTTTTATGACGTCAATACCAAGATAGAGCAGACCCTCTATGAGATGTTCATGGATCACCGCATGAAAACGTTTCAGGGCGCCTTCCACTTGAATTATGATTATTCAACGTGGTACGGCTATGCCAAGATGAAGAAGGACCTGGTGGAAATCAGGGAAACGGCTAAAAAGATGCGGCAGGACAAGAAGCTGAAGCCGTAGGGAAGCGGCTAACCCGGGCAGAGAATTCTCCGGCGGGCAATACGGGGTACCGGTAGCTTCTCAAGCGCAAGGGCAAAGGGCAGGGCTTTGAAATTGACCGGGGCAGAGTGGAGGCAAAAGGCCTTCACACAGAGCGGGCTGATATCATTCGAGACCTGGATCGGGTGCAGGAAGTGGAAAAAGGGCAGGACAAAAAATGTTGTACGTTGAGGACCCAGATCCAGGGGAGGTACCAGCCAGGAGATAAGTTTACCATACAAAGAGGGATTGCCTGCATTTCAATTATCAAAAAACAAGGTTTTATCATATACGATTGCGTTGCCCATGCTGATATGGAAGGCAGCAGCGAGGCATCATATTGCAGACTGTAGCATGCCGAAATAGAGAAAAATAAAGATGGAGAGAAAACCATGATTAAAGAAAAGAAAGTTATTGTAGCGTACCTTATCGTCGTAGCACTTTTATTCGTCGGAGGGATTATTTTGGGATATTACATATGGGGCCTGGAGAGAGGGGAAAAGCCCAACTATAAGGCCTATCTTAGTAAAACGGCGGAACACATCACAGCCATTGAAAATGCTAATCGGAAGCTCAAGGAAAGAACGGACACCTTGCAAAAAGAAATTGCCACGCTTACCGGGAAAATGAAAGAAGATCCAGACAAGCTGAAAGAGCAGATCAAAAGCCTTCAATCGCAGATTGCATCAATTACCAGGGAAAAAGCGGAACTTCAGGCATCCCTTGATAAAACTAAGAAAATCATTAACGAGAGTAAGGAGCTCACGGCAAAAACCCAGGAGCTTACAAAAGAGGTGGAGCAACTCAGGAAGGAAAATGCTTCGCTCCACTCCACTGTAAGCGAGAGCGAAGTCATTCTGAAAGAAAATCAACGAATAAAATCCGAGCTCCAGGAGCTCATGAAGGAAATGGATATTCTCAAACAGGAAAATGAACGTCTTCAGTCGACCAGCGTCGAGACTGAGAGTGCGGTTAAAAAAAACGAGCCCTTGAAAACGAAAATTCAGGAACTCACGGATGAACTGAATGAATGCAAGACAAAAAACGCCGCTTTCGAGACTCTCGCGGATGAAAACCGGAACCTTCGTGAAGAAACCAGGAACTACGAAACGGAGGTTAGGGAGCTTGAAAATGAGGTGGACGTTCTGAGGTCTCGATTGGAAACCATCCAACAGCTTGTAGTGCCGAAGACCAGCGACACACCGCTCGAGCCACCTGCAGAGCAAAAATAAAACATGTGTGATGGCGGAACCACGCTGTTATCGACAACAATGGCACAGCTTCCCCTGCTTTCCAGGCAGGAGGGAATGTTGGTAAAAAAGTACGTTGCGCAAGGAGGGTGAAAGGGCCTTAATTAGCCCATAACGGGAAGAAGTCTATACGCTGATAGCTTATAGCTGAAAGAAGCTCATGGCTTGTAGGGCGTAATGTAGAATTACCCCAATCGTTATTTAAAGATGACCCCTTAACAAGCTATACTCTCCTCTCTCATGTCCATTGCCTATTCCATCATTACCTTTTTCACCAGGTCACTTTTGATATTTCTGAACCTGGCTTTTGTGGTTGTGGGTATCCCACCTTTAGATTGTTCAAGCATATTGTGATGTGTATGGCTGATAGGCTCATTGATGATTTTGAAACAAAACATGGGTTAATCGCCCATAGAGAGCTTAGAAAAATGCCTTCATTTGTGCTCATAAATCCTTTTCGAGCGCGCAACGTCTCGCCCCTAAGAACGAAGTGGAGATCCCGCAGGATACCGGAACTGCAAAACCAAAACTCGCTGCTAATGCTCTCAAATCCCGCTTTCAGCAGGACAGGCCGCAGACGGGACGTAGTTAAAAAGGTAAGTTATTAACCCAAGGTTGATAATCCTTTTATATTAAGATTGGTTGGTTAGTGTTTCTCTATTATGATGTTTTGAATTTATCCACCTCAATGTTGCGTGACATATTTAGGATTAAACATTCTTGCATAAAGAGCAAGATTCATTGCCGCTATAATGAAGATATAGGATGTGACGTGTAGGTGCGCCTTTTAATGGGTGCGCAGTAAAACGCAAGGCATAATTCATTGATATGGAATTTAGCATAGCAAGGAGTTCGAAGCTACTTGCAACCTCATAAACAATTCGAGTGGCAGACTGTAAGTAAAGGATAAAAACGGCGTTATCTGGCCTAAAAACGCGCCTATAATACTAAATAAGAAGGTAAAAGCAGAGAGGGTATAGACTTAAAAGACTATTAATTAGAGAAATAAATGACAATTTTTGCAAAACCTTGTTAGAAAAAGGGCAGTTTAATCATTTCTTGAGTTTTTCGAAACTCTCTATGCAATGCGTTGTGTCATTGTCAAGTGAAATCTCGTTTCAACCTGGGTCTATATAGTAAGAAAATCTGCAGAAAAAGGGATGTTTCCAAATAGGATCTCAAAAAAATCAATTTCTTGACAGCTACATGGTTAAAGGTTAAAAAGGCCAAAAACAGAGATGTTTTTTTAAGAGCCAAGTATTTCAAAACTGGAGGCCAAATCAACCTAAAATTCTTCATGCTGCCTCCCAAGAGAGCCTTTTTTTGATTTGTTAAGAAATCAGAATATAATTTGGACAAGGGGGCCTTATTAGGAATACTTATTGCTAAATGAATCTGTTGCTCACAAGGTTTTAAAGAAGAAACTCGATCTCCTTATACATTTTCATTTTTTGCCCCTCTCCCTTTCACTCTCTTACGAAAACCTCTATCTAAAATCCCCTTAGTAAAAAAGTAATGTTTTATTTAAAGCAAGGTTCTTCCATCAACCCATAAATGAAAGGAGAAAAGAAATGAAAAAAGGGCAGAACAATCAATTCGTAGCCATCCTCATAGGTATAACATTGCTTTTAACCATTCTTCCATTCCAAGCACACGCAGCAATCCCTCAAAAGATAAACTACCAGGGCTATCTCACTGACCCCCAGGGAACAGCTATCGATGGCGACGTATCCATGGTTTTTGCAATCTATCCCCAAATCTCAGGCGGAACGGCCCTTTGGACGGAGACACAAACAGTAACTACCACTGATGGGGTCTTCAGCGTAAACCTTGGAAACGTTAACAGTATAGATCTCCCCTTTGACACCCAGTATTATCTGGGCATAACTGTTGGATCTGACAATGAAATGACGCCAAGGCAAGCACTGAGCAGTGTAGGGTATGCTTACAGGGCAAAGAAGGCGGACAGCGTCAAAGACAGCGTAGTTACCACCGAGGTAATTGCCGATGATGCAGTGACAACAGATAAGGTAGCAGATGATGCCATATCAGGAGATAAAATAGCCCCTGCTACTATCACATCCACCAATATTGCAAATGGGGCTGTGGGGGCTTCGCAAATTGGGGATGGTAGCATAGCCACTGAAAACCTGGCAAATGATGCCGTCACAGCGGACAAGATAAAACCTGCCATTATAAGCAGCATAGACGGAGTGAGTAATGACGGGGGCAATGTGGACCTCGTGGCAGGTGCCAATGTGACCATCACCCCGGATGATGCTGCCAATAAGATTACCATAGCATCAACAGGTGGGGGCGGAAGTGGTGATATCACCGCTGTATATGCAGGCCAAGGCCTGTCAGGAGGCGGAGATTCAGGGGAGGTAAACCTGTGGATTGAACCTCCATTTTCTATGACCGGTAGCACCGCTGCCTCAGGTTCGGTTATCTCTGGTACCAATAGCGAAGGCACTGGTGTTTTTGGCGACAGCTACACCGGCACAGGTGTAAAGGGTGAAAGCAGCAGTGGTACTGGCGTGTATGGCACTCACCGTGCCAGTGGTAACTATGGCTCCCTGGGCAATAGCGGCACAGGGGTGTATGGCGAACATTACTCCATGGGTAACTGGGCCTCCCTTGGTAATGTCACAGGAGGGCTATTGGCCTACAGCGCCAGCGGATTCGGCGTGTGGGCCAGCACCCAAGACGGCACCGGCGTGAGAGGCCAACACAACAGCACTGGTAACTATGGTTCCCTCGGTGACATCGATAGTGGTGTGTATGGTGAAAGCAATCTTAGTACATTTGGCTGCGCCGTGAAGGGAGAACAAACCCATTGGGGCAACACAGGTATACTCGGTGACCTTACATGCGGTGTAACTGGAAGGAGCGTCCATCACAGAGGCGTGTATGGCTACAGCGATGAAAGTACTGGCGTTACAGGACACAGTAAAATCGGTTGTGGCGTGAATGGTGAAACTACCAGGGGTACTGGTACAGAAGCGACTGGTGTGTATGGTGAACACACAGACACGGGAAATTATGGCACTCTTGGCAGCGATACCAGCGGTGCATACGGCGAACACGGCAGCACTGGTAACTATGCATATCTTGGCACGAGCGGCTCAGGTGTTTACGGCCACAGCACAAGCAGCAGAGGTGTATCCGGTGACAGCAGCAGCGGCAGCGGAGTGTATGGTGCAAGTATCAGCAGCTATGGCGTACAGGGCTACAGCTCGAGCGGCATCGGGGTATTTGGCACAGGATCCAGCTCCGGTGTGTCCGGTGTAAGCACCACCGGCATTGGTGTGTATGGCCAAACCAGCGATAATGGCAGCAACGGTGTAGAGGGCCGTAATACCTACTATGGGACCATGGGTGCACTTGGTGGCGTTAACGGAGGGGTATATGGCAGCGGTAGCACCTACGCCGGCTACTTTTCAGGCACTGTCCATGTAAGCGGGACCTTTAGCAAATCCAGCGGTTCATTCAAGATTGACCATCCCCTGGACCCTGAAAATAAGTACCTTCAGCACTCCTTTGTGGAGTCCCCAGATATGATGAATGTCTATAATGGCAATGTCATCCTTGATGAACAGGGTGAGGCATGGGTAGAGCTCCCTGAGTGGTTTGAGGCATTGAACAGGAAGTTTCGTTATCAACTCACCTGTATAGGCGGTTTTGCACCGGTCTATATCGCTGAAAAGATCGTTGACAATCGTTTCAAGATAGCAGGAGGAACTCCTGACATGGAGGTATCCTGGCAGGTAACGGGTGTGAGACAAGACCCATACGCAGCAACCCATCCAATCAAGGTAGAAGAGGCGAAGCCACCTGAGGAGCAGGGATACTACCTGCACCCAGATGTCTATGGCCAGCCTGATGAAAAAAGCATAGACTGGGTGCGAAGCCCTGAAATGATGCAGAAGAGAAAGGCCCAAAGAGGGGCTGAAACCCGGTCCAGCTCTTAGCGGTCAAAATTAATATATGAGGTGAGCTGTTCTGCGTCAGGAGACCTATTCCGGGCTGGAATCCTAACAGTGTCTAAAATTTGAAGTGCCTAAAGTGAGCTAAAGTAATGGATAATAAAGAGTTTTCAAAAGATCTTGAAAAACGAACCAGGAGATTCGCTGTGAGAATAATTAGGCTTTCAACATGCTTGCCGAATACATCGGAGGGCATGGTTGTTAAAAATCAGATAACGAAATCCGGCACCTCAATTGGTGCAAACTACCGCGAGGCCAACAGGGCCAGAAGCAGGGCTGATTTTAAGAATAAGATTAAGATTTGTGAAAGTGAGGCAAGTGAAACACAATACTGGATAGAGGTAATTGTAGAGACAGAGTGGCTATCATGGGAAAAAGCTAAAATGGAATATGATGAGTGTAGTGAATTACTTGCAATATTTACCTCTATTGGAAAAGGCATATAAAGTTGAGATAATCCTTAACCTTAGGCACTTTAGATTACTTTTCACTTTAGGCACTTCAAACTCTCAAATGTTGTAAATAAGCATGTAATCGCATCTAAGAATGCGTGTAGAAACTAACAAAGGAGATAACCAATGAAATATAATAAAGACAATCTGCTATCAGGCATTACTATAGTACTGCTATGTCTTATCTCTTCTGCGGCATACGGGGAGGCCCAATCAAGCACCAATTACACCATCACACATTCCATCATAACCAGTGCAGGGGGTGAGTCCAACAGTGATAATTACACCCTCTCTCACACGCTTGGCCAATCCTCCCCCACCACCTCCTCATCGAGCAGTGGCTATAGGCTCTCTGGAGGCTTCAGACATCCGACCAAGGCCGTTACCGGTGAGGCAGATGGCGATGTAGCTCCCCTTGGCAGTCGTGACGGTGTTGTCAATGTAGGAGATGCCCTTGTTGCACTTCGTTTTGCCCTGCTGCTTGAGACACCCACGCAGGAGGATATGGTGCATGGTGATGTG
>Ga0180434_10008860_pt1 | contig 11037 bp, 10 predicted proteins | sample SS_ome_7_FD_132453 | JGI IMG/M metagenome (GOLD analysis project Ga0180434, IMG submission 132453) | Hypersaline lake sediment archaeal communities from the Salton Sea, California, USA - SS_1_D_2 metaG | ecosystem: Environmental > Aquatic > Non-marine Saline and Alkaline > Hypersaline >... | reverse complement strand
GATGCGGGTGTGCGGGTTGTGAACCGCCGGTGCCGGCCCTTCATCGTATCGTTCAACGACGGTATTGCAGGCCGGCATCGCGGACAGCAGCAGGAGGAGAACGAGAATGATCGGTGTATGCATGGTACTACTCCTTCAAGATGAGGCAGACAGGGCGGACCGGGACCGGGTCCAGGCCCATCGGTGGCGGTTTCCGGCGGATCTCACTTTCACCTGACGGCACAGGCCTGGAACCGGTTTTCCCGATCGGGTCGTGAACTCGACAGTGATGGTATCGCCGGGTGTGGTGTGACATGTGGTCACGTGGACGAGGTCGGGCAGGTTGTCCCAGCAGCGGTCGTCGGCCCTGGGATGGGCGTTCGCCGCAACCAGGGACTGGACGACGCCCAGCATGGAGACGGCGGCGGCGGCACCGGCACCGGCGTTGGTCGGCATGAGCAGGATTCCCATGTTGCCGAGGCTGGAAAACGCTTTTCCGCGGCCGGCTGATGACTCCTTGAATTTGATCTTGTCGCGCAGGATGGCGTCGACGAGCCTGCCGCCTCGGGTCGCGGCCTGCCAGGCGATGTCCTCCATGGGGAAGATTCTCCTGGTGCGGCCGCAGATGAGGGCGCGAGCACGCTCCTCCGTGAAGTTGCGGCCGCGGCGAAAGACCAGTTTGTAGTGGCCGACCCCGTCGGTGAGCTTGCGGGGAGCGGTCCCGGATTCGACGAGGACGAGTGTGTTGTCGCCAGCTGCGGGGGGGGAAAAATCGGGCCGCAGCTGCTTGACAATTCCATAGGCGGTCCTGGCCATCTCCCGGTCCCCGAGACACTGGGAGGCCCATCCCTGCAGGAAGAACAGCAGGGCGAAGTCGCAGCGGTGCTGCTCCTCCTCGGCAAACGAATCCTGGATGACGCCGTTGCGGAAACAGGCGCGGGCGTTTTCAAGGTCTCCCTTGTCGAGGTAGACCAGGCCACGATAATAGTAGGCCATGGCGCGTTCATAGGGCTCGCCCTTGAAGTCTTTCATGCCCTCCTCGTACCACAGGCTCCGCGCCCGCCGGGCCCTCGCATTGTTGGCGTACACGGTTTCGATACCCTGGAGGGCGGATTCCAGCGACCTGCCCGCGACGTCGAAGGCACCGATTTCCATGGCTGCGACGCCGACGCGCATGTTGTTCAACACCTGGTTTCTGCGATCCTGGCGGAGCAGCTTTCTGAACATGGGATGCAGCGGCTTCGGCTTGTCACGGAGATACGACACCATCCGGGCTTCGGGGATGTCCAGTTCAGGGAACGACTGCCGGGTGGCGCAGGAGACGAGGCCGAGGCCGGTGATCAGGAACACCGTCAAGGCCCCGGCCCCGGGGGGATCAGTTGAAGACCACATCGTCCTGTCCTTCCTTCTCGAACTGGAAGTTGTCACTCCAGGCGAGCTCCGAGGTTTCGAGGTCGACCATCTCGAAGACGAAGCTGAAATACCGCGACCGGCGGCCATTCTGGGCGGTCTTGACGAGCTCGGTGATGCGGCCGCCGAGGCGGTAATCGGCCCCCATCGGCCGGTGGGTTCTCCGCATGGAGCCGCCGTCCAGGGCGCCCCGGGTCTTCAGGCCGCGCTCTTTTTCCACAGCATCTGCGTAGTGCCGGCTGACGAACACCATGCGGCCGCGGGCCGCGCGCATGAGTTCGGATCGAAGGCGGTCGGTGATCATGTCCTTGTCGATACGGCTGGACGACTGGTTCTTGAAGTAGGCGGCGTCGACGATGATTCTGGGCCGGCCGCCGCCGGCCAGGCGCCGTTCGGCCAGCATGGACCGGACCATCTTGTCGGCGAGGCCGATGACATCCTGCGAGTCGATACCGAGGCCGCCGATGCGGTCCGGTGTGCCAGGGTTGACGTAGGTCGATGAACGGCCGGACGGGGTGTTTGAAATCCGGTGGCCCAGCTCGGTCGTGCACCCCGCGGCGGCAAGGACGATGACGGGGAGCAGGAATCGGCGGATCGTTTTCATCTCATCTCCTCCCTTTCTTTCCGGCAGTCGCGGCTGTCGATGCCCTGGAAGCAAGAACCTGATGGGCTCCGCTTTCGGTGCAGGTGGTCTTCTTTGCCTGGCTCCGGACCTTCCTGGGGGCGGATCGGATCGCAGACTGGTAGACCCGACCCAGTTCCGAGTAGATCTCACAGGTGCATTTCAGAGCCTTGGAGTAGTCCGCATGGCCGGCGTGCCTGGCATAGAGGTACACCGCCATGGTCTTCGGAGAATTGAAGGAGAGGTCGGACGTGCTCTTGATCTTCGCCCAGCCTCCGGCGGCCTTGATGGCCACCTCCTTGCCGATGGCGCTGCCGACGACACCACCCAGCAATCCGCCGAGAAGAGGAATCTTGCGGGCGATTACCCGGCCACCGATGGCCCCCACCGCAGTGCCGATGCTCTTGCCGGCTGATGCGGTCATCGCCATGTCGACCCACTCCGCCACGACTCCATCCTGGGTATAGGGCGACATGTATTTACCCGAATTTCCCTTGATGGGTTCAGGGGCGACGATCTCGCCGGGTAATGGCAGCGGCTTCACCCGGCTGGCACACCCGGCGAAGGCCAGGGAGATGAATGCTGTCAGGATGACGCATATGGGGCGGGAAAGGAGATGTGTGAACATGGGATTCGTTCCTTTCATGAAGCCGAACGAGGGTTCCGAGCCGCCGGCTGGCTTACGATTTGAAACCGGCTACCACCTCAATGGATGCGTCTGATCGGAACGAACGAAAAAAATCCATTCCGGGGGCGGAGTTGCATGATTCCGCATCGACGGTTTCCGATTGGCTGGATACAATACGAAGCTCGCGGCCGGGGTGAACCTGGAGGATACATCCTGTGAAACCGGACGAAGACGCGCAGGCCCGCATCGAGATATGGGTCAATGAGCGGATCACGGAGTACTTGACTGCTGCTGATGAGGATGATCCCCTCGATCCGGAGACGTTCATCCAGCAACTCGATCAGCAACTCGATCAGCAACTCGATCTAGGGGAGGATCTGCCGGCGGCTGACCGGATGCCCGCCGTGGACCGGTTGCGGGAACAGCTGGACAGGGTTGCCGGCCTCGACTTGACCCGAGGCGGGGCGGGGCCCTTTCTGGGCCTGGCACCGGGGATGAATTTCGACGACTACACCGTCGGCGAGTTGCTCGGCAAGGGCGGGATGGGGCAGGTGTTCAGGGCCACGCAGCAAAGTCTGAACCGCCAGGTGGCCATCAAGATCCCGGACTGGTCATCCGGGCTCAGTCCGAAGGAACGGGCCCGGTTCCTCCGCGAGGCGCAGGTCATTGCCTGGCTCCGCCATCCCGGCATCGTGCCCCTCCACCACATCGGGACCTACCGGAACACACCCTACTTCGTCATGGACCTCGTCGACGGCCGGTCGCTCGCGGACCACTTGCAGGACATGCGGTCGGAAGTCATGCCGCGGACCGGGGCCTCGCTGAAGCGCGAATCCCTGGACTACACCGCCGCCGCCATCGATGTCATCTGCGGGATTCTCGACGCGGTGGGCCACGCCCACGACCGCGGCATCGTCCACCGGGACCTGAAGCCGGCCAACGTCATGCTCGACGCGGGGGGCCACGTGCGGATTCTCGATTTCGGGTTGGCCCGGCACGAGGGGTTCGAATCCATCACCCGGAGCGGCGAGATGCTGGGGACTCCGCAATACCTGTCGCCGGAGGTGCTGGAGGATGTCAAGGCCGTCGGGCCGTGGTCGGACATCTACGCCGCGGGCGTCATGCTCTACGAGCTGGTGACGCTGGCAATGCCGTTTTCGGCCCCGACGCTGGAGAAGACCCTGGCGCGGGTGCGGGCCGGAGACATCACTCCTGCCGCACGGCAGGTGGCGGTGGCGAAGGATCTATCAGCCGTCATCGAGAAGGCGATGGAACTCGACCCCAGCCGGCGCTACGCGAGTGCCTCGGCCTTCACGGACGACCTGAACCGGTTCAGCCGCGGAGATCCGGTGCTCGCCAGGCCGGCCACGTTCCTCGACCGCATGGCGCGGAAAGTCCGGCGCCGGCCCGGGGTGGCCGCGCTGGCGGCCGGACTGCTGGTGACCGTCCTGCTCGGCGCCGTCCTGGTGTACGGATTTTCCCGGGAGGCGGCGATGAGCCGGGCGGAAAACGACCGCAAGACGGCGCGGGAGCTGTTCCTGCACGCCTTGCTGGAGGCGCTGATGCCGGACGAGCTTCTCGACGGTGCCTTGACGCATCGAGAGCTGGGAAAGAAGTGGCTCGAGCAGTCCGGGATCAGCGAAAGGCTGGATGAGGTGGTCCGCCTCGACCCGGAATTTCCGCAGGCGCGGTTGCACAGGGCCGTACTCCTGGCCGAGTCGGGCAATGCCGGGAAGGCGTGGTCCTGCCTTGCCGGCCTGCGCGGGCATGACAGGCTTGCCGGTGTGGTGGACTGGCTCGATGCCTTCCTGAAGGCGAATCGAGGCGATTACGTGGGGCCGCCGGCCGGCACCGGCATCGATGTCGAGGCCGCCAACGAGGTGGAGCGGTTCTATCTCGGGCGCTGGTACATGCGCAGGCGGAATCCGGAAGAGGCGATCAAGGTGCTCGGCAAGATCGAAAGCGAGTCGGTCTACACGGTGCCGGCCCTCTACATGCAGGGCATCTGTTACGGGAGGCATCCGACCTACGACCGGGCATCTGCTTTTGCCAGCTACTTTGCGGTCTACTCGCATGTGCTGGACAATCCGCCGGCGACCCTGGTGAACAACTTGTTGTTCGAGATGACAAATGTCGGTGTCAAGCCTGAGAATCCGTATTTCAAGATTCTCATGGCGGAAGCCGGGGCCAGGCTGGGTACGAAGGAAAACCGGTTCGGCAACCTCTGGAACACGTACGGCGTTGGACTGCGCCATTGCAGGGCGGGCTGGAAGGAGCAGAGAAAGGCATTCCAGAAGGCGGTCGATCAGATCCCGAAAAACAGACGCTACCTCTGCAACCTGGCCAACACGTACCTGGAAGAGGCCAACCTCATCAAGGACAAGGCCGGAATGGCCTACATGGTTGTCGTCCAGAAAGCGCTGCAGTATTTCAAGAAGAGCCTGGAATACAGCGCCGGATTCGGCCCGGCCATCTATGGCCAGGCAATCTGCTACTACTATCTGTACGAGGAAGAGAAGGCGCGCGAATGGGCCGCGAAGGCGGCCGGCCATCCGGACAGGAACATCAGGATCAAGGGCCGGCACCTGGTCACCATCCTGAACCGGAAGAAGAAGTCGCCGCGCTGATGGGTGAGACGGGGATTTTTTCCCGGATTCCGGGTTCGGTCCGGCGCCGGCCGGCCATGAACGAGATGCCGGAGTTTGGGGTGCGCGTTCCTGTTTGGAGTGGTCAGCCGGATGAGAGGATTCTGATTTGAGCTCCACGTGTTCCGGAGATGCGCCATGAGAGCCTCCTGCGTTCTGACCTCGGCCCCGGGGAAATCGAGAACCCGCTTGCGATTGGTGAGAGATAAGATAGTCTTGCTGGTTGAAAAGGGCCGGGGAGGTGACAACGTCGAGGATCGGATGGACCAGTCGTCTGGATCACACTCCCGGACGCTTCGTCTCATCAAGCTGGTGAACGGCGGCGACAGGGAAGCGCTGAACGAGCTTCTCGAGCGGTATCAGTTGCGTATTGCCGGGTATGTCCATACCAGGCTCAAGGGTCCCCTCCGGGGGCGGCTCGAGACCATGGACATCGTCCAGGACGTGTACGAGATCGCCTGCAGGCAGCTGCCGGGTTTTCATCCACGGTCGCCGAGCGCCTTTCATCACTGGCTCAGGAAGATCGCCGGCCTGAAACTGAAGGACGCGTACAAGTTTCACCTCGGGGCTGACGGGAGAAACGTCAGAAAAGAGGTATCCTTCCACACCGGTGAAGAGGATTCCATCAACCCGGCGGAACACCTGTCGGCGCCCACGGATGACCCTGGAAAGAACCTCGATCGAAGGGCGGCCTTCGAGCGGATTCTCGAGCTGATGGAGGCCCTTTCAGAAGAGCAGCGGCAGGTGATCCAGCTTCGCATCTTCGAGGGGCTGAGCCTCGGGGAGATTGCCGAACAGCTGGGGATTGAACCGGACGCCGCCCGCATGCGCCTCGTCAGGGCGCTGAAGAAGATCAAGGTGGTATTTGAACAGGGAAACCTGAGCGATGTCTGACGAGTACGATCGGAACGAGGCTGACCTGAAAGCCCACCGCCTTCTGGAGAAACACGTTGATTTCTCGGACCCGGATGGGTCGACGTCCATGGACGGGATCGAGGTCGAGGATCAGGAGACCCGGAAGTCGCTCGAGGACCAGCTGGATGGTTTGCGTATCCTCGAGAAGATGCTGGATTTCAAGAACAGCGGGAAGCTGCCGGCCCGTGCCGGGGCAAGAGTGACGATACCGGAAGAGACCCCGCGCCTCGGGCGGTACGCCCTGCTGGGAGTGGTGGGGAAAGGGGCGATGGGCGTCGTATACCGTGCCGCCCGCGAGGGCCTCGATCGTGAAGTGGCGCTCAAGGTGTTGCCGCCGCACTACAAGCTGAATCCGGAGCGGGTGGAGCGGTTCAAGCGAGAAGCACACCTGGCCTCGGGTTTGAAGCACAGCGGCATCGTCCGGGTTCTGGACGTGGATCGGCACGAGGGCACCTGGTTCTACACCATGGACCTGATCGAGGGGAATGATCTGGGTACCGTGCTGGAAATGCTCGAGCGTGTCGGCCTTGTGAACCTGACGGAGGAGCATCTGCCCCTTCTCGGTGGAGTTCCGGTCGACAATGTGCCGGCTTTCACCTCTGCGGCGGCCAGGTACGTCATTCATTGTGTCCACCTGGTATCCAGGCTGGCCCGGTCCCTGGCCTTCGCCCACGAACAGGGGGTGCTTCATCGCGACCTCAAACCGGCCAACATCGTGCTGGACCGCCAGGGAGAGCCGGTCATCACCGACTTCGGGCTGGCGACACCAATGGATGTTGACGAGCTGACCCAGAACTGCATGGGCACCCCGCACTTCCTGCCCCCCGAGGTCGTCGAGGGTGTCGAGCGGCCGAAGCCGGAGCAGGACATCTACTCGCTGGGCGTCATTCTCTACCGCCTGTTGACGCTGCGGTTTCCGTTCGAGGGAAAGTCGCTCGGTGCCCTCATGAAGTCGATCTGCGCCGGGGAATACACGGCACCGTCCCGCATCAACTCTGCCGTCAACCGCGAACTCGAGGCCATTGTCCACAAGACCATGCACGTGGACCCGGAATCCCGTTACACCTCGGCAGCGGACCTGGCAGCGGACCTGGAGCGTTATGTGCGGGGGAGGACGATTCACGCGGCCACACCGCCGGTGTGGGACCGGTTCCGGCGCCGGCTGAAGCGGAATCCCTGGATGGGCGTGGCCCTTGTGCTGGCGGTGGTGGCGATGGTGGAGTTGATTCTGCTGCTCTTGACAATGTGATCAGGGTTCGATTTCCTGCCTGCTATTTCGAATAGACCGTGTCACGTTCTTTCTTGTAATGGTCGATTCTCCGCTCCAGGTCCCTGGACCAGGCAGATGCGTTCATCCTTGTCGTCGCTTTCATTTCCCCGTAGGTTTCCTTTGTGGACCCGATCCCGAGAGCGTATTTCATCAGCCAGTCGGCGACATTCGATACCTTTGCGTAATCGAGCAGGATCTCACCGATGTCGGCAAACGACCTGCCATGCTGCAGACTGACGCCCCTGATCGCCCTGGCGCCCTTTTTTACCGTCTTGTAACTCTGGTATGTGCCCTTTGCAATCGGATTCCGATTTCCACCCAGGGCATCGAAGGCGAGGTCCCCGGTTTTCTCCCCGAGCTCGCTCGTGAGGTACTTTGACATTTTTTTGGCCTCTTGCCGGGCGAGGTACTTTGCAGCCGGAACAGCTCTGCCGGTCGTGGTGAGGGCTGCTCTGGCCGCCCTGGCCGCCCTGGCCGCCTTGAATCCGGCCATCACCAGGACGGTGGCCGCATCGCCCAGGAAATCGTAGAGGACACGGTGGGCCATGTGCCGGTTGTAGCTCCCCTCGAGTTCATGGAGGACACAGTCGGCCTTGCCTCCGATCTGGTATCTCAGCTGTTTCAGCTTTGTGATCAGCTTCTCGTACCCGGTACGACTTCGTGGGAGGAGAAGCCGCCCGCCCGCGGGGATGCGGTCCGGGTGCTTCAATACCGGGTATATCTTCGAGTTGTAGATCCAGATCGGCTGCCAGTGGCGAAAGCCGTAGCGCCTTGCGATGGACGACAGGGTCTCTCCCCGCTTGATGACGTGAACACCTTCGTGGTCACCCGTGTAGCTGGTGTCCGGCATGTTTTTTCTCCTCGGATCGGTGGTTGTTCTTTTTCTCTCCATGGTGAAGAAATCGCAGACCGAACGGATATTCTCCGTTCGGTTTGTCTTCGCCCGGCCATTGGACACCTTGAATTGATCGCTTCGGCGGCTGCTGTGGTGCCGCCAATCCTGATTTCCTCGAGGGAGACATCATGGCCAGTTCCAGATCTGTTGCCCCCGGACAGTGGGAAAAACTCGTGCAGGCGGAGGCGCGGCTTCTGAAGGCGCTTGCCGGTGACGGGGATGCCACTCCGACCGACAGCGATGAAATCGCCACTCGACTCGAGCGAAGTCTCGAAGCGCTGGTGCTGACAACTCAGTTCATCGACGGGCTGAGCCGGACCGAGATGATGCTCCGGTCGCAGCTCTATGGCCCGGGAGGAAACCAGAAGGAACAGGATGAAGGGGCCGCAGTGTCCGACCTCTTCGTCCAGTGGATCCTGGCGTCGGGCGACGAGGCCGGGGCCGCAAAGAAACGGCTCGAGGCACACCTCATCGATGTGGCAGGGCGGCTCCAGACCACCACCTCGGTGCAGCACGATGCATCGAGGGCGCTTCTGGTGAAGCTGAACGATTCCGTGGTGCCCCTCGATGCGTGGCGGAAGAAGCACGGGCGCGGGCGTCTTCTGCTCGGCCCTGCGCGGTGGATCGTGCTCTGGCGGGCCTTCCTGAAGGCTGACCTCGATACCATGCGGCATGTGGACTTCGCAAACTACTACCAGGGGCAGATCCGTGCTCGGCTCGAGGGGTGATCCAGGATAGCAAGACAGATGGAGGTGAATTGCATGATGCGAATCGTGAATCTGATATCCATCGTGGCGGCAGTGACGATGATGTTCGCCGGCTGTACGGCGATGGTGAAAATGCAGGTGGACTACGCTCCGGATCTGCACGACGAGGTGGGCGGCAAGCTCAGCGCCGAGCCGGTGGGTGAGAACAAGGTGGTGAAATGCAAGGATTTCAAGACCGCCAGGGAACATGTTGCCAGGATCAGGAGCAGTGGTGGGTGCTCCATGAACCTGGATGCCCGGCACTGGGAATCGAACAACATCACCAGGATCCGGAATATCAAGGTCCCATCCGGGACCCGGGAACTCTACATCATCGTCCACTCCAACCGATTCTCCGCTGCCGGTCATGGTTTCGACGACCTGGTGGTTCCCATCTCGGAAAACGGCCAGGTCAAGATCAGGATCGATGCCCAGGGCAATATCCGTCTGAAGTCCTGCGCAAACAGGAGAGACACACCATGAAAGAGACGAACGGCCATCGGGAAGAATCGCTTCCACCGATCCTCTGGGAGGACGGCATGTTCCTGCTGCCGCACCATTTTCAGTATCAGGAGGATCGTTTCGAGCGCATGCTGAGAGGGCTTCCCGGCAGCAGTCGGTACGGCGTCGAGGTTGTGGAATCCGATGAGGATGTGCTGCGGAAGCAAGGGATCTACCGGCTGAAAACCGGGGCGGTCACCTTCGAGGACGGGCAGCATGTCATGATCCCGCACAATGCCGATCCGCCGGCCGAGGGATGCGTGATTTCTCCTGACCGGGTGAAAAGCGAGGGGGGGATCGAGGTGCTGCTCGGTATACCGGAGCGCGGAGGCGGCAGGGACAGCCTGGCCAGGTTTCGTGTCGATGCCATCGAACTTGCCGACGACACCACCGCCGGTGGTTCGACCGAGGTCCTCTCGGTCCGCCGGGTGCAGACCCGGCTGTTTCTCCGGGGGGCGGACACGGCCGGCTATTTGACGGCGCCGATCGATCGTGTCGTCCTCGACGAAGAGGCCATCGAGAACCACGGCCGCGAGGAGTTGATCTCCGACCCGGATTACATGCCCCCGGCCACGCACGCGCGGCGCAGAGGCCGCATCTGGACGGCGTTTCACCGCGCCGCCCGCCGGCTGGAGGCGGTCTGCATCAGGCAGGCGAACCTTCTCGACAGTCGCCTCGGAAACCGCCGTTCGTTCAACGCCGACGAGTTCCATGAGCTGGCGAAGATCCAGCACCTGTCCCGTGAGCTGGCGGGTCTCCGGTGCGATCTGCGCACAGACGAGATCCGGGTCACCACGCTGGTGAAGGATCTGATGCGGATCGCAGGCGGGCTGGCCCCGTTTGCCGAACAGGCGGCCCGGTTCCTTCCGGTTCTGTCCGATCCGGAGAAATTGCCGCCGTACGATCCGGCGGATCCGAGATCCTGTGTCGGCCCGCTCCTGGATTTCCTGCGCGAAATCGTGGCCCTCGTCTTTCCCGCCGACCACCCCAGCTTTCCGTTCGAGCTCGACAATTCGGATCAGATCTGGAAGGTCGATGTCAAGTCGGACTGGATCCTGGACGGCAGGTACAAGTTCTATATCCGCATTGTGACCGATGACAGGGCGGGCATCGACGGCGACACGCTCCGGCAGCAGCTCAATGTCGGCTCCCCGCGGACAGTGCTCAAGATGCAGTTCCGCGCCATGTCTGCGTTGAATCTGGTCACGGTCGGGCCGACTCTGCCACCGGGACTTCCCCCGGGTCCACGGTTTCACTACTTCATCGTCGAGCGGACCAGCCGGTTCTGGGATGCAGTTGTCAGGGAGCGGCAGCTCGCTGCTCGTGTCCTCGGCAAGGTGGAGGTTCACTTCCAGGGATTGTCCCTCTGGGTCGTGGAGCCGGCCCAGTACAAAGAGACCGGCGAAGAGACCGGTAAAGAGACCGG
>Ga0180434_10008859_pt1 | contig 11038 bp, 14 predicted proteins | sample SS_ome_7_FD_132453 | JGI IMG/M metagenome (GOLD analysis project Ga0180434, IMG submission 132453) | Hypersaline lake sediment archaeal communities from the Salton Sea, California, USA - SS_1_D_2 metaG | ecosystem: Environmental > Aquatic > Non-marine Saline and Alkaline > Hypersaline >... | reverse complement strand
TCGGGGTTCGGAACGGACGGCGAGTCCATGCGGAGCTTTTCGCCGGCCGAGCCGCGGATCTGCATCCCCGGGGCGATCGACTCGATAACCTGCGTCGAGCCGTCGTCGCGCGGCTTCTCCTCGCGCGCACCCTGTTTGCGGTCGCCGGCGGGCTGCGGGGATTGCGCGTCCATCTCGCGGAAGATCGCGAAACAGCTCACGACTTGCTGCTGCACGAGCTTGGCGAAGTTCAGATCCTCGAACATGCCGAGCACGTCGAAGATCGGCGCGAGGGCACTGATCCCGCGGGTCTGCGAGGCGCGGCGTCCCGTGTAGATGTGGAAGACCTGCTTGTGGCCGTCCTCGTCGCGGGCCGGGTACTGCTTGACCTCGTTCACGCGCCGCAGGGGGTGCATCGGCGCGACGTCTTCGCGCGTCAGCCAATACTGCTGGCGGCGGCGGTTGCCGTCGAGCAGGACGCCGTGCACGACGTTCTTCGTGGTGTTCGTCGGCGTCCGCAGACGGTGGCCCTCGACGAGCTCCAGCGAGAGCTCCACGGTCGGCAGGACCAGAATGTCGCCGTCGACCAGGCTCTCCCGCAGGACGAGGTCCTCCATTTCCCAGAAGGTTCGCTCGCCGGCCAGGTCGCACTGCTCGGGATCGTCGCACCACTCCAACCAGCGGTCCTTGAAAAGCTGATTCACGCCGGCGTCGCCGGTCTGCGGATCGTAGGCCAGCCCGTCCTGCAAGATGTTGCCCACGGCGCGGTCGATCGTCTGCGAGACGATCACGTCGTTGCGATCCATGTCGCGGGCGGTCTCCATGATCCGCAGGTAGTCGCCCTCCGAGCGGTAGTGATAATCCGCATGCGCGCCGCCGGGCGGGACGTTCCGTTTGCGGCGGAAGCGGCTCGCCTTGGCGGCGGCGAAGTCGGCGCGCAACTCGCCGTAGAGGCTCGCCAGGGTCGGTTCGTTGGGATCGCGGCGTCGGGGCATCAGTCGCGGAAGGTCTCGCAGGAGAGGTGGATCACGCCGCCGGTCGACGCGCCGCCGTTGGCCGAGAGCCAGGCTTGCGCGGCGCAGAGCTCCTCGCGGATGAGGTCGGGCGAGAGCTCGGTTTCGAGCGTGCCGTCGCCGCTCTTCTTGGCCATGCGGCGGAGCAAGAAGCGGCAAGCCGTCACAAAGGCGGCCGCCTTGGTGCTGCTGGCATCCTCTTCGTAGGACGCGTTGTCGTCATACGCAGCCAGGACCTGGGCGTCGGTCGAAGCGCTGGAGAGCGTGGACACGGCGAGTGCCGGCGGGGTGGGAGGGGCGACGTCGAGAAGGCGTCCGTCACAGATAGCCGGCTGGCCGGCCAAAGTGCAAAAAAAAGGGCCGATCCGAACGATACGGGTTCGGATCGGCCCTGGAGGGGGGCGATTTTAGCGGATCACGCCCCAGGGCTCGGGAGGCGTCGCCTGGCGAGCCCGGGGGGCGTAGCACGTATGATGCGGCGCGGCCGCAGGGGGCCCGCCAGGCGGCGCCTGGCGAGCCCTGGGCCGGTCAGTCGGGGTCCCAGCTCCAGAACCGCTGGAGCCCCCGGGCCGGGACCGGCCGGGCGAGCGGCCGCGGGTCGCCCAAGATCCAGCAGACGGGCCCCGTGGCCAGCGGGTCGTCGCGGAGCCCGTAGGGATCGGGATCGCCGGCGGCCGGGTAGTCGACGACGTCGAGCAGTTCGACGGTGCCGAGCACGGCCCCGCGGGGGACGTCGTCGGGGACGTCGACGCCGGCGGCGACCAGAGAGCGGCGATCCGCGTCGTCGTGCGCGCGATCGACGCCGGCGTGGATCGCGATCTCGCCGCGACGGCTGGTCCGCCAGTTGCGATTCTCGACGCGCTTCGGGCCGTGGACCACGGCCCAGGCCCAAAGCGCTCGCAGCGTGATGGCTTTCATGCGGGTCTCCGTTAGAATGGGGCGTGGAGGTGGTCTCGTGAAGTGTCCCAAATGCGGCCGTGACGTGGAACCCTGCGGCGAGGTCGACTTGGACGGCGTCGTGATGCCCGTCTACCAGTGCGACGCCTGCCTCGTGCCGTGGGATCTCGGCGGCGAGCGATTCGAGGTCGCGTTGACGTTCGCCGTCGACGCGGACGGCAACTGCCTGGACCACGAAACGCTCGGCCCGCTGGAGCTGGACTAGCGGCAGATCAGGCGGATCAGCTCGCCGAGCGTTTCGACCCGAACCCGCTGAATCCGCCGTGTCCGCTGCACGCGGGCCGTCGTTTCGCGCGGCGGCTCGTTCTGGGGATGGATGCCCAGCAAGTCCCGCATCCGCTCCGCCGCCGCCGCGGGATCGTCGGCGGCGTCGATCTGCTCCAGGATGTGGTCCGAGACGAGCGGCGGATAGGCGAGCCGGATCGCCCGTCGCACGTCGCCGCCGGAGCGGTCTTGGAGCTGTTGGTGCGTGAGTCGACGGGGACGTCGGCGTGGGAACTGTCTCATGATCGGTTCTCCTTTCGATAGACGGCCTCGACCGCGGCCTTCGCATCCTTGAGATACTGGAAGCCGCGGCCGGTCGGTGTCAGGATCATCTGGCCGTCGGGCGCTTGCCCGTAGTAAGGCCAGAGCGCCGTGGGGTGCCCGCAGTGGACGACCCAGTAGTCGGTCTGGCCGTAGCGATAACGGACGCCCGGGCGCGTGCCGTAGCGTATCCACCGCGGCACGCGGACGGTCGTCATCCGCACGAAGGGGTGAGACGGGCGGCGGGGCATGCTCAATACTCCTCGGGCAAGAGGATCGTGGTCGCCGAGCGATCGGCCTCGGTGATGATCCAGAGCCGGACGTTCCGCAGCGTGCGGTAACAGGACAGGAGCCGCGCGTCGTGCTCCAGGGCGTCCTCGTTCAGGCCCTTGTCCTCCTCGCAGACCTCGCCCCAGTCGCCCTTGGCGTGGCGGGCGAGAAAGAACGCGGCGTCCTGCCCGGCCTCGTCGATCGCCCGCATCGCGCCGGGCGTGGCCAGGAGCCGCCCGATACGGAAGCGGCGGCGGCGGTGTGTTGCGTTTCGCATGACAGATCTCCTTGTGCTAACGGGAAACGGTCGACGCGCTGGGGAACGGGTCGCGCGTCAGGCGGTACTCGACCGTGAAGAGGTAGCCGCTGCGGTTGGCGTAGCGGTCGCCGGGCTGCGTGGCCGGCTGGCTCCAGCGGGGCTCGTGCTCTTCGAGCCCGAGCGCCAGCAGCGTGCGGTGCAAGTGGAGCGCTTGGGCGCTCCAGCCGAGCCGGTCGACGCTCGGCTTGTGCGACAACTGGAGGCGGCCGCCGCCGTAGCCCTCGACCCGGCCGCCGAGTTGGCGGACCAGGTCGAGCAGCGCCAGCCGCGACGCATGGGAGAGGTCGCAAAGGGAAAGCATGGCGTGTCTCCTCAGAACAGAACAGCTTGAGCCGTGACCGTGGGGGCCGGCTCGGGGACGGGGAATCCGCGGCGCTCGGTACGGCGACCGCGGAACGAAAAACTGATCGCCCGCTGGTCGGGGAACGCGGGCGGGCGACGGCCCAGGCCGCCGCTGGTCGATCCGAAGTAAAAACCCTCGCGGCGCTCGGCCCAGTACAGGGGGTTGCCGCGACGGACGACCAGCAAGCGCTGCGGCGATCGCCAGAGGCCGGCCACGGCCAGCGGCGACGGGCCGACGATCGTGCACGCCTCGATCACGCGCTCGGCGAGCGAGCCTTCCAGCTCCTCGATCAAGAGCCCGATCACTTCGGAGTCGCAGTCGGTCGAGGGCATCAGGACGTATTCGCGGATAATCTCGCGGTGGTCGCGGAGGACCCCGTTGTGCACGACCCAGCCGCCGTCGGCCGGGTGGGGGTGATTGTTCGTGTTGTCGGCCGGGTCGCCGTGCGTGGCGAAGCGGCAGTGCCCGACGAGCATCCGCGCGTCGGCCGTCATGGCCAAGAGGCCGAGCCCGTCGCGGATGCGGCCCGACTGCTTGAACATGCGGACGCGGCCGCGGCCGTCGATCCAGGCGAAGCCGAAGGCGTGGGGGCCGCGCTGCTGCGTGGCCGCGGCGATCGCCGCCAGCCGGTTCATGTCGGGCAGCCCGTCGCCCTTTTTCACGAATCCGAAAATACCGCACATGGCTGGGGTCCTTTCTACTGCTGTTGTCCGCGGCGGCCGTGGTCGGCCACCAGCAGGTGGCCCTCGAAGTGGCAGCGGGCGAACGATCGGGGGAAGGCTTTGCGAAACAGGTTCAGCGACCAGCGGCAGGCGCCGCGCTCGTTGCGGCCCAGGGCGTGGGCGAACTCGTGAAGGTAGCTCACCACCGAAAGCCGCGGCAGAACGATCACGTCCTCGGCGGGCAGATAGCACTCCCAGTTGATGAGTCGCCAGACCCGCATGCGGAGCCGCGTCCGCTTGCCGTAGATACGGCACAGGTCGCCGTGCAACTCGGCCAGCTTGATCCGCTGCTCGGCCGTCGTGCCGCGCCAGGGGCGGCGGCGGGCGAAGCGCCGCAGGGCGCGGACCGTTTCGCGACGGAACCGCATCGAGTCGTCCAGGACCTCCGCGCCGTAACGGGGATAGCCCGCGCGTCGGCGGGCCTCGTCATTGGCTTCGGCCCCGGCCCACGGCTGGTCGGCTCTGTGTCTTCTGATTGGCATGATGGGTGCTCCTTGTAACTAGGCGCCGCGCCGCCAGGCGTGGCGGATGGCGTCGGTGATGTTGTCGGGGTTGTCGTCGGCATCGTCCTCGCCGCGGTAGCGGGCCAGGGCCTCCTGCTCGCCGTCGTACTGCTTGGCCAGGCGGACGAACTCCCGTTTGATCGCCTTGTGCTCGGGGGCCCCTTCGGCGGTGACGTCGCCGTAGGTGTGGCTCGTGCGGCCCTTGGTCCATCCCAGCTGGTAGAAGAGCCGCGTGAGCGCGGTGTGGCCCTCGCCCTTGCGTGCGATGGGGCTCGTGGGGACCGGCTTTTTGGCGGTCCAGTTGGTCTTGCGGCTAACGCTCAAGGCCCGCTCGACCAGGCCCAGGCAGAGGCGGACGTAGCCGAGGATCTTGACGAGGTTCGTGCTGCCGGAGAACGCGCGGAACTCGACGGTCGCCTGGCGGCCGCTGGCCAGGTTGGTCAGGTTCAGGACGTGGTAGCGGTTGCAGCGTGCGCTGTTGATCGCGGCGGCGGCGTTGCCGTTGCGATGCACGCCGCGGCACCAGTTGCCGTTCTCACGGTTCGTGCTCCCGGTCGTCGCGTAGATGGCCCGCTCGAAGTTGGCGACGAGCGTGATCAGGCGGGCCAGGGCGGCGGCGTCCCCGGTCCAGCCGACGTGGACGTGCACGCCGCAGGAGGCGTTGACCCGCGCCCCCAGCTCGTTGATCTTGGCGACCGCTTCCATCAGGTTGCGGACCCCCTCGCTGCCCTTCAGGATGGGCGACACGAACTCGCAGCCGGTGCGGCCGCGGGGGGCGTTGATCGAGCAGTCGGACATCGTCCGCCAGCCCTCGGGCAGCCCTTCGGCCCGCGTGCGGCCGTGGTAGCGGCCGACGGTCAGCGCGCCGTGCGGGACGTGCGTCTCGATCTCGACGCCGAAGGTGAGTGTGTTGACGTCCATGGCTTTCTCCTTTTTTCGGGTGGTCTTGTTTCCCTCACTGCTACTATTATAAGGGACCGCCCGAATGGGGGGGAGAAAACCGCAGCGACGGCTGCCTGGAGGCTCTGAAGTCCTTTTTGTATAAGGACTTAGGCACAGAAGTTTTTTTTGGAATTCCGCGAAAAGCCCGGCCGTGCGCCCCCGGGGGCGCGGATTCCGCGTCGCAAGTCCTGGACCGGCCAGGACTTGAGGTTCCTCGCCGCGCGACGCGACGCGGGCGGAGGCCGGAAGCCCTTGGGAGGCTAGGGCTTCGCCGCCTCGGCCGGGTAGAAGGCGAGCGGGTCGGCCTGGCCGCCGCGGCCGGCGCGGGCGATCAGATCCAGCGCCAGCAGGCGGGCCGTCCCCGAACGGATCGCGGAAGTCGAGACGCCCAGCAGCCGCGCCAGCAGCGAGGCGGTCGCGCCGGGCCAGCGGTTGACGGCGGCGAGAATCGCCTGCTCCGACTCGCTGAGGGCGAAGACCCTGGGGTGGGCGGCGGCGTAGTTCTCCGCCTGCGGGCGGTCCATCGCCGGGCCGCTGTACTGGAAGCCGGCCGTCAGCCGGCGGCAGGAGGAAAAGTTCTTCATCACGCCGGGCCGCAGCGTGCCGTCGTGGCGGCGCGCCGAGCTGAGATACATGCCGCTCCCGCCGGTCCTGGAGACCATCGACGGCCGGCGGACGCACCGCCAGCGCGGCGAGGCGAGGCGGTAGCCGATCATCGCCGGGTGGCTCGTGGTGCCGAACGCGCGGCCGCCGAGACCCGCCCAGATCGACGCGCAGAACTCGGAGAGCCGGTTGCCGATGCCGAGGCCCTGGAAGTCGGGCAGGACGACCGTGCGATGCTCGCGCATGTCGCCGCGGACGCACTTGCGGGTGTTCCGCCTCACCCAGGCGGAGAAGGCCACCGGGCGCTCGCCCCAGAAGGCGGCGAAGCACTTGGCGTGCCCGAGCAGATTGCCGTTCAGATAGTGATGACGACGGAAGAGAACCCAGGCGGAGCGGTGGACAGGAGCGACGGTGAGCTCGATCGGCGGGCGTCGCCGAAGGCACCCCCTTGCCAGCCGGCAGCTGGCCATGTCGAGCGTCCAGTCGGGCTGGAGCCAGTCGAGCACGTCATAATGGCAGGTGACGGCGACAAACCGCCGCGTGATCCGCCGCTTGCGGATCGCCTTGGCGACGGCCGCGGAGCCGATCTTCGCCACGGTGCGATCGACGACGCTCGTGAATTCATCGTAGGCGACGACGTCGTCGTCGCTGTTGTCGAGCAGCGCCCGGGCCAGGTCGCAGCGGAACCGTTCGCCGTTGGAGAGCACCTGGTAGGGCTTGACCCAGCTCGGCGGCGAGGAGAAACCGACCGCAGTCAGCGTCTGCACGACCGTCTTGATCGAGAGCCGCGGATCGAAGCCGTCAAGGATCGACTCGCCCTTGCGCCAGCGGCCGGGCGTGTAGAGACGCCGCCCGAAGTGCGCGCGGGCGATCGTCGATTTGCCGGAGCCGGAGGGGCCGACGATCGCGCCGATCTGCCATTGCTCGTCGAGGCCGGGCAGCTCGACGGAAAACGCGGCGCGGCTTTTGGCCTCCAGGGCGACGTCGAACATGCCGGCCATCTGCTCGACGCGAAACGTCCGCGAGACCGGGCAGTCGACTACAACGTCAACAGTCGGCATTTGCGTCCCTCCTTCTGCATGCGTTCAAAAAAGTCCTTCTGGTCCGCCTCGTCGCGGCAGTCGACGACGACCTCGAAGAGATCGGGGGCCGGCGGCTCGACGTTCTCCTCGTCGGATTCTGCCGTCTCGTCGGCGATCTTCTCGGCCTGCGCGTCGAGGAAGCCGCTCCAGGCGAGCTGGTCGACGAACTCCAGGCCGGGGGACGTCTCGTCGTCGCCCAGCAGGGCCGCCAGCCGCAGCTCGTCCCATTCGGCCAGCTCGGCGGTGCGGTTGTCGGCCAGCGCGAAGCCGCTGGCCGTGGCCGGATCGTCGTCGACCCAGACCACGGCCAGGTGCGTCCAGCCGAGCCGGCCGGCGGCGACGAGCGTGCCGTGGCCGGCCTCCAGCTGCCCGCTCCGGCGATTGGCGACGACCGGCTTGCGCTGCCCGTACTGCCGCAGGCTGTACTCGATCGCCGCCAGGTTGGCGTCGTCGTGGGTCCGCGCGTTGCCCGGATCTTCGCCCAGCTTCTCGACCGGCTCGGCCAGCGGCCGCAGGGCCTCGGCGATGTACGCCAGCTCCGCCGGCGGCTTGCCGGCGGCACGCTTTCGCGAGCTGCCGGAAGGTTTCTTCAGCTCGGCCGGCTCTTGGACGGCGGTTTTCTTCCTCGGCATGGCGTTCCTTTCGGGGTTGGGGGTGGACGGCCGTTCACTCACGCTTCGGACCGTTCGATCGCCGCGGCGTACTGCTCCAGGAGCCAGCGGACGCAGTCGGCCGAGCTGGCCACGCGCTGCCCGTTGGCCAGGCGGGCGCCGACACGGTCCAGCGCGTTCCTGAGCCGCCGCAAGGCGGCCCGCTGGCGGACGTCCTTTAGCTGCGCCTCGACATGGCGATCGACATAGCTCGCGCCGCGGCCGTTGGCCGGCTGGAGACTCAGATAGATGCTCTGGCCCTCGGTCAGCGGCAGGCAGGGCAGCTCGATCGCGACGGCGACCGGGTCGGCCGGCTGCGTGTCCGCCGTCGGCTCTTGCTCGGCGGCCGGCAGGCCGGCCGAAAGGGCCTGGCCGGCGTCGGGGTCGCATACCATCGGCGGCTCCGCGTCCGCGTCGGGCGCGGTGAGCTGCTCGGCCGGCAGTTTCGGTTTACTTCGTGTACGTTTGGCCATAACTCGTGGCTCCTGGGGTCAGCGATCGCTGGCGATGAACGCCCGACCGTCGGGCGTCTGGATTCGCGTATCGGGTACCGGCGCCGGCGGCGGCGCCTCGGGATCGTCGATCAGGCGGACGCCGGCGAAGTGGCCGCCCGCGCAGGCGTAGACGCCCGCGTCGAGGTAGTGGTTGACTTTGCTTTTGACCGTGTACGTGATCACGTTGCCGACGCCCGGGATGAAGACCTCCTCCGGTATCTCGCTGGCGTAGTGCTTGCAGATCGTGCCGTGCTTATTCTTGTCGGGCGACTGGAAGAACCGCAGCGCGCCGGGCTGGTCCGCGGGCGTCTCCAGGCGTGCTTGCAGCCAGCCCTTCCAGAAGTCGACATTCAGCTGCGCGATGAAGAGGCGGTGCTTGACGTCCCAGTCGATGTGATACTGCTGCCCGATGAAGCGCGACTTCTTGCTGATCTTCTCGGGCTGCCGATAGCGGCCCAGGTAGCGCTTGCCGATCCCCCAGCCGAGCAAGGGCAGATAGCGGTTGCCGCTCTCGCGGCAGAACTGGAAGACACTCGTGCTGCCGGGCTGATCGCCCTGATAGCGGGCGTCGATAAAGACGGTCTCGGGCAACACGGCCCGCCCGCCGGCCGTGATCCAGCCCTCTTCGATCGTTCCGTCGCGGAACTCGCGGAGCGTGGTCAGAATCGCCGTCTCCGTCGCCATCGAGTCGCTGGGCACCGTGAGTGTGCCGTAATCGACGACGTGCGCGGTCGCGCCCGCCTCCCAGGCGATCGCCGTCCACCAGCAAAGCCACTTGCCGATGTCGATCCCGAGCGTGAAGTGCTCGGCCTCGGCGGGCACGAAGCCCTGGCGGTGCGAGTTGAAACGCCGCCGCAGCTTGTGCGAATCGAGCTTCACGAGCTGCAACGCCGGCGGCTCGTGCGGGATCACGTGGCAGAACTGCCGCAGCTCGCGCTCCTTCGAGTCCTCGCTTTCGTCGTCGCTCTGCTTCGCCTGCCACTCCTTGATCCCGATCGCGCCGGGCGACCAGAACATATTGCCGTAGGCGCTCCAGCGGAAGCCGAACGTGACCGTCTCGGGCGGCTCGCCGTGCACGTTGCCGTCGACGTCGATCTCCTGGCCGCGGTGCACGAGGCGGCCGGCGAGCAAGAGCTTGCGGCGGTCCTTCTCCGGCAAGCGCTCCGCGCAGGCCGGACAGGCCCAGTAGCTCCCTTTGTAGGCCGCGATCTCCGTTGCGGCGTCCTGCCAGCCGACCAGGTGCTCTCGCTCCGGCGTGACCCAATGCCGGCAGTGCGGGCACTGCACGGCGATCTTCGAGGCCGTGCCCTTGAGCCATTCCTGCCAGATCCTTCCCTCCTCGATACTGACCGTGCACTCAAGATAGGTCCGGCGGAGCATGAAGTCCCAGGCGTCGGCCCGGTCCTGCATCTGCGTGATCGGATCGGGCTCCCTGCTGGTGGGGGGTGGGCGGTCGTACTTGTCGACTTCCGTCGCCACCACGATACGGCTTGTAAAGGACGACCGCTTGGCGTCGCCGCCGTGCCCGCTCATAAACTTGATCGTGGCTCCGTTGCGCAACTTCAGCTCGTCGAACACGCCGCCCTTCGATCCGCGGCCCTTGCTCGGGATCAGGCAGGCGTAGCGCGTCGCGCGCAAAACGGGCGCGATCTCTTCGGTCCATTTGGTGTGCGCCAACTGCAAGTCCGGCACGCCCACCACGACGTTCTCGCCGATCTCGCAGGCGTGGTAGACGATCGGGATCACCCAGAAGTGAAAGCTCTTCCCGCTCTGGACGCAGCCGGGGAACGCGAAGCGGGTCCAGAAGCCGGAGTCGATCGCCTCAAAGGCGAGCTTCGCGTAGGGCTGCCGGTAGAACTTGAAGCGGCGGCCGACGGCCGGCCCTTCGGGAATGACGATCTCATCCTGCACGAACTGCGAGAGCGAACGGACCCGCGGCGCGCGGCACTGCCGCAAACACCAGCGAGCCTCGGCACGGACCGGATCACTCGGCAGCAGCATCAGCAGGAGTATTGAAAAAAGGGTGCTTGAGTGCATCGTCGATCGCTTCGGTGAGCGTGTCGGCCGCGTCGGGCCAGTCCTTGGCGAGCGTCATGGTCGCGGAACGAAATATGCCGGCGATCTCGCTGAACGCGGCGTGCACTTCGTCGCGAGGCAGGAGCTGGCGTTCGGCCTCCTGGCGTTGGATCTCGGCCAGCCGCGCTTTCTCGCGGCGGAGCTTCTCGGTCGCCACGTCGAGCGGGTCGTCGCGCAGGATACGCTCGCCCTTCTCGTGAAGCGTGGCGTGCAGCCAGGCCAGGACGGCGGCCAGGTCGACCGTTCGGCCGCGGCACGGGACGGCGAACTCCGCGGCGTGTTTGTCCGCCTTGGCGGCCGTGATGCCGGCGAGCTGCAAGTACAGTTTCTTGGGCAACTCGCGACACAGTCGTTCACGGTCCTGCTCTTCCTTTGCACGGCTGACTTTGCGCAGGGCGGTCGACTCGCGCACCGTCAACCGCCGCCCGGCGAGCTGCTTCTTAGCGGCCGCCCGAGCGAGCTCCGTATCGTGCGGTGTTATGCCGGCGGCGCGCGCCACTGATGTCTTCCCAAAAAAAGTTCGGAGCGCAAAAAAGTATGTCGATTTCCCCGCGGAGCGG
>Ga0180434_10008858_pt1 | contig 11039 bp, 9 predicted proteins | sample SS_ome_7_FD_132453 | JGI IMG/M metagenome (GOLD analysis project Ga0180434, IMG submission 132453) | Hypersaline lake sediment archaeal communities from the Salton Sea, California, USA - SS_1_D_2 metaG | ecosystem: Environmental > Aquatic > Non-marine Saline and Alkaline > Hypersaline > Sediment... | reverse complement strand
TCCGACTTGAGCATAAGTCTGGATAAAATCGAGGAATTTCGTGAGACCTTACTTTCTGAAACAGAGATTGGAAATGATCTGTTAGCTTTTTTATTTTCGATTGTTCTGTCTTCCATATACAGAAGGCTGCTTGAGCCGATATCAGAGGTTTTACGGACTGACCTCTATGAAGGGGGGGATTGCCCGCTTTGCGGAGAAAAACCGCACTATGGCATGCTGAAGGCTGAAGATGGTGCCAAATATCTTGATTGTTGGCTTTGTGGCACCCGATGGATGCATGCCCGTGTAAAATGTCCGTATTGTAGCAATGAAGAGAGGGAAGAGCTTGGTTATTTTACGATCGATGAAGAAGAAATCTGTCGTGTGCATTATTGCCAGGCTTGCTGCTGCTACTACAAGATTTTTGATACAAGACAGTTCAATGCGGATGGTGGAATTATCTTGGCCATCCATAACCTTGCTTCACTGGAGTTTGATTTATTGGCCAGGAAGGAGGGTTTTTCTTCAGGTTCCGGTTTGGAATGGATAAACGAAAGGGAAATTGTAGAAGATTATAGAAAAGATTAGGAGGTGGATTTACTGATGCAGTTAACGCGACGCAGTTTTTTAAAGCTTACCGGTGCGGCCGCTGCGACGGCAACCCTAGCCGGTGTTGGTCTGAAACAGTCATCTGCGTCTGCCGCTGAGCCTTTGCGTGTAAAGTACACTAAGGAATATCCTACAACATGTACTTTTTGCGGAGTTGGCTGCGGTGTTATTTGTAATGTAAGGGATGGAGTTATTGTTAATGCAGAGGGTGATCCCGGTCATCCGATTAACGAAGGAACCCTCTGCAGCAAGGGAAGTTCTCACTTTAATATTTCTTATATCTTCAAAGAAAAAGGCAAACCAGAGCCTAATCCGAATCGCCTGACCAAACCTCTCTACCGCGCCCCGGGCGCAAGCAGTTACGAAGAGAAGGAATGGGATGAAGTTCTGGACATGATTGCCAGGAGAGTCAAAGAGACTCGGGATAGTAATTACGTTGAATCAATTGATGTGGGAGGACAGAAAGTAACTGTTAACCGGACTGAAGCAATATCCTGGCTGGGCAGCGCTTTCTGTACTGATGAAGAAAATTACCTTTTCCATAAGATGGCCAGGGCCATGGGTGTGATCAATATTGATCACTGTGCCCGTCTCTGACACTCCGTAACGGTCGCCGGTCTCGGCGCCACGTTCGGAAGAGGTTGCATGACCAATCACTGGAATGATTATCAGCACAGTGATGTATTTATGAATATCGGTGGTAATACTGCCGAGAACCATCCTATTTCCATGAAATGGATTGAAAAAGCCCGTGAAACCAAGGGCGCTAAGCTGATTGCTGTTGACCCCCGGATTTCCAGGACTGCTGCGATCGCTGATGTTTATGTCAGTATCCGTCCCGGAACCAATATTGCCTACCTCGGCGGGTTGATCAACTATATTCTAGAAAATGACCGTTATCATAAAGAATATGTTGAGAACTACACTAACGCCCCATACCTGGTAAATGAAGATTTTGCCTTTGATGAAGAAAAAGGTTTGTTTGCCGGAGCAGAGGATGATCCGGTGCGCAACGCTACTAAGTACGATACCAGCAGTTGGCAGTACCAGGTTGATAATGATGGCAACCCCCTTAAGGATCCAACGCTTGAAAGCCCAAACTGTGTCCTGCAGTTAATGAAAAATCACTACAAGAAATATACAATTGATAACGTCAGCAAAATAACCGGTGCTGATCCTGCCGCTTTGGAAGAAGCATATCGGTTATTCAGTTCCACCGGTGAAGCAGGAAAAGCCGGTAACCTTCTCTATGCGATGGGCATAACCCAGTTTACTCATGGGGCTCAAAATGTTCGGGCTTGTGCTGTGGTCCAACTATTACTTGGCAATATGGGTGTTGCCGGTGGTGGAGTTAATGCGCAGCGCGGGCAGTCTAACGTTCAGGGTTCGACCGATATGGCTATCCTTTATCATATCGTTCCCGGTTATATGGGTACACCTCAGCAGGCAAAACATGCCACACTTGCTGATTATCTTGAGAAGGAGACACCGGCAAAAAGCTGGTGGACCAACAAACCAAAATATTTTGTCAGCCTCTTAAAGGCTTTTTATGGTGACAATGCCACAGAAGCTAATGAATTTGGGTACCAGTGGTTGCCAAAGCTTGATGGTTTGGATCATTCTCATATTGCCCAGTATAAAGATATGGGCGAAGGCAAGGTCGAAGGGATGTTCTGCTGGGCTGATAACCCGGCTGTATCAGGTCCTTCTGCTGCAAATAAGCGGAACTACCAGAAAAACCTCAAATGGTTGGTTTCAGTGGATGTTTTTGAAAATGAAACAGCTTCATTCTGGCAGGGTCCTGGTATGAATCCGGCAGAGATTGACACTGAGGTCTTCATTCTTCCTGGTGCAATCGGTTATGAAAAAGAAGGCAGCAAGGCCAATAGTGGTCGCTGGATTCAGTGGGGCTGGAAAGTTCAGGAACCACCGGGAGACGCTAAATCTGATCTCTGGATAGTGTATGAGCTGTTCAAGAGGATTCAGGCGATCTATGCAGCGGAAGGCGGTGTAGTGCCGGAACAGATTACCAAGTTGTTCTGGGATTACGAAGGTCCTGATGGTGAAGTTGATATTGTTAAAGTCTGCAAGGATGTTAACGGTTACCGGACAACCGATGGTTCTCTGGTTACTAATTTTGTTGGACTGCAGGCTGACGGTTCTACCGCCTGCGGTAACTGGCTCTATAGCGGTTATTACAACAATTATGATAAACCGGCAACTAAGAACCGGGTTAAAGAAAAAGAAGGTCTCGGTTTTAACCTGGGCTGGTCTTTTGCCTGGCCGCTTAACCGCAGGATAGTTTATAACCGTGCTTCAGCTGACCTTCAAGGGAAACCTTGGAATCCATCTGCACCGGTAGTCTGGTGGGATGAAGCATTGCAAAAATGGGTTGGTAATGATATTCCTGATATTCCCGGAAGCTGGACTCTGGAACAGTCGACGGAAAATCCGTTTATTATGCTCCCTGAAGGTGTTGGCAGGCTTTATTCCCACAGTGCACTGCGCGATGGGCCTTTACCGACCCATTATGAACCGGCTGAAAGTCTGGTGCCTAACCTGCTTTATCCTCAGGCAACTTATAATCCGATCAGCCAGCGTTTTTATACCGACCATACGGTTGAAACTGATGAGGAAAGGGCAAAATATCCCTACATCATAACTACTTATCGTATTGTCGAACACTACCAATCCGGGATTGTTACCCGTAACCTTCCCTGGTTGAACGAACTGATGCCGGAACTGTTTATTGAAATCAGCGAAGAGTTAGCCGGCGAATTGGGTATCAGCAACGGTGATAAGGTTATTATTGAAAGTAAGCGTTTGTTAAAAGATGGTGAGCAGGGCGGTATTGAGGCCAAAGCCTGTGTTACCAAGCGTTTCAAACCTGCTGTCATTGATGGTGTTGCACGACATGTGGTTGGAATGCCTTGGCACTGGGGCTTCAAAGGTATGAATACGGGATCTGTAACCAATGATCTCACCGCATCCGTCGGTGATGCTAACACAACCATTCCTGAGTATAAGGCATTTCTCTGTAATGTAAGGAGGGCAGTATAAATGGCTAAACCAATCTGTTTAATCGATGCCTCCAAATGTATAGGTTGCCGGGGCTGCCAGGTTGCCTGTAAGCAGTGGAATCAGAACCCAGCTGAAGATACTACTTTTGCCGGGTCTTATGAAAACCCACCTGCTCTTTCATCTACTACCTGGATGAGAATCATGTTCCGCGAACATGAAAATGAGAATGGCGGAGTTGACTTCCTGATGGTCAAGCAGGGTTGCATGCATTGCAGTGATGCAGCCTGTATGCAGGCTTGCCCTGCCGGAGCGATTTACCGGACTGAGTTTGATACGGTTGTTGTCGACGAAATTAAGTGTATCGGTTGTAACTACTGCGTTGCTGCCTGTCCGTTTCATGTAATCGGTTTCGACCGCCAGGCAAACAAAGCTAGGAAATGCACTTTTTGTTATGACCGCCTGCAGAATGGTTTAAAACCGGCATGTGCTAATGCCTGTCCGACCGGTTCTATTACTTTTGGTGAAAGCAGGGAGCTAATCGGCAAAGCCATGGCCAGGGTCAATCAGCTGAAGGCCGCCGGTAAAATCAATGCTACTGTTTATGGTCTGGATGAAGTCGGCGGCACAGGTATGCTTTACGTTTTAGCTGATAAGCCAGAGAAATATGGTTTCCCGGCTGATCCGCATGTGCCAATCCAGACTCGGATCTGGAATACTATCTATGCACCTTTACGCGTTTTTGTTGTTATCGCGGTTGCTTTTGGACTCTGGACTAACCGTGCTCACAGCAAGAAGGTAGAGGAAGCAAAGAGCAAAGTAAAATAAACCGGGAGGTGAAGTCAAGTGGAAGTTAAACAGTTTTTTGGTGGGATTCATGTTCCCCACTATAAAAGCTTTACAGAGCATAAAGCAATTAAAGAAGCCTCCTTACCGGGAGAGATAGTCATCCCCCTGCTACAGCATACTGGTGCTCCCAACGAACCGTTGGTAAAGGTGGGTGATAAGGTTAAGGCAGGGCAAAAGATCGGCTCAACCGATAAGTTTGTCAGTGCTCCAGTCCACGCGAGCCTTTCCGGTACTGTTACAGCAATAGAGCCCAGGCCTTTCGTTACCGGGCAGATGATCGAAAGCATCGTTATTGCTGTTGACAAGAATCAGGATGCTCTTGAACTGGCAAACAACAATCTTGAAAAGGTCAGCAAGGAAGATATCGTTAATGCGGTAAAAGAAGCCGGTATCGTCGGAATGGGTGGTGCGGCTTTTCCAACCGCTGTTAAACTAAGTCCTCCTCCTGACAAGAAAGTGGATGCTTTAATTATCAATGGCTGTGAATGTGAGCCATATTTAACCTGTGATCACCGGTTAATGTTGGAAAAGCCGACCGAATTATTACAGGGGATTAAATTGCTGATGAAAATGCTCTCGGTTGATCAAGCGTTCCTTTGTATTGAGGACAACAAGGATGATGCAATCGAAGCTGTTCGTCAGCAAAACGATGATCCGAACATCGTATTGCTGCGTATGCCTACCAAGTACCCTCAGGGTTCAGAAAAGCATCTGGTCAAAGCTGCGCTTGATCGCGAGATTCCTTCAGGAGGATTGCCCTTTGATATTGGCGCATTGATCCAGAATGTCGGAACCTGTGTTGCTATCTATGAAGCAGTAAAATTTGGTAAGCCCCTGATCGAAAGGGTAGTTGCCGTAACCGGACAGAATATTCAGGAGCCGCAGAACCTGATGGTCAAAATCGGCACCCCACTCGCGCACTTAATTGAAGAGTGCGGTGGCATTGTATCGGAACCAGCCAAAGTAGTAGTTGGAGGTCCGATGACCGGCAAGGCTCAGGATACATTGGATGTCCCTGTTGTCAAGGGCACGACCGGCGTTGTAGTTTTACCTCCGGATATGGCCCTCGAAGATATGGATTACTCCGATTGCGTCCGCTGCTGCAAATGTGTTGAACACTGTCCGATGTTGCTTTATCCGAACCAGATCAGTATCTATTGTGAAGCAGGGATGATCAGGGAGGCAGCTGATTGGAATACCATGGACTGCATTGAGTGCGGGATCTGTGCATATGTGTGTCCATCAAAACGTCCGATTACACAGCTGGTCCAAAGAACTAAACCACTGATCCGTGAACTGCTGAGCAAATAAAAATAATGGTAAAGGAGGTAAAAGCAGTGAGCGATGCACAAAAATTTGTAGTGACACCATCTCCGCATATTAAAAGTCTGGATACAGTTTCTAACGCTATGCGCGATGTATTTATTGCTTTAATGCCGGTTACGCTGGTGTCAATCTACTTTTTTCGCTATTATGCAGCACTGACCATTGCCGTTTGCCTGGTTACTGCTGTTTTAACCGAGCTTCTTTTTAAGAAGCTGATGAATAAAAAGCCTGCTCTGCACGATTGGAGCGCTCTTTTAACTGGTCTGTTTGTAGCCCTTCTTTTTCAGGCTACAACACCCTGGTACAAAGCTGCTCTTGCGACTTTTATTGCTGTGGGCATAGCTAAGGAACTGGCTGGAGGTTTGGGATGGAATCGTTTCAATCCGGCGCTTTTTGGCCGGGTAGCCCTAATCTTTCTAGCCCCCTTATATGCTTATGTTAACCAGTGGTTTCATCCCCTGGCAATCCACCTGGGGCCCCTGGATACGATTACCCAAGCAACACCACTGGCTCTGATGAGGGCAGGTTTAGAGATGCCCCCAGTCAGCCAGCTGTTTTTTGCTTTTCCTGCAGGAGCGCTATCAGAGGTGTCACCCTTTGCTCTGCTAATCGGTGCGGCTTACCTGTTCTATAAGAAGCACATCGGTTGGAGAATCCCGGTATCCATTCTGGCTACAATGATTGTTTTGACAGTGATTACTGGCCAGAACCCGGTACTTCACCTGGTAACCGGAGGGATTATGATCGGTGCTTTTTTCATGGCTACCGATTGGGTTACCAGCCCGATGACCGACAAGGGCAAGATCATCTATGGAATAGCGATTGGGGCTTTAATCGTTCTTTTCAGGGTCGGATTCATGATCACCGAAGGAGTTGCCTATTCAATTTTGATCATGAATGCCTTCGTTCCATTGATCGAAAAAGCCACGTCGCGTCCACAGTTCGGAAATATCAAGGCTGTTGCAGTTCCAATGGCTGAACAAAAGTAGAAGATTGAATTTTAAATCTAGGTTTTGAATCAAAGAATTGGGTAACAACAAGAGGCTGCCAGTAACTACGGCAGCCTCTTGAATATTGATCCAATATTGTACGGGAACTAGATTTAAAGGGATCTTACATGCTGAATATTTTTACTCCAAATCTTATGTAAAAGACTACAACCAGGATGATGCTAAGAGAGACTAAAACTAAAATCATACTGAAGTCAATATTGCTGATGTTTACTGTTCTGAATAGTGCTGACTGACCTGGACGGTAGTCAACACTTTGCAGGAACGAAAAGCCTCTCCGGTAGAAACGTTCCGATAGCCTGCCGGAGATGTTTTGTAGGGCTAAGAAAGGCAAGGTTAATATGTACCAAAATAATATAGCCGCCCGGCCGACAACTGCCCCCAAATAATCTGCACCTAACCAGGTAGGAACCCGCAGTCGATAAACATTAGTCCGCTGAGCCAGATAAAAGAAGAGGAAACCAAGGCCCAGAGCAATACCAACCGCCAGCAGATCACCGCCTTTCCAGAAGCTTATCTCTAGCAGATGTTCCACCGCATGAGAGTCAAGGGAAAATGCGTTCAAGGCCGGCCCAATCAATCTTTTTAAAACAAAATTTGGCGAAAAGCCAATCAGGATCATGACAACAGCCATAGTACCCATACTGATTTTCATTAAGAGCGGTTCACTTTTAATGTTATCTAAATGTTCAGGAGCCGGTCTCCAAAAAGCAAAATATAAAAATTTCAGGAAATAGCAAACTGTACCGGCACTGGTTATGGTAAAGATTATTTCAGCAACATATAAAGATAGCCAGTGGTGATGTTCATAAGCTTCGACTATAGCATGGTGCAACAATGTTTTACTGGCATAACCATTAAAAAGAGGAAAACCGATAATTCCAAGCGAAGCTATTAGAACCACCAGAGAAGTAAAGGGTAGTTTTTTTCGTAAACCGCCAAGCCGCTCTAAACTTAATTCTCCTGTTAAGTAAGCAATTGCCCCGGCAGCAAGAAACAATGTTGATTTAAAGAAAGCATGGTTAAGGATATGGTAGGCTGAGCCTCCTATTCCGATTGCCCCTTCATGTCCAAGGTAGGCAGCTACTCCAGCGCCCATAATAATATAACCGATCTGGCTGATGCTGCTGCAAGCCAGTAATTTCTTGATGTTATCCTGGATCAGGGCCATTAAGACCCCGAAAAACATGGTAATGATCCCAATCCAGATCAGTATATAACCTGAAACAGTTAGTTGCGCCCACAGATTGCCGGCGAACTCAGTGATCGCTTCATGTCCTACTGCAGTATGTTCCGGCATGTAGATCATGCTAAGCGTCCTGATAATACCATAAGCACCTGCTTTGATCATTACTCCAGAAAGCAGGGCACTGGCCGGAGCGGGAGCAACCGGGTGGGCTTTAGGCAGCCAAATATGCAAAGGCACCATTCCAGCTTTAATCCCGAAGCCAACTAGTAACAGGGCCATTGCAATGATCATCAGGTTACCGCTATTGCCCTGATGATTCAGTGCGACCAGGGAAGAAAAATCCAGCGAACCGGTGTTGAAGTAAATCAGACCCATGGCAGTAAGTAGACACATACCCCCGAAAACACCTAAGTAGAGGTAAATGTCTCCGGCGCTGAAAGCTTCTTTAGACTGGTTATGAACAACCAGAACATAAGAGGCGAGAGACATCAATTCAAAAAAAAGTAATAATGAAAGGAGATCGCCAGCCAGTGGAACTCCGACGGTTCCAACCAGGGTGAGCATAAAAAAAATGAAAAAACGTCCCTGGTTTTTTTCATGGTTCATATATTCTAAAGCAAAGATTGTTGCCATCAGCCAGACAAATGATACGACCAAGGCAATTAAAAATCCGAATCCATCAACCCGGAAAGTCAGGTTTAGAGGGGTAACAATCATCGGCAGTTCGTAGACTATACGGACGCCGGCTTTTATAAATGGATACATTAAACCAACGGCGACAAGCGTTCCGGCGCTGCCGATTATCGACCAGGTATTTCGCCACCAGGCAATTTTACTGGCAAAAATGATCATGATGAAAGCAAACAGGGGAATCGAGATGGCTATGAGCGGCAAGCCAGAAATAATTTCCCGGGCCATAATTAATTACCTCCAGCATAGAAAAGGTATTCAGCGATACTTTGCAGATAAGGGACGGTTAATTGCAGATTGCTGCCTACAATTAGGCAGCAGGCGACTAGCATTAAGATCGGAACAAGCATAGAAAGTGGGGCTTCAAGACCCTTAACCGGTTCAAATGATCCTTCCTTAAAGAAAGCGGCAATCACAATTGGCAAAAAGTAAGCGGCATTCAGGAGGGCACTACCAATTAAAACAAAAATAAAAATCCAGGCTCCGCTTTCAAGGCTGCCCTGGATCAGGTACCATTTTGAGATAAACCCGTTTACCGGCGGAATACCGATCATGCCAATCGAAGCAATGGTAAAAGCGATCATGGTCAGAGGCATTCTTCGTCCCAGCCCGTTCAAGTCACTGATCTTTTTCTTCCCGGTAACGGTAATTATTGCCCCGGCACAGAAAAAGAGGGTAATTTTTAAAAGAGCATGATTAATGATATGCAAAAGTCCTCCGGTTAGGCCGATCAGATTAAAAAGGCCAGCGCCAAGAGTAATATAACCAAGTTGGCTGATGGTTGAATAGGCCAGTCTTCTTTTAAGAACATCTTGTTGCATAGCGATTATCGAGGCGGTGAGAATAGTTACCGAAACAAGTGCGGCAACAAAAAAGCCCATTTTTAAACCTATCAGGGCAGTAATGCCAAAAATTGAGTACATGCTTCTCAGAATGCCGAAAACCCCTGATTTTACAACGGCAACGGCGTGTAAAAGTGCGCTGACCGGAGTCGGGGCCGCCATAGCTGAAGGCAGCCAAGCATGTAAAGGCATAACCGCAGCCTTGACTCCAAAACCAAATATAAAACAGATAAAAGCCAAACGCCATAAAAAAGGCGAACCGGTTGAAAGATCAACGATACCTCCGCGGGTGAATTCCAGGGTACCCAGGTTCCCGTAAGTAATAATCAAGCCAATCAAAATAAGGCCGGCCCCTAAAAAGCTATAGACTAAATAACGGATACCTGCTTTTCTAGCTTCATCGGTTTCCTCGTGAATTACCAAAGGATATGTAAAAATTGTTAGGAATTCATAAAAAAGGTAAAGTGTTAAAAGGTTGGCGGCCAGTGCGATGCCCATGGTCATACCAAGTGAAAGCAGGTAAAAGATAAAATAACGACGGCGAGCATGTTCATGCGCCATGTAACCTGTTGAATAAACTACAGAAAAAAACCAGAGGATCGCAGCCGTTCCTCCGAAGAGTCCAGCCAGGGGGTCAACACGTAGTTTTATTTCGAGACCGGGGGCAATCTGGTGTAACAGCATGCCCCATTCACCATTATTAAAATAATAAACTAATATAATGATCATCGCCAGGGCGCTGATCAGGCTTACCATAACGGCGATGATGTTACGAGTCTGATTATTATCTTCTTTTGGCAGACCCGTAATCAGAGCTCCTACAATGGGAAAGATAATCATGAAGAGGGGTAAGTAAAGAACGTAGTTCATTAAAAGGTCTTCCTTTCCGAATATAATAAAAGTAGACTTATTGGCTAGTGTTTGTCTTTTTCCTTTTGTCCAGTGCTACTTGTACCCCATACAAGCATGATTGATACTACTGTCGTAAACAGGACGGTTGATTCGAGCAGGGTGTCATAGCCCCTGTAATCAATCAGGATGTTTGCCACCATATTTAAGCCGCCGCTTTCTTCAACACCTTCGTAAACATAACGTTCATAAACATAATTATTAGTTGGGTTGTCAAAGTTTCCGTATACAGGCATTTCGGTGACAGCCAGCATCAGCATAAAAGAAATCAGGCCGACAAGAATAATTGACATTGTGTAAAATAAAATTCTCGGCAGGTTTTTCATTGCGGTCGCCTCCCTACTTTAGTGACGACAGTAACCATCAAGACAGTCATTCCTATCCCTACGGCTGCTTCGGTAATTGCTAGGTCAGGGGAGTTAAGTTGTTGCCAGATTAATGACATTACCATGCTGAAAGCTCCAAAAATAATAACGATGTAAAGTAGATCCTTAAAAATAAAGATAGAAATAGTCGAGATAATCAGGATGATCAGCATCATGAACATAAAGATATCAATGTTCATCTTCCACCCCCCTTTTCTGCTGCAACATCCAGCGATTTTCTCTTTCTGCGGCG
>Ga0180434_10008857_pt1 | contig 11041 bp, 7 predicted proteins | sample SS_ome_7_FD_132453 | JGI IMG/M metagenome (GOLD analysis project Ga0180434, IMG submission 132453) | Hypersaline lake sediment archaeal communities from the Salton Sea, California, USA - SS_1_D_2 metaG | ecosystem: Environmental > Aquatic > Non-marine Saline and Alkaline > Hypersaline > Sediment... | reverse complement strand
CGAGGCAGCCAAGACCTTGGATAGGGATGAACGGAAAGAGATATATCAAAAGATCTGCGAGATCGTTCGAGACGAGGCGGCCTGGCTATGGTTAGCCGTTTTGCGGGTGCATCATGGGGTAAGGGAGCGGGTAAAGGGTTGGGAGCCCAATCCCGACGACCCGCTTTTGTTCAGGGACGCCTATTTGGCTGATTGATCCTGTCGTCAGCCAAGCGACCTTTGCTCACCGTGATGTCTTGTCAAAACTGGCCTGTTTCTGAGCTAGGAACTAAGCCAGTCATCCTCCCGCAGGTTATGGTCGAATAACACAGGAAGGTGTTTTTTCCCTGGATTAAGAGGGTTTTGTCGCCAGGGATCTGAACCTGCGGGAGGCTTGGTTCTAAGCAAAGTCAGAATGGCAAAAACTGAAAGGGTTACGTACCGATGGCTGATCTTGGTGTAGAATTTGCCGGTGTGGTCTTTAAGAACCCCGTGCTGATAGCCAGCTCTTCCCTGACCAACAATGTCAGGCAACTGAAACGACTGGAAGAGGCCGGCGCTGGCGGCGTGGTAACCAAACACACTTGCACTACACCTGTGTTGAACCCAACCGACTTTCGGGCGGTGGTGCTGGATAATGGGTGGTGTGTCCAAGGTGATCGCCGGTTGAGCTTCGAAGAGGGAAAGGAACTGATCAGACAGGCGAAAAGCGAACTGAGCATCCCTGTCATCGCCAATTTTGCCGGAATTTCTGCTGATGAAGATAGTTGGGCCGAGAACGCCAAGGCTCTGCAAGAGGCTGGGGCCGATATGCTGGAGATGGATTTGGCAAACCCGGTTCCCGAGATGGCCAGCCCAGCTCCGGGGTACGGGGCCTTTTTCGTTGCCCAGGACGCGAGCTTGACGGGCAAGGTCACTAGAGCGGTGAAACAGGCGGTGGATATACCGGTCATAGGGAAACTGCTCATCAAAGGAGTGAATCCTGTCCCTATTGCTAAGGCTTGCCAGGAAAATGGAGCCGATGCCATCACGGCCATAAATGCCGTGTACGGGTTGCCTGGTGTTGATATCCGACAGGGGGGCAAACCTCTATATCTGGGCTTTGATAAACAACCTGTTTCTAATTACATGGGAAGCCCGATAAACCCTATGGCCATGTGGTACACGGCTCTATTGGCGAAGACGGTAGATATCCCGTTATCTAGTAGCGGAGGGATATCCACTTGGGAAAACGTGGTGGAGCGCTTGATGTTGGGAGCCACGACTGTTCAGCTTTGCTCCGCCGCGTACTTGGATGGCTTGGAGGCCATCACCCAATCTGTGACGGGCTTGGAGAAATACCTGGATGAATATGGCTATGGCACCCCCTCCGAGATAATCGGCCAAGCTCTGGAGTACATTGTCCCTAGAGAACAACTGGTCATCTATCCTTTGGAAGCGCGCATCGTTGATCACGAAAAATGTCTCGACTGCGAGGGCCCTTGCATTGAGCGAAGCAACGCCACGTGCCTGGCCCTGTCCAGAGAAGAGCGCGTGCCCTCCATCGATTCGGACCTATGCACTGGCTGTTGTCTCTGCTACTACTTCTGCCCAGAAGGAGCCATAGAGATGAGGAGGAAATGAGGCGCAATCTAGAGCCTTTGGCCGGTTTGTGTTCTAAGTGAAGGGTGAATTGGAGGAAATGTCCAGATGGCAGATCTCAGCGTAGAATTTGCAGGCGTAGTCTTTAAGAATCCAGTGCTGATCGCTTGCTCCTCTTTGGGCAATCACATAACAAAGCTTAGGCGACTGGCAGAAGCTGGCGCGGGAGGTGTGATCACCAAACTTATCTCAGGCGTTCGAGGGCCCATATTCGCTGGTCATGATTTCCAAGCGGTGGTCTTTGATGACAGTTGGTCCGTCTTTGGCGATCAGCGATTAGGGTTGGAACAGGGGATGGAACTGATTAAAGAAGCCAAGAAGGAATTTGAAATCCCTGTAATCGCTAATTTTGCTGGAGAGAAAGACAATGAGGATAACTGGGCGGAAACCGCTGTCGCCTTGCAAGAAGCAGGGGCTGATATGTTGGAGATGGATACACATCCACCTGTCTTTAAGCCAGAGGGCGATGCTTCTGGTTTCAGGGTGATCTCGCTTGGACATGCCCCGACCTTGCTAGGAAAAGTCGTGAAAGCGGTGAAACAGGCGGTAGATATCCCCGTCATGGTCAAGCTGGACACGAAAGCGGCCGACAACATGGCAGTAGTGGAGGCCTGTGTTCAAAGTGGCGCCGATGCCATCAGCCTGATCAACGCCATGAGGTGTCTGGCTGGCATAGACATCACCAAGGGAGGAAGGCCCCTCTACCTTGGCCTTGACAAACAGTACTTTTCAGCTTACATGGGTGCGGCCTTGAACCCTGTAGCCCTACTCTATACGGCGCTCTTGGCCAAAAGTGTGGATCTACCCCTGTCCAGTGGTGGAGGGGTAATGAGCTGGGAGAACGCCGTCCAGCGTTTGATGTTGGGGGCAACCACAGTCCAGCTTTGTTCCGCTTTGTACCTCCATGGGCTAGAGGCTCTGACTGACTGCGTGAGAGGAATTGAGAGTTATCTGAATGAATATGGTTACGATGACTGCTCTGAGATAATCGGACAGGCTCTGGAGCACATTGTTCCCATGGAGCAGTTGGTTTTCCACGATTTAAAAGCGGTGATTGTAGATGAGGAAAAGTGCCTCGACTGCGAGGGCCCTTGTATCAAACGAACCAGTGCTACCTGTTTGGCACTGACCAGGGAGGATAGCATTCCCTCCATTAATTTGGACCAATGTACGGGTTGTTCCCTATGTTACTGGTTCTGTCCCTACGAAGCTATCGAAATGGAGAGGGAATGAAAACCTTTCAAGAAATAAGATACATGAAAAGCTGATGTATTTAGCCCTTGGTTAGATCCCGGCTGAAGGGTGTGTTGCACGCCCTAAATAGAAAAGGAGAAGTTAGTATGCCAAAGGACACGTCAAAAGAGGTGACGCAGGCGATCAAGGACTCTACAGCAGGTAATCCGATGTCCAGCTACTTGGACGTGATGGCTGATTTTCTGGCGGAAGCTGACTACGACGGGTTGCCTCCGCAAGTCATTGAGCATGCCAAGACTGTTATAATGGATACTTTGGGAATCATCTTGATGACCAGCGATGTTAACGAAGCGACCAACCTGTCATCTTTTATTTTGGCCCAAGGTGGGGTCAAAGATGCTACCATCTTCCGTAGGGGATTTCCCCGGGCAGATGTCTCATCCGCCGCGTTAGTCAATGGCACAGCGGCTACCTTCTTGATCATTGATGAAAGCCATCCCACTACGGGCCATCATGCTGTTCATATTGTTCCTGCCGCTCTGGCTATGGCGGAGGGTCTGCAGGTCAACGGAAAGAAGCTAGTAGAGGCCCTTGTTCTAGGTTATGAGATAGCAGCCAGGCTCGGCGGCGCCTGCCAACGGCGTGAGGGTATTCACCCTCATGGACATGTGGGTTTGGTGGGCGCAGCGACGGCCTGTGCAAAACTGATGGGATTCGGTCAAGAAAAAATCAAAGAAACCATCAATGCGTCTTCATGCTTAACCCTGGCTACATCAATGAAGGCCAGGCTTGAGGGAGCTCCAGTGACCAATCTTTGGGCTGGGCTGAGCGCTTGCCTGGGGACTTTGGCCCCAAAATTGGTGGAGAACGGCTTCACTGGGCCTACCGATGGCTTAAGCGAAACTTTTGGGAACCTATCTTGTCAGGATTTTTCCCCGCAAAAATTGGTTGAAGGATTGGGCGAGACCCATGAGATCACCCGCAATACCTTCCGTCTGTACGCCTGTTGCGGAGAAACCCATGCAGCCATAGATGCCATACGCGATATCATTAAGGAAAAGCCCCTTCAGCCTGACGATATATCTCACATTGAGGTATATACTTACGAAGGGGCTGCGCAGTTAACCTCCCAACACCCTGACAACCCCCAGGCTGCCAAATTCTCCATCCCCTATGTAGTAGCGGCAATGATCGTGAGGCATTCGTGCGGCATTGATTCTTTCGAGCCAGAGGTGATAGCTGATCAGGATATCCAGGCGCTAGCTGGCAAGGTAGATGTGTTTGAAGATCCTGCCCTCACAGAGCGCTGGCCCGAGGATTTCTCGGCCCGAGTAGTGGTCACGCTGGAAGGAGGTGAGACACTCACCAAGTTCTGTGAGAATGCGCGTGGGAAGCGAAAGAATCCTTTACCAGCCAAAGAGCTAGAGGACAAGTTCCGGGTACTTACGGCGGCTTTCTTCACTCCGGAGGGTCTCGATAAGGTCGTCCAAGCTATGAGGCACATCGACGACTTTGAGAACGTCCGAGATTTCACTGCCTTACTACGTGGAGTCAGCTTGGAGGCCTAGGGTGCTTTCATATTCTCAAGTGTAAAGAGTGCTATGGGAGGATCATGTCGAGGCTAAATGGCAGCTACAGGTTAGGGATAGATGTCGGTGGCACATTCACCGATTTGATCCTTTATGATCAAAATACCGGAGAGGTGTATGTCCACAAGGTTCCTTCCACTCCAGAGACTCCTTCCCAGTCTGTAGTAAACGGCGTAGATGAGATTGTCCAGAAAGCTGGTATCTCTCCAGAGTCTATCAATTATTTCATCCACGGCACTACCTTGGGAGTGAATGCTGTTATCCAAAGAAAGGGGGCCAAGACTGGGCTGATTGTCTCCAAGGGATTTAAAGACATCTTGGAAATTGGGAGACTGAGGATGCTAGATCCCTTTGCGCTCATACCAGTGAAAAGGTCTCCCTTGGTTGAAAGAGCCAATGTAAAGACAGTCCAAGAGCGAGTGTCGCCCTCGGGAGAAGTGGAGGAGCATGTCTCAGAAAGTGAGGTTCGGCAGTTAGTTCAGGAGTTGGTCAATGATGGCGTCCGTTGTGGCGCGATCTGCCTTTTAAATTCCTATGTAAATCCTGCTAACGAGGAGAAAGTCGAACGGATTGTAGCGAAAGAATTCCCCCAACTTTACCTCTCTGTCTCTTCTGAGTTGTGGCCTGAACTCAGGGAATATGAACGTTGTTTGGTCACGACGATAGATGTCTACGTTAAGCCATTGATGGATAGGTACCTAACTGCTATTCACAGGGAGTTGGAGGATCTTGGTCTTATTACCAGACTCTATATTACCAAGTCCAACGGGGGAATGATGACCGCTGCCAGTGCCCGTCGCGCCCCCATTGAGACCCTCTTATCGGGGCCAGCCTCTGGGGTAATGGGTGCCTCTCACATTGCCCAGTTGGCTGGGATCAGTCGGGCTATCAGTATAGATATGGGAGGAACGAGCGCTGATATCTCCATACTCAGAGAAGGACGACCGTCCTACTCCACCGAAGATACGGTAGGCGATTTCCCCCTCATCATGCCAGCCGTAGAGGTGTGGTCCATCGGCGCAGGGGGAGGCTCTATCGCCTGGGTGGATCAATCGGGCGTGCTTAAGGTGGGGCCAGAAAGCGCAGGGGCAGACCCTGGGCCAGCTTGCTACGGCCAGGGTGGCACCGAACCCACTATCACTGATGCTTATCTGATCTGTGGCTATCTGAACCCCGACAATTTCTTGGGGGGTAGGATCAAGCTCCATCGAGAGCTGGCAGAGAAGGCAATGGCCAAAATCGCCGAGAAACTAGGGATGGACGTCTTCACTGCGGCGGAAAGCATCCTGCGGGTGGCTACTTCCACCATGTACTTGAAGTTCTTCTCTCTGATGGCCAGGAGAGGCATCGATCCGCGCGAGCACGCGTTGGTAGCCTTTGGCGGGGCTGGACCGACCCACGCTTGCCTGCTGAGCGAGGAAGTGGGAATCGACACTGTCATCATACCGCCAACACCTGGCCTCCTCTGTGCCTTAGGGGCACTGATAAGCGACGTGAGGAGGGACAGCATCAAGACCATCAACAGTGAACTGGCCAAGGTGAGCACTGGCGAATTACAGGCCCATTATGCTGAGTTAGAGCGTCACCTTGTCTCTTGGTTGAGAGATGAGGGGCCTATCGTAGAAGAAACCTACCTCGAGCGGTCAGCGGATATGAGATACAAGGGGCAGGCCTATGAAATAGAGGTGATGCTGTCTGACTCGACTTTGCATGATCATCCCCCTCAACTGGAGAATCTATTCCACAGGAACCACGAAGAGATCCATGGGCATAGCGACCCGAAGGCTGCTGTAGAACTGATTAACCTTAGGGCTAGGATCATAGGCAGGACCCCAAAGGTCTCCCTCACGACGCTGCCGAAGGCCCGCAAGCCTATCCGACCCTACACCATTAGGCCCATATTCTATCAAGGCCGTCAATACGAGGCCGATGTTTATCATCGCCGAGATCTGAAGCAAGGCCATTTGGTAAAGGGCCCTGCCATCATAGAACAGGAGGACACCACTACCTTTATACCACCTGCTTATGCTGGCCGCACTGACCAGTACGGGATTGTGACGGTGAGCAAGTCAATTTGAAGGCGATAATGAAAACCAATCCTATCTTGCTAGAGATACTGTACAATAACCTTTTGTCCATCGCCCAGCAGATGGGCTACACTTTGCAGCGCACAGGTCACACCATCTATGTGAAGGAAACCGCTGATTTTGCCGGTGGCTTGTTCACTTTGAATGGGGAACTAGTGGCTCTATCTTTGCCTGTGGGGGTGGGCAGTAGACTGTGTCTGAATGCCAAAGACGTTATTGATTACTTTGATGAGTATAAAGAGGGCGACATCATTGTAACCAACGATCCATATGCCACAGGCGGCTTCAGCACGCATCTCCCCGACATCAATCTCTTTAAGCCCCTATTCTACAAGAGTGAACTCGTCGCTTTTGCCTGGGCTTTCGTACACTCCTCAGACGTAGGCGGAGCTGTGGCAGGAAGCATCTCCCCTTCGAATTACGAGATATATCAAGAAGGGCTGAGGATTCTGCCCATCAAGCTTTATAAAGCCGGTCAGCTTAATAGGGAATTCTTGGAGCATTTCATGGCCAACTGCCGTATACCGGAGGGCAACTGGGGCGATATTAAGGCCATGATCTCTGCCCTGAATACCGGCGAGCGGCGATTTTACCGCTTGGTGGACAAGTATGGCCTCGAAACTATAAAGCAAGCCATGGAAGACCTGTTAGAGTACGGCCATCAGAGAACAGAGGCGATCATAAAGGATATCCCGGATGGCACCTACCAGTTCTGGGATTACTTAGACGATGACTTTGTCTCAGATGTTCCAGTGAGAATCTGCCTGAAGATGACGGTTAAGGACGGCCGGTTGCATCTTGATTTCGAGGGCACGGACCCCCAAGTCAAATCTGCCCTAAACTGGCCAATTATGGGCAAAGTCCATCCCCAGTTGACTTTCACCTTGCAACAGTATCTCTTTTCGGCAGATCATAGTCTGCCTATGAACGGTGGATTTGCCAGGGCCCTGTCATTGAACGTTGCTAAGGGATCCATCTTGAACCCCGAGTTCCCAGCGGCTTGCGGCGTAAGAGCGGCTACAGTGCTGAGAGTCAGCAATGTGATCCTTGGCGCTCTCGCTCAGGCGGTGCCAGGCAAGGTGCCCGCAGCCCCCGCGGGCATTATCACAGTGGTCGTTCTATCTGAGCCAAAATTAGATGGCATAGGCAGAAACGTGCTGGTGCTTGAGCCTTTGCACGGTGGCACAGGGGGGGCTCCGGAGATGGATGGGGTTGATGGCCTTGATATAGGTCCAGCCAATCAAAGCAATAATCCTATCGAGAGCTTGGGGGTCGAATGTTCGGCCATTATTAGAGAATATGGCATCAGAGCGGACTCGGGAGGAGCTGGTCAGTATCGTGGCGGCAACGGGATAGTGCTGGAGTTTCAAGTAACTAGGCCGGATACAATTGTGACAGCCAGGGGAATGGAAAGATACAAGTTCCGCCCCTGGGGAGTGCGGGGTGGTCGTTGTGGACAGCCGGGCAAGACTGTACTCAACCCAGGCACGCCTCAAGAGAGAGACTTGGGTAAGATCGATGTGCTCAAGTTGGATCCTGGCGATGTAGTGCGAATCATGACCGCCGGCGGAGGAGGCTACGGCAACCCGTTGGAAAGAGACCCTCGCAAGGTCCTATACGATGTCAGGCAAGGCTTTGTCTCCCGCCAGGCTGCTAAAAAGGAATACGGCGTGGTGATAGAAGATGGCCAAGTAAATTATGAAGAGACACGAAGGGCGAGGTTGATTTTGAGCAAAGAAAGAGCCATCCGCGACTTTGACTTTGGGCCAGAGCGGGAGGAGTATGAGAAGAGGTGGACTCCTGAGGTGAGGTCGAGCTTGGTTAGGCTCATCTACGAGCTGCCTGTGGATTTCAGAGATTATGCAAAGAACAAGCTGTTTGCCGACTTGGACAGACTTACCAGGGAAAAGCGGGCCACCGAAAGTGATCTTTACGAGCATTGGGAGGCATTGAAAAGCAAGCTGGGAGTGTTGTAGTAGGTAAACTGGTGGAGGAGAGGACCCTGCGGCAGAGGAAGGGCTTGCCAGGTAGCGGGATAAATCACACTATGACTGGAGGGAAGGTTGATGGTCAAGGCGGCAATCGTTCAATTTAACGCCTACTTTGACAAGGAGAAGAATATCGCTAAGGCGAAAAGTTATGTGAGGGAGGCAGCAGCCAGTGATGCTAAGCTGATCTGTCTTCAGGAACTCTTTAGTACAGTTTATTTCTGCGTTGGAGAAAATCCTGCATATCGAGAACTAGCGGAGCCGATTCCAGGACCTACTACAGAGGAGATGGCTGAGGTTGCTCAGGAAACACGGGTTGTTCTTGTCGCCCCCATGTATGAAAAAACATCGGAAGACGAGTATTATAATACAGCCGCCATATTGGGCCCTGACGGGAAATTGATGGGAAAGTATCGCAAAAACAGTATCCCTTTTAACGAAAAGTTCTATTTCCAGCCTGGCAACTTGGGTTTTCCAGTTTTTCCTACCCCTTTTGGGCTAACCATCGGTGTGCTGATCTGTTATGATCACAACTTTCCTGAGGCGGCTCGGGTGTTGGCTCTAAAGGGGGCTGACCTGATCTTCGTACCGACGGCGGCGTGGGGATATCTTCCGAAACATGTATGGGAAATAGGACTGAGAGCTCATTCTGTGGAAAATCTCTACTACGTTGGCGGTTTAAATAGGGTGGGGAAAGATCACTGGGACCTTGGGGATAAGCCTTATTATGGTGACAGCATGTTTGTTAACCCAAAGGGGGAGATCATTGCTCGGGCCGGTGGCCAGAACGATGAAATCATTTACGCTGACATTGACCTGGAGATGATCAAAGAGGTTCGGGACGATTGGGGCTTCTTCCGTGATAGAAGGCCGGATCTATATCACCCTCTTGTTGAGTAATCTCAGTAGATCACAGTTGCTCCCGCTGGACCACAGTCCGGCGGGTCAGACGCGGACTGTGGTCCGCTTTGAGCGTGTTAATGGCGCGATCTAGCAATCCACCTCGGGCATATTGTGATCTACTAAATCTCTGCTGGGCTAGCCCTCTGAGAAGAGAGTGAAGGTTGGGGGAATAAGTGAGGAAGGTGGCGGGTATGGCCAAGCCGGCAATCGAGTTTCGCAGCTTTGATGACGTGCCCTGGGTACAGGTAGCGGGTTACCCGCCTGGGGCTCAAGAGAAGATCCTGGCCTGGGACTCTGTAACGGGGGACGTTACCAGACTTTTTAGAGCCCCCCCAGGAATCCGAATAGAGTCCACCTTAAGCCACGATTTCTGGGAGGAAATCTACATCCTCGAAGGGGATCTGATCCGCGGAGATAACCGCTTCACAAAGGGTATGTACGCTTGCCGACCTCCTGGGATGCTCCATGGTCGCTGCTTCTCCCCACAAGGCTGCGTGTCTCTCGAGGTGCGCTATTACCCTAGACGGCAGAAGGTGACAGGTATGGCCAAGCCGGCAATCGAGTTTCGCAGCTTTGATGACGTGCCCTGGGTACAGGTAGCGGGTTACCCGCCTGGGTTTCAGGAGAAGATCCTGGCCCGGGACTCTGTAACGGGGGATGTTACCAGGCTTTTTAGAACGCCCCCGGGAGCCAGGACAGAGTCTACCTTGAGCCACGATTTCTGGGAGGAAATCTACATTCTCGAAGGGGAGCTGGCTAATGAGAATAATCGCTTCACCGAGGGTATGTATGCTTGCCGACCTCCTGGGATGCTTCATGGTCCGTATTCCTCCTCGAAAGGCTGTATGTCTTTTGAGGTGCGCTACTACCTTTGAAGGGTGAAGGCAGAGAGGAGCAACCTGATTTGGATGAGAGATATGATCCGGTCACTCTCGAAATCCTGTGGAGCCGGTTGATTGCCATCGTTGATGAGATGGGAACCATTTTGGTGAGAACGGCTTTTTCCCCTGCTGTCCGAGAGGGAAGCGATTTCAGTTGTGTTTTGCTTGACGCGACAGGCAATGCCATAGCTCAGTCAACGCAGAGCATACCAGCCTTTGCTGGCATCTTGCCCATAACGACCAAGCATTTCTTGAAACGTTACCCAGCTTCTACCCTCCAACCTGGGGACGTCTTAATAACCAATGATCCTTGGGTTGCCAACGGCCATCTGGAAGATACCACCACCGTTGCCACAGTGTTCTACGAGGGCGAATTGGTTGGATTTGTAGGAGTCATCACTCATCTGCCTGACGTAGGAGGAAAGCAACTATCCACCGCGGCCAGCGAGATTTTCGAAGAGGGACTGCGGATCCCTATGTCCAAACTGTACAGAGCAGGAAAGCCTAACGAAGACCTTTTCAATATCATCGAACATAACGTCAGAGTGCCCGATCAGGTATTTGGGGACTTGCGGGCTCATGTGGCTGCCCACGACACAGGTGCGAAGAAGCTCTTGGAGCTCATGAGAGAGGCTGGTCTCATAGACCTCTCCCTTCTGGCCCAGACCATACAGGACGTGTCTGAGCGCGCTATGCGTGAGGCTATCAGTGGAATTCCAGATGGTGATTATGACTATGAGGTCTATGGCGATGGGTTTGAAGAACTGGTGAGAATTAGG
>Ga0180434_10008855_pt1 | contig 11044 bp, 7 predicted proteins | sample SS_ome_7_FD_132453 | JGI IMG/M metagenome (GOLD analysis project Ga0180434, IMG submission 132453) | Hypersaline lake sediment archaeal communities from the Salton Sea, California, USA - SS_1_D_2 metaG | ecosystem: Environmental > Aquatic > Non-marine Saline and Alkaline > Hypersaline > Sediment... | reverse complement strand
GGCGTCTGGTCGCTGGTGATCCCGGCCGCCGATGTCTTGGCGGACGGCACCTACGAGGTGGTGGCCACGGCGACGGACCTGGCCGGCAATACGGGCACCGACGCGACGCTCAACGAGCTGGTCGTCGACACGACGCCGCCGGTGGTCACGGTCAACGCGTTGGTGACCAACGACACCACGCCGACGATCACCGGGACGGTCAGCGACGGGGTGCTGGAAGTTACCGTCAACTTCGTCACCTATACCAATGGCGACGGCAATCTCTCAGTCACCGGGACGGACTGGACGTTGACCATCCCGCTTGGCGACGCATTGTCCGTCGGGACTTATGACGTAACAGCCTCGTCCACGGATGCGGCCGGTAATCCTGGCAGCGATGGCACCACCAACGAGTTAGATATCATCTCGCCGGCACCGGCGCCGGAGTTCGATAGCGTGCAGCAGGCGGCGGATCAGGTCTTCGCGGAGGGCTTGGCGTTCGGCGACCTCCTTGATGATGCGACGGATGACGAGCCGCATCGGGATAGCAGCGTGGAGGAGCTGGACGCCTATTTCGCCCTGCTGGCGTGAGGCGAGCATTGAGGCGGCGGCATGCAAATGGCATAGGCGGTGATGGCCGGATCACTTCTTCCCGAGCCGGCGTTGGGCTTGGAAGAAGCGGGTGAGGATCTGGCCGCAGGGCTGGCCGAGCACCTCGGGCACGATCTCGCAGCGGTGGTTCAGCCGCGGGTCGTCCAGCAGCCGGAAGAGGGTTCGCACGGCCCCGGCCTTCGGGTCGGCCGCGCCGTAGACGACCGTTGGAATGCGTGCCTGCACGATCGCCCCGGCACACATCGGGCAAGGCTCCAGCGTGACATAGAGCGTGCAATCCTCCAGCCGCCAGGAGCCGAGCGCTTCGGCCGCCTGAGTGATGGCGATCATCTCGGCGTGGGCGGTCGGATCGCGGAGCTGCTCGCGCTGGTTGTGCGCCCGGGCGACCACCCGGCCCTGGTGGACGATGACCGCCCCGATCGGCACCTCCTCTTCGCGGAGTGCCTGTTCGGCTTCTTCCAGGGCGAGCCGCATGAAGTGTTCGTGCATGGGATTATGACTCCGGCAGCGGCAGTACTTGCAGGGCATGCTCCCGAATCGTCCGATCGACGGCCGGGCTTGGCGTCAAGTAGAGTACCGTAATCTTGTACCGCGCATCGAGCGGGATTTCCAGGAGTCGGGCGTCCGGCGGCAGCGGCTGGGTCGCGAGTTCGGCGTACCATTGCCGCCGGTGGTTCTCGATCCAGGCCGCCTCGGGCGCCGAGCCGTCGCGCGGCGTGACCAGCGGCACGCCGACCGCCAAATGGACGCCGCGGTCGATCAGGTACTCGTACGAGGCCATTCTCTGATGTCCCGGGCGGGAGCCCAGCGACGTACCGTGCCGTGCGACCCAGCGATCGTTCAGCCCGAGCATGTCGATGGTGGTCAAGCCCGAGAAATAGGGGATGGCCCCGGCGGCGGTGGTGGCGAGGACGACCGGCGGATCGGCGTCGCGGAAGAGCCGGCCGAGCGTTTGCCCGATGCCGCTCCAATTCTCGCTGGGCCGATCGAGGTGGCCTTGCAGTTGGGCGATCGACTCGATGCTCCCGCCGTCGTAGCGCAGGGCGTGGTTGAGCGACCCAAGCAGCAGCGTGGCGATCAGGGCTACGCGAACCGGCATCGCCTGGACGACGCCGACTATCTGCCAGGCCACGAGCACAAAGGCTAGCGGCAGCACCGGGACAAAGAAGCGGAACTCCATGAAATCGCCGCCGACCGAGACGACGTAAGCTGCCCAGAGCAGCGTTGCGAAACCCAGAAGGAGCGGTCGTCGCTCGCGTCGCAATCGGCCAAGCGAGGCGACGCCCAGCAGGGCGAACGGCGCGAGCCAGTAGGCCTCGAGAAACGCGATCAGGTAGCGCAGCCCTCGGACCTTCGCCCCGGCGCCGCCGACTTTGGCGTAGAAGGTATTCGGCAGGATGTCGCCGTAATAGGCATATTTCCAGGCCAGCCAGCCACCGACGATCACCAGGGCCGGCCCGGCCAGGCAGAGCAGTTGCCAGGCCTTCGTTGCGACAGGCTGATCTTGGCGGAGCCATCGCCAGAGAACGACCGCAAACAGCGGGGCCAGCAGCACGGCCGAATCGAGCCGGGTAAGCAATGCGGCGCTTGCCAGAAGCGACCATGCGGCGAGCCGGCCGGTCTCTGGGCGGCTATCGTTAGGCGGTGACACACGCGAACAACCGACCCCATGGTCCGACGCATTGGGGCCGACCATTCGCAATGCCACCCAGGCGGCGGCCGTCAAGAGGCAGGCTTGCAGTTGGGTCTCCAGGCCTCCGGTCGCGTAGGCGCTGAACGTGTAGTTGGTGCCCAGCAGGCCGACGGCCAACAGCCCCGCCGGCGGCGAATCGAGCAATTCCCGGCCAATACGGTAGCAGAGCAGCAGGCTGAGCACGAAGCAGGCCATGCCCAGGACTTGGGAGAAAGCGACCGGCTCGAACCCCAGCCGCATACCGCCGGCGATCAGCACGGTCCAGAGGAAATTGGTGTAGCCTTCGACGCGTTCGCCCGGGTTGAAGGTGAGCCCCTCCCCTTGGGCAAACCGCTGCGCGTAGCGGTAGGAGATGAAGGCGTCATCCTGCACGAACCGATTCGACCAGGCCAGCAGTGCCAGCAGCGCAAGCAGGAGGACGACCGGCCACAAGGCGGCAGGACGTCGGGCTTCGGCGGGGGGGGTTGGGCCAGGTGGCATCATCGGGCGTTTTTGGGCCAGTGGAGGCGACACGATACAAGAAGCGCCGCCCCCCTCCAAGGCCAGTTGTGCGGCGGAGAGCCTGCCACCGAGTGCCGCAATGGGTTCCTTGACAAACCCCTCGGCGCAAATCAAGATTAAGTCTTCCCACCGTCCGTATTCTCTACGCACCCAAAGGAGCCACCATGCGCGGAAAGATCGAGTTGCTGTTCGTTCCCTTCATTGTTTTGGGCCTGGCCTGTACCGCCTGTGCCTCGAAAGAGGTCATCGACCCCACGGTCGCGCAGCAAGACCCCGATTTCGGGATCCAGGGCGAATACCTCGGCGAGGGGTCCATTGGGCAGACGCAGGGGCCGATCGGTGCCCAGGTGATCGCCCGGGGTAAGGGGGCCTTCGACGTGGTCGTCTACCAGGGCGGCCTGCCCGGGGCAGGTTGGCGGCGCGGCGATGTACAGCTACAACTCCAGGCCAAGCTTAAGGGCGACGTCGTGACCCTCTCGGGCAAGGACCTGTCGGGCAAAATCGCGCAGGGTACGCTGAGCCTCGAAGGCACTGGCGACCAAGCCGCGACCACGATGGAATTGAAACGCATCGATCGCAAGAGCCCCACCCTCGGCCTGAAGGCGCCGGAAGGGGCCACGGTGTTGTTCGACGGCACCAGCGCCGAGGCGTTTGTGCCCTCCAAGGGCCATCTGACCGACCTGAACACACTCTTATCGGGCGTGACGACGAAGGACAAGTTCGGCAGCTACACGCTGCACCTGGAGTTCCGTCTCTCCTGGATGCCGCAAGCCCGAGGCCAGGCCCGAAGCAACAGCGGTGTCTACCTGCACGACGCCTACGAGGTGCAGGTGCTCGACTCGTTCGGCCTGGAGGGGAAGGACAACGAGTGTGGCGGGATCTACAAGGTCCAACAGCCGGCGGTGAACATGTGCCTGCCGCCGCTTGCGTGGCAGACCTACGACATGGAGTTCACCGCGCCGCGGTACGAGGATGGCAAGAAGGTCCGCAACGCGCGGCTGACAGCTCGTCACAACGGCGTGGTGATCCACGACGACCTGGAGCTACCCCACGGCACGCCCGGGCGGCAGCCGGAAGGGCCCGCCCCGCGTCCGTTGTACCTGCAAGGGCACGGCAATAAGGTGCAGTACCAGAATGTCTGGCTTGAGCAGAAGTAGCGTTCCATTTCGCGGCATCCCGCACGCGGGGGGCGCGAAGTCGCCTTGTCGGCTTGGGTAAGGTATAATGGAAGTGAGGGGTCGCTTGGGAAACGGGCGATTCGGCTGCATGAGGGCCGGCCCGAGAGCCGATACAATTTTGCAGCGAAGGAGAGACCAAGTAGGAATCGAGCCTCCCGTTAGTTTTTCCGACGGAGGTGCCAACCCTTTTGCGTAAACCAGGGTCGAACAACGGCTGGTGCTTGACGCACGCCCGATCCTCGTTTGTCTCGCAGCGACGCATCCGGTCGCAATCGACGGGAGGTTTGGTTCCAAGCCGCCGCATCCTATTGCTGGGTGCGACGGCTTTTTTTGTGCGCGGTGCTTACGTCGATCACTCGCCCCCCCGCTTGGCTACCTGCGGGTCGGGGAAGGTGAGCGTGCCGATCAGCACCCGGTCGGCGTCGGCGAAATCGTCGGCCAATTCGCGTTTGAAGGTGAACGCGAAAACCACGCGATGGCCGCTGCGGTCGCTGATCAGATAGTAGTTCCACTGGATGGGCACGTCCTCGGCCGATCCCCGCGCCACGACCCGATAGACCCGATAGCTCGACTGGTTGGCGAACTGCCCAGCTTCGACGAACTCCGTGAAGCTCTCCCCGAGCGCCCGTTCGATATCGCGTTGGAACTCTTCCAGCGTAACTGGGTGCCGCGGATCGCGTTTGGGCAAGGGGGAGACGTTGCACTGGGCCACCGCCTTGCCGCGGTCGACCATCTGCAGGATGGCCAGGTCGCGATGGTCGTGGGTGACGTGCCAGCGGCGGTCGTGCTCGAATCGCCATCCCGCGGCCGACTGGTAGACTAACCACGCCGCGCGGTCGTCGGGCTCCCAGGTGTGGCTTGCGAGGGTCTGCTGGTCGAGGTTCGTCGCTTTTTCCTGGGGCTCGATCAGCACTTGCAGCTTGGCGACCACGTCGACCCCGTCGGCCACATGGCTGATCCCGCGGTTCTCCTTGACCAACATCCCCCACCAGTCGATGCGTTCTCGGCGTCGGTGGAAGCGGTACTTGGCCCTCACGTCGATCTCGGTTTCCACGCCGTAGATGGCCCCTTCGACGCGGCCGGCCATTTCGAATCGGGCGAAATCCTCGGTGACTTCGACCAGCTTGCTCGTCACACTGGTTTCGGCCACCTCGTCCAGCCCGAGCATCATGGCCATCAGCCGCGGCGGGAGCTTCCAGCTATCGCCCACCGCGCAGGGCTGCCCGGGCAGAAACTGCTCCAACAGCAGGGTGTTTCCGAGAATGTCGATCAATTCGAGTTCTTCCCGGCTCAGCGATTCGCCGGGAGAGAAGAGCAGGCATCGCTCGGGATCGACCGCCGCGGCGATCAAGCGGTTCCGAGGGGATAAGGTCGGCTTAAAGCCGCCCTGGTCGCCCTTGATCACCGCGGTCGCCGTCTCGTAGTGCCGGGCCGAGCGCCAGCGATTCTGGTCCGTTGTCGGTACTTCCAGCGTCTTCTCATCGTAAACCAGGTTGCAGACGACGCTCATCTTGTTCGCTTCGATCTTGCCGGCGACCAGGCCCGAGGTTTCCCCACCCGCTTCGAGCACGGCCGTCACCCGGTCGAGATCGCCCGTCCGACGGCCGCTTTCGAACCGCAAGCCAGCCCCCTCGTTTGCCAAAGTCGAGCCGACGGGCGCTTGGGCGACCATCCACGCGGCCAGCACCAGGATAATTGGTTGGCCTAGGAAGTGTGAGAATGCTTGGAAACGCGTGACGCGGGGTCCCCTAATTTGGGGCGCCTGGATTCTTCCGAAGGTCTTCATGGCGAATTCTGCTTGTGGAGCGGCTAGTAAACGGTTACCGGGCACGCCTCGTAATCCCTAGATCGACGGAAATCCTTGGCAAACTGAACCGAATATGCCGGTTTTGCGGCCTGTTCGTTGTGTCGGCTTGCGAGTGTTGACAAACAGGACTGGGAGTTGCGGCTCAGTGGGCGCCATGAGGGACCCGGCTCGGGAGATCCCGGCTACGAGGCAGTAGCCGGGCTCGCCAGAGCCGGGGGAATGGGCGGTTTTTCTGGCATTACCGATTTTGGATGCCAAAACTCATTGGGCAACAAGAGTCCCCGAAAGTGTCCGAGCAGTCATGATGGCACCGATTGGGTGGAACAAGCGTTAGACGCCCACGCAAAGGGGCGATATATACCCCTTAGGTGGTGCATGGAGGTTCGGTCGGGAAAGCCGTTGGTACCCTATGCGGGAAGGTTTACATGTCCAGCTCGAGCCATTATACTAGCGCGTGGTGGCTATACCTTCTCGCAATATCGGCCGCCGGGATTTTTGAAAGCCATGGCTGTTAAAAATGCTCCCACTCGGATATACTGCTACATAGCAGGACGCAGCCAGACAGCTACGGACGGCTCGTTTGACGCCGATGGCCACGTTGCCGGCAGCCCCTACGGTGGGCTGTTGCGTCACATAAAATGGGGAGGCTAGGATGCATAGCAGCTACATCAGTCCCGTGATCCGCGAACTCCGCGATCAGCAGATCCGCCTGTCTGCACGCGAGAAGAAGATCGAGCAGATCGATCAAGCCGAGAAACTCCTTGCCGAAATCGACCCGAAGCGGACCTACAGTTATCAATACGTCCATTTCCGGATCACCAGCCTGCGGCCGAAGTCGCATGCGGATCAGAAGATTCCCGGGGAGCAAGCGTACCACGACCTGCGTCTGTTCGTCGAGGATGTTTCCGATTCGGCCAATCTTCCGGCCGACGGCGTTGGCGAGCAGGTGCTGACGGTTGAGGAGGTCGCCCGACGGTTCCGCGTCTCGACGAAGACGGTCTCGCGGTGGCGCGATCGGGGGCTGATCAGCCGTCGCTTCGTCGTCGGCGGGCGCAAACGGGTAGGCTTCCTCGAGAGCAGCGTTGCCCGGTTCGTCGCCGACAACCTCGAACAGGTCCAGCGAGGCACCCGATTCAGTCAACTGACCGACGAGGAGAAGGAGAGGATCATCGCCGCCGCGCGGCGTTTGGCCCGGGCAGGCGGATGTCCGGCCGATGTGACCAAGCGTTTGGCCGACAAGACGGGCCGCAGCGTGGAGACCATTCGCTACATCGTGCGGCAGTTCGATCGGGAACAGCCCGAGGCGGCCATCTTCCCCGACAGCCAGGGTCCGTTACAGGCCGAATCGAAGCGGAAGATTTACCATCGCTACCAGCGAGGCGAGTCGGTCGAGGCGTTAGCCAAGCGCTTTTGCCGTACCCGCGCAAGCATCTATCGGATCATCGGCGAGATGCGTGCCCAGCGGATTTTGGAGTTGCCGCTGGACTACATCCCCAGCGAGGAGTTTGCCCGCGCCCGAACCCGCCGGCAACAGCAGAGGCTGCTCGACCCGATGCCGGAAACGGACGCATCAGCCCGGCGGGTGCGCATTCCCAGCGGGTTGCCGCCCTATCTGGCCAGCCTGTACGAGGTGCCCCTGTTGACGTCGGAACAGGAGAAGCACCTGTTCCGCAAGATGAACTATTTGAAGTACAAGGCGTCGGCCTTGCGCGACCAGCTCGACCTGAACCATCCGCGGCGCGTGTTGATGGACCAGATCGAACGGCTCTGCGACGCAGCCGTGGCGACGAAGAACCACCTCGTCCGGGCAAACCTGCGGCTGGTCGTCTCGATCGCCAAGCGGCACGTCGGCCCGGCCGACGATTTCTTCGAGTTGGTCAGCGACGGGAACCTCTCGTTGATGCGGGCGGTCGACAAGTTCGACTATTCGCGGGGCAACAAGTTCAGCACCTACGCAAGCTGGGCCATCATGAAGAACTTCGCCCGGACCATTCCCGACGAGCACCGGCTGCGCGACCGGTTCCGGACCAGCCAGAGCGAGATGTTTGTCGCCACCGAGGACGAGCGAACCGACCAGGTCGAGCAGGAAGTCTTTCAGACCCAGCGCGAAGCCGAGGTGATGCGGATCCTCGGCCACCTCGACGAACGCGAGCAGCAGATCATCCGCTACCGCTTTGGGCTTCGGCGGGGCGAGGAGCCGCTGACGCTGAAGCAGGTCGGCGCGCAGTTGGGTGTCACGAAAGAGCGTATCCGCCAGATCGAGGCCCGGGCCCTGAGCAAGCTTCGCAAGGCCGCCCAGGACGAGCAGGTCGAGATACCGGAGTTGGAGTGATTTGGCAGTGGCACGAACGGCACTTCTGATAGTCCTGGTCTTCATGGTGCCGGCGACCTCAACCGCCACGGCCCTGGCGGCAAAGTCGGCGGCGGAGGTTGCCGACGCGATTCGCGAAGAGGCGTTGCGGCCCAACGGTGATCCCGAGGGTCTGCCGCTTCCACTGGCGGCCCACTGGAACACCGGCCACTACGCCCGGGCGCCCGGGATGCATCCGGATTTCGAGATCTCGCTGATCGAGCAGGGCGCCTACGTCATGCCCAGCTTCCACCATCCCCCCTATTTCCACGAGCAGAAGGGGGTGGGCGCCGTCGACTTGCGGTATTACGAGCGCGCCATCGGCCGCGCGGCGCGGTTGCGGCTGCCGCTGACGTTTGTCGGCAGCCAATGGGAGTCGGCCTTGACGTTGCAAGACGAGTTCTTTCGTCTGCCGTCGGAGCAGAACCCGAACGTCATCAGCCCCAACGGCCAAGTGCTGAAGAAGGTCAGCCCCTTCGGTCCGGTGGAGCCTTGGAGCGAGGTCGGCCGCAGGTGGACGGCGACGACATGGATGCGGATGTTGCAGCATTGGTATCCCAACCCGCCGCTGGTGATGTTCCTCTCGAACAACGAGCACGCCAAGCTATCCTGGCACGAGGCCGATCAGTCGAAGCGATTCCTGACGCAATACGGCAAGCTGACCGACGAGAACCGCATCCGCCAGCTCTTCGCCCAGGGATGGATCGAGCGTTATCGCGCGTTGCAGCAGGGGATGCGCCAGGGGCTGGTCGCCGACGCGTGGAAAGAGCATTCCATCTTTGTCGGCTACGATGCGTTCGGGCCGGCGTTCTTTGGGCGTTGGAGTGCGTGGCCGAGACATGCGCTTACGACCTCCGGCGCGGTCGACCCCTGGCCGCTGGCCTTCGACGGCGGCTCGCCGTCGTTCTACGTCCATAGTTGGAATCCGTCGACCGACTACACGGTCTGGAGCCCACAGTTGGAGGCCAACAACTGGCCGTTCATGCTCCTGGAGGCGTGGCGATTGAACCCGAAGTTCTGGTGGGAGATTTCCGTCTGGGACGGCTACGACCCGAAGAAGGCCGACTGCATGCGCAAGACCTACGCCCGGCTTGGGCAGGAATATGGCCCGGCGCGGTATCGGGGGCTCGTGCAGTTCGGCATGTGGCTATTGCGGCCGCGCGTGGTGCGCGAGTTCCGCGGCTGGACATACAGCGCGGCGGAGATCATGCCGTATTTCCAGGAGATACTCGATTCGGTCGCTCGCGTCCACGAGAACCCGACGCTGCGCGCGTTCTGGCGCAAAGGAAGGCTCGTCTCGAACAAGACCCGAAAACACCCTTACCAGAGCAACATTCCCGACCAGTACGAGAAGGCCACCCGCTGGTTCCTGCTCGACACGAACCTGACGCCGCCGCGCCCGTGGAAGCTGGACACGGAAATTCCCGTTTGGGCGATTGCTCTGGTGCTCGACGCCGCGCCGCGACGGCAGTGGCTCATCTACGCGCAATCACCGCTAAAGGACCGCCAGGGCGTGGTCGTCTCCGTGCCCGGCTATGGCAACGCGACTGTCAACGCGACGGTCGGCGGTGCGTTCTACCTCGTCAAGGAGGGAAGCCGGACGGCCGAACGGATCGCCGATTAATGCCGGGGCAGCGTACTTGACAACGCGATTCTCCGACGAATCCTAGCCCTGCTTGATCTTGGCCAGTTCGGCCTCGGCATCGACGAGCTGTTTCTGCAACGCGGCCAGTTCGTCCGGGCTGTCCATCTGCTGTTTCGAGCCGGCCAATTGCTGGCGGAGTTTCTGGATCCGCAGGTTGAGCGTCTGAATCTTCTTTTTGGCTTTCTTGTCCATACTCACTCGCTTGTGCTTCGAGCTTGTTCTTAACACCCAATTCCGCAACGCCCTCAATTATACGGCATGCCGATCTACTGTGCCAACAGAAGTGTCGGAGTCAGCGGACGTCGACCAAAGGCAGCACCAGCGTGAATTGGGCGCCGTCAGGGCAAGTCTGATCCCAATGCAATCGCCCGCCCAGCGCGCGGGCGATCCGCCGGCTCAAGGCCAAACCGAGCCCAACGCCCGGCGCCGAATGGGCGGCGTCCTGGGCCGACTTCGTAAAGGGGCGAAACAACCGTCGCCGCAACGTCGTCGGAACGCCCGGCCCGTGGTCGCGAATGCTCACCGCCGCCTGGCCCGACGCAAGCCGGCCTTCGAGATGGATACGCCGGTCGTCGGCCGCCGCCGCATACTTGCACGCATTGTCGACCAGGTTCAAGACGATCTGCTCGACCGCCGAGGGATTGGCCCGAACGGGCGCCGCGGCGGCTTCATCGTCGATCTCGACGACCAGTTGCATCTCGGCCCGGGCAGCGCGATCGGCCAGTCGGGCGAGCATCGGTTCAAGCAGTTCGCCCAACGGCATCGGTTCGACGCGGCCGTCGGTGCGGCCCTTCTCCAGTCGGGCGTAGGCGAGCACGTTCTCGACCAGGTGCGTCAGCCGGGCCGCCTCCGACCGGAGCGTCTGAAGATAATGCCGCTGCTGCCCGGGCTCGGTGACCATGCCCTCGGCCAGCATCTCACAGTACATCTGGAACGTGGTCAAGGGCGTCCGCAGTTCATGCGTAACCGCGCTGACAAACGCCGCGCGCCGGGCGCTAAGGCGCATCAGTCCGGCCAGCAGGCCGCCGATGGCCAATCCCGCGGCCAATACGCCCGTCCACGCCGCGACCAGCGCCAGTCGGATTGGCGAGAGGCCCCGCTCGGCATCGGCGGAAGGCAATTCCCCAGGCACGAGCCTGGCCGGCAACGCGGCGAGCATGCGCGGCTCGAACTGGTCGCCGCCGGCGGTGAACGGCTCGAGGTCGGCCGCCGGCAACAGGTCGGCGATGCTTGCCAGGGCGGTGCAACGGATCGCCGGCCAGTCGAGCAGGCATCCTTG
>Ga0180434_10008854_pt1 | contig 11045 bp, 7 predicted proteins | sample SS_ome_7_FD_132453 | JGI IMG/M metagenome (GOLD analysis project Ga0180434, IMG submission 132453) | Hypersaline lake sediment archaeal communities from the Salton Sea, California, USA - SS_1_D_2 metaG | ecosystem: Environmental > Aquatic > Non-marine Saline and Alkaline > Hypersaline > Sediment... | reverse complement strand
GCGTTGAAAGTTTGCTGCGGCGACGATGCCGTGTGGTATCTCGACCGTGCAGGTTTGCCGCAGTCATCACAAATGGGCATTCAGGAATTCGTGCGTAGCGATATTCTGCGTCAAGCGGAGTGCGTACGTGTGATAGGTAGCCCGACAAATGCAGATTTGATTGTAGCACTGTTCGACCGTAAAGTGCGCGGACAGCTGGCCAGCGTTGCGGTTGCAACGCCGTTGGTTTGCCATACCGCGCGAGAGCGCTGCGACCCGGCAACCGTGCTGTTCCGAATGCGGCGGTTTTTCAGGGCGCCTAGCCAGGGCGGTTTTCATGAAGTGGTCGAGCACGATTATACGGCCTACGCGCTGTCTCGCGAATTGCAGCGCAACGGCCACGTCACGGCGCAGGCGCGGCGACTATTGCGCAGGCACCCGGCATGGAAGCCGTTGACGTTCATCCCGACGTTGGATGCCGATAGTTGTGCGGAGCTGCTAGCGCTTGTTATCGACCCGCGGTTTTTTGTGGACATTTGTCGCCCCGACCGAACAGCAAAGCTGGAAGGATATTTGGGCCTTAATCCACGCACACAGGCGGCAGTTACGTACGGCATGGCAAAGCATCCGCACAACTACGAGCGGTGCAAGCTAGTATTGAACTGTTGGAAACGGGCGGAGCTTGAGATGCAAATCGGAGAGCTCTACGATCTTGTGGGACCGCGGGTCATTGCCGGCGCCGACAGGCCCGGAGTGCGGCCTGGTGATTTTCTATGGCGCCGCTGGGGGTACATAAGCGGGCGCGGGCCCGATTCGCGGCAGCCAGCCAAAAGCGCTAGTGCGGCAGACCTGGCTGCGTCAAAACGGTTCATACAGTTTCTGCGCGCGGCGTGGTTGCAAGAGCTATATCGCGAGGCTGCGATGCCGGATTGCGGCCAATTGTTCGACGCAAAATACTTCTTCAGACAAGATATAGTGGTGGCGCAGGAATACGACCACTATATGCAGGATCAGCGTTAATTGTGCATTGACAGCAAGCTTGTTTGGCAGTAGGATACAGTCGCTGCAGGGATGGTTACATGCTCGAAGTCACAATCACGCTGCGATTCAATCACCATTGCCTGGGCAACTGCCGTCGTGACAAAGTTAGCACGTTTTTACATGACCCAAACGGACATGTTATGTTTCTACCGACCTGGTGGTCAGCAATTGTTCGCTATGCTGCAGACGTGCTTAATCACTATCAAGCTGTCGTGCGTCATATCGATTGGGACCCAGTTGTTGTGGGAACCCCGCGAACATATCGACGGTTCTATGCCCCGGGGCGTTTTATGACGCACGAGGCGTTTTTCCCTGGCGATCATATTACCGTGCATGCCGTACTGCCCAGTGAAATCCCGCTTGATGGCTTTCGGGACTTGTTGGATATTGCAGGTCGCTACAAAGGCATGAGCCCATACAAACCGGAGAAAAAGTATGGGACGTTCGAGGTAATGAGTGTGACACCCCGCAAGCGGCGGATACATGCGGCGGGGCAATTGAAAAGTGAAACAAAATAGAGGCCCGCCCGAAGGCGGACCTCAGTAGGGATCGACCGGGGGGTCGAACGCGTCTTGGCGGACTATCGTTGATGATAGCATACCCCTGTACGGTCGGTCAAGGGCTCCAAACCAATCGACGGGGTTTTTTTATGGACAGACAGGCCGTAATTGCTCGGCGCAATGCCCTAATCGAGGTAACAGCGGACGGGCAGCAGCCGCTTACGGGGAACATCGTCCGGCAACTCGCTACGCCGTTGACTTATACACACCTGCGTGATGTAGAGTACGACAATCGCTACGACGAGGTATCTGGATTCCATTCGCGGCAGCAGGCGGAGACGCGTCGGCTGTACTCGATCTCCAATACCGGCGGCTTCTGCTGCTTAAAAGGCTGGCGATCGCGACTGACGACCATTCTGCAAGAGAACGGGTACGCCGTCCAGTATATCGATCATAACCCGGCAAAACCGGCCGATACGTACCAGGCCGACTGGTTGCGGGTCTTTGATATGTTCGAGATGCGCCCGTTGCAAGACACTTGCTTGGGACAGATCGATATGCATGATGGCGGCGTAATTGAGGCGCCGCCGGCATTTGGCAAGAGTTACATGTTTGGAATGCTCGGCGTGTTGTACCCGCGAGCAAAAATCGACATCGTCACAAAATCCAAAACCGTTGTAGCGACTATCCGGCGGCACATGACTGCGTGGTTGCCGGATATTGGACAGGTCGGCGGCGGCAAACGGCACAACAGCCGTATTACAGTCTATACGGCGGCGAGCCTTAAGCACTCGCAGTTTGACGCCGACATTGTTCTGGCGGACGAAGTGCATCAGCTTATGACCGACAACTATGCGGAGTGGCTTGGACGCTATTGGGATGCGCGAATGTTTGGCTTTACGGCCAGCAAAGAAACCCGCTTCGACAATGCTTACCATCGCATGGAGGGGCTATTCGGCCCTACGGTGTTCCATTTACCATACGATAAAGCCGCCCAGCTAGGCGTCGTCGTACCGATCGTTGTACAGTGGTTGCACGTGACACCTGGCGGTAGAAACCCGTGTCGCCTGCTGCACACGCGGACGGCCCGCAAGCGACATGGTATTTGGCGGCATGACTATCGTAACCAAGTAATCGCCAGTGCAGCGCGGCGCTTCGTAGATGCAGGTCAACAGACGCTCATCCTCGTAGAGACGCTAGAGCACGGCCTGTTCTTGCGGAGACACCTGCCAAATTTTCAATTGTGCTATGCGGAGCAGGGGCTGTCACCGGACCGGCGGCGCATTTTCGTGGATGCGGGCCTGCTAGGCGCAGAAGAGCAGATGACGGCCGCGCGGCGGGATCAGCTTCGTCGCGGATTTGAGGCTCGTGAATATTTGGGCGCAATAGCGACGCCGATCTGGTCGACTGGCGTGTCTTTTGACGCACTGCAGGTCCTGATACGTGCAGAAGGCAGCGCCAGCGAGACCGCAAATATCCAGGCGCCGGGGCGTGTATGTCGCATCGACAACCCGACTGGCAAGCAATGCGGTATAGTTGTGGACTGTTTGGACGAATTCGACAAACGTTTCAATACGCGCGCCATTGGACGACGCCGTGCTTATAACAAGCAAGGGTGGACGCAATACAATCCGGACGGTACGCTTTGGACATCACGGTCGCGACGGGTGGGGTGCTCATATGGGTAAAGTGCTTGCAGGACAGCAACAACAACCGCCGGCCGAGCGAGCCGGAGCAAAGTTTACATACGTCGACGACGGTGCGCTCGATGTGGCACAGCGGGCTTCGCGTCGTTTTGCCGAGCGGCTATATAACGCTTTTTATCGTGCAACACATCACATTGTGGCAGCCTGGCGAGCGCCGTATGGTGGTCCGCCGCCCTACACTGCAGATCGACAGACGCTGTGGCTAAAATTTGCCAAGAAATTGCAAAGCCGCGGCATTGGCGATCCCGAAGCGTACATTAACCAGTTGTTCGAGCTGGGTGACACGTTGCAACCGTCACAAGTAGTTGCAGAGCAAGCGATGGCAACTTACGAGAGGCGGTTAGAGACATCACGGGAGCAACAGCAACGAGGCTGGCATACCGCGTGCAACGAATTCAATGTGCACGCGCGCATCATTGCAAGGGCAAATCCGACATGGAGCATAGCGCGGGTGCAGCGGGCCGTACTGTCAAATTTAGCCTATGACTTACCGCCGTTGTTTCGCTACTGCATAGCAGCACACAGCAATTTTGAGGATTTGACAGCAGACTTCTATGACCAGGCGTTACGGCAGCTGTTGACTGACCCGGGCGGCTATGCCACGACTTGGCAAGGCCGGATCCCGGTCACTCTTTTGAACGCGGCCGCTCGGATGCTAGGGACACTTCCGGAAAGCGAGGACACGAATGTCTAGACCATTACCTGTAGACAATAACCTATTGGACTATTTGTTTTTGCACATGTTGCGGATTGATCGCATATTCCAAGCGGTCGTTGCAAATTTGCAGCCCGCGCATTTGTATCCACACGAGGGCCATTACCGCGCCATTTTGGCGGCCGCAGCACAGCACTATGAGCGGATGGGGTGCATGCCCGCGCTTGAATCAATTCGAACCGAGACGCGGCGCCTCCTCGAGCGCGACGAAACCATGGGACTGCAACAGATGATGGAGGCCGAGTCGTCCTTGCGCGTGTGGTACGACAAGTCGGTTTTTCCAGACGAGGCGTTGGAGCCCAGCTATGCAGAAGAGTGTTTGCGGCAGGTGTTGCTCGAGCGGACGATCGGTGCGGCGGCGCAGCGGCTCTCCAACGATATGCAATTACAAGGCCAGGTCGATTATACGGGGTTTGCCGAGGCCGTATACCAGAAAGCAGCAAAGATCGCACAGCTCCAAGAAAAGGAGCTGCCGGATACATCGCCTGCAGAGTGGGTTGTAACAGATAACGAAAAAATTCCAACGGGTGTCCGGTTTGTTGACGATATGCTTGGCGGTTCAGAAGCCGGCGACACGAACGTGTTGTTAGGCCCGTCGGGTGTTGCTAAGACGCTATTCGGCATCCAGATGCTGTGCGCGCGTGGCAAACAGGCATACGATTACGAGCAGACAACCGGCGAACCTGGCGGCCTTAGCGTCTATTTTAGTTACGAGGACGGCTTGAAGTCGTTACGACCGCGGGCGTTGAGCTGCGCATGCCGAATTCATAAGGAGCATTTGGAAAATTTGAAAAGCTTGTCCGAGCTGTCGACCATAAATAAGTTGCATGCCTACGAGCAGCAATTGTTCAAAGGCGATAGCATATCCTGTGAGCGGCAACGCTACGCGGAAAATCATGTGTGGCTAAATAAATACACGTTGCTTATTGATTTCTCTGACAGTCCGGAAGCGTTGGGCGGCAAAGGCGGCATCCCGGAAATTCGGTCGATGTTGGGTATGATCCAGGAGAAACGAAAGCGGCCGTTTGATTCGTTCTATTTCGATTATGCCGGCCTGATCGTAACAAGGATGCTGGAGCAGCGCGACGGAAATACTGATCGCAGGGTGAGCGAACTTGGCGGGTTCGTTGATAAGGTTCGCAGCCAGATAGCTGTGCCGTTCGGCGCCGTGTGTTGGGTAATCCATCAGGTAAACGGGAAGGCGCAGCAGGCCAGTCCGACGGCTCGGTTATCGCACACCAATGCGGAGTGGTGCAAGGGGTTTGCTAACAATGCATACGCGGCATTGGTCCTCGGCACAAAGGACATCAATAGTAACGCGTGCATGTTGGCAGCAACAAAAACGCGTCGTGGCAGGACGCCGAAGCCGATCCCGGTACAGATCTGCGGAGAACTGAGCTGCCTAAACGATGCATCACGAGAGCTGACAGTGGATGGTTATGTTGACCAGCTAAAACCAATTCACGAAGTGGCAAAGCTGCATGGCAATCGAGGCCCCGCGGCGCGACGACATGCATCGACCGGTGTTGATTATGACGATTTAGCGGTGGAGACGTAACATGTCCAACGTACTAAACCCTTGGCTGCACCAGCGGCTGCAAGACATTTTTGGGCAGGTTATGGTGGCCAGCCGCGGGCTCGGCGTATACGGCGCCTGGCAGCCGGCAATACTGTCGCCGACCCTGTCGCGGTTCCAGATGGTAATTGCCGGCGAGTACTATCGCGTGAATTGTCCGTTCTGCGTTAAACGATGCGGACGCCATGACACGAGGCAGCGACTGTGGATCCATCATTTGTTTGGACACGGGCGACAAGATCACGTTCAAAATTCCACTGACGACAAGTTCTACTGGGCCGCGCATTGCTTCAATGAAGAATGTACCACGGTTCCGGCATACCGCAAAGAATTGCGGAACATGATCTTCAATGCGATTGGTCGCAATGAGCGGAAGCGTATCACGGTCGCGCCTGGCATTATCGACGACGGTCGGCTTTACAAGACCGACTATCCAGGTACTTGCATTGCGTTGGATGCGCTGTCGCCGGATCACCATGCCAACGTTTTTCTTCGCAGCAAGGGCTACGATCCTGTCGATCTGGCCCAGCACTACAAAGTGCGATGGTGCCAGCAAGCACCGATCGAATATGCACCGGCCCACAATCGGATCATCTTTCCGGTCTATATGCGCGGAGAGATGGTAGGATGGCAGGGGCGCTACATCGGCGATATCGATTGGAAGCGGGCGCGCGTCCCAAAGTACTACACAATGCCGGGTTCACATACCCGTAACATGCTCTACGGCTTCGACGACGCTGTCGGCATGCCCTTCGTAATCGTCACGGAGGGTGTAACTGACGTGATCAGCGTCGGTGCCGGGGCCGTGGCCACTTTCGGCAAGAAGCAAACCCTGTCGATGGTGCATTTCAACCTTCTGGTAGAAAACTGGCCCATCATTATCTTGTTGATGGACGGGGATGCTTATCGTGCGTCAGAGATGCTTTACCAACAGATGCGGCGCGTTAAGCCGGTCGTGTGGGTGCAGCTTCCTGACGGTGTTGACCCCGCCGACGCAGTCCGACAGGACCGTGCTGGCTTGTGGAGACTGATTCTGTGGTCTTCTAAGAACCAAGGAGTACAATTGTAGCCAATGGACGATCTAACAGTCGAGGACATTCAAGCCATATTGGACGGCAACGAAGACAACCCGTTTACGCAGCAGTATGCGTTTTATCCGTTGACGTCCCCCGGTATGTCACTGCCCGGTCCCAACTTTTGTGCGCACGCAGCAGCACTTAGCGGCGAAACGCCAATGTCGGTTGCCGGTACCGGGCACGATAAACATATGACCCATGCCAATCTGTGTTTAACTGGCCTTTATCTGCGCTGCCTGTATTCGTCGGATTTTTCCATACCGGTCGAATACAAGGGCGAACGTCACATGGTGCGGGTTATTCCGGGCCATCGTTGGGGCGGCGCACCTAACGGGCCGCTTCAGCTACGAGACGACGAAGAGATCTGTGGTGTGCCAAGGGAATCACAGCCACCAGTCGTCATGATCATTGGCAAGCATCCTGGGCTCGACGAGATACGCAGTGGACGGAATCTGTGCGGCCCATCTGGCGACTTATTGCACCAGGCATTGCTCGCTGCAGGTATGTCGGCAGCCGAGATTGCAAATTGCTACGTATGCAACCTGGTCAGGTGGCAAAACCTGAATCCGCAGGGCGGCTCTTTGCCGCAAGCCTGGATCAAGGATTGTCGACCGCTACTCGACCAGGAATTTCGGCTAGTCCGTCCCGACTACGTACTGTGCCTCGGCGCCGAGGCGACGAAGGCCGTGTGCGGTCGGCAGAATAATGTTCGCAACATGATCGGCCGTAGCGTGGATATCAGTGTGCCAATCAACGAAGCTGGTGAGCCAGCGTTGTTACATCACATGACAGCGATGGCGGTGGTGCATCCCGCCGCCGTTTTGCGAACCACCGAGCTGCATTCGCAATTTGCAGCCACGTTGCAGGATTTCGTGCAGCTGGTGCACGGGAGCAGTCCCGTCGACCGTGAGGCCGGCATTACTATTCAAGTGATGACCAAGCTGCGCGAGTTGCGGCAGTATGTCGATCTGGTATTGTCACAACCCGGCCTGAAAAAGATCGCTGCCGACTGCGAGTGGGAAGGCAGCCATCCTGGAGAGCCGGGCGCATACTTACGTACAGTCCAGTTAAGCCACAATGGTCAACACGCGGCTGTCGTAAAGCTACGCAACCAAGGCGGCGAATCGGCGTTCGCTCCGGACATCGCGGCGGCCATGGCCGAAATTGGGCGCCTACTGAATCACCCAGAAGTACAAATTCTGGGCTCGTTCTTTGCATCCGATATTCCATGGTTGCTTCATGCGGGCGTAGATGTTCGGCATAAGTTTATCATGCCAGCGCAGGTTGACGCGATTGAGGGCGGAAACTACCCGGGCGGATTCGATATCGCATTGGGAATGCACGCCTACAATGAAACAGGCGACTTGAAGTTGGAGATCATGGCGACTCGTTATTGTGGCGCTGGTCGCTGGGACATGCCCATCATGCAATGGCGCAAAGCATATTGCAGCGAGCACGGCATAGCCGATAAAGACTTAAGTGGTTATGGCGAGTGCCCTGACGACATCCTGCTGCCGTACGGCGGATACGACGCTGCGTATACGTGGCAGGTCGGCGAGGTAGTCAAGACGTTGCTTGCGAACGATCGGTTTGGTAATGCAAGCTGGACGGCTTTCCATCGAAGCATGATGGCATTTCCGGCATTCTGCGAAATGGGCATCGTGGGCGTCAAGGTAGATCCAGAACGCATTGATGGGTTGACCGATCTGTATTTGCGCGTGCGTGAAAGCAAGTTGGCCGCGCTGCGGCAAGCAATTCATTGGCCGGAGTTCAATCCGCGTAGTGCTCAACAGTGCGTCGATTTGCTGTTTGGCGAGGCCTATTCGACTAAGCGGGATGCGGCCGGTAATCGTATACGCGTGCGGCCCGCAGGCGCGACATCGTTGTATTTGTCGCCAGTAAAATCAACTGGACAGCGGGGCGCGCCGTGGGCGCGCGTTGTCCAAGCAGGCGAAGAGCACAAGTATACGCCGTCTACCGACAAGGAGACGCTTGGTATTCTGGGCCTCTATAATGAAACAGCACTGCACCTCCGCGACGTGCGGCTTATTGATCAGATTCTAAAATCAGTTCTGCGCCCGCCCGTATATGCCGAGGATGGTCATCCAGTCCTGGATGCGGCCGGCCGGCGGGCCTATGCCGGCGGCATGGGTTCGTACATCTGCAGTGATTGTCGCGTGCGCAGCGCATTCCTACAGACAATGGAGACCGGCAGAGCAAGTTCGGCGCGGCCGCCGTTGCAAAATCTGAGTAAGCGACGCGAGCGTGACTACAAGCGAATCCTCGGCGAGGACTATCAGTGGAAGATTCGGTCGTTTCTGACCAGCAATGTGGATCCTGACTACGGAGAGCCAACTGTGCTGGTTGAAGCCGATCTTAAAGGCGCCGAGCTGTTTGCGATTGCCGTGTTGGCTCGCGACGAAAACATGATCGATCATTGCAACCGTGCAAATTTGCCAGATGACCATCCCGACAAATACGATATCCACTCGAATGTGTGCGTTCGCGCGTTTAACCTGAACTGCGAACCAACGTAAGCGGCGTTGGCTGAAATCGGCCAAGAGGGCTTGCGCGTCGGTGCAAAAAACGTGATCTTCGGCGTTAACTACGGACGTACGGCCGAGGCGATTGCGCGGCAATGTCAAGAAGAGGGGGTAGCGCTTGCCGTCGACGAAGCACAGACAATTATCGACGGCATCTTTGAAATCTATCCAAATATCCCGCACTTGCAAGAGCAGTTGCGAGCCCGCGTATCTAATCCGGGCTGGATCCGAACATATTTTGGTCGCTATCGTCGGTTCATCCCGACGACCGACAGGGCTGCGATGGGCGAGTTGGAGCGGCAAGCTCTGAACTTCCCGATTCAAAGCCTGGTGGCCGACGCAATCAGCACGGCGCTATATCACCTTTATACGCATCCGCGGCGAGCCGAGCTGGGGTACAGAATCGTCCTCCAAATCCACGACGCGGTGCTATTGGAGGTGCCGGTAGGCAGTTTGAATGCCGTGGTTGATGAAATCTTGCCAGACTGCATGGTTAATCGTGTCAGTTTCAAGTCGTGTGATCTGAACGGCGTTCCTTATGCAGGCAGCCCAGAATACCGATTTGGTATCGATGTGGCGACTTGCCTGCGCTGGGGCGAAAAACTCACTTGGAACGACTGTGATATGGTGGGAATCGACAGGAAGTACGGTGTTGATCCTGCTGCATAATAGTTGAATTTCGGAACGAAAAACGGATAATGGGTGCAGTTGCCTGTTGTCCGAAATCTTAACGTTGTTTAACGGAAGGAGTAATTTATGAGCCGACAAGGCCCAGCACGTGGACGATACGTCTTTGAGAATCAGGGCGTACCGACAGATCGCGGCCTGCATGGCATGCATATCCTCAAGGAGAGTGCAGGCTGTCAGGTCTGGAAGCCGGTATGGGGAGGAAAGCGGACTATCATTCGTCCGTTACCTGTCTTGGACCCGGATAATCCAACACAATGGGATCCGTTCCGCCTGTCCGATGCGCCGCACGGCTTTGGTGACTGGATCCGCAGGTATGACATAGCGTTCTCGATCGGAACGCCCGGTATCACCTTCATCACACGTGATCCGCGAGACAACGATCTCGATGCGCAGCAAAATCCCGTTTGGATGTTGCATCGCACGATTCCTGCTGCAGTCCGTAGCGGGCAGGCCCCTTCAAGTTGGGGTCGGCTGGTGGTTGGGCAGCAGAATCGTCCAAATGTAATCAGCCCGCCAAAGGACGGCTACGTGATGCAGGGGATTCTTGTTGAGTGGGGCGACAGGCCTCGCGTTCCGCCGGTCGGGTTACAGGCCAGCGACAAGCCTGTCGTGTTTCTGATGTCACAATCCGCGGGTGAAGCGTTGCTTGAAGCGCTGCAGCGCAAGAATAGCGACGGTTCGTGGCTATACCCCGATTTGACGCGGCTCGATGGCGGAGCGTTTATTCAATTCCACCAAGCAGGGACGCAACAAGCGCGGCCAGTACCGCAGCAGCAGGCGCAGTCGCTCAGCACGATGCAACGTCCGCTGGGCGGCGGACAACAAAAGGAGGAAAAGCGCTACGAGGTGGAGATCCTGAGTAATTACAACGGCACGCTGCCGGTGCTTACGGACCTTGAGCCCATGCTTAAGGAGCGTGCGCGGCGTACGATGTGGGATGATATTTTACATGTGCCCACAATAGAAGAGCAGGTACGGCGACTATCAAATTGTGGCTTGCCGGCATCTGCAGTGGTGTATGCACTAGGTGAAGCCTACGGTGATATGATACCGGAGGACGTAATCGCAGCAGCGCGCGACGAGCATACGCAGAGTAGCGTACCATTCCAGGGGTTTGCTCCGGGATTACCGCAGCAGGGCGGACAACCTGCGACGCTTGCAGAGACGCAACAACCTATGCAGGCCGATCCATCGGCTGCAGCGCCCGCGCCAGCGGTCG
>Ga0180434_10008851_pt1 | contig 11047 bp, 8 predicted proteins | sample SS_ome_7_FD_132453 | JGI IMG/M metagenome (GOLD analysis project Ga0180434, IMG submission 132453) | Hypersaline lake sediment archaeal communities from the Salton Sea, California, USA - SS_1_D_2 metaG | ecosystem: Environmental > Aquatic > Non-marine Saline and Alkaline > Hypersaline > Sediment... | reverse complement strand
CGGCGTGGGCTCCAGCCTTGGACGGAAGGGCTCGACGCGTACTTCGCGAGCCGGCGCGGCTATCCGCTCCTGCCCGTGCTCCCCGCCCTCTTCTACGACGTGGGCGAAACCACCGGCACGGTCCGCGCCGACTTCCAGCGGACGCTGGCCGAGCGCCTCGAGGAGACGTACTACCGGCCGCTTTCCCAGTGGTGTGAAGACCGGGGCATCGTCCTGACCGGCCACCCCGCCGGGAGCGACGAAATCCGCCCCCTGCGGTGGTTCGGCATCCCGGGCCAGGACATGGTCTGGCGGTGGGTCGTGCCGGACGATCCCTCCGCGCTGGAAGGGGCGAACAGCACCGTGGCCAAGTGCTCCTCCAGCGTCGCCCGGCACGACGACCGGCGCCGCAACTCCAACGAGCTCTACGGCGCGTACGGCTGGAACGTGACCATGGACGAGATGAAGTGGCTGGCCGACTGGATGATCGTCCGCGGCGTCAACCTGCTCTACCCGCACGCCTTCTACTACTCGGTCCGCGAGCGCCGGGCGTACGAGCGCCCGCCCGACTTGGGCATGCACAACGCCTGGTGGCCCCACTACCGCGTGTTCGCCGACTACACGCGCCGGCTGTGCGGGCTGATGACCGACGGACGCCACGTCTGCGACGTCGCCGTGCTCGGCACCGACAACCGGCTCCCCTGGCGCGCGGCCAAGTGGCTCTTCCAGAACCAGGTCGACTTCAACTACCTCGAAGACTGGCGCCTCTGCGAGCAGGCGGAGGTCCGCGAGGGGCGCATCTACGTGGGCCCCATGAGTTACCGGCTCCTGATCGTCGACGAAGACGGCCCGCTTCCCGAGCGGGCCGCCCGGCGGATCGCGCAGCTCGAAGCGGCGGGCGTGCCCGTGCGGCGATGCGCGGCGGAGCCCTCGGCCGAGCTGATAGCCGGCCCGGCGCGCGACGTGACCCTCGATCCGCCCTCGAAGGACGTTCGCTACACCCACGTCGTCAAAGACGGCATCGACTTCTACCTGCTGGTCAACGAGGGGGAAGCCGCGGTCGACACCGTGTTGACCTGCCGGTGCGTGGGCAGGGCCGAATGGTTCGACGCGCTTTCGGGCACGTTCCGCCCGGCCAGCGTGCTTTCGACCGGGGCGACCACGTCGCTGCGGCTCCGGTTGCGGCGGCGCGATTCCGTCGTGCTGTGCATCGATACCGCCGAGAACCCCCAGGAGCCGCAACCGCCGCGGGACACGGCCACCGCGGCGAAGCCGGCGGCGGTCGTGCCGATCGCCGGGCCGTGGACGATCGTCGACGCCGACGGGCGCAAGCTCGGCGACCGACTGGTCGACTGGGAGAAGCTGCCGGGTCTGCAAGAATTCGCCGGCACCCTGCGGTACGAGACGACCTTCGACCTCCGCAAAGACGACGACCGCGCGTACGAGCTCGACCTGGGCCGCGTGGGCGATTGGGCCGTGGTCCACCTGAACGGCCGGGACCTGGGCCCGCGGTTCTGGGCGCCCTACGTCTGGGACGTGACCGGCCCGATCGCCGACGGCCGGAACCGGCTCGTGGTCGAGGTGACCAACTCCTGGGCGAACCGCTACGTGCCCGACAAACGCCGCCCCGCCGGACTGTTCGGCCCGGTTCGCTTATCCGTTCGGGGCAGATAGGATTCCGGTGTTTTGGAGCCATCCACGAGAATGCGCCCCCGCTCCCTCGTGCGCGTTTCGCGTGCCTGCGTGACGACGACGCCGAGGGCGTTGAATCACATAGCCCAAGGTCAGCGGAGCGGGGCAGCCGCGGAGCGCCACCCTGGGGGTGCCTGACGTTTTCCGCAAACGGAGATACACGATGACCACGAAGCGAACCGTCGTATGGGTCATTGCCCTATTGTTCCCGTGTGGCCTCGGTCCGGCCACCGCCCAGGACCTCGGCGGCGGGATGCTCGATCCCGGCATCGACGTGCCCGGCAAGCCGTTCTCGTACTTCGCCAACCCGACCGACGTGATCGGGGCGCTCTACGCCCCCGTGGCCAGCGAGGTGACGCCCGAAGGGTACGTGTACACCGGCTTCGGCGAGCTGATGTTTTTCGTGGGCAATCCGCCGGAGCCGGTCGACGTGCGGATCAAGACGCTCCAGCAGGGCTACCTGCCCATCGTCGAATACGATCTCGTGCGGCACGGCGTGCGGTTCCGCTTCCAGGCGTTCGCGTCCGACTTGGGCGGGCCGCTGGCCGGGCTGCCGGTGAACTTCGTGAAGGTCGAGCTGGCCAACGACGCGGCCGACGAGCGGCGCACGGTGTTTCTCAGCTCGGCGTACCGGTTCGCCCCGCCCTGCACCACGCTCTACACGCGGGGCGATTACCGCTTCGGCCAACGCATGGATCGGATCCCCAAGCCGCTGGTGGCCGGCCAGACGAGCCACAACCGGGCGTGGGTCTACTCGTTCACCAAGAACGGCCTCGTACGCGACGGCCGCCTGCTCTACCTCTTCCCCACCGACCCGCCGCCGCACCTGGCCGCGCTTTCGCAGTCGGACTATGGGCTGCGCACGCTGCGTTACCTCTCCGGCGAAGTTCAGGAGCGGTCCGCCCGCCAGCATCACACGCCGCAAACGCCGATGGGCCTGGTGATGTACCGGGTCCCGGTCGAGCCGGGCGAGACCCGGGAGCTAACGTTCAAGATGCCCGTCGCGCCGCTGGTGGCCGATTCGGAGGAGGCCCGGCTGGTCGAGACGGCCGACTGCGGGGAGCAATTGCGCGAGACGATCGCCACCTGGGAGGAGCTGGTCGGCAAGGCGGCCACGCTGCACTTCCCCGAGGCCAAAGCGCAGGAGTACCTGCTGGCCAACACGGTCTTCGATCTGTTGGCGATCGACAAGCTGGGCGACGACTACGCGATCAACGTCAACAAGTTCCAGTACCACCGTTTCTACCCGGGCAACGGGGCCAACATGATCGTCGCCCTCGATTACATGGGCCTTACGGACATCGCCCGAAAGTGCCTGCTCTACGCCCGCAACGCCCAGCAGCCCGACGGGCGCATGGAGAACCCGCACGCGCCGCAGGCGAACCGGTGGGAGAACAACGGCTACGTGCTCTGGGCGTGGGGACGACACTATCGGTTGACGCGCGACCGGGAGTTTCTGGCGCAGGTGTATCCGCACGTGGCCGCCTGCGTGGCCTGGATCGGAAGGAAGTCGAGCGAAGACCCGATGGGCCTGCTTCCCCCGGTGGCCCTGGCCGACGACGCGATGCTGGCCGGCGTGCGTCAGACGGGCCAGCACATGTGGATCCTGATCGGGCTCAGAAGCGCGATCCGCATGGCCGAGGCGATGGACAGGCCGGACGACGTGGCCGCGTTCCGCGCCGCGCACCAGCGGTTCCGAAGCGCCTTCGACGAGGCCCTCGCCGCCCAGCTTCCCAAGACTGGGGGCGTGATTACCCCGGCGCTCGAAGGCACGGCGGCCGGCAACCATTGGGACAACCTCCTGCTGCTCTACCCCGAGCCGCTCTTCGAGCCGTTCGACCCGCGCGTGACGGCGACGATCCGGGCATCGCGGGCGACCTACGCCGAGGGGATCCTGTCGTTCATCCTGCCGCAGGCCACCGCCAAGCGCGACGCCGCCGATTGGCCCGACACGGCACGCACGGGCATGGTCGGCACGGAAGACGCCGGCTACGTGTTCCAGGCCGCGCCTTCGCTTCACTATTGGCAGACGCCGAACAACGCCCAGAACGCCCTCGTACGCGGCACGCCGGACGACCAGCGCGCGGCCGTCGAAGACCTGTACGCCCTGCTGCTGCACACCACGTCGACCCACGCGCCCCAGGAGTTCGGAACCGTGCCGTGGGGCACGCGCGACTGCGGATACCACCGGCTGAACATCCTGCCCGACGGGGCCGCCTCGGGCAAAACGATCGAGCTTTTGCGAAACATGATCCTCCGCGAGCAGGGCGAGGACCTGGTGCTCTTCTCGGCCCTGTCGCCCGAGTGGATGCGCCCGGGCCGTACGATCGAGGCGACCGGGGCCCCCACCGACTTCGGGCCGGTCAGCCTGCGACTCGCGTCGCGGGCCGACGGGTTCGACGTGCGGATCACCAGCCGGTTTCGCAACGCGCCGAAACGGCTGGTGGTGCGCGTTCCGTGGTTCTTCACGATGGACGGCGCCGAGGCCGACGGTCGGGCGGTCGCCCCGACCGACGGTCAACTGATTCTCCCGCCCGGCGCGCGGGAAGTGAAGGTCCACGGCAAGATCGAGCCCGACGTGCCGCCGACGAGCTTCGACGCGGCGGTCGAGCAGTACAAGCAGGAGTACCGCCGCCGCTACGACGAGTTCCTCCGCACGGGCGTGCGGCCGTCGTAGCGTGACTATTGCTTCGTCAAGGTTCAGACTTGGAGTTGGGCCGCGAGATGTCCGTTGGCGGGATAGTCGCTGATCGCTCCGCGATCAGGCGTTTGTTCGCGGAGCGAACAACGACTATCGCGCACGGCAACCGCAACCGTCACGTTTGACAGTCCTTTCGCAGGCTCGAAGGGAGCGGACCATGGCCGACACGTTTCAGCGATATCACGAGACGGCGCAGAAGGCGGTCGAGTATCAGCTCGGCTACCAGCGGCCGGACGGCGGCTACCTCTGGGAGGGCTACGCGGTCGATGCCCATCACAAGCAGGCGTACTCGTGGGGCATGGCCGGCCGGTTCGCCGAGGCCCATCGGCTGCTCAACTGGGCCGGGCGCGAGCGGCTCCAGCCGAACGGGCAACTGAAGGACTACAACGGTGACGTGTATAAGCACTCGTGGTTCTTTCAAGGGGCGCACCGCCTGGGACGCTTCGACCTCTCGTACCCCGTGATGAACTTCCTCGTCTCGTGCCAGGCGCCGTGCGGCGGGTTTCCGCACTTCGCGGGCGACCGGCTCTTGCGGTCGCTGGCCACGGCGTGGACGGGCATCTCGGCGATCTACGCGGGTCGCGTCGAGGTGGCCCGCCGGGCGGCCCAGTGCTCGATCAGCCTGGTCGAGCAGCAGCCGGACGACGCCCGATTCTATTACAAGATGACGCGCGACGGACGCCTCTTCGTCGACGATTCCGACCCGGACAACCTGATCGACGTGACCAAGCCGAAGCAGGCCTACTGGGAGGTGGGGCTGCCGATGATGCTCATGTGCCGCATGTACCAGATCACCGGCCAGCCGCACTTCCTCGACGTGGCCCGGCGCCTGTTCGAGTTCAAGCTCCGCTGCTTCGACGACAACTACGCATGGGCCGGCAGCGGCAAGAGCAGCCTGGCGGCGGCGATCTACTACCTCTTGACCGACGACCCGCGCGCGCGCCGGGCCGCCGTCCGGTTCCTCGACTTCCTGGTCGAGACCCAATACCCCGAGGGCGGCTGGCGCGACGAGACCGAGCCGGACGAGCTGTTGATCTACATCGACCATGCCGCCGAGTTCAGCGTGTGGATCCGTGAGATCTGCGGCATCCTGGAGAGCAAGGCATAGCGCTTGACCCGTTCCACTCGTTTAGCCGCAAGCCGAAGGCGTGCGCGGAGTCTCGCGTATATCCTCCCGGCACGCGCACGCTTTCGCCTTGCGGCTAAACGAGGCTGGCCGATTCGTGCGAGGTGGACTTGATGACCGACAAGCTGCGATTCGCCCTGGTGGGCTGTGGCTCGCAGGGACGCTATCTTTCGGAGGCCCTGGCCCTGACCGGCCAGGCCGAGCTGGTCGCCTGCTCGGACGTCGACGCCGGGGCGGCCGAAGAGACGGCGCGGCGCTGGGGCTACGCCCGGCACTACGCCGACACCGAGCAGATGCTCGCCGAGGCCGACCCCGACGCGGTGATCGTGGCCGTCGTTCACGACCAGTTGCAGCCCTGCGGATTGGCCGTAGTCGACGCGGGCAAGCACCTGTTCATCGAGAAACCGATGGCCCTCACGGCCGCGCACGGCCGGGTGCTGGTCGAGCGGGCGCGGTCGGCCGGCGTGCGCGTGATGGTCGGCTACACGTTGCCGTTCCTGCCCACGCGCGTGCGGCTCCGGCAGTTGATCGACGAGGGCGTGGTGGGCGACCTGGTCCACGTCACGGCCGGGCAGTTCATCGGCCCGCTCGACGGCTGGCTGGCCCAGCCCGGGCACGGTGGGGGGCCTTTGCTCTACATCGGCACGCACGTGATCTACCAGGTGCTCGACCTGGTGCGCCGGCGGGCCGACCGCGTGTTCGCCGAAGTCGACTGGGCCGCGACCGGCGTGGACGACGCCTGCCTGTTCACCGTCCGGTTCGAGGGCGGGCTGGTCGCCCAGATCGGCACGTCGCAGAACATCGGCGGGCGCTACGGCTGGCTCGACGTGCTCGGCTCGGCCGGCCGTCTGCGCTCCGAGTGGGAGCGGGGCGAGATCTTCGTCCAGAGCACGGTGGTCGACGCCTACGGCGATCCGACCACGATCCTCGTGCCCGAGGAGGCCACCGGCCCGGCCGTCGAGCACGGCCGGATGGCCAGCCCGACCGGGTTCCGCTACGTCCGCGCCTGGGCGGCCGAGTTCGCCGAGTTCATCGCCGCCATCCGCGAGGGCCGCGACCCGGCGGTCACCGGCGACGACGCGGTTGGCGTGCTGGAAATCACCGACGCCGTGTTCGAGTCCGGCCGGACCGGGCAAGTCGTAGACGTTTGTTGAGTCCCGTGTGGACCATGCAGCGCGCTTGAAGCCCGGCATGCAACGCGCTCGAAGCCCAGGGGTTGCAACCCCTGGGCTTGGGGCGAGATCGACGTTCCACCATCAGCATGGGAAAGACAAGAACCCGTTTGAGCGAGGAGGCCTCATCATGTGTACGCGACGGTCGATCACGAGGCGTTCGCTGCTCCGGTGCGTGGCGGCAGTGCCTGCGGCGGCCGGCCTGTTAGGGGGCTCCCACGCGCGCGCGGCGGCCGAGCCGTCCGGTGCGGCGAAGCGCCGCAAGTTCTCCGAGGTGGGCTGGTGCTGGGACGGGCAGGGCTTCAACGGGGGCGTCAATCCGTCGATCTTCGGCGCGGGCGAGGGCACGCGATGGTTCGGCCTCCGGCGCACGGCGTTCATGTTTCACCCGAACACGAAGCTGGCGATGGAGAAGCTCCGCGATTTCGACGAGGTGATCTGCGAGATCTCCAAGTGGAAGGTGCGGCGGTGCGAGAACGGCGTGGCCCACTACCTCGACGGCTCGATCGACACGAAGCGCGCCGAGGCGGCCGCGGTCGGCCGGCTCTCGCGATCGTTCCCCAACGTGACCGGCGCGATCGACGACGACCTGCTGGGCATCATCCGCCGCGAGAAGATCGAGCCCGACCAGTACCGGCGGGTCTACGAGGCATTGAAGCAGGAGAGCCCCGACCTGAGCCTGTGGATGGTCGTCTACGACCGCGAGCTCGCGGCGGAGAGCTGGGCCGGGTTCGAGCCGTTCGCCGACGTGGTCAATCTGTGCGTGGGCAACCAGACGCGCGACTTTCCCCGGTTGGGCGCGTTCCCGCATCGGTGCGAGGTCATCTTCCCGGGCAAGCCCGTCCATCTGATCTACCGCCTTCGCGATTTCGGAGAGCGCCCGCGCGGGCCGGTGCGCATGGATCTTCTGGCCGAGCACTGGCGCGACATTCGCAAGTACGTCGACCGGGGGCGGCTTGCGGGCTACTCCATCCTCGGCGGGTTCCTGATCGACATGCACCCGGAGCAAGCGCGGTGGCTCCGCGATTTCATTGCGGCGGAGGGGACGCCGGCGTAGAGTATCGGGGACAAAGCCCCGCTGCGGTTGCGTATGACTTGTTCCGGAGCCTGAAACGATGCGCCGAACCGACGTCCGTTCGATTCGCCTTGCGGCGGCCTTTCTGCTCGGGCTATTGGCTGGGGGGGCCGCCCGCGCCGGCGGTCCGCAGATCGATCGCGCCCTGCTCTTCTCGGGCACGGGCGACGCGGACTGGGTCGGGCGGGGCCGGCTGGTCGAGCACGGCCCGACGTGGATCTTCGCCTACGTGCAAAGCGGACGGCACGGATTCGACAGAAGCCAGATCATGCACGTCCGATTCTCCACCGACGAGGGAAGCACGTGGACCGAGCCCGACACGCGGCCCGACGGCACGCCCGTCCGCGGTGCGCCGCTGGTCGCCCACGACGACGACAGCGAGGTGGCCGAGGGCGTGATCGTCGTCTGCCCGAGCGGCGACCTGCTGATCCACGCCATGGAGCGAACGCAGGAGATCTCGCGGGGCACGTACCAGTATCGCAGCACCGACGGCGGGCGCTCGTGGCGCGACGAGGGGAAGGTGCTCGGCAAAGACACCCTGCGCGTGGCCCTGGGGCATACGGTCGTGGGCGAGGCGATCTACCTGCCGATGCTCGAATCGGCGCGCGGCGACACGCGACGCGTCGGGCCGCTCGACGTCGACCTGTATCGCAGCGTCGACAGCGGCGAGACGTGGCGGCGCGTCGGCCGGATCGCCGCGGGCGACGAGGGGGTCAACGAGACGGGCATCGCGCACCTGGGAGGCCGGACGCTGGTCGCCGTTCACCGAACCAGCGCCGAGGACCGCACGCGGTTGCGCCGAAGCGGGGACCTGGGACGCACCTGGGGGCCGCTCGTCGATTTGGGGCCCGGCCTGGGCGCGGTCCAGCAGCCGCAACTCAAGCGTTTCGCCGACGAGCCCGATCGGCTCTACCTGTTCGGCCGCGAGCGGATCGAGGAGTACGTGCAGCGCAACGCCCTCTGGTACTCCGACGACCAGGGCAGAAGCTGGACGAAGATCACGCTGGACGAGCGGGCGCTGGTCGACACGGGATACGGCGACGCCCTGAAGCGGGCCGACGGAGCGCTCTATTGCCTCGCCTACCGCGGCACCGACGACCGGGCCCACATGTTCCGCTACGTGCTCCGCCCGCCCGGGGCCCCCGGGCGCTAGCCGGGATCGAGCGGAGGCCGATCGCCCGGCCTACTCGGGCAGCCCCACGAGCCGGTTGCCCCGACGCACGGCCTCGTTGGGGTCGGAGGCGAATCCATCGGCGCCCATTTCGTGGGCCAGCTCCTCGGAGCCGGCGAAGGCGAGCCCACCGACCATGATCTTGAGGCCGACGCCCCGCTCTCCTTGACGCACCGCTTCGATCGCGTCTTTGAGCGTGGGGAGCTGGGTGCTCTGCGACGCGGACAGCGCCACCAGGTCCACCTCGAAGCAGTCCACCGCCTGCACCAGATCGGTGATCGGCACGTTCGCCCCGAGATGGATCGTCCGCCACCCGGCCATCTCGAAGAAGTCGGCCACCGCCTGGAGCCCGATGTCGTGCTGGTTGCCGGCGACGGCCGCGGCGAGCATCGTCTTCCCGTTGGGTGCCCGGAACGTGGCCCGGGCCAACAGTTGCGCCATCACGATTCGGGTGGTGGCCGACGTGAAATGCTCCTCGGCGACGTTGATCTCGCCGGCCAGCCACATCCGGCCGAGCTCGCGTTGGGCAGCCATCAGCACCTGGAGGTAGATGTCCCGTACGCTCAACCCGCGATCGACGGCGTCGAGGATCAACTGCCGCGCCCTGCGCCGGTCCCCCTCGAGCAGTGCCAGCAGGTAGGAGGACGCGAGGCGGCCGCCCGGCGTGTCGGGCAGCAGCCGGGCCGAGAGGTCCGCCGGCTCCCGGTCGAACGCGTCCAGGGCTCGGCCGACGTACTCGTCGGCCAGGGGGCGGACCGGTTCCGGCAGCTCCTGGGCCAGCACGCTTCGCAAGCTTTCCAGACCCGCGCGGAAATGCTCCGCCGCAATGCCTCGCGCGGCGAGCACCGCCTTGGCCCACTGCACCTGCGAGATGAACAGCGTCGGGTGGCCCGCCGTCACGGCCGCGGCCAGCTCCTCGACGCGCACGGCCAGCCAGCCCTGCCAGGCGGCGAACGCGTCGGGGGCGCCGCTGGCCTCGGGGTGCGTTTCGAGCAGCTCGCCGGCCGCGTACGACGCCAGCGCCCGGCTCCCGGACTTCAGAATCCGCGCCAGATATTCGTCTTCTCGGCTCATGGTTCGCTACCCGCGACGGTCGGTCCTCGCTCCAGCGCTCCACTGGGAAACCGGGCTCATGGGCTACTCTCCGGCCGGAGGACTCGACGGAAAGCTCGGGGGGAGAGAACGCCCCGCCCGGGCACGGATCTTTGCCCGAAGGCCCGAGGGCAAGCGCTCCAATGCGGCGGGCAGCCGCGCCAGTTGCACCGTGGCCGCCGCCAGCTCCACCGAATCGGTGTCCACCTCGGGCATGGTCCGCCGCAGCTCCGCCAGCTCGCGCTCCTCCTCGGGCCGCAGCCCGAACGCCGCCCGGTCGGCGAGAAGCTCGAGGAGTCGCTGCTCGGCGGATTGCCACGGACCGCTCATGCTTGGCCTCCTCGGGCCGCCTGGACGTCGGCCCCGAGCAGCTCCCGCAGCCGAATCAGCCCCCTCCGGGCGTGGGTCTTCACCGTCCCCAGCGGCATCTCGGTGATTTCGGCAATCTCGCTCTGCGACAGGCCGTGGTCGATCGAAAGCTCCAGCACGCGCCGCTCCTCGGGCCGGAGTCTCTGCATGTGCTCCCGCGCGCGGGCCGCCTCGTCGCGAATCTCCGCCTGCGCGACGTGCTGAACCGACGGCGAGACGACCAGCTCCTCTTCGACCGGAGTCGTATCCGGCGCACGGCTCCGCCGCCGGTATCGGTCGATCAATCGCCTTCGGGCGATCATCGTGACGTAGGTCGCTTCGGAGCCGCGGCCGGCGTCGAATCGGTACGCGTTGCGCCAGATCTCGATGAAGATCTCCTGCACCGCGTCCTCGGCCTCGGCGTGTTCCTTGCAGAAACGCCGGGCGAGCGACCAAACCAGCCCTCCGAAGTGCTCCAGGCACTCCTCCACGGCGGCCGGGTCCCCGGCGGCGATCCTCGGAAGGATGGATGGCGACACCCCGAGGCTCTCCAGCTTGGCGGTCGCGCGCAAAAAAAAAGGGGCCCCCCCGGGGGCCCCGAGCGAGAAGCCTTCAGCTTACTCGGGCAGAATGACCGAGTCAATCACGTGGATCACGCCGTTTCGGCACTTGATGTCGGTAGCGGTCACGG
>Ga0180434_10008850_pt1 | contig 11049 bp, 6 predicted proteins | sample SS_ome_7_FD_132453 | JGI IMG/M metagenome (GOLD analysis project Ga0180434, IMG submission 132453) | Hypersaline lake sediment archaeal communities from the Salton Sea, California, USA - SS_1_D_2 metaG | ecosystem: Environmental > Aquatic > Non-marine Saline and Alkaline > Hypersaline > Sediment... | reverse complement strand
GTGGAGATTTCGCATCGGTCGCTAGTCAACTTCCTGCTCTCGATGCAGTGTGAGCCGGGGCTGGAGTCGACCGACGTCTTGCTGAGCGTGACGACGCTATCGTTCGACATTTCGGGCTTGGAACTCTATCTGCCGCTGATCACTGGGGGCCGGGTGGTTATTGCCGAGCGGCAGACGGCGGCCGACCCGCAGCTGCTTCAAGAGAAGCTGGATGAGTGCGGCGCAACGGTCATGCAGGCCACCCCGGCGACTTGGCAGATGCTGCTTGAGTCCGGATGGTCGGGAAGGCCCGATTTGACGATGCTGGTCGGCGGCGAGAGCCTGCCGCCGTCGCTGGCCGACGCGTTGTTGGACCGGGGTAAGCGGTTGTGGAACCTCTACGGGCCGACGGAAACGACCGTCTGGTCGACGGTGGAGCCGATCCAGATGCCGGGCGAGCGGATCACCATTGGGCGGCCGATCGCCAACACTCGGGCGTACATCCTCGACCAGCACTGTGAGCCGATGCCCGTGGGCGTGCCGGGGGAGTTGTACCTGGGTGGCGACGGTCTTGGCCGGGGATATCGCAACCAGTCGGAGTTGACGGCCGAGAAGTTCGTCTCCGATCCCTTCGTCGAGGAGCCCGAAGCGCGGATGTACCGCACGGGCGACTTGGCCCGATGGTTGCCCGACGGACGGATTGAGCATTTGGGACGGATCGACCGTCAGGTGAAGATACGAGGGTTCCGCATCGAGTTGGGCGAGATCGAGGCGGTGTTGGCCGAGCAGGCGTCGGTTGCCGCGGCGGTGGTTGTGGCAGGCCCGGGCGGCTCGGGGGAAAACCGGCTGGTCGCGTATGTGGTGCCGGCGTCAAATGGGAAGTCATCGGGTGAAGAAAGGGGGACAGGCACCTCGCTTCCCCCCGACTTCGCCGCATCTTCGGGCTCAGGGCTCGGATCCAGTCCCCTTTCTTCATCGGTGTCGGTCGACAGGCTGCGCGACGCCCTGCGGCGGCGTTTGCCCGACTACATGATCCCCACCGCGACGATCTGGCTGGACGCCCTGCCTCGAATGCCCAACGGCAAGATCGATCGGAAGGCGTTGCCCGAGCCGGACCCGGCGCGGCCGGAGTTGGGCGAAGCGTATGTCGCGCCGCGTACGGACAACGAGCGTCTGTTGGCCGATATCTTCCGCGAAGTGCTCGACGTCGACCGGGTCGGCATCCACGATGATTTCTTTGCCATCGGCGGCCACTCGATGCTGGCGGTTCGGCTGTTCAGTCGGATCGAGCAGACCACCGGCCAGCGGCTCCCGTTGACGGTGCTCTTCGAGTGTCCGACGATCGCGCAGATGGCCGAGTTGCTCGACGAGGGCGGGGTATCGCAACAGGCGTGGTCGTCGCTGGTGCCAATCCGCTCGGAAGGTTCTCGGCCGCCGCTGTTCTGCATCCATCCGGCGGGCGGCTATACGCTGTACTACCGCGATTTGTCGCGGCACCTCGATCCGGACCAGCCGGTCTACGCCCTCCAGGCGCAAGGGCTCGGCGGCGAGGAGCTTCCGTCAGACCGCCTCGAAGAAATCTGTTCGCACTACCTCCGCGAAATCCGCCGCGTGCAGCCGCGAGGGCCGTACTATCTGGCCGGGCTCTGTTTCGGCGGGGTAGCGGCTTACGAGATGGCTCGGCAGTTGCACGCCGCCGGCGATGAGGCGGCCCTGGTCGCGTTGTTCGATACGTATACGCCCCCGTATGAGCGGCAACTGCGCGGGAGGCTGTCATTGCGAATCGCAAGGCACCGCATCCTGGAACGAGTCGACCTGGAAGCCGGTAACTTGGCGCTATTAAGCAATCGCGAGAGGCTGGCTTATCTGTGGGAGAAGGTCCGCCGGGTCGCCGCGCGGATGCTCGACTATCCGGGCATGCTGGCCCTAGCGGTGTACGACCGGCTGCGCGATCCGCTGGGTCGGGGATTGCGGCGGGTGCGGCAGGCGAATGTTCGGGCGATGCTGGCCTACCAGCCGCGAGGATATGCGGGTCGGCTGACCCTTTTCCGTGCGGCGAAGCAGCCGGCGGGTAACGGTTTCGACCCTACGCTGGGGTGGGGCGGTCTGGCGGACGACGGCTTGGAGATCCACGAAGTGGCCGGCTACCATTCCACCATCGCGGTCGAGCCGCAGGTGAAGGACCTGGCCGCCAAACTGACGTCTGCGCTGGATCGGGCACGGCACGGCGAGGCGCGAGGCGACTCCCACCAAGAGCCGCTTAGGACCGCGCAAGAGTTGGCTGTGGGGTCACGCACCTCATGATGATTGCCTTGGATACCCGCCCGAGGAAGGGCGCCACGGTTCGAAAAACGTCGGCAGCCGGAAGATGGGTGATATCGGCAAGGCCTGGCAATTGCGGAAGCCTGCCTGTTTATAACGGCCGTACCAAAGGAGCCGGAGAAGGTCAACCGATCCACTGCTACAAACCGAACAATCTTCCGGATGCCGTCCATTCGCGCGAGCATGGCATCCCGCAGAAGAAGCATGGACCGCATGGGCGCCAGGGTGTCGCCTGGGTTGAATCTCGGTTTGGGTCGGAAGGAGTGAGGGCAGGATGCAATCAGACTCACACGGCTGTCGCCGATCGTTGTTCCGCAATTTGTTTGGTGGTCTTCTCATGTTGCTGTTGGGTACTTCAGCGGGCTGCTATGCCCCGCTTTGTTCCCCCGGCATACCGGCACCGAACCTGCCGGACTCGTACCGAACGCCCTACAAATCGATTGCCCAACCGCTGAACTTCTCGAATTTGACGGTTCCCCCGCCGAAGGATTATATCCTCGGGCCGGACGACGTGCTGGAGGTAACGGTGCCGGACCTCTTCCGCGGTGTGCCGCCACAGGCATTCCGTGTCCAGGTGATGGCCAACGGCGAGATTTCGTTGCCGCTGTTGAAGCCGGTACGGGTGGGGGGGATGAACCTGCTGCATGCCCAACAGACGATCACCAAGGCGTATGCATCGGGAGTCTTGGCCAATCCCTTTGTCAATGTGTCCCTGGCGGAGAAGAAGACCTTTGATATCCCCGTGGTTGGCGAGGTACAGCGTGCCGGCGTCCACGCTTTGCCGAAGTACGAAAACGACGTCGGCCACGCCCTGGCGGCGGCCGGCGGGTTCACCGACGATGCGGCCGACTACCTCGAAGTGCATCGTCGCGTGCAGCACGTCAACGATATCAACGGCCAGATGCCCTATCATCTGGAGCGTTATGAAGAGACGCCGGGCGACCCGAAGAAGGTCCTGCGGATCCCCTTGCGCGGCTTGCCGGCCGGGGCGCTGCGCCGAGAGGATGTGCAGCTTGGCCCCGGCGATATGGTCGTGGTGCCCAACCGCAAAGATGAAGTCTTCTGGGTGGTGGGACAACTCGACGACTCGAACCTGGTTCGCTTCTCGCTGGGCGACCGGGAGCGGGAGTTGGGTGCCGGTCTGATCCTCCCGCGCGACCGCGATATCGACGTTGTCACGGCCGTGGCCATGGCCGGCTACATCGACCCGATCCATTCGCCCACCACGGTCACCGTCCACCGCACCTGCCCGAACGGCGAGCCGATGCTGATTCACGTCGACCTGATCAAGGCCCGATTCAGCCGCAAGGAGACCGTGATGGTGCAGCCGGGCGACATCGTCTACGTCAACCCGGATGCCTCCTGGTGGATGCGGCGGACGTTCGATCGGATTGTCCCCGAGCTGCTGCTGATCCCCTACGCTCAGTCGATGATCAAGGCAATCAATTGAGTTGAGGGTTGAGAGAGGACGGCTTGGGCGGCCGGAGGGTGACGGGTCGTCCAAGCTCCTGGCCTCCCGGCACGAGTCGCAACGAACTCTCCAGACGGATCGCGAAAACGCGAGAGAAGGAAAACGCGAAAGACCAAGCTCCGCACCGGTCTTCCGCCACCAGCCATCGTCAGGTTGCCAGGCCAACGAACGATTCTCCCAACGGCAATGCCCTTCTCTCTTTCGCGTTTTCGCGATTCGAGTCCTGGACACACGCACTCTGAGTGGTCGTTCTTGTCTCATCGGGGCGTTCTTCTGCCGCCTTGGGTCATTCGCCGCATGCATCCCGAAATGCGGGTGCCCCTCTTTTCCTTCGCCCGAGGAACGAGCTATGCAGCCCTTACCGCCGCTTTTCGCCTTTGCGATTCTTGCGATGCCTCTCGCCTCGAACGCTTCGGCGTGGGATGTGTGGACCGTCTGCCAGACGCGGCGCGTGTTGCGCGACGAGCTGCCGGAGCCGGCGGGCGCCGTACGCCTGGCCGCCGCGCGCCGCGAGTGGGAAAGCTTTCAGATTCTGGTGCGGTCGTCCGAACCGGTTCGGGGCGTCACCATCGAGCCGGGCGACCTGCGAGGACCGGATGGATACGTCCTGCCCGGGGCCGCCGCACGCCTGTATCGGCAACATGCGCTCTACCTCAGCAAGGCGACATTTCGTCATCCCGATTTCCGACCAGGTTGGTATCCGGACGCCTTGATCCCCTTCCGCCATCCAACAACCCGGCAACCGCTGGCCGACGCCCGATTCGTGGCGGTGCCGTTCGAGCTGCCGGCCGAGCAGACCCACGGGTTTTGGGTCGATATCTGCGTGCCCGAGGATGCGCCGGCCGGCGAGTATCGGGGCGAGTACCGTGTCCGGGCGGCGGACGGTCGGGAGCGAACGATTCCCGTCAAACTGACGGTGTGGGGTTTCACACTGCCGCGGGTTGCGGCGCTGCGGACGGCGCTGGGTTCGCCGGCCTCGAAGCTGCGGGGTTACTACGCCTATCTCGTCAGAAACGGTCAGCGATCGACCGCGCCCGACTGGCAACAGGTCGATCGGCAGTGTGCGGAAATGCTCACGCGGCACCGGATCAACGTCGCGCCGCCGCCGGTGGGAGATCTGCCCATAGCCCGGGCTGACGGCACGTTCGAAGTCCCGTCGGAAATGATTGTGGCTTTTCGGCGGTTCGTCGATACATACCATGTCAACGCCCTGCAACTTCCCCATCCAAAGACGGCCGTTCGCGATCCGGTGGCCGAGGGTGAGAAGCTGCGGCGATGGTTGGCGGCCTGGGATCGGGCGGCGGACGCGCTAGACCGGCCTGGGGTGCTTTTCTACATCTACCTGAAAGACGAGCCGAACGACCCGGCGGCCTATGCCGAGGTGCGGCGTTGGGGCGAGGCGATCCGGGCAGCGAGATCCGTGGTCCAGGTCCTGGTGGTGGAGCAGACCCGGCCGCAGCAGGCAGCGTGGGGAGACCTCTACGGGGCGGTCGACATCTGGTGCCCGTTGTTTGCGGCATTCCTGCCCGAGAGCGCCGCGCGGCGCCAGGCGGCAGGCGAGACGATTTGGGCCTACACGGCCTTGTGCCAGGGGACGCCGACACCCTGGTGGCAGATCGATCGACCGCTTGTGAACTACCGGGTGCCGGCCTGGATCGCGTGGCGGTATCGCATCCGGGGATTGCTGTATTGGGGCAATATGTGCTATTGGGAGGAGGTGGCCGATCCCTGGACCGAGCCGGCCACCTTCCATACCGGCGGCGGTTTTAGGCGACAAGTGTTCAACGGCGAAGGAACGCTAGTCTATCCCGGGCGGGAGGTGGGCTTCGATGGGCTGGTGCCGAGTATGCGTCTGAAGGCCCTGCGCGATGCGGTGGAGGACTACGACTATCTGTACCTGCTCGAAAAGGCGGGTCGGGCCGAGGAGGCCGAGCGGCTGGTCGCGCCGCTGGTGCCGGATTGGTTCAGCTGGCAGACGTCGCCGGAGGCGTATGAGCAGATACGCCACAAGTTGGCTGCGCGGCTCATCGCCGATGCGACGTTTTGACCGACCTGACCGAGCCTCTTGACCTTGCCGCTATAGTCTTCTGGCGGCCCCGTTGTCGGGATGTTCGACGGCCGGCATATTTCGGGGATGCCGAAGGGGACATGCATTCTGGCAGGCCGTGGCCTGCGACGGGGCGACCGGATGCTTTGGCCGCACATCCTGTCCCGGCCTGCTTGGGTAGGAAAACGATCGACCGCAAGGAAAGCTCGCGGCAATGCAATCGATACACCATTGCGGAACGTCCTCCCCCCAGCCCGCCTGGCCGATCCGACGTGGGCTGTGGTTGTTGCTGCAAGCTCACGACTATGCGCACGACCTGGGGTGCGACGTGTGGGATTTCGCCGTGGAGATTTCGAATCTGCTGGCGTCGGGCCTGACGCACAGCGACCTGCGGTGGCTGGTCCGCAGGGACTGTGTCGAACATGGTCACGAGACCACGTTGGCCGGTCAGCGGGGCCGCTCGTTCCAGTGCGGCGGCGACCTGACCTTCTCCGACCGCACCTGTTTCGTTCTCACGCTAGCCGGTACGATCTTCGCGAGAAAAGCCCTGGTGGAACATGAGCCGTCGTCGCCGGGCGAGCCCGACTCGCCGCCGAGCGAACGCATGCCCTGGTCGACCTCAACGCGGCCGCAATGGGACGCGACGCGCCAGCAACTTCGTCTGAACGGCACGCTGATGAAGGAGTTCCGCCGGCCCTCGCCCAACCAGGAGACCATCCTCGCCGCGTTCGAAGAGGAGGGATGGCCGCCGCGGATCGACGATCCCTTGCCGCCGGAGCCGCATATCGACCCGAAACGCCGGCTGCAAGACACGATCAAGAGCCTCAATCGGAGCCAGAAGAAGCAAATCGTCCGTTTCATGGGCGACGGGAGCGGCCAGGGCGTCCGCTGGGAATTGATCCGGGGAGATGGCAAGGACAGGGAGGGGTGACGGTTTCGCGAAACCAGGCAATCCAATGCATCGACCGCTTACGACTGAACCCGCCTTGGCCCCCGATCCGAAGAGACTCCGCACGATCCAACGGGCAACGATGGTCGACCAGCGGCTCGCGAAGGCCACCAGCCGCTATGTTGCGGGACTGTTCTGGTTCCAGCGGCAGTTCCTGCGCTACTACTTCATGGCCCCGCCACGATGGCGTGTGCTGTTGCGCACGGGCCTTGCCCGAAAACGCATGTTGCCCGGCTTCGCCAGTTTGGGAGCGGTGCGGTCGGGCACCACGGCGTTTGCCGACTACCTCATGCAGCACCCCTGCGTCGTACTGCCGCTGGCCAAAGAGGTCGGCATGGGCACGCAAGTCGGCTGGCGGGCGATCGAGGCGCAGTTTCCTTCGCTGCGTGAGAAGGCGATGGTCGAACGGAAGTACGGCATGGCCGTCACCGGATATTGCACGCCGGTGCTCCCCAGCCTACTGTTTCCCTTTCTCGCGTCGGCGATGATGCCCCGGCTGAAGATCCTTCTGTTGCTGCGCAACCCGATCGAACGGACTTTTTCGCATTGGCGGTGGGATCAGGCCCTGTCGTCGCGGATCAGCACCGACCCCTTGTGGAGAAACGCGCCCGACTTCGACGAAATCGTTCGCTTGGAGATCGGAGCCTTGGAGTCGAAGGCGACCAGCGGGTTTTCCTGTCTGGCGGGTGCCAATTGCGGCGGCTACGTGCAGCACAGCATCTATCTGCCGTTTCTAAAGACCCTCTTCCGCTTCTACGACCGAAAAGACGCGATGGTGATCAACTCGGCCGATTTCTTCGCCGACCCACCCGGAGTCGCCAAGGACGCCTACCGTTTCCTTGGCCTGCCGGATTACGAGCCGGCCGAACTGCCCGTGCGCAACGCCGGGCCGAAGAAGAAATTGGCGCCCGCGACCCGGCGGCAACTCGCCGATTTCTTCGAGCCGCTCAACGAAGAACTCTACGCCTTTCTCGGCCGCGATCTCGGCTGGCGGTAGGGACGTGGCTGATTCGGGCTCGGCGACTTGATGGCCGTTGGCACGGCGTTTGCCCCCTTCGGTCGCGCGAAGGCACACGCCCTCGATCTCTGCAAGAATGTGGCGAAGCCGACCAGCGCGGTGTGCAATACTTGCAGGGCGCGAGGAATTCGGAAATCCTCGAACTCCAAAGGCCAACCCATGCGGCTACAAACTAAAGGCTTCACTTCACTGTTGCTGACGCTCGCGTTTCTGGCGCTGAGTATATCGGGAGTCGTTCTCTACATGACGCCACAGGGTCGCGTGGCCCATTGGACCGGCTGGAGCCTCCTGGGGCTCGACAAGGAGCAGTGGCAAGCCCTGCATACCAATATGGCCATCCTTTTCCTTGTCGTCGCCTTGGTGCATATCGCGTTGAACTGGTCGATGCTGTGGTGCTACATCAAGAAGCGGACGGGCCGCGGGCTGAATCTGAAGCGGGAGATGATCCTGGCCGTCGCCATTGCCGGGCTTGTCACGGGGGGGACCATTCTCGGCTGGCCGCCCTTCAGTACGGTGACCGACGTGAACGAGCAGATCAAGGACTATTGGGAGCGGCGGTCGGCCACCGCACCGGCTCCCCACGCCGAGGAGTTCTCGCTGAAACGGCTCGCCGGCCAAATGGGACTTTCGGCCGAGGACGTGGTCAAGACGCTTCGTGGGCAGGGCATCGAGGTAGCTGATGCCGAGCAGACCGTAAGGGCCGTGGCGGAGAACAACGGCCGGACGCCGGCGGAGATCCACGCGATCCTTCGCAACCAGTTCCCCGAAGGCCCATCCGCGGTCCCCGGGCGCGGCCAAGGATTCGGCGGCGGCCGGGGCCAAGGTGGGCGAGCGCCGCGAAACCCGTAGTGCCTCGCCAAGCGGACAAGCGGCCAGCCGTATGGGGCTGCCACCGCGCGGGCCGAAGTGGTAAGGGCCGTCTACATCCGGAAGTTGAATGTCTCGCTGATCAGTCGCCAGATTCGGGTACCCAGCGGCTGCCACGGGGTATGGATCTTCGCCGTGCCGCGCAGCCCGATCCGCAAGACGCCTTCGGGATTGTCCAGCGGAGCCCGGGCCTTGTAGCAGGTGCTCTGCGGCCGGTCGATGCCGGTGTCCGGGTCGGTGATGGTCGGCAGGTCGCCGCCGGCCTTCGTCGAAAGCGACTTCGGGGCCACCTCGAGCTTGTCGGTCGCAATCGATGTGAGTTTGGTGCGAAAGACCTCGTGAGGCAGCTCGTCGATCTTGAGGTCGACCGTTTGGCCTTCGGCGACGAAGTTCCGGTCCGACTGGTCGATCACGAGGATGGCTTCCATCTTCCGGGGATCGCCGATCTGGCAGAACATCGTGTTTTGCAGATGGGCGCCGAGGTTCCTTTTCTGCAGGGGCGTGCCCGACCAATCGCTCAACTGTCCTTCGTCCTCGGCGTTCTTCGCCGACTTCTCCGGCGGCGGCAAGACGTTGCCGGCAATCGGCGCGTGCAACTGGAGCCGGGCCAAATCCTCCTGCTTATCCTCGAGTTGCAGCGACACGGCTTCGAGTGCCTCGCTCACCTCGGGAATCTCGGCTTGCGCGGCCCGATCGTGGTAGCGCTGCCGCCGGAGATTCGCCAGCTGCATCTCGTACTGATTCTTCTCGCCCAGGAGACGTTCGACCTCCAGCCGGACATCCACATTCTCGAGCCGGGCGAGCAGTTGCCCTTGCTCGACCTGGTCGCCCGCCTCGACAAACAGCTCCTCCAGCCGGCCGCCTTTGGCTACCTCGACATGGACCTCCGCCGCGTCGCGCGGCTGAACCTCCACCGGGCACGTCACGCGGTGCGGCAGGGGGACAAACAAGATCGCCGCCACCAGGGCCGCCAGGACGCCGAGCGTCGCATACATCCGCGGTTTCTTCACCTTATCAATCCTCCCGGGCACGTAGAAGAACTTGCCCAACTTGTAGAGCGGCATCACGATCAGCCCATATAGCGACATCATGATGATCCCGTGGCCGATAATCTCCAGCCGATAGGGCTTGAACACCTGGTAGAGGAACCACATGATCGACAGCAGCACGAACCAGCGGTACATCGCCGCGGCGACCGAGTAGAGGGCGAAGAAGATCTGGTTCCGTTGCGGCAGGAAGGGGTCTTCCGGCGGCTCCAGACCCAAGCACAGTTGGCCCAGCTTCTGGCTGAGAATCGACGTGGCCTTCTGCCGCAGATTGGGAATCTCGGCGATGTCGGCCAGGACGTAATAGCCGTCGTAGCGAAGCAACGGGTTGCCGTTGAAGATCAGCGTGCTGATCGAGGCGAGGAACATCGCGTTCAGGGCCAGGTTGTTCAGCAATCCCGGCTCGGTGAACCACCAGATGAATGTGCATATCGCGGCGATCACGACCTCAACGTACATGCCCGCCACACCGATGGCCGCCCGTTGCCACTTGCTCGGCAACATCCAGGAGTCGGACACGTTGCAGTACAGGCAGGGCGTGAGCACCAGGATCATCACGCCGATTTCATGGCATTCGCCGCCGAAATGCTTGCAGGTCAGCCCGTGGCCGAACTCGTGGATGATCTTGATCCCCCCGAGGGTCGCGGCCATCAACAGGGCGTTCGTGGGGCTGAAGAACTGGTAGAACCCCGGCAGCTTCGACTGGAAGACGTCCCACTCGACCAGCACCAGCATCAACGCGCAGAAGATCAGCACCAGGTTCAGCGTCACGGTCACCCGCGAGAACGCCCACCGGAACCAGGGGTAGATGGCGTTGAGGATCCGCTCGGGATCGAAGCCTTTGAACTGGATGCAGAGGATGTTGCTGCACTTGCCGATCAGCTCCTTGCGGACGCGTTCGCCGCGGCGTTTGCAGAGCTGTCGGCCCTGGCCCGGCACGTCGGCCACGACCAGCCCGCTGCGGTGGAGCGTGCCGAGAAACTGCTGGAGTTCCTCCAGGGTGATCTTCTGCGGCGGAAACTCGGCCTCGAATCGTTCCTTGATCTCGTCGAGGCTGGTGTGCCCGTCGAGCCATTGCAGAATCGCGTACTCCTCCTCCTGGAACCGGAAGTAGTTCAGCCCGACCGGCTCCTTGACCACCCAATAGCTCCGGCCCAGGTAGTGCTGGCGGCGCGCCGACAGATCGGACCGCTTGCGCATCCGCAGTCGGCGGGCGGAACTGGAGACCAGACTGTCGTGAAGGGTGGCCATGCCGTCGTCTTGTGTTTTGTCCGTTTCTCGGGATCAGGGGGGGGAGTATGGAGTATTGGAATGTTGGAGTATTGGAATGTTGGAGTATTGGAATCATCT
>Ga0180434_10008849_pt1 | contig 11050 bp, 3 predicted proteins | sample SS_ome_7_FD_132453 | JGI IMG/M metagenome (GOLD analysis project Ga0180434, IMG submission 132453) | Hypersaline lake sediment archaeal communities from the Salton Sea, California, USA - SS_1_D_2 metaG | ecosystem: Environmental > Aquatic > Non-marine Saline and Alkaline > Hypersaline > Sediment... | reverse complement strand
TTGACCAGGGAGGGTGGTTTGCTCTTGAGATTGAAGGCGAAGTAACAGTCGATATTGATTTCAATTACAGTAACACGGCTGCCGCCATTCAGACGGCAATTGCAGCAGTCGGTTACGAAGGCGTCGAGGTTACAAATGTTGCTTCTGGTCCGAACGATCCGAAATACCAGTTCAGAGTCGAATTCCTTGGCGATAATGCCGGTGAGGATATTCTTCCAATCGCAATGACCGCAGCTCAGAACCATTCATCGTCTTCGGATACACTCCTTCAAGCGACGTTCTCCTCGACTGAGGACCAAAAAGGTGGCGTAGAAATAGCCCCGGATCCCGGGATTACTAACCTCATGGCAGGAAAAGGCGGAACGGTCCAAAGTGGCGCCAGCATGGGCATGATGCAAGATGGTAGCTTTATAGCCGTCTGGACGCAGTATGAGGAGTTTACCGATTCTTGGTGGGCAAACGAGAACATATTCATACGACAGTTTACCGAAACTACAGACACCGCGGGGCCGATCGTTACAGATTTCTTGACGTCTGATGGCCAGTGGATTTCCGACAACATGGGGGTCGACACGTCAGATGGTTTGATAGTTGTCACATTTGATGAGGAGATGCAAGATTGTACAGCTTCACAACTGATCTGGGCTAATGTGATCAAGGCTCAGTACGAGCTTGATCCTGACAGTGTTTCAGACGCTAATGTACTTTCGGCTTCCCGTTACCTAGACAGCGTTACAAATCCCGACAACTACCGATTGCTGCGAAACGGAACGGAAATTTTGGGAGGGGTTGCACAGGTCGAATATGGTTTGAATGCGGCGTACAACGCTGGGCTGGTGTCGACACCTACAAACAAATGGGAAGCGGTTCTCACGCTTGATGGAGATGGTCGAACTGCTGGCATTCAGCCACTTGAAACTGAGAGCTATACGGTTGAATTGTTGCGACCTATTTCGAACGCTAATTTCGGTTGGACTCGTAGCGGGCTTCGAGACAAGGTTGGCAACGCGTTAGGGCATTCCGGATACCTGGTTGGTGGAACCGACTATTCGAAAACCTTTAGAGTTTACAATTTGAATCCTGGTACGCCTGGAGAAGATGATAGCGATCTGCAAGTCAATGCGACCGAGGAAGGCGATCAGTCAGGAGTGGCGTTTGCTCGAAACTCGGCAGGGCGGACCGTGGCCGTCTGGGTGAGTGATGGTGACATTATTGCACAGCGTTATGACAATCGGGGTGAAAAGCTTGGCGAAGAGCTAGTTGTCAACACATTCACCGATGGAAGCCAGATTGACCCGGACGTGGCGATGGATGACCTTGGGCGTTTTGTCGTCACCTGGTCCGGAGAAGGTGAGAACGATGACGTTGGGGTTTACGCTCAGCGTTTCGGTGCCCAAGGTAACAAGCTCGGTGAGGAGTTCCGAGTTAATTTGGACGTTTACAAAAACCAGCACCAGCCAGCTATTGCGATGGCACCGAACGGCGACTGTGTCATCACATGGACTAGTTTCAGTACGAACGTGTCGGAGCGTGACAACGTTTGGGCACAACGTTACGACGCCAATGGGTTTACTCAGGGTGGCCAGATTCGGGTTAACTCGACGTTGAACGCAAATCAGAATTATTCTGATGTGGCTATGGATCAGAATGGCAACTTTGCAGTCGTTTGGGTTTCCGACGGCCAGGATGGCAATGCTGGCGGGGTTTATGCACAACGCTATAGTGCGGCCGGTGCGCGTGTCGGCGGCGAGTTTCGAATAAACTCGTATATCAACGATCAGCAGATTGATCCCCAGATTGCGATGGGGCCGAATGGCGACTTTGTCGTAACTTGGGCGAGCTTCATACAAGATGGAAGTGGAATGGGCGTCTACGCCCGAAGGTACAGTCGTACCGGGGCGGCGCTTAGTGGTGAGTTTAGAGTGAATCAGACGACTCAGTATTGGCAGCAGAGGCCAGCTATTGGCATGGCTCCAAACGGCGACTTCATGATCTCCTGGACTACGTACCTCGAACGAGAAGGGCTCTACACGAGAAATTCAAAGGCTATCTTTGGGCGTCTTTACAATGCGGATGGGTCAGATTTTCGTGACAAGGTGACAGGAGAGGTTCTGGGTGAATTTCGTGTCAACGCAATTACCGCTGGCGATCAGGATTACTCGGCCGTCTCGCCAATCGATGCGAGAGGCGAGTTTATGGTCGGGTGGGTGGGTCCAGACACGGATGAAGACGGCATCTACTCGCGTTTGATGGATCCGCCGATCGAGCCGGTTTCGGTGACTCCTCAGGAAGAGGATCAGCTTCTGAAAAATCCAGTTCTCATTGGAACGGATGGTGATGATCTGTTTGAGTTCGTTGTGAGGAATGATGGTTGGGTTGTCACAATTAATGGTGTGGTGCAGGGTATTGATCCGTCGAGCGCTACTATTGGTTTTGATGGAAGGGGTGGGAACGATATGGCTGTCCTCGCGGGGTCTGCCGCAAACGAGACCGTCACATTGCGGCCTGGAGAGGGCGTTTTTGTCGGAGATGGTATTGCAGTTGGTGTTTCGAATGTCGAGACGATCAACGCAGAAGGTGGTGCTGGGGATGACCTGGCTAATGTGTATGGTTCGGCTGGAGACGACGTCTTCGTCGGCAAGCCAGTATCGGCTCAGATGACTGGCGATGGCTATACCAACCTGGCTACCAACTTCGGCACGGTCAATGTTTACTCATCTGGTGGTGCTGACATTGCGACGTTACACGACTCGATCGGCGACGACACGTTGGATGCTTCGCCAACTGTCACAACCCTGGCCGGAACCGGGTTTTTACTGAGCGTTAACGGCTTTGGCCACGTGTATGCGATCGCCTCAGAAGGTCATGACGAGGCCGCGCTGAACGACTCCGCTGGAGCAGACACTTTTGTAGCGACGTCCAGATATGGGAAACTCTACAACGACAGTTACTATGTTAGAGCGACAGCTTTTGACAGGGTTATTGCGACTTCGTCGGCCGGCAAGGATTACGCCTACCTGTATGATTCGACTCAGGACGATACACTGGTCGCTAAGCCGGAATATACTAAGCTGTACAACGATAGCTTCTATATCAGAGCGGATTCGTTCAGTAAAGTGCGAGCATATGCTAGGGCAGGCGGTGTAGATAACGCGTACATGTACGATTCGTTTGGCGACGATTCGTTTGACGCGTTTCCCGGCTACAGTGCTATGCGTGGAAGCGGATTCGCTAACTTCGCATATTCGTTCGATAAAGTTACGGCCTATGCTGTACGAAGGGGAGTCGATATCGCCACGTTGTACGATTCGCCAGGTTTGGACGTCTTTATTGGTAAGCCTGATCAGAGTCAGATGAAGGGTGAAGGATTCAATAACGTTGCTCAAAAGTTTGAATACGTGTATGCCAGCTCGACTGCTGGTGGAAGCGATGAGGCGTATCTGTACGATTCCTATGCCGATGATGCCTTAGTTGCGACAGCCAGATATGCCAAGATGTACAGTAACGAATACTACATTAGGGCGAATAACTTCAGTAAAACCAGAGCATACGCTGAAAACGGAGGTGTCGACAGGGCTTACCTCTACGACTCCAGTGGCGACGACTTCTTGGTAGTTTCGCCGACTTACGGAAAAATGTACGGAGACAGCTTCTACAACTACGCCAAAAATTTCCAATACGTTTATAGTTATTCGTCCGAGGGCCATGATCAGGCGACATTCCTCGATTCGGTTGGCGACGATTTGTTCCAGGCGACACCGACCCGGAGCAAGATGTCAGGCGAAGGGTTCTACAATCGCGCCGACAATTTTGAAGCGGTGTATGCATATTCGCGAGTCGGAGGAAATGATCGAGCGTATCTGTATGATTCTGCAGGAAATGATACGTTTGTTGCCACTCGCAGGTACGGCAAGCTTCACGGCGATGGTTTCTATCTTAGAGCCAACGATTTCGAGTCGGTTGAAGCAATTGCCAAGAATGGCGGTATCGATACGGCCTATCTTTACGACTCGGCTATGGATGAATTGGTTGAGGCGGATGACAATTGGGCAAGGATGCTAGGTCTTGATGGTGCGTTTGTTAATTCGGTTGCCGGCTTTGATTCAGTCTACGCAACTTCCAGCAATGCGAGCGATAACGAGTCAATCGCGGAGGCAGTCGATTTCCTCTACATGAAGAAGAACTGGTGATTTTCGCACCCCAAAATGTTGGTGATTAATCGGGCAAGGGTCGCGGTCGGCATCGGAGTCGATCTCTACCTTGGACATCCGGCCCTGTAGATTGTATCGTAGGCGGTCTCACTGAGCTTAGTGCCCTGGTGGTAGTTAAGGTCCTGATAGACCGTCTTTGCGGTTTGCTGTGTGAATCGCCGTATTCGTAAGTGGTCGTTGGCCGCGACGTCGACTCTCTCGATTAAGAGCCGGTCGCTTTGCGTTTGCGCTGCCGGGGACGTTCCGCTTTGCCGGAAGGGACGCAGTTTCGGAACGGAAAAGGTCTTACGAACATACTTGCGAACCGACTTGTACGATCCTGAGTAGTTGTGTTGATCGATCAGATAAATCCAGAGCGATGGCGCATTCGGCGGTCGGTCTTGCGGTAGTACGGCTTGTTGCGAATCTCACCAATGCTGAACCACTTCGGTCAAATTCTGCCGTTCGATCAGACAGGTCTTCACGCGACCATCCACCGTGTTGTCGGCTCGTCGTCGCGAGTGATATCGGACGGCACCTTCGGTAACGCCGAGTCGTTCAGCCACGGCAGTGTTGGTCTCGCCTTTTTCTTTGAGAACATGAAGTGTCACGATTTCATCCTTCGTCAGTTTGGCCAAGACCGGTTCTCTTAAGGCAACCTCGAAAAACATCAGAAGAGTCGGTCCGGCAACAAGTTGCTATCCCACCCCAACAGAGCGGGAACATAACTTGCCTATTCGATAAAGTTTAGCTCGTAACAGTTCGGGTTCCTGAAAAGGTTCAGTGTGACCGGTTCTGTGACAAAGAGGACCCGCTCTGGGCAAAATAGCAGTTAAGGTAGTAGAACGATTGGATTTCCGGCGGTCCTGGAGACGGCGTTGTAACAAAATGTAAAGCTTGGCAGCTTGTCGAAATGGTCCTCGTAGCCATTTTCGGCTTTTTGGGTGTTGGATGGAAAAACGTCGCGGCTCTTTCCCCCAGCCACGGCAGCTTGAAGGACCGTCGTTACCAAGGCCGTTCTCGGCGGCATTTCACTCGATATGGGGGCTTTTGGGGCCTTCCAGCAAGCAAGGCTTCACGGGCAGGGGTGCCGAAGTCGCAAAATTTTCCACACGCGGGCGAGTTTAATTTTATATAGCTCTGGCTTTTCCACTTTGTGCAGCAATCGGGAGTCATGCCTTTCTGTTTTTGCCTCTTTTCCCAGACTTGTCTAAGTAACCCCGGCTTTCTGCGAGAATATCGACGTTTTCAGCAAGCTTTGCCTTTCTTATTCAACTGTCACGACTTGTAAGTCCGATACTATCCTCACGACCGGAATACGTGGATGTTCTGCTGTTTTTGGCATCCTGACTAGGACAGTGGGGATAATAGAGGTAAATAGAAATCATGTCACGAGTAAGAATGACGTCGTGGCTAGCCGTTTGGGTGCTTGTGACGCTAGCGGCACTGCCAGCTTTCAGCCAGAATCTACGGGATATGCAGCTATTTGCTCCAGTCAATCTGAGCACATATGGTGGTGCCCCTTCGCCCAACGAAGGCTATTTCTTTTGTTTCGATGGTTTGATGTGGTCGATTTCGAAGCCGGAAACGGCTCCGATCGGGCGCCGAAACGACACTGGTCGTGTCGTTTGGTACAGTGATGATTCGTCGGAGACTTCGACGGTTTACAACACCCATAACAACTCTTTTATCAGGTCGGCAATCAACGGGGGCGAGCGCTGGGATATTGGGCGTATTTGTAACAGACGGGGGTGGCTGTTCAGTGCTTATCGAGCAAACACTCAGACGCAGCGTCACACTGTCACCCAAATGAACATCAACTGGAACGAGACAGCATGGGGTGACCAGGGAAACCATCTGCCGTTGCAGGGGTACGTGGATTCCGGGGAAACTCAAATTGAAAACGTTCCGGCAGATTTCGAGACGACATTCATGAAGAACAGGGTTAATACCTGGGGTGTCGAGTTGAACTATGTATATAGATTCCGTCGGTGTCACCACGGTGGCAACACGGAGCTATTCCTTGGAGCCCGGTACGTCGAGTTTAATGAGAGGTTTATCGTCGAAGCGCTTGGTGGTAATTTGGCAGACACCATTTGGCGAACCAGTACAGACAACCATATTGTTGGACCTCAGATCGGTGGCCGTTGGTTCAAAAACCATAAACGTTGGGTGATTGGAGTTGAGGGACGATTCTTGGCGGGTTTCAACAATCAGTCGCTCAAGCAGATTGGCCGCGTAGGAAGTGAGATGAGTCCGCCCGGTGGCGTTGGTGAACCGTTATCCCTTGGGCCGACCGACTTCAATAACATTGCATACGAAGAAGAGTTTTCGCCAACTGGAGAGTTGAGGATTCATTTTGCCTGGCGTTGGACAAATAACGTAGCGTTTCGGGTCGGTTGGTCTGGGCTTGTTATTGGGAACATCGCAAGAGCCTCTTGTGTGAACGACTATGACCTTGGGCCTTCCTCTACGATGGGACTTGCGGCGAATAGAAATAAACAAATAGTCTTCTTAAATGGCTTGATATTTGGTTTCGAAATCAATCGATAAGTATTTGCTGTAGCTGATATTAAGTCGTTTGGTTTGGCGTAAAAAGCTTGGCGTAAAAATAAGAGGCGAGATAGTCGAATGACCTATCTCGCCTCTTTTAGTTATTACTGCAAAGAATGGCGACGATTAACAAAACCGATCGGCGCCAACGACACATCTAGACAAAAACAAACATGGATAACCTGGTGTGTCGTCTAGCTTTGGGGGTTCAATTTTCGAATCTCGATAAGTTCCGTACTCAAGCGATGTCGCAAGGGACTTTCGGGACGCAGTGATTCGAGTAGGTTTTCAGCGGTAGAAAACGTGCCTTCGTCGTAATCTCCGCCGCCAAATAGCTTCCTCCAGCTCCTAACAATTTCGTTTTCAGTAAGCAATCCTACACCTCTTGCCGATAAACTTTGAAACTTCGAACCAATCCTCGCACGTCGAGGATTTGCATAAAAACCACCTACCCCACACTTCCCCTTGTACCTCACAACGTTTTTAAAATCAACAGTGGTTTGCTGTTGTCGATTCGCTTACTCAAGTTGGGTTAGTGAAATCGAAATATTTGGCCATGTGTGGCGTTTTTCGCTTACGTAGACTTGACCGTGGTCTTTGGAGAAGGATTTTCCCCGTTGACGTACTTGGGGTCAATTTTTTCCAGCTCTTCGAGCAGAGTTTTAACTGTGTAACGAATTTGTTCCGGAGTGTGTTGTGAGGTTATGAAGAAGCGTAGTCGAGCGGCGGACTCTTCGACGGCCGGATATAGGATCGGTTGTACGTTAATTCCTCTATTTTCAAGGGCTTTTGATACCTTGAGGCTGTCTACTGAATTACCCAAAATGATGGGTATCACCGGCGAGTTTCTACTGAGGCCGGTATTTAGGCCCCCTTTTTGGGCCAACTCGAGGAACAGCTGACTTCGTTCTTGAAGACGATTTACACGCTCTGGTTCAGCTTTAAGCAAGCGGAGCGAGGCTAGTGCCGCTCCAGCGCTCGGTGGTGGAAGAGCAACACTGAACACAAAGCCCGGGGCGGTATACTTCAGATATTGGACCAACTCTTTCGTGCCGGCAATGAATCCACCACAACTGCCGAAAGTCTTGCTCAGTGTGCACATCCAAATCTCGACGTCTTTCGGATTCACGCTACAGTATTCCGAGATACCGTGTCCGGTAGGCCCAATCGTTCCGATCGAATGTGCTTCGTCTACCATCAAAATGGCATTATGTCGATTTTTGACTTCCACAAACTTCTTTAGATCGGGGATATCTCCGTCCATACTGTAGACGCCCTCGACTACGATCAAGACGCGTCGATACTCATGTCGGAACTGTTTTAGAATTTTGTCGGCCGCCTCCCAATCGTTGTGTGGGAAAGGACGACGACGCGCGCCAGAGAGTATGCAGCCTTGGACGATACTATTGTGCGATAGCGAATCGTGAAGAATCAGATCGCTTGGGCCAAAGAGGTGCCCGATGGTCGTCTCGTTGGTTGCGTGTCCTCCGACCAATACGACTGCGTCTTCGACGCCCATGAAATCAGCAATTTCACGTTCTAACTCGGCGTGGATCGTTTTTTCGCCGGAGACGAGTCGGCTGGCCGAAGCGCTTGTGCCGTATTTGGCCGCAGCATCCTGCGATGCCTTTGTCACGATCGGGTCGCCCGACATGCCGACGTAGTTGTAGCCCGAGAAACTGATTAATTCTTTACCGCCAATGGTTGTGTGGTCGTTGGTCAGTCCTTCGTGGACCTTGAAAAATGGATTTGCAAGTCCGATGGAGTCCAGTGTGTCGAGACCCTTCCTCAGCTCCAGGTATTCAGGGAACTTGTCTATCTGGTAGTATTCTGGAGGAACATCAGCATTCGGCGGGATAATGGTCCTCACACGTGGCTCTTTGCCGAGATATTTTTCGACTGCTGCGACAACGTCATTACATGTTTCCAGGTCTGCTAGAATTTCTTCTGGAAAACGGCCGCCAAAGGTTTCCTCGAGCGAGGCCAGGATCTCGATTCTTTCAAGAGAGTCCAGGCCGGTCTCGATGATAGGCATGTCCATTGTGAGATTTTTTGCGCGCTCTTTCGCGACGGTCTGTACATGCTCGAAAACTATTTCGGATGTTTTCTTGCTTGGCGGTTTTCCAGGTTCGGTGTTTTGACCATTATCCGACGGGACCAATTCTGGCCCTGGTTTGTCTGCGGTTTTGGAAGTGCGTTTTGAGGGCTGGGGTGTGACGACCTTGGCTCGTTCTTTTTTGGCAGTTTCAAGTTTGTCCGTGGTTGGCTGGCGGCCGTTTGCCTTCCAAACACCGATAGTCTTGAGGGCACCGTTCAGGAATCCAGTTCGACAAGCGTGCCGTTGGACCTTGCCGCTGGAGGTTTTGGGAATACTACCAACTCGAATAAGCATGATTTCGTCGATGGCGACTTCGTGTTCGGCTGAAACGGCTGCAACTATCTCGGAAAATATCTCCTCCAAATTGGCCGTTTTGTGACGTTCTATTTCTTGAACGATAATCAGTTTGTCTCGTCCGTCTTCTTCTACGGTGAACGCGGCGCCACAGTCAATTCGAAGCTTTTGGTGTGCCTGCTGAACGGTCTGTTCGATGTCCTGTGGATAGTGGTTGACACCGCGAAGAATGATCAGGTCTTTTATGCGTCCCGTTACGAACAGTTGATTGTTTCGGAGGAATCCTAAGTCGCCGGTCCGAAGAAAGGGGCCTTCGCCGGAACCTTTTAGACGGGCTTTGAATACCTTTTCCGATAGTTCTGGTTTACGCCAGTATCCGTTTGCCACACTTGGGCTACTTGCCCAGATCTCACCGACTTGGCCTTCCTTGCACTCGATGCGCGTTTGAGGATTGGCAATCGCGATTTTTTCATCGAGTAATGCTCCACCGCAGCTGATAAGTCGCCTTGCATTTTCTTCGCTGTCGGTTTCGACGGCCTTGTTTTGCAGTAGTTTGTCGGCATCGAAGCTTCGTATTTCCGGCGGGTCAGGGACAAATCCACCAGAAACGATCAGTGTGGCCTCGGCCAGACCGTAGCACGGATAAAATGCTTCCGGGTTGAATCCACACGGGGCGAACATTTCGGTGAACTTTTCGATCGTGTCGTTGCGAACCGGCTCAGCGCCGTTGAATGCGACCTTCCACCTGCTTAGATCGAGAGTTGCCCTTTGTTCAGGGGTGATCCTCCTAACGCAGAGGTCGTAGGCAAAGTTTGGTCCGCCACTTGTCGTGCCACCATATCTGGAAACGGCCGATAGCCATCGAAATGGTTTTTGTAAAAAAGACATCGGTGACATCAGAATGTTGGGACGTCCGATGTAGAGCGGCTGTAAGATTCCGCCGATCAGCCCCATGTCGTGATAGCTTGGCAGCCAAAAGACGCCCGAACCAGACCGAGTATGTTCGAAGGCATAGGCGATCAATGCTGAGTTGTGCATCAGGTTGCCGTGGTTTAGCATGACGCCTTTTGGCTCCCCTGTAGACCCAGAGGTGTACTGGAGAAATGCCAACGTCTCGGCGTTGACGTTGGGCATCTCCCAACGCTCGGCCATTTCTTCGGTAACGTCGCACGTTGCCAGCCATATCATCTCTTGAAGCCCGGGAGTTTCGGCGACCAGCGGTTCGACACGATTGAGAACAGTGTCGGTTGTTATCGCGATTTTAGCTTCGGCGTCCTCGGCTATTGTTTGGATTCTGTCAAGCGACCTGTTGCGGCGCGGTGGGTACACCGGAACTGCGACGACCCCAGCATAAAGGCAACCGAAGAAGGCCGTGATGAAGTCAAGGCCGGGTGGATAGAGCAGAAGGGCCCGTTCGCCGGTCAGACCGTGAGATTCGAGCCAAGCGCCGATCGCTCGTGCTTTGCGATCGAGCTGGCGATAAGTTATTTGTGTCTGTTCCCGTTCGCCGTCAACCAGATAGATGAACGCTACGTCATCCAGCTGATGTCGAACTCTATGTCGGACGAGGTCAACCAAATTGGACGGACCAAAAAACGTTCCGGGTAGCTGATCAGGGTGCACGACTTTTAAATCTCCCGCTGATAGAGGGCTTGTTGTGGAGCATTTTTGTGACAAACTTACGTTGAATGAGTTTGCCGTAGTTTTTACTGAAAATAAAAAGCGAAAAAAGTTTGCGTTACTTTCCGCTAATAAAATCAGGGCAAGCTAGCATTATTTGGCAAACACCATCACAGAACGCGGCAACACGGCCCTCCGAAATGTTCCTCTCGCCTCAGACTCCGATCGATAGCGGGCCAAAATGTACGGTTGGCCTCTTGAGCCAGGGCGGCATTAATACACAATTTAACGGAAC
>Ga0180434_10008848_pt1 | contig 11051 bp, 11 predicted proteins | sample SS_ome_7_FD_132453 | JGI IMG/M metagenome (GOLD analysis project Ga0180434, IMG submission 132453) | Hypersaline lake sediment archaeal communities from the Salton Sea, California, USA - SS_1_D_2 metaG | ecosystem: Environmental > Aquatic > Non-marine Saline and Alkaline > Hypersaline >... | reverse complement strand
TAAAATCCTCTCAGGCGTCAACACCGTTCCCATCCTGTTCCTCTACCTGTGCTGCGGCCTGGATCACCGGTTCGGCTGGAGCGCCGGCGCCGGCACCCTCACCCATGTCGCAGGTCTCATTCTGACGTCTGCGGGATCTCTGCTCTTCACCGGGTCCATGTTCAACAACCGCTTCTTCTCGACCATGGTGCGACTGCAGACCGATCGCGGTCACACCGTGGCCACGGGCGGGCCGTACCGTTTCGTCCGCCATCCCGGATACGTCGGTTTCGTCGTGATGTTGCTGGGTACACCCGTGGCCCTGGGGAGCTGGTGGGGATTGATCTTCTCGGGCATCAGCACGGTCCTGCTCATCGTTCGCACCGCCCTGGAGGATCGCACGCTCATTGAGGAGCTGCCCGGCTATGCTGCCTATGCGGAAAGGGTCAAATATCGGCTCATCCCGGGAATCTGGTGAGCCGTGCGACCGGAGAACCGGCGCCGCTCCTCTCCCGCCAAGCGGATCATGGGGTACGAGATCGAATGACCTCCAGCCATGAATAAGAGACTGCGGAAGGCATGGCGCCGGCTGCGATACCGGCTGAGACGGCATCCCCAGCGGTTTTTACGCCGCGTCTCGGGCGTCATTCACGTCGGCGCCCACACCGGCCAGGAACGGGATATCTACGACCGGTACGGTGTGAATGTGCTCTGGATCGAGGCCCATCCGGAGGTCTTCGCCAGGCTGGCAGCGAATGTACGGGACCTGCCCCGACAGCGGGCCCTTCAAGGCCTGGTGACCGACCGGAACGACCGGGAATACCGCTTTCACATCGCCGGCAACGACGGCGCCTCCTCCTCCATCTTCGATCTGAACCTCCACCGCGACATCTGGCCCGATATCCGCTTCGTCGATACGATCACCCTGAGGAGCCGCACCCTGCCCGCGCTGCTCTCCGAAGCCGGTATCGACGCCTCAGCCTACGACGCACTGGTGCTGGACACCCAGGGATCCGAGCTCCTGATTCTTCAAGGGGCGATGTCCCTGCTGGCCAGCTTCAGGGTCATCCAGACCGAGGCGGCCGATTTCGCCGCCTATTGCGGGGGGTGCCTCCTCACCGAGATCGGCGAATTCCTGGCCCGCCACGGCTTCCGCGAGGTCTCCAGGCACCGCTTCGCCCGCCATCCCAGCGGTGGAAGCTACTTCGACGTGATCTTCGAACGGCGGATCCCCCGGAAACCGGACCCGCTTCCCGGGCGCTGATGCTTGCATGCCATCCCTCATATCTGGTATGTTTGATGAGACGTCCCGGTGACAGCGGACGCCAAAGGAGGGTGCCACCATGAACCGAATCATCCCGACGATGACCGCCCTGCTTCTGACCTGGGGATTCCAGCAATTCGGTTCCCAGATCCAGAGGATCACCCTGGCAGAACTGGCCGACAGGTCCGACGCCGTCGTGCTGGGGGAGGTCGTTGGGTGTAGGGAGGAAGGGAACCGGGACCGGCTGACCGTCCGGGTGGGCGTGGTCCTGAAGGGCCGCCTGCCAGTGGAAACGTTTGCCCTCACCCTCGTGTCCCGCGGCGGACTCAAGGACTTCGATCCCGCTCTCCGGAAAGGGGACACCGGGGTCTTCTTTCTGAAACACGATCCCCGCACCGGTGAGATCGAAAAGGCCTACTGGGGCGGCGTGGCCGTGTTCGGGAAAAACCACTTCCACGCGCAGGACGGCGGCGCGGCCAGGAAACCCACGGTGCGGACCCGCCCGCTGCGCCACAGTTCGCCGGGCAGGCGTTGGACCCTGTTCGAAAACCACGCCTACCGGTTCGTCCGCGTGGAGTGGAGCACCGGGGAGAGCGCTCTGCTGGTCTATTCCAAAGAAACCGATATGTGGCGTGTCATCGAGAACGTATCGACCCACGGGGCCGTGTTCGGCCGCAGCCCCACCTTCGAGGCCTGCCGGGCAGCCGGCAAGGCCCCTCCCGAGACGGGCTGGGACTTCAGACACCTGGCGGCCGAGGCCTTCACCGACGTCCCGATAAACGCCGGCGCTTTCCGTGCCTTCCCGGACCGGATCACCTTCGACCCGGCGAACGGTACCTGGACGCTTGAATTCATGTCCAACTGGGACATGGCCGGAACCCGAACGCTGTTGACGTTCAGCGATTGCGACCTCAAGGCGGCCTTCGGCACGTCTGCCCGCAACCCGGGGGAGCGGTGAAAAGGATGACAAAATCGATCATCATCACCGTCGCGGCGACCCTCCTGACCGCAGGCATCCCCTGCGGTCTCCTGGCGGCACCTGGGACTCGGACCCTGCCCGATCTCTTGAATCCCGACTCCATCACCGTGGACGGACACCTCATGGTAGTCACGGACGGGGCCTCGGTCCATCTCTACGATCTCGAGAATTTCTCCCGCATGAAAACCTTCGGAAAGAAAGGGGAAGGCCCGCGGGAATTCAAATTCAGCGAGGGTGGCGTCGTGAAACTGCAGGTCCATGTGGGCCGGGACCGCATCCTGGTCAACAGCAGGAACCGGGTCACCTTCTTCTCGCGCACGGGAGACTACCTCGGTGAGGTGAACGTCGCCTCGGGAAACCGCTTCCTGCCCGTGGGAGATGGCCACGTGGGGTATGCCTCGGCCAATGAACACAAAACCCTATTCATCACCTTCAATCTCTACGACGCAGACTTCGCGTTCCGGCGTGAGATCTTTCGCAAGAAGTACTACGTCCAGCCCAACGAGAGATTCAACCTGGTTCTGCTGGCCAACGGCAACCAGAGACGGGCGGTCTACCAGGTGGCCGGGGAGGAGATCTACGTCGAGGGGGAGGACGACACGATCCACGTCTTCGATCCGACGGGCAGGCGGTTGAGAACCATGTCACTCGCTGACGAGCCAGTGCGCATCACCCCGGACCAGGTTGCGGCCATCCGGGATGACCTGGAACGGCTCTATACCTCACCCCTGATGAAGCGGTTGATCCAGGAGAAGGGCGACATCCCGGAAACCTTCCCCGCCCGGATCTTCCGGGTCGCCGACGACCGGATCTACCTGCCCACGCACCGGCACGAGAACGGGCGTACCCGGTTCCTAGTCATGGACCTGAACGGGACGCATCTGAAGACCGTGCTGCTACCCCTGGCCCAGCAGACCTTCCTGATCCCCTACCCCTACACCATCCATGGGGGCCGGTTCTACCAGCTGGTGGAGGACGAGGACACGGAAACCTGGAGACTGGTGGTGCAGGAGATCCGCTGAACCGGGTTCCCGCGGTTATTTGTACTCTTTGAGGATCAGATCGTCCACACTGCGCTTGGGCACGTGGTGCACGCCGGCCTCGTCGCGCCAGTACTTGATGTCCCCGCGCACGACCTCGTCGATGGCCACCTTCTCGATCGGCTTGCCCAGGGCGATCACCACGGCGATTTCGTACTCGGGGGGGATATCCAGCATGGTGCGGATCTTCTCCTTGTCGCAGGCCGCGATGGCGCAGCCGCCGAACCCGCGTTCGGTGGCGCTGAGCATGATGGTCTGCAGGGCGATCCCGTAGTCCCAGCCGATGTGCATGCTCATGCTGCGGTTGCCCAGCATCACGATGTAGGCGGTGGGCCGTTCGCCCTCCTCGGGTCCCTGCCAGTCGCTCAGGTAGGCGGCCCACTTCAGGTGCTTGAAGAGCCGCTTGCCCGTGGACTCGCGGTTGACCAGGACGAACTTCAGCGGTTGCAGGTTGGCGGGAGAGGGCGTGAGACGCACGTTGGCCACGAATTCCCTCAAAAGCGACAGGGGCATCTTCTCGCCCTCGTCGAAGCGACGGTAGCTGCGGCTCTTTCGCAGCAGCGCGTGAAACTCCATGACGACCTCCAGGGATCCGTACGGAACGACATTATACCACATCCGGCAACACCTTTCGCGGACCGGATTTGCCGCGCCGGGCGATTTTGGGTATAATAAGTCCCTGGGTCCGGAACACGCCATGAAGCGCGCCAAGAAAGCCTACAAGAACCTGGAGTTTCTCAACTCCCGCCAGGCCAGGACCCTGCGCATCCTCGCCGAGTACCTGGAACCGGCCAAGCGGTTCGAGGAGAAGAACATCAAGCACACGGTGGTCTTCTTCGGCTCGGCCCGCATCACCGACGACAAGCAGCGATCCCCGAAGACCCACAAGTACTACCGCGCGGCCGAAGCCCTGGCCTTCCGCCTGGCCCGGTGGTCCCACGAACTGGCCCGCAACGGCGACGGCTTCACGATCTGCTCGGGCGGCGGTCCCGGCATCATGGCCGCGGCCAACCGCGGCGCCCAGCGCGCCCACAGCCTCTCCATCGGGCTGAACATCTCCCTGCCCCACGAGCAGGAGCCCAACGATTACATCACACCGGAGCTGAACTTCGAGTTCCATTACTTCTTCATGCGCAAGCTGTGGTTCCTGTTCCACGCCAAGGCCCTGATCTTCTTCCCCGGGGGGTACGGCACCCTGGACGAGCTCTTCGAATCCCTGACCCTGGTGCAGACCGGCAAGAAGAACCGCCGCATGCCTATCCTGCTCTACGATCCCGCCTTCTGGAAGGAGGTCGTCGATTTCCCCAAGCTGGTGGACCTGGGCCTGATATCGGCCGAGGATGTGGACCTGTTTCACTACTTCTCTTCCCCCGAGGAGGGCATGAAGATCCTCAAGCCCCGCCTCACCCAGATCATCCGGGGGTTCAAGTTCTGAGACAGAGCCGATCATTGCCTGGGCACCCAAAAAACTGGATATCGTAATTACAATTCCCATTCTCGTAATGACCCATTTCGGTGTTCGTGATTACCATTCCATTTCTCGTAATTACCAAATCGAATTTGATTTCAGTTCTAGATTTCGTAATTACAAATTCGGAATGGTTATTCTTGTTTCGGATTTCGACATTCGGATTTCGGATTTTGTTTTTGGTTCCTGTTTCGGCCCGTGCGAATCGTTGACACCTTCGCCGAATTGTGGTACATTTTCGCCTTGAATGGCCCCTTAGCTCAATTGGCAGAGCAATTGACTCTTAATCAATAGGTTGAAGGTTCGATTCCTTCAGGGGTCATTCTTTTTTCATTATATATAGGGGGTTTCGGAGAGTTCATATTGTTAAAATTATTTGACAACCTCTCTTGGTGTCAAATAAGTGCCATAAAAAATCATTTTACAAACCGTTTTTTGCATAAAATGGTTGATAACTCCATTAATGATAAACTTTCGATAGTATAAAAATCAACCCAGGATTGTCTAGATACTTAGAGGGAGAGGGAAATGAAATCGGAAGGATTTGATTTTGATCGTGCGAAACCTTTTTACCCCATTGTAATTTCATATGTCACTCAAATAATTGGATTCCAAGAAGCTTATCTCATGGGGATTGAAAATTTAAGCCGGAAGTTTTTCCTCAACGGCGTTGAATTGGTGGACGATGGGCAAAGGACAGGCAAGCACGGTAAGCTCAAGCACGCAATTTTTGATCCAATAATATTAGAAATAACTGATAACCGCCTTATTCTACCAATTGATGTCCAGGATGTCGTCAGAGAATTGCACCCACGAATTAACGTTCTGGGGCTTTATCAAATGAAGGCAGCTGCGATGCATCTAAGGCTTGCTTACGAGATAACCAAAGGGCTACGTGATAACAGCAATCCCTTGTGGGAGTTTTTAAGGCATTGTAGCAATGCTGCAGCCCACGACTGTAAATTTCGGCTTCTAGGAAAAGAGCCCAAAGCACCAGCTGAATGGCGTGGCATAAAACTATTAAAAAGCCATCATGGAAGACCACTATTCAAAGTACCAAAAGATAGTAATGGGATTTTGCAAACTGGAGATCCGATTGTTTTACTATATGATCTTGAACAGACGATTCCTTATCACTAGGATAATACTTATCCTCAAGGATTCAATCTAAGTCTGATCTTTAACCGGAGCATCGGTGTTAGCCAGACTAGGCTTTTCTCTTTCGAATGTTCAACGGTTTGTCTTGATTGTCCTCAACTTCCACCGCATCAACGATCTTCTGACGGCCCTCGAAGAGTGACTTCGCATATCGCATCGTCGTGGTGATCTGGGTATGCCCCAGGGTCTCCTTGAGGTCAACCAGGCTCCCGGTTCCATTCAATAAAGCCATGGTGGCAAACGTGTGTCGGAGGTCGTGGAACCGAACACCCTCGAGACCTGTTGCCTTGACCAGGGCGGTCCAGGCGCTCTTGATATCACCATGCGGGTACTCCCCTGCAGGATCGTTTATCCTAGGGGGTTTGATCGCTGGGAAGACATACTGACTCCCCTTTCGGTTCAGCTGAAGTTGTGAGAACAATGTCACCATGGATCGGTTCATCGGGATCCGTCGCATCCGGCCGGTCTTGGTCTTCTCCACCTGGATGAATCCCCCACCCTGGGGATTAATGTGAACCCTGTTCCATTCCAGGTTGAGGATTTCCCCTCTCCTCATGCCCGTATTCAGGGCGATCAATATCATGTGCTTCAATGGGGCCCTGGCTACTTTGATCAGTAGCTTCATTTCCTTTTCGGTCAGGATCCGCTCCCTGGATTCCTCCCGGAACATCTCCATCTTGCTGATCGGGTTGTGACTGAGATATCCCCATTTCACCGCCCGGTTCAACATACCCCGAAGGAGGGCGCCCTCCCGGTTGATGGTGGTCGGTGAGATCGGCTTCCCGGAGTTCCGGTTTCGTTCCTTCAACCTTTCCTTCCTATATCGCTCCCAGCCGTAGTCGGTGATTTCATCTAGATCAAGGTCCCCGAAGTATTCGACCAGATGCTTCATCTTGCAGACGTCCGCCTTGTAACTCCGGTTGCTGATCTCCGAATGTTCCCTCAGATACTTGATCGCAAAATCAGCGAATCTGATCTTTTCATCCCGGGGGATCCCGTGCTTATTCAGGGTGATATCCGACTTGACCTTGTGAAGGATTTTATCGGCCTCTCTTTTGGAATCAGAGACCGGCCGCCGGATCCGCCGCCCGTTCAACGAATAATCAATCCACCATCGACCACCTTTCTTGAAGACACCCATGGTCTTACCCTCCAGGAGGATTATTCATTGAAAGTAGAAATTTTTCAACCGTTCTTCCGCGGGCCTTCTTAAACTTCTTCCCGGTCATGGATTCCTTCAAACCGTCTCCGGGCCCAGGGGAACTTTCCTGGTCTTCCAACCACCGTTGGATCGATTCAGGATTGAACCTGACGGGCGATCTCTTACCCGCCCCGATCTTGATGAAGGGAATCGACCGTTCGTGAACCCACGTCTTCACCGTGGAGGGCTTCACCCCCACGATCCGGGCCACGTCTTCAACGGTTAGCAGCGGATCAATCAAAAATGGACTCCCTTCTCCTATAACCCAGAACACCAATCAACGCCCGCTGCTCATCTCGCAGCATATGGATCACCCCGGCCACGGCGTTGGCCAGGTCTGCATGACTATCCATTCCTGGAGCTGGGACAACTTTATCCCGCCCTCCCGGCATGGTCTTCCGCATCAATCCCATGAGTTCCACCTTCAACCGTTTTGAATCCAAGAGCTCCACACTGTTGTTACTCAGATCGGGCAGCATGTTCAGGTAGAGGTCCGAGGCTGTCAATTCTGAGTAGACCAACTGAATCCCTTCCTTCCTGAAGGCCTCCTGGACCCAGGCGGCCCCGTACTTGTCTGCCGTGATCTCACGGACCCCGTATCCTTTCACCGTGTTACAGAACTCCCTGACCACCTCAGACGGTGCAAATCCTGCCTGGCCTGGCTTCACCTCCCGGAGCAAGTCAACAACTTTTTTCCCGCTGTTCGACTTATGACCGATGGCCAGGGTGAACGAATCATGCCGCCCCCCCGAAGGATCACAAAAGGCAAAGTACTTGATCCCCTTGATCGGCCTCAACTCCTGACGGCCGGAAACCATGTTGTTCTCGATCGTAGCAGAGGAGAATAGGGACGAAAGGTCGTCCCTCCATTCCGAGTAGTATTCTGCCCGGGCGTGGGCCGCGTCCTTGTTCACCGCCTTCTTGATCTTCCGTTCTTTAAACGTGGGGTTCATGTCCAGGGTCCCCGCGTGCCAGATCAAGGTGTCAGTGTCCACCCGGCCGAAGTTCTCCGAATACTCATCATAGAACACCCCGGCTCGGTTATAGGCCGAACTGATACCGAACAGGATCCCGCCGTCAACAATCGCTGGACGGATGGCCTTGATGATTTCATCGGCCGGATTGGCAAACGTCTCCTGGTCCCTCCAGAAGGCCAGCTCATCCAGGGCCGCCCCAATATACTTCGGGCCCCGGACACCCCGGAAGGACGGCGTCCTGATTGATATGGAGACGTTGTTCTTCAACTCGATCTCCTCAATCTTCTGTTGGACAACCTGGTCCTTGAACAATCCGTTACTGTTCAGAATCCCCTGGATGTAATTGAAAATCACCCGGGCCTGGAGGCGGTCGGTTGCAATGATCGGGAAGACGACCTTTTCACCTGGGGCCAGGTCCGTCGTCCAGAAGTCTTCGAACAATACGATGTAGGAAGTGATCAACGAAGTGACAAACGACTTTCCACCCCTCCGCCCAACGACCGCGAACACTTCCTCCGACCGCCCCTTGGGGGGCTCACTCCGTCCGGTGTGTTTTTGGAAGGTCTCGAGTTCCCGGCCGTCCATGGGGAGGCCGAAGACTGCCTTCAAAAAGACCTTCCAGGTATCCCAGGTTTCCGGATGTCGACCCAGAACGGGTCCCAGAAGCTTCGGGTCGTTCAACGCCTCTATGATGTCGATTCTACTCACGTTCTCCCCCTTTCTTTTTAGCTTTCAAGTACCCTGCCAAAGTTTCGTCCCGGTCCATGACCTTCTTTTCCAGCTTCAGGCTTTGCAGGATCCGGGACAAGGCGTTCACGTAGGCCAGGTAACTGGTCACCAGGACGTCCTCGAGCTGTCCGGATGGCTTGACTATTTCATGGCTGGTCAAGTACCGGTCTATGCAGTACAGTACCCGCATCACCCTGAGGGCGTTCTGGACCTGTATCTGTTCCTTCGCGGTCATCCGATCCGGGCCCCCAAGGTCGTCCATCATGGCCATCTCATGGTCCCGTAGCCATGCCCGGAGCTCCGGGTCCTTCCTCTTGCTGATATAGGCCCCGTGTTTCGGGGGTCGACCCGGTTTCCCGGCTGGCTTGTACGATTTTGGCATGGTCATTGAACAATCTCCGTGTTGACAGAAAAATCCCCAAACGAGCTGTTTTTTATGAATTTTAGACACATTTTTCCCATTTTTAAGAGGGAAAAACGAGAAATGAACCCAATAATTGGAAGTGAAATGGGACAAAAGCAAAACCCTGAGCTGATGCGGGTTTCGGGGGTTTTCAAGTCTACATAACTGTAGTTATCCGACGTAAATCCGAGGCCCCAGGAACGGGACCGAATGGCCCCTTTGACACCATAAATATAACATATCCCCGGTATGTTTTCAACTTTCGGCGTTGTTTTTGGCATGTTTGGGGGGTAAGGGGGCGTTTTTCTGGTCAATTTTGGTGGTTTCACCCAATCCAACAGAAGGCGGCGGTACTGGAATTTACACCGATTTTTAAAACCTTTCACCGAATTTGTAAAACCTGATTGCTCTTTATTATCGGCAGTCTCCGAGGATTTTACATCAATTTCATCGTTTTTCTCTATCCTTGAGGGAAATTGAAAAGAAATAAAGGGAAAGGAAGAGGGGGTAAGGGTAGGGAAAAAATGGTGTAATCGGTGTAAAATGGTCTGTTTATCTATATATATAGGCTCTATCCGAATTATTAAAATTCCATGTAAATCGATGCAATTCCATGTAAATCGATGTAAATTAGAAGACATCGCTTTCACCTGCCTCCCCATCGGCATTGAGCGGGCCCATATTCGGCTTCAACTGGACCCCCTTCCAGGTCTTTTTGCTCCCATTCCGCCCATCCGCGATTGAAGGTACACATTCCCGGAGCCCTCGATTGAACTTGTGGGTTGAGAAGGCGTTGATCCCTTTCATGTCACACCAGTCGATATAGGCGTCCCGGAGCTCATGGACTTTGACCTCATAACCATGTCCTGTTTCACACCATTCATCAATAAAGACCTTGACGTTTTCGTTATCCTCTCGATACTTGGTCAACTCCTCCTGGGTGCTCTCTGGGTCGACAAACCTCCCCCGATCAAACAACCGGACCAAGCCCTCCAGGGCCTTGTTCAACAACCCAGAGAACTCTTCATCGGTAATCAGCTTATCCAGGCGCCCCGGATCGGCTTTATCTGGCGGGAAGGTATTTGGGAACCTGATCAGCACCAACCGCCTGTAAAAGGCTGGTGAATTATCATAGGATCGTGGAATCTCGTTACAAGAAAAAATCATCCTTGCCCGGTTTTCAAGTTTAAAGGCATCCCTATATTTTTTCTCCACACTTATTGCATCCCCAGAGACCAAAGCCTTGAAGTTCCCGGTAGAACCAATTGCACGGCTGTCTAGGTCAGGGAATATATTGGCAAGTTTCCCGGCCAGGTTACCAGCCCGGAACCTGTTCTCGGCAATATCTTGAAGAGATTCACTCGACACATTCCTATCCCCCAGGAAGGCCTTCAGAAGCTTCAGGAACGTCGATTTGCCATTGGCGCCCTGTCCTACCAGCATAAACGCCCTTTCAAACCGTGTGTCAGGAATCAAGAGGTAGCCAACGACCTCATAAATAAACTCAAGGCAGTCGGGGGGTAGGACTTCCTTTAAAAATTTCTCGATCTTCGGACATGTGGTCGAGGGATTATATTGGACCGGGATCCGGATGGTCGATGCGACGTCAGGAGTATGGCGATTGAGTTCCCGATTCTGCCAATATAGAAGACCGTTGGACAGGTTGATCCAACTGGGGTTTGCATCCAAATGTGTTGGGCTGACCTGGAGTTCAGTTTTAATGTTATCAATAACCTCTTCTCCTCGGTGCTTTCGGTAATCCTCTCCAAGCTTCTGACGCACCAAGTATTTGATGTGGTGATCACCGTCCGGTCTATACACACCGTCCTGGTAATAATAGATTTCACCCCGGT
>Ga0180434_10008847_pt1 | contig 11051 bp, 8 predicted proteins | sample SS_ome_7_FD_132453 | JGI IMG/M metagenome (GOLD analysis project Ga0180434, IMG submission 132453) | Hypersaline lake sediment archaeal communities from the Salton Sea, California, USA - SS_1_D_2 metaG | ecosystem: Environmental > Aquatic > Non-marine Saline and Alkaline > Hypersaline > Sediment... | reverse complement strand
GCTCATTATGAGCAGGGCGAGACGCTTTTGGGCAGTTCACTGCTCGACTGTCACAACGAGGAATCGCGACATTTGATGATCGAGATTCTGGCCGCCATGCGGGCCGGCGAAGACGAACGCCTGATCACGGACAACGAAGAACACCGCATCTACATGCGTGCCGTACGCGACGAATCCGGCGCTCTGATCGGATACTACGAACGCTACGAACCGCCGTCCCCCTAGTTCGACGCCCCTGTCGGCCGTGGATCGTTCGAGAATGCCGACCCGCCGGCTGACGCTCCGGTTTCTGTCTCCACAAACGGCGGATATCAGCGCGGCGGCAGGAACGCGTCCTCGAAATGTTCGATCTCGACCTCACCTTCCCTGGGAATGACGACCGAGGTTACGTCAAAACGGCACGGCCGGTCGTCGAGCTTTTTGTGGTGCAGATACCACTGGGCGATTCTGAAGAGCTTACGTTGCTTGGCGGGCGTGACCTGGTCCTGCGGATCCTTGAAACGCCGATCGCTGAGCGTCTTGACTTCGACGAAGACGATCGTGCGTCCGTCCCGCATAACGAGATCGAGCTCCCCCACCGGCGCGGAAAAACGCCTCGCGAGAAGCTTCAGACCCTTGCGTCTGAGATGCTTCTCGGCGAGGCGTTCGCCTTGCATGCCTAATTCTGAACGAGGATCGCTCACCTGGCACGTTACGTAGCGGCGGCGATTTCCTGATCTTCGGTCCGGGAGGCGTCGTTCAACTTCGCCGCCGCCGTCGCTTCGGCCGCCTCGGCCGCGAGACGTCGCTTCTCGGCCCGCGCATCCTCGGCCGCCTTGCGCTGCGCCGCCGATATACGACGTTCCTTCAGCTTACGCGCCTTGCCGACTCGGTCGCGCAGGTAGTACAGCTTGCAGCGACGGATCTTGCCGCGACGCTTCGTTTTGATCGATACGACCTTCGGCGAGTTGACCGGAAAGACGCGCTCGACGCCCTGGTCGGCGACGATGCGTCGGACGGTGAACATCTCGTCGAGACCGCTGCCGCTACGCGCGATAGCCGTGCCTTCATAGTCTTGAAGGCGTTCCTTCTGGCCTTCGATAATTCGGATCGTTACGACAACGGTATCCCCGATCTCGAAATCCAGCTCGCTTTGGCGTTTGTATTTGTTCTCGACAACGTCAAACAGGGGGTTTCTCATCGGGGCTCTCTCTTTCTATGTCGCTACGCAATCCGCTGCGCCGCCATATTACATTGATCCAACAAATCTGGACGCCGCTCTTGCGTCCGTTCTTCCGAAAGTTTCCGACGCCAAGCTTCAATATCGGCGTGATTGCCGGATATCAGCACGTCGGGCACCTGCAAACCGCGATATTCTCGCGGGCGCGTGTAATGCGGGTATTCGAGCCGGCCATCTTGAAAAGACTCGTCTTCTCGCGATTCCTCGTCCCCAAGCGCTCCCGGCAAAAGCCGAACCACGCTGTCGATTACGGCCAGAGCGGCGACCTCGCCGCCGGTCATCACGAAATCTCCCAGGCTGATCTCCACCGGCTTGAGCAACTCGACGATACGCTCGTCGTAACCTTCATAATGTCCGCATATAAAAAGCAGCCGCTCGCACTCCGCGAAGCGGCCGGCCGTAGCCTGATTATAAGCTGAGCCTCGCGGCGTAAACAAAACTCGCAAGGCTCTTCGTTCATCCAGCGCTTCCACGGCTTCGACCGCATCCAGCACCGGCTGGCAGGTCAACACCATGCCCGGACCGCCGCCGAACGGTCGATCGTCAACCTTACCGTGCGAATCGTCGGTGAAATCGCGAAGCTGGTGAGTATGGATTGTCGCGACGCCCGCGAGCTGGGCGCGCCCGATGATGCTCGCCGTCATATACGGCTGTATGACCTCCGGGAATAACGTGAGCACATCGATACGCATAGCATATTTCGGGCATAAACCGCGCTGAAATCACTTGGCAGCGATACCGTTCTTTTTCAACAGGTCGCGCACCGTGTCCGAGGGAACGGCGCCGACGCTGAGCCAATGTTTGATACGATCGGCGTTCAACCGGACCTGCTGCTCCTCCACATTGTTCGCCGGGTCGTACAATCCCAACTCTTCGAGCACGCGACCGTCGCGCGGATTGCGCGACTCGATCGCCGCTAAACGAAAGAAGGACCGGTGTGTTCGACCCAGCCTTTTGAGCCGTAACTTGACCGCCATCAGAATCTCCGGAGGTTATGGACGTATTCCGCCGCACCCTGAGTAAATAAACCAAACGTTCGTCGTCGCCCAGAGAGCGACACCGAGCCACATACTATAAGGGGCGACGCCGATTGTGCCAAGCGAATAATGGGGCAAAGCTTGGAAAACTATGGCGCCGATCCCGCCTTCTTGGCACAGCTAAGAATTAGGGTTATAATCTCCTTTGTTATCGAACGTTTCGGAAGTCAAGGAGGTTTACCAGTGCGGAAGAAGCACATCGTTCGATTGAGTGATGATGAACGCGATACGTTGAACGAGGCGGTCAAGAATCTCAAAGGGACAAGCCAGAAGGTTCGGCGCGCCCAGATCCTGCTCAAGGCTGATGCAAACGGACCAAGCTGGACCGACAAAAGAATTGCTGAGACGTTCTCTTGCCGAACCAAGACCGTCGAGAACATTCGTCAACGCCTGGTTGAACGTGGTTTCGACGAAACCCTCGACGGAAAGACACGGGAGACCCCGCCCACGGCGAAACTTCTGGACAGCGAACAGGAAGCCAAGCTGATCGCCGCACGGCTTGGTCCGCCGCCGCCAAGCTACACGAACTGGAGCCTGCGGCTCTTGGCTCGCAAGGTTGTGGAGTTGGAAATTGTCGAGTCGATCAGCCGCGAAACCGTTCGTCGTACGCTTAAGAAATGGTCTGACCGACCGCAAGATTAAATATTGGGGGATCCGCCGGAGGCCGATGCGGCGTTTGCCGCAAACATGGAAGAAACGCATGAAACGTGCGCATAGCCTGACAGTTCGACGATTTCAGTGCTTTGCGCGGACTAACAGCCGGTTCAGTAGGTCAAGGCGACAAGGCATCCGATCGAGCCGACGCTTAACCGCGGCAAGCGAGCGCCACGAGGGGGAGGCCGATCCCGTGTATGGCCCTCGCCGGCGTTTCGGGTTCTGATTGGCCGACCCTCGCCACGAAATAGTCACACGCGGATAAAACAGCGGCAGCCGCGGTCACGACGGGGGCGCCCGTCTCGGATATGCTTATTTGGTCACGAACACGCGGAGACCGAATCGGATGGGCGGAACTGGCGCGCCGGCAAAATCGAGATCCACCCCCAAACGCGGCCGACGCAAGCGCGACGGCGACGTCGACTGGCTCGTCGTGCGCGGCGCGGCGGAGAACAACCTCGTCGGCATCGACGCCGCTTTCCCGATGGCGCGGTTCACCTGCGTCACCGGCGTGTCAGGCAGCGGTAAAAGCTCTCTGGTAAACTCGATACTGTACAAGGCCTTGGCGCGCTACCTGAACGGGGCCTCAACGGCGCCCGGCCGGCACGAACGCATCGACGGGCTCGAACACCTCGACAAAATCATCGCGATCGATCAGTCGCCTATCGGACGCACGCCGCGCAGCAATCCGGCGACGTACATCAAGCTGTTCGACGAAATTCGCCAGCTTTTCGCGAAGTTGCCGGACGCCAAACTGCGCGGATACAAGCCGGGCCGGTTCAGCTTTAACGTCCACGCGCGCAAGGGCGGCGGTCGCTGCGAGGCTTGCGAGGGCAACGGCGCGAACAAGATCGAGATGGATTTTCTCGCGGATCTGTGGGTGACATGTCCGGTCTGCGCCGGAGCGCGCTTCGGACATGAAACCCGCCAGATTCAATACAAGCACAAGTCGGTCGCGGACGTGCTCGAGATGGACGTGCAGGAGGCGCTCGAGCATTTCGAAAACGTACCGCGTTTGCGCGGCATGTTGCAGACGCTGCACGACGTCGGTCTCGATTACATCAAGCTCGGCCAGCCCAGCACGACCCTGTCGGGCGGCGAAGCCCAGCGCATCAAGCTCGCCCGCGAACTGGTCAAACGCCCCACCGGTCGCACGCTCTACGTTCTGGACGAACCGACGACCGGATTGCATTTTGACGATATTCGCAAGCTACTTGCCGTGCTGCACGGTTTCGCCGACGCCGGCAATACCGTCGTCGTGATCGAGCACAACCTCGACGTGATCAAAACCGCCGACTGGGTCATCGACCTAGGCCCCGAGGGGGGCGAGGACGGCGGTCGAATCGTGGCCTCCGGCACGCCCGAGGACATCGCCGCGTGCTCCGCCTCCCACACCGGCGCCGCCCTGGCAGAAGTGTTGGAGCGATCGAACGGCGAGGGAAAACGCGTGAAAACGAAGCGAAAATCCGACGCCGCAAGCTTGACTCTCGCGGCCCGACGGTCCGTCGGCGCGCGGCGCGACGAAATCCGCGTAGTCGGCGCGCGGCAGCACAACCTCAAGGATTTGACCGTCTCAGTCCCGCGTGATCGCATGACCGTCTGCACCGGCGTTTCAGGCTCGGGCAAGACCAGTTTCGCGATCGACACCGTCTACACCGAAGGTCATCGCCGCTACGTCGAATCGCTATCGGCTTACGCCCGTCAGTTCCTCGGCCAGATGGCCAAACCGCGCGTCAATCATGTCGAGGGTCTCTCGCCGGCGATTTGCATCGAACAGAAAGCGGCCGGCAAAAATCCGCGTTCCACCGTCGGCACGATCACCGAAATTTACGATTACATGCGCGTGTTATGGTCGCGCGCGGGCGCCCCGTTCTGTCCGAAATGCCAGGCTCCGGTCGGCTCGCAGACGCTGGACGAAATCAGCGATCGGGTGTTCGCCCTCGACCAGGGAACGCCGATCATCATTCTGGCGCCGGTGACGCTCGGCGCGGGCGAAAACTACGGCGGCATGTTCACGCGTTTGAAGAATTCCGGCTACCTCCGAGTAAGAATCGACGGCAAGATCGTAAAAACCAGCGAGGCGACCACGCTCGACGCCCGCCGCAAGCACCGCGTCGAAGTCGTCGTCGATCGTACAATCGTGCGCGACAAGTCGCGCGGGCGCATCATCGAATCCATCGAACACGCCCTCGCGCTCGGCGGCGGCGTGATGGCGCTGCTGGTCGAGGCGACCGAAACCGTTCATGAAGACGAGGAGCGCGAAGCCGAAGTCGACGCTAAACGCGGGCGCCGCCAGCGCGTCAAACGCACGCGTGAGCGCGAGATTCGTTTTTCGCGCAAACACGCCTGCTCGCATTGCGGCGTCAGTTACGAGGAACTGACGCCGCACCATTTCAGCTTTAACAGCCAAATCGGCTGGTGCGATACTTGCGAGGGTTTGGGCGTGCAGCGCGGGGCGCCGGCGGGTTCGATCATCACGCGTCCGCTTCGCTCGATCTTAAAAGGCGCCGTCGCGGGCTGGGGCACAATCAAGCCGCGGACGCCGCTGGGGAAAATGCTGACGGCGTTGTGCGACGAACTGGGCGTAGATGTCGAGACGCCCTTGAACGAATGGACGCGCGAGCAGAAGCAAGCTTTGATGTTCGGCACGACCGGCGAATGGATCGACGGCGGCAAGGCCTTCAAGGGCGTACGTTTTCACTGGCGCGGCTTTTTCCCCGCGATCGACGCCGCCACGCGCAACAGTTGGATCTTTCGCCATCATCTGCGGAACGTCGTGACGGATATTCCCTGCGTAACCTGCCGCGGCGGCCGGCTGCGCGCCGAGGCGGGTTCGATGCGGCTGGGCGGCGCCGCCGCGGGCAAAACCATCGTCGACGTGTGCGGTCTGCCCCTCGCGGAGGCGTCGGAGTTTTTCAAACGTCTGCGTTTGAACAAGGAACAACGCCGGATCGCCGGCGAACTGCTGCAAGAGATCCGCAGCCGCCTGAAATTCCTGATCGACGTCGGTCTCGACTACCTCACGCTGCATCGAGCCGCGCCGACGCTCTCGGGGGGCGAGGCGCAGCGCATCCGGCTCGCCAGCCAGATCGGCTCGGGGCTCTCCGGCGTGCTGTACGTACTCGACGAACCGACGATCGGGTTGCATCCGCGCGACACCCGCCGCCTGGTGTCGGCCCTGAAAAAGCTCCGCGACCTCGGCAACACGCTGCTGCTGGTCGAGCACGATCGCGACGTAATCAAAAACGCCGACCGGTTGCTGGATTTCGGCCCGCTGGCCGGCCGTTACGGGGGCGAGATCGTCGCGGAGGGCTCGCCGAAGGACATGCTCGCACACAAAAGCGAGCCAAAATCACTCCGGCTCTCCGGGCTGCAATCGCTGACACGCGACTATCTCACGGGCGTCTCGGCGATCCCGATTCCAAGCAATCGCCGCCCCGTCGATCTCAGCACCTGGCCGCGCGAATCGCTTGATGATGTTGAGGATGACGACCGCCGGGCGGCATGTACGTCCCGCCCGCGCGACTCCCGCACGACAAGCTCAGCGAAACAGCGCGGCAAACACCGACATCCAAAAGGCAAAACCGGCCGCAATTTTGGCCGCCGAATCCCCGACGATCTTCAAACGCCCGACGATCCCGTCCGCCGCTGGCTCGTCGTTCGCGGCGCCCGGCAAAACAATCTCAGCAACCTCGACATCCCCGTCCCGCTCGGGCGTTTCGTATGCATCACCGGCGTTTCCGGCTCGGGCAAGAGTTCGCTCGTCGACGGCATACTTTACCCGGCGCTGGCGGTCGCGTTGCAGCGGGCCACTCTGACCGCCGGCGAGTACGACCGCATCGAAGGCGTCGAGGCGCTCGACAAGGTCGTCAACGTCGACCAATCGCCCATCGGCAGCACGCCGTCGAGCAATCCCGCGACGTATACCGGCGCGTTCAACTGGATCCGCGAGCTGTTCGCACGGCTGCCCGACAGCAAAATCCGCGGCTGGGAACCCAAGCGTTTCAGTTTCAACCGGCCCGGCGGGCGCTGCGAAGCCTGCGACGGGTACGGCCAAAAATGCATCGAAATGCATTTCATGCCGGACGTCTGGGTCGAGTGCGACGATTGCGAGGGTCGGCGCTACAACCAGGAAACGCTCGAGGTGCGATTCAAGGGTCGCTCAATCGCCGACGTGCTCGAAATGTCCGTCGCCGAGGCGCTCGAGCTGTTCGGCGCCGTCCCCAAGGTTCGCCGGATGCTACAAACCCTGTCCGACGTCGGTCTGGATTACGTCCAGCTCGGTCAACCGGCGCCGACGCTCTCGGGCGGCGAAGCCCAACGCGTCAAGCTGGCCGCCGAGCTCGGCAAGCCCGACACCGGCCGCACGTTCTACATCCTGGATGAACCGACCACCGGTCTGCATTTCGACGACATCCGCAAACTCCTGAACGTCATCCATCGCCTGGTTGACCTGGGAAACACCGTTATGGTCGTCGAACACAATCTCGACGTGATCAAGTCCGCCGATTTCGTCATCGACCTCGGCCCCGAAGCGGGCGACGCCGGCGGTAAAATCGTCGCCATCGGAACACCGGAACACATTGTCGAAACAGACGCGACGACAAAAGTAGCGGCGGGCGCCTCGTCCGCCGTGGTCAACGGAAATCGTTCGTCAGCGCGAAAACACGGCTCACAGAGCCGTGGCACACCGCAGCAAGTAGCGGCCGACCCCCGTGTCGGCCGTAGACAGTCGGAAAGGTTGATACAGTACGTCACCCACACCGGCGAAGCGTTACGCCCCATTCTCAAAGCCGGCCCGACCGAAACGCGTGAACGCTACGATCCCGCCGCCCACGCCGAGCGCGAAATTCAGGCGGAAAAGCAACGTTACGGCGACGTCGGCAAGGAAACGCGGATGCCCTGGCAGGTCGACGGCCGCAAGTGGCACCTTCACCAACGCCTGGACCGCAACGATCAAGAGCGACGCTGGGCGCCGGAAGCACTTGAATACGTGGAGGAGCTGGCTCAGAAATCCGGCAAATTCGAGCCGACGAATTGGAATAATCGCGCCAGCGTGGAGATCACGGCCCCCGGCCAGGAGCATTGGTTCATGCACGCACTGACCGGCGGGCAGTGGTTGCTGGAATTGTGTTTTCTGACGCCTCCGGGGACGTTCAAATGGAGAGAGCTGGACGCTCGGCTCGGGCTGAAGACGCTCGACGAGCGTGAGGATCTGCCGACTTACGGCGATTGGTCGCGCGTCGTCGTGCGGCCGCGAATGATCGGCAAAGAAGCCGTCATGATTTACGTGCATGACAAAAGGGAGATAGACACCCCGGCGTTCCGGAAGTTCGTCAAGCAGGCGGCGCGAGCCTATTTTAGATAACTCGCCGCGCGATATCGATTTACCGAATTCGACGCCATGGACACTTGTGAGCCCGTACATTAAAAACGGGATGGGACGACATATCCCCCGTTCAGGCGCGGCTTAATATTCTGGATCGATGAAGAAAGGACTGAACCATGCAGCGTAAAATTTCAATCATGGCGTGTGCGATATTGGCCGGCGTCGCGCTGACGACGCATCCTGGCTGCGGTTCGAGTTTATTCCCCCTGATCAACGTGAACGTTCCCGAAACGGCTCAATATGTACTGGATAACGTCGCGAGCTTCATCGCCACCGCCGACGATCCGCTGGAAACGGTAGATCCCGGCACGGTAACTGACGATCTGAGCGGCCTCGACGGTTGCTGGGGCTCGGTCTTCACCGATTCGGACGTCGATTCTGGACCATCGCTCTATTCGGCGTATCAGTTCGATGCGGTCGCCCAAACCTACGTTTCCTGGTCGTTCATAGGCCAACGAAACACCGGCGTGCTGTGGTCGATGATGCCGATATTGACGGAGGAATCCGGAACATACGAGATCACAAGCGACGCCGTGATCACGATGACGATCACGCTAATACGCGCGAACATTGATGCCGACGCGGCGACTATTCTGGCCTCGCTCCAGGATTTTACGCCCGACGCTTTCAATCGGACGCGGACGGCTTTGATCACGATTGACGGCGACCAGATGTTATTTTTCGTCGACGTCGATGACGCGGCCGACGTGGACAAGCAAAACGAAAGGCCGATCTACTTTAAGTTTGATTGTCCATAATAATCGCTCGCGGCGTCGGCGGCGCCTTCCGTTGAGAGTCCGGCATGCTGAACGAGTTGCCCGAGCGCGCGTTTTTTCGCTTTGAGTTTCCGATCCGCCATATCGCGCGCCCGCCGCACATCGACGGTTCCATGCGCAAGTGGTCGGAAAAATACCTCCTGCCGCCGCTGGCGGAATTGGAGGAGGTCGAGGTTTTCGCGGACGTGTACGCCGCCTGGTGCGAGGAACATCTATTCGTCGCGTTTGACGTCCCGCAGCGCCGCGGCGTCCCGCGCTGCGACGTCGAGAAATGGTGGAAGCACGACGGCCTGCGACTTTGCATCGACACGCGCGACGCTCGCGACGTTAAACGCGGCACGCGCTTCTGCCACTTCTTCTACCTCCTGCCGACCGGCGGCGGCGGCGACCGGAAACAACCCGTCGTCGGTCTCCACCGCATGAGCCGCGCCAAGGCGCCCGCCCCCGGCGTCGACGTCGGTAAAATCAAACTCGGCGTACAGATCGAACGCACCGGTTATTCGATGGAAGCCGCCTTTCCGGCCGCTTGCCTGAACGGCTGGGATCCGCGCGATCACCGGCGCATCGGGTTTTTCTACAAGGTGAGCGACATGCACCATGGCGATCAACATCTCTCGGCGGACGACGAGTCGGGTTGGAACGTCGATCCGAGCACCTGGGCGACGGCGGTGCTGGTGAAATAGGCGGCCCCGCATAGATTCAATATAAAACCCAAGAGCGCCGGCGCGGGCCGTTCCGCAAGCGGCGTCCGCCGAACGAGCGTCTGCCGGCGCTGCGCGTTCAGATGCGACGGCTCGGACGTTCCGCGAAAATGGACGCGCTCACCTGAACGTTTTTACCTCGACGCCTTTGACACTCATTTCCGGGATTCATATCATCCGGTTGGATCAAGCGCCTCGAGGCGCGGCGAGTAGGCAAGGAATCCACGTGAAAAATATGAGAAGAGATCGAATGCGCACGACCCTGTTGTCCGCGGCGCTGATCGGCGCACTCTCGGCGACGATATTAGCCGGGTGTCAAACGGACAAACGCGACATGAACGAACCCATCGCGAACTATCGCGACCGCATGTTGGTTAACCAGCGGCAGGCAACCGACGCCGTACGTCACGAATCGGAGCGAAGCGACCGCCGGAATCGGGATGCAATTCAACTGGTCGGATCGCAGTCCGAGGAAACCAAGCGGGCGTCTCTGCTAACCGAGCCGAACGTGGATACGCAGGCGTCGATCGAAGACATTCTGTTTCAGATACCCGATCCCTCCGAAGCCGACCAGGTTTTTGTCCGGCGTCTGGCTGCAATCGAGAAGACCGCGCGCGAAGCGCGCGTCGTCAACCAGTACAAGCGCGTGATTGAAAAGGCCAAGAGTTATCTCGTCGAATTGGTGCGTCCGGAGCGGATCGAACTCAGCTTGGTCGAGTGCGTACGGCGCGCCGTCGAGAACAATTACACTATTCGCCGCGAATCGTACGGTCCGGCGATCAGTCGCGCCCAACTGGTCGAGGCCGAATCGGCGTTCGACGCGGTCTTTTTTCTGGATTTCGCCTACAACAACGTGGATCGGCAGACTGCTTCCGGCCTGGAGGGCACTCAAACCGATTTTCGCTCTTACTCCGGCGGCATCCGCAAGCTGCTCCCTACCGGCATGCAGGTACAAGCCGGCATCAGACAACAACGCACGTTTAACGAACTAACTCAGATTACGTCACAATTTACGACGCTGAATCCGGCTTACGACACGACTTTTACGGCCAGTTTCACGCAACCGCTGTTGCGCGGGTTCGGCCTGGACTATAACCGCGCGGGCATAACCGTCGCCCGGCTCAACTTCGACATCAGCCGCGAGACCTTCATCCAGAACGTGCGCGACACGTTGCTCAGCGTCGAACAGGCGTATTGGGCGTTGGTGTACGAGCGGCGCAACGCCATGTCGCAGGCCGAAACGGTCGGGCAATACTGGGTGACGTATCAAAGCAT
>Ga0180434_10008845_pt1 | contig 11053 bp, 18 predicted proteins | sample SS_ome_7_FD_132453 | JGI IMG/M metagenome (GOLD analysis project Ga0180434, IMG submission 132453) | Hypersaline lake sediment archaeal communities from the Salton Sea, California, USA - SS_1_D_2 metaG | ecosystem: Environmental > Aquatic > Non-marine Saline and Alkaline > Hypersaline >... | reverse complement strand
GTGGTGGCGATTGGCATAGTGGCGTTTGGCGTGGTGGCGATTGGTGTGGTGGCGATTGGCATAGTGGCGTTTGGCGTGGTGGCGATTGGTGTGGTGGCGATTGGCATAGTGGCGTTTGGCGTGGTGGCATTTGGCATGGTGGCGATTGGTGTGACAAAAACATCAGAGATCGCGTTTTGTTTCATGCAAGTTTTATTGGGATATTCTTTGATGCGGATGGCGAAGCAAAAGCATATCGGGCCGTCCGGGACAATTTAACAGGAAAATGGAATAGCCGGTTTGAACAGCCCATTGGTGAATGGTACGATCCGGATGCGTGTCCAGCCGGCTGTGGAACGTGCTGTCCGGGAATTCACGTTACATCTGCCGCCAACGCGTTCACATATTTTAAACATCACCCAACAGACGTGCTGATAGAAGCAAGGTTTAAAAGGGAAGACCTGCTTGACTGTGATGGGGAAAAAGCAAGGATCAGAGGTGGTTTTTTTAGAAAGGTGGATTGGCCATGGAAATAAAACCATTCCCCTGGGACATTGATCCCAATTACAAACCCACAATTAGGGCCAGCAGTATCAACAATGGTACTATATGCCCTGGGCGCGTTTTCTTGCAAGACGCGCTAAACATGCAAAATGTAGATCTGGGCACGTCAGCAACAAACCTGGGCACACTTGGCCATGAATATCTTGAAATAATGATGATGGGTGGCGATGGCGATGTGTTTTTATCTGAAAGCGACGCAACAGAAGACTTTGCGCTGACACTGCGCGAGGCATGGGCCTGGTTTGAAAAAACAGATGTGGCGCCACTGCCTGGCGATCATTTTGGCGTTGAAGTGCCAGTAGAATGCAGCGTTGCAGATATTTTATTAACAGGCCACATAGATCTTTATTGGTATGGCCACGAAAACCCAGGGCATATCAATGTTATTGATTACAAATTTTACACAGATCCAAGCCAATGGGAAAAAACAGCAAATGACCTGCAAATGATAGCCTATGCTGTAACTATCACAAAACAGCTGAAACATTTTGATGCTGTCACAGTGGCCAAAGTCTATCCGGCAAAAATGGATATGGATGCTGTTGTTGTTGATGCAAAACAGCTGGCAAAAATGGCTGACATGCTGGCTGAAAAATTGCTTTTCATCTGGGACAATAGAGAAAAATTCAATGTTGGCGCACATTGTTCAATGTGCTTAGCAAGATCTCACTGCAATGACTTCAAACAAAAATACAAGGACATTGAAGTCCATGTTATGGCGCCATATGTGGGTGGAGAATTTCTTGCCCAAAAAGATGTATTCAAATTCCTTGTGGCACTACCAGCACTCGAACAACGTCTCAATGAAGCCAAGGATGCTGCAAAGAGATGGGTGTTAGAAAATGGCCCCATTGTTGATGTGAAAGCAGGCCTCGAATGGAAGGGCAGACCATCTTCAAGGGATGAAATACGAGATCACACAGCAGTGCTAAACAGCCTGGCTTTTGAAACAGATGTTGAAACTGCAATGAATGCAGCCAAAACAACAAAAGGCGCCATAGAAACAGCATTAAAAAAGCACAAGAAAAAGCCGGCTGACAGAAGGGCCTTTTTTGATGGCATCAGAGAGATGGGCTTGCTTGAAAAAAAGCAAATGGCTGCACGATGGGGATGGAGGAAATTGAAATGAAAGCATGGCATTTTTTGAGAAAAGATCGTTGTCTTGGCTACGGCGATAACCGCGAAGTTATCGCTGGCGAAACATACACGGTCGATGGGCCTTCTGAGCTGTGTGTGCGTGGCTTACATGGAAGCAAGCGCCCGCTGGATGCGTTGAAATATGCCCCCGGGCCCGTTGTGTGTCGCGTTGAAATAGGCGGTGATGTTGTTGAGGGGGACGATAAGATGGCCGGCACAACGCGCGAGGTGTTGTGGATGTACGACGCAACGGAGGTGCTGCGCGAATTTGTACGGTTTTGCGCATTAGATGTTGTGCCGTACTGGGACCCCCCAGACGTTGTTTTAGCGTGGCTACAAACTGGCGATGAGTCATTGTGCAATGATGCGTATAGTGCGGCGTATGCTGCGGCGGATGCGGCGTATTATGCGGCGCGTGCGGCGTATGCTGCGGCGGATGCTGCGTATGCTGCGGCGGATGCGGCGTATTATGCGGCGCGTGCGGCGTATTATGCGGCGCGTGCGGCGTATCGTGGGGCGGATGCGGCGCGTGCGGCGTATCGTGCGGCGCGTGCTGCGTATGCTGCGGCGCGTGCTGCGTATTGTACGGCGCACGCGGCGTATTATACGCCGCGTGCGGCAGATATGGCGTATTGTGCGACGGATGTGGCGCAAAACACGCGGCTGAGCAAGATGTTGATGGAAGGCAGGCCAAAATGAATGACATATACGCTGAACGAGCTATGCAAAATGGCATTGATGCAATATCGCAAGCCTGCAAGGGTCAGCGCAGTGACACAATAAACAAAATAGCCTATGGCCTTGGGCGTCTTATTGGCGCCAGCAGACTATCAGAAAAAAAAACAGCTGATGAAATTTGTGCAGCTGCAGCCCATCTCATAGATAAAACATTTTCAGAAAGGGAATTGAATTACATTGTTTCTAGATCTCTGGGACAAGGTAAGTCAAACCCCAATTATGACGGCCAGCCATCTGTGGATCCACAGTGCCATTTTCCGCCAGCTGATGAAATAGCCACATTTTGGGACAGTTGCAGGCCACTTAATGAAAAACACAGTGATAAGATATATTTAGACACTATCAAATATCTGAGATCTCGAAAATTTGACGTGTCGCGGATATCTCCGGACATTGCTCGCGCATTGCCCAGCGGCAACAATATCATGACCGGCGGTAACAATATTGTGCCCAACAATACCCAAATTGGGACAAAAACCCCATCAGATAGTCACAAATATCGACATTTTGTTGCACCTAGCTGGTTTCCGGCGCCGTGGCTGAAGGCCTATGGCCTTGTGGCGCCAGCATATGACGCAACGGGCAAACTAGTGACATTGCAAGCTAGGGCTATTTACTCAGATAAAAAACCTAAAACAGTCTGGCCCAAGGGATATGGCTGTAAAAACAGCATGTTTGCCAATGATCGCGGCAGGGCTTTATTGCGGGGCAAATGGCAGGCCAATTTGGCCGGCGTTGTTATTGTTGAGGGACTCACAGACTACATATCTGCAAGTGTGTGGGCATGTAGGAAAGAGTCAGATCGCAGGAGCGCCGGAACGGGCCTGTGCGAGGCTTTTGGGGTGTTGGGTATATACCAGGGTGGCATAAACGCTCTTAGGGGCATACAGTGGCCTGCAGGAACAAATGTAATAATATCAACAGACAACGACGCGCAGGGGGATAAATATGCCGGGGAAATAAGAAAATGTTTGCCGGCCACTGTCTGTGTCAAGATGAGGAGGTCCCAGTGAAAGCATGGCATTTTTTGAGAGAAGATCGTTGTCTTGGCTACGGTGATAACCGCGAAGTTATCGCTGGCGAAACATACACGGTCGATGGGCCTTCTGAGCTGTGTGTGCGTGGCTTACATGGAAGCAAGCGCCCGCTGGATGCGTTGAGATACGCTCCTGGGCCCGTTGTGTGTCGCGTTGAAATAGGCGGTGATGTTGTTGAGGGGGACGATAAGATAGTCGGCACAACGCGCGAGGTGTTGTGGATGTACGACGCAACGGAGGTGCTGCGCGAATTTGCACGGTTTTGCGCATTGGATGTTGTGCCGTACTGGGACCCCCCAGACGTTGTTTTAGCGTGGCTACAAACTGGCGATGAGTCATTGTGCAATGATGCGCATCATGCGGCGCATGCTGCGGCGCGTGCGGCGGATGCTGCGGCGGATGTGGCGTATTATGCGGCGGATGCGGCGTATTATGCGGCGCATGCTGTGGCGCATGCTGCGGCGGATGCTGCGGCGGATGCTGCGGCGGATGCTGCGGCGGATGCGGCGGATGCTGCGGCGCGTGCGGCGTATCGTGCGGCGGATGCGGCGGATGCTGCGGCGCGTGCGGCGTATCGTGCGGCGGATGCGGCGTATTATGCGGCGTGTCATGCGGCGCGTGCGGCGGATGCTGCGGCGGATGTGGCGTATTATGCGGCGGATGTGGCGCATTGTGCGACGGATGTGGCGCAAAACACGCGGCTGCGCAAGATGTTGATGGAGGGCGGGCCCCATGGACGTAGCTGAATTGTCTTTTGAGGAAATGGATGCAGCATTTTTGGATGCTGAAACAATACAAGAGCCAAAGCTGGGGTTAGTGAAAACAAAAACATCAATTATCGCTGTCACATATGAAGACTATAAAATTGTGCCAACAAAATGGATATTGGGCGGGATAGTGCCAAGTGGGCATTTGCTTTATTTGGCTGGCTTTGAAAAATTGGGCAAGTCATGGCTCACGTTTGATGCAGCTATTTGTATCTCAACAGGTCAAACACTTTTAGAAACATGGAAACCAAGGGAGACTGGCAGGGTTATTTTTTACAGCCCAGAGGGTGCCACCAATGCGAGGGTGAAACGGCTAAGGGCTTTGTGTGCTGGCCGGGATATCAACTACAAAGATGCAGTGAAAAATTTGATATTCATGGAAACGCCAGTGAATGTCATGGATAAAAAATGTATGGCTGACCTTGGGCAATTCACCAGGGAAACAGGCGCCAGGTTATTGATATTAGATCCCTGGGTTTCATGCATTGGCGAAGCTGATGAGAATGACAATGCGCAGATGCAAATGTGCTTGATGCAGCTGCGTAAAATGATAATTGAAATTCCAGATCTGTCTATCATGGTTGTGGCCCACTATGCAAAAAGCCAGAAAGATAAATACAAGGCACATTCAATACGTGGTGCCAGTGCCCAAAGTGCTGCCGCTGATGGAATGATATTCTTAGAGGAATACAATTCAGATGAGATAAAAAACGCCAGATGTCTGAAATTTTCATATAGGGATATTGAAAACCCGGCGCCCTTGCAATATCACGCGGAAATTACTGTTGGCCAAGACAGGGAGATAAAAACAGCTAGCCTGGCCTATGATGGCAGGGGGAGTGGTGTTGGCAGGCCAAGAGATGAAAAATTACCCGGTAAAATTATTGAAGCACTTGTGGGCCAGGAAAAAGGGTTAACTGCAAATGAGGTTGCCAGCAAAACCGGCGCAACATACAAAACTGCACTTCGGTATCTGCGATCCATGGTTTCAGACTCCACCGTTGAAAGAAGATATGACGGTAAATTTGAATTGGTACCAGGAAATGAGTGTTAACTGTTGTTTACAATATGGGCCGTCCGGCCCTGGGTACTTGCGCCGCGGCGCCCTCCCTGTTGTCCGGGCGCCAAAGGCGCAAATAGGGTACCCTAGTTTATGGCAATTGTCAACAAAAGTTTTCTTGGTGCAATATCATATACTTAGTTAAAGTCGCGCAACTTGGTGGAGTATGGACAAAAATATTTTGTATTTTGGAATTATGTCCATGAAAACGGAATTCGGATACAATTTCATGCAGTTAACCAATGGACAACGTGTCCACAGGGGGGAATTTTTTCCTTGCTGGAACATGAAAAATGGCTAAAGTCGCGCGACAAGGTGAAGTTTGAAGCTGAAAAACTGCAATATTTTCAATAGTGGTTTTTTTGAAAAAGTGGAAGGCGTACAATACAGGGGAAAACTCAGGGGTACGAAAATGCTAGAAGAGAGATATATTTTTACAGTTTGCAAGTCATCTAGCCCAGACCCTGGGCCAGCATGTCCACCTATCTGTGGCGCGTGCTATGACTTTGACAAAGAATGTTTCATTTACGAGATAACAACCATTGAAGACTTTTACTTGCTATTGAGTCAGGCGCCGGCGTTTCGTGTAGACACACCCACTTATCAGGGGCCTGGCGCCATTACAATTTTAGACGGGGATGTGGAACAATGAGACAAGCCAACGAAAGAATGAAGCGCAACATCAAAAAAACGTGTGAATTTTGTGGTAGTGAATACATGGCTGCATACAAAAACACAAAATACTGTCAAGATCTCCGCTGTTTAGAAAGAAGGAAGTACGTCGGGCGACTAAGAAGGCAGGGAAAGAAACCCGCCGGAGAGTGGGTTTTTCCTGTGGATTGACGAATGGTAATATGTATTACTGCATATATCAACAAAACGCCAGATGGGGGTTTCCGTGGTTAAGCCTGTTCGCGTCAAGTCCATTGACTCAGACATATACTACGACCCAGAAGAGGAATTATTTCAACGGGGCATTTATTACATATGGGGAGAGATAGAGTCTGGCACGTTGCTTTCAATTTGTCAGGACCTCATGTTCAAGCATGTTTGTTTAGATCGCACAGAAGATGCATTGATCATTGTTAACACCTGTGGTGGTGAATGTGGGGAAGCATGGCAGCTTATTGAAACAATGAACTATGTCAGGTTTGACATACGAACGTGTGTCATGGGCTGGGCTTTTTCCGCTGGCGCATCAATAGTTGCTGCCGGCACCCACGGTAAGCGTTTCGCGCAGCCCAATGCAGCCATGATGATACATGGCGCCACTGACTACCTCGAAGGAAACGATCAAGAGATAGAGGGCAAACGCCGCTGGCTCACCCATGAAAAAGATCGTGATATAAAATTCTGGGTTAAAAATTCCAATTTGAATGCGGCACAGGTCAAGCAAAAACTACTTAATGGCTTTGATGTATACATGAATACCGAAACAATGCTGAAACACGGCATTGTTGACAAGATAGGCGAACCGAAAAAACGGCAATACAAGAAGGCGAAAAAATGAGGGCCACATTAGAATTCAAGCTACCAGAAGAACAGGACATGCTAGAGCTGGCCCAAAGGGCGCCAGCCATGGAATCCATGATAATGGATATGGCAGAGGTTATCAGGCGCGAGCAAAAATACCCACTGACGCGAGAAGACAAGGGCCAAGCATGGAACGAGGGCAGGTTGCGCGCATGGCAAGAAATGGCCCAGCAAATGAGAGATATTAGGGATGAGAAGGGCCTTTCAGACTGGTTTTTTATCTATGGGTAATTCATTTCTAGATCTGTGTCTGTTGTTTGCTTTTTTGGCTGTTTTGTTTTTGTTTGCCTTGTTTGTGATGGTGCCATGATCACACTGTCTGGCTTTTGGATATGCATGTTTGCGGTTTCAGCTCTTGGGATCATAGCCATTGGAAACATTCCGGGGAAAAGATGAACATGGTCCAGGTTTTTTGCGTTGCTGTCCTGATCCTTCTTTTTGCATCTTTGATATGGTGGCTTGAATGAGCACAAGTAGAATTATGCAACGCCTTAGCGATGCGATGGAAGGCCTTGTTGAAGCCTCATGGCGCCTAGACCTGCTGTCATCAGAATTTCAAAAACCCGAGCATGTCCACGAGCAAATAAGCAAAACACAGGGTCATATTGCGAGAATGTCAGAGTGCCTAGCTGAAGCCATTGGAGATCTGTCCGATGAAGAAATGTGAATTTTGCGGCGAGCAGTTTTGGAGTAGAAACAATAAAAAGCGGTTTTGCGGGGCATGCGAAGATGCCAGGCGATATGCCATTTTGCGCGACAAAATAGCAAGGGCTGGCGGCAGAAGGCAGTATTACAGGGACAAGATCGCGGCAAAATTTGCGAGGAATGTTGAAAATGCCAGGTGACAATGTGCCAGATAGATGGGGAAGCCACTTTGTAAAATGCGAGATATGCGGCACAGTTTACCACGAGTCAGAGGGCGGGTGTTGGGTTTGTGCAGATAGGTTGTGCGCCGTTTGTAATAAGCCAAGGAAAAAGGGCAGCCAGTATTGCGAGGAGCACAGTGCCAAGTAGACGGGAAAAAATATTTGGTGAGCTGGCCTGCAGAGATCAGTCTGGCTGCACTGTTCCCGAGTTGGCCGCATATTGCAAAATGGATGCGGTGGATGTTGTGTATACGCTGAAAGACATGATGGATGAGGGGTTTGCTTTCTATGCAAACGAGAGGGAGTGTCAGGTCACTGGGGATATGTTACCAGCTTGGTTCATTGGCTATCTTGCAGAATACGACTCGATCTAATGGGCAAGTCACAGCGGACAAAGGGACACAATTTTGAGAGATGGGTTGCGCGTGAGCTGCGCGCTATCTATGGTGCGGATGTTTGCAGGGGTTTGCAGTCTTTTAGCGGGAAGGCTGCGCCGGACGTGAACGGCGTCCCAGATATGTGGATCGAGTGCAAGGTTGGCGCCAGGCCCAACATAAGGGCTGCACTGTTACAGGCCGAGCAGGCCACAGACGGAAGAACGCCTGTTGCAATTTGCAAATTTGACAGGGACCCATCTGGTCCCATTGTGTCTATGCGATGGGATGCATGGGCAGATATGCTGTTCAAGTTGGAGCACGATCATGGTTTATAATGAAAGAGAGAGAAAAAATGGCGAGCGTAAACAAGGCAATTATTGTTGGTAACCTTGGCACAGATCCGGAAATGAAAGTATTTGAAAATGGATCATGCTGTAAATTCCGGGTTGCAACAAACAGGAAGTACAAGACAGCGGCAGGCGAGTACAAGGAAGAGACACAGTGGCACAGTATTGTTGTTTGGGGAAAGCAGGCGGAAAACTGCAATGAATTTTTGGTCAAGGGCAGGCCCGTCTATGTAGAGGGACGGCTATCAACAAGGCAATGGGAAGACAGGGACGGAAACAAAAGGGAAACCACAGAAATTGTAGCACACAGCGTTCAATTTCTCGGGTCAAAGGGTAAGCCGGCCAGCGACGATGAAGGAAACATTCCATTTTGAAAAGGCTGCAGCATATCGTAACAGCCGCGATCTTGCGCTATTTTCGCGTTGGCTCGCGGCAGTATACGATAAGCAGCAGCACTGGCCCACAGCTGGCCCAAGTTAAGCTGAGCACAACAGGATCAACGAGGCGCGATTATGACGCAGGGATGGCAAAGATGGCTGCAGCGGCCAAGCCGCTTAGGTACGTTATTAATAGCACAGAAGACATGCGGTTACTGGCTGCGAGATATTGGCAAACAGATGGCACAGAAGAAGTAGAAAGATCTTGCGAGGGCAAGGGTGGCACGTATACGATATCAGAAACAAGGGCCAAGTATTTAAGCCACAGTCGCATTGCATCGCTTCTTGGATACAAAAATGCACGTGCTGTCAGGCGGCTACTACAGAGGGCAAGGGATAAGATAGCCAAGGCCATATTAGAGGATCTAGAAAATGCCAGCAAAGAAACAGACACAGGCGAATAAAGCGCAAGAGATAGAGAATGCTTTTGACGTGCCCAGCATGGACATTGAAATACAAAAGGCATATCTGGACCAACATCACGAGAGAAGGACACACTTCCTTGAATGGCTGCTTGCACATCTCAAGTCAGGAGTGCACTACATGAAGATCAAGCGCGGTGGCAAGAACAGCCTGCTTAAGCCTGGCGCGCTATATCTAACTGACCTTTTTGGTTTGCGTCCAGAGTTTACCATCGACCGCGAGGCGCACGAGCAGGCAATGGCCGACGAGTCTGGCTTCTGTGTGCACTGTGTCTTGATAGACAGGAAAACCGGCAACAAGGTTGGGGAAGGTCGCGGGTTTGGCGTGGTTTCCGAGCATAGGGGAAACTACAACACGTGTATCAAACTGACAGAGAAGAGGGCGCTACTGGACGCCTGCCTGCATACAGTACCATGCATATCAGATCTATTCTCACAGGACCTGGATGAAATACCAGAGATATCAAACGGCGGTAAGCATGTTGTTGTAAACAAGAAGGCAGCATCTGAAAAACAGATCAAGACGTTGAAGTGGCTAGAGAAACACAAGAAGATGACACAGGGCCACAAGGACAGAATCGGCGCCATCCTGGCCAAGGATCCGGTACCCGGCCAAGATGCATCTGATATGATCGGCCTATGCTTTGATCTCATCAATGGCAAAAAGGCTGCGGTTCAAAATGTTATTGACGCCTTTGGGGATGACGTATCAGAGGCCTAGCAGTCTCTGAACCTGCCAATGGTGGGATCTTTTATCTGCCCGTGCAGACCATAACCCCTGCCTCGTATCTCTATTACAACATTGCGCAAATGCTCCGCGCACAGTGACAGCTCACGCCAGCGGCTAGCGGTCATTCCGCCAACCCACTGAAGACCACCCCGGGGCGTGACCACTTGAATGCGGCCACCGTCTATGTCTATGTTCTTAAGTCTACAGTCATATGGATCATTCCACCTGAGTTTATACCAGCCGCGACCGCGCGATCCATAATGATATGACTCCCAAGGATATTTGGCAACGGCACCCTCATGCCCATCTCGCACATAATCCCGCGCTATGCCACGCACTGTGCTGTGTGAGCTGGCCAGCCTATAGGGCAATACCCTGACATGCTTCAGGCCAGATGTGATATCAGACAGTGCTGCCATGCGCTCACGCAATGGACGTGTTGGCTTACATGCAATCCAGCTTGATAGTGGAAGCACATCGAATGCGCAATATACCAGGCGCATATCCCCACGCCTTTCATGGGCCCTTACAGACTGCAGCGTCTTGCCATACGTTCCAGCAAACAGCTCACCATCAAACATCCATTCATATATGGATCCAGGAAGGGATTCCAGCTCCCGCAATATGTGGTCACAGTTGGCCAGCGGTTTGCCGTGGCGGCTATAGGCCACCATTCTTCCATCATCGCCAGCGCGAACATAACAGCGAATACCATCAACCTTGGGCTGCACAACCATGGGCCACTGATATCGGCCAGAATCGTTCCATTTAGCACAAAGCTGAGGATACATATGGACATTGTACCACGGCATGGCCCGTTATGAATGTAGTGGGGGTTACATTATTTGCTTGCTTTTCGTGGGCAAATGTGTTACCATTTCCTACATACTAGATCTTGTGCCCACGTGGACTCCCATGTGGGTTTTTCGTTTATGGCCCCAGGCCCATACCGCTGGCGATGGGTGGGGGGGGGACCCCCCTGGGGGGGGTGGGGAGTATGTGTCAACATTAACCCACCCGGGATCTGGCAATAAAAATAGCCAAACACCCCAGATGGCC
>Ga0180434_10008844_pt1 | contig 11053 bp, 8 predicted proteins | sample SS_ome_7_FD_132453 | JGI IMG/M metagenome (GOLD analysis project Ga0180434, IMG submission 132453) | Hypersaline lake sediment archaeal communities from the Salton Sea, California, USA - SS_1_D_2 metaG | ecosystem: Environmental > Aquatic > Non-marine Saline and Alkaline > Hypersaline > Sediment... | reverse complement strand
TCACATCATTATCCTTTTCGAGATATCAGTACCGCCCTCTCCGAGAAGCCGCCCGCGCATGGCTGTCCCCTTCCGCGCGGGAAGGGGACAGCCGCCGGGAAAACGACTCCTACTTGCTCATGACGCCCATCAGGCCGCGGGTCGCGCCGAGGCGGACGTGCTTCGGCTGATCGTCGCCGGAAAGGGCCTTGTAGACGGCCATGGCCTCGACCTTCTTGCCGCCGGCCGCCAGTTGCTCGGCGCTGCGGAAGCAGCCGTCGATCACGGTGGCCTTTGCGCCCTCGGGCACTTTCGGCAATGCGGCGGTCAGCGCCGTGGCGGCCTCGGCCGCGCCGACCGCACCCAGCGCCGTGGCGGCCGCGCCGACCGTCTTGGCATCGCTGTCGCCGAGCAGGCCAACCAGAGCCTTCGTGCTGCCTTCGTCGGCCCGGGCGCCGAGCGAACCGATCACGCCGATTCGCACCTCGCCGTCGAGCTTCGGCAACGCGTCGCGCATCGCGGCGGCCGCTTCCGGCGCCGGAATCCGCTCCAGGGCATATCGGGCCATGTGCGACAGTTCCGCGTCGGGCAGCAACGCCGCCAGCGCCGGAACCGACGTCGCCGTGCCGATCGTCTTCAGCTTGCGGCCGATATAGTCGTTCGTCGCGCGGGATGAGTTGGCGCCGAGCAACGCGACCAGACGCTTCTCCAGGTCTGCCCGCGCGGCCGCATCGCCCTCGGTGATGACGATTGCTTCGTCGATCGGATTCAACCTATTCCGATCCGGCCCCCAATCGTAGGTCTTCAAAGCTTCGAAAGCCGCGTCGAGCTTCTCGGTGTCCACCTTGGGCGCGTCGGCCCCAAGGGCCGCGGAACCGGCCATCAGCGCCGAGCCCGCCGCCGTTGCCAAATGCTTGATCTCTTTCGGGTTCATGATCCATTCTCGTCTATCGAAGTTATGGTAAAGTATTGGATTTTGCGGGATGGGCCTTCGGGCCGATCCCGAATGTCGCCGGGCAAGCGCCGCCTGCCCGAGGCGGCGGCTACAGCACCCACGGCTCGCGTCGGGCACGATCGAGGAAGCGGTCGGCCTCCGTGTCGTCGACGAACTGCTGGTTCGCCGCATTCCACTTCAGCGACCGCTGCAATTCGTACGCGATGATGGCCAGATGTGGGATCACCATCGTGTTGATCGCCCGCTCGATGTCGCGGAACGGCTTTTCGCGGGTCTTCACACAGTGGATGAAGTCGCCGTAGATGCCGCCTTGGCCGGCGTAGCTGGGCACGGTCTTCGGCTCGCGCTTCTCGCCCGGGGTGCCCTCCACATGCAGGTTGCCCTGGCCCGGCTTGTTGTTGTACAGCAGCAGCCCATTCGGATAATGGAAGGTCAACCAGGGACTCTTGTCCTCATCGTTGTAGGTGACCTCGGTCGGCTGCAAGTCGCGAACGTCGACCGCGAAGGTCGCGCCGCCGAAATGGTGGGCGCCCCAGTCGGTCATGTTGCCGCCGGAGTAGTCCTTGTACGACCGCCAGGTGCCGCCGCGGGTCGAAAAGCCGCCGCTGCAACGCTTGCCGTTGTAGGGCGCCCAAGGGGCCGGGCCAAGCCACAGGTCCCAGTCGATATCGCCCGGCACCGGTTCGCCCGGCAGGTCGCACGGCTTCGACGGCGGGCCGCATTGGACGTTGATCGACTTGATCTCGCCCAACTCGCCGCCCCAGCACTTATTGACCACCCCGCGGTAGTCCTGCAATACCCGCTGGCTGCCGCCGGAGACGACCCGGGCGTAACGACGCGCGGCCCCGACCATCTTCGGCCCCTCGGCCAGCGTCCGCATCTCGGGCTTCTGGCAGTAGACGTCCTTGCCGTTGCGGCATGCCTCGATGACCATGATCGCGTGCCAGTGATCCGGCGTCGCGATATGCACTGCGTCGATGTCGTCGCGGGTGACCAGCTCGCGGAAGTCGACGTAGGCCTTGCAGTCGCTGTTCTTGTAGCGGCCGTTGACCTTGCCCTTGGCCCCCTCGCGGGCGCCCGTGCGGACATCGCAGACAGCCACATACTGCACGTCGTCGCGGCCGAGAAACGCGTGCTGGTCGCCGCGGCCCATGTTGCCGATACCAATGCCGCCCATGACGATCCGCTCGCTGGGCGCCGGGCGATCGTCCAAGCCCAAGGCGCTTGCCTGAATCACCATCGGCGAGGCGACCGCCGCGCACGTTCCGGCAAGGAACTGGCGGCGAGTCGGACGGAAACCCTTGTTCTTCATGGTCACATCCTTTGCTGAAAAAGACTGCGAAAACTAATCCCGGCCAATCGGCACGGGCGAAAACCTCAGACCGAGATCCAAGGGGCTAACGAAGACGCTGCGCCGGTATCTGTAACACTCCAGCCAAGCGAAGCTATATACGCGCAACAAAAGGCCTTCCCCCGTCATTACCGCGAGGGTGAGACCCCCTAGCGTTGCACTGGTCGCCTGGATTCCCGCTTGCGCGGGAATGACGGACTTTAGAACTACTCCTGGTATTTCAGAAGTGCCGCCGCAAGGCGGCGGCGACAACTCGGGCATGGATATTGTGGGGAGCCGGAAGCCGACACGCGACGCGTGTCCACCGGCAATGGTCGATGTTACCATGGCCGATACGGTCTTGTCCAGGGCACAACGGACGACCGGCAGACCAGACCGCCGTTTTGGTTCGTCGGGCATGACGGCACCCACCCCTAGGGGGTCTGCACGCTGAGAAGCGAGCCGAGCATGGCTTGCCCAGCCGCGTGCTTACGATTATGGTAGGATTTGATCCGCCCGATCCACCCGTTCGCAACTCGCCGTCGTCGCCCACCTACCCTGAAGTGTTCCCCCAATCCTCCCGGAGTGACGCCATGATTCGATGTCCCCACCTATCCTTGTCCCTGATCCTGTTGGTCGCGAGTGCCTGTCATCTGCCGAGCGCATCCCACGCAGCCGACGCCACCTCGGCGGGCAAGAAGCTGAACGTGGTGTTCGTCCTAGTCGACGACCTCGGATATATGGACATTGGGGCGAACAACCCGAGCTGCTTCTATGAAACGCCCAACGTCGATCGCCTGGCCGCTTCCGCCATGCGTTTTACCGATGGCTACGCCGCCTGCCCGGTCTGCTCACCGACGCGGTACAGCATCATGACCGGCAAGTACCCCAGCCGGGTCGATGCGACGAATTACTTCAGCGGCAAGCGGGCGGAACGGTTCCGACCGGCTCGGCTACACGACCGGATGGATCCGGAAGAGGTCACGTTGGCCGAGGCGCTGAAGGAGCACGGCTACGCGACATTCTTCGCCGGCAAGTGGCACTTGGGCCCGACGGAGCAATTCTGGCCGAAGGCGCAAGGGTTCGACGTCAACCGAGGCGGCCATCACGCCGGCAGCCCCTCCGGCGGCAAGAAGTATTTTTCGCCCTACGGCAACCCGCGGCTGAGCGACGGTCCCGACGGCGAGCATCTGCCCGACCGGCTGGCCAGCGAGACATGCAAGTTCATTGAGGCTCACGCGGACAAGCCGTTTCTAGCCTACTTGTCGTTCTATTCGGTGCATACGCCGCTGATGGGCCGGCCCGACCTAGTGAAGAAGTATCAAGAGAAGGCGGCCCGACCCGGCCTGGATAAGCTCGGCAAGGACAAGCTGTTCGCCGAAGAGGAGCAGAATTTCGATACGAAACAGAAACGCCACGTCCGCGTGGTCCAGCAACACGCCGTGTACGCGGCCATGGTCGAGGCGATGGACCAGGCCGTCGGCAAGGTGCTCAAGAAGCTCGACGAACTGGGGCTCAGCGACCGGACGGCCGTCTTCTTCACGGCGGACAATGGCGGCCTGTCGACTGCGGAAGGCTCGCCGACGAGCAACCTGCCGCTTCGGGCCGGCAAAGGCTGGCTCTACGAAGGCGGTATCCGCGAACCGTACATCGTTCGCTGGCCGGGCGTGACGAAGCCCGGCTCGACCTGCGCGGTGCCGGTCACCTCGACCGACTTCTACCCGACGATCCTCGAGATGGCCGGTTTGCCCGCGAAGCCCGAGCAGCATCTCGACGGTGTGTCGCTAGTCCCGCTTCTGCGCGGCGGCACGTCGATTGAGCGCAACGCGCTCTACTGGCACTATCCGCACTACGCCAACCAGGGCGGGTTCCCCGGCGGCGCGATCCGTATGGGCGATTGGAAACTGCTGGAACGTTTTGAAGACGGCCGGGTGCATCTGTACAACCTGGCGGAAGACATCGGCGAGCAGAATGACCTGGCCGAGCAGAAGTCTGAGCGAGTCGAGAAGATGCGCAAGAGGCTGCATGTTTGGTACAAGCAGGTCGACGCGAAGTTCCTCCAGCCGAAGCCCGACGGCCCGATGCCCTGGCGGCCGGAAAAGGAATAGGTTGAGTGACAGGTCCCGGATGCCCGCGGCGTTTCACTTTCGCGACCGCGAATGAATGTTTCTTGTTGACCACCAATCCCAAGGGACTACCCCCATGAGACTTGCCAACCTGCTCGCTTTGTCTGTTGCGTTTGTTTGCGTTTTCTTTCCAGCGGCGGTCCAGGCCGACAAGCCCCGGCGGCCAAACATCCTGTTTATCCTTGCCGACGACCAGTCGCCAAACGATTTGAAGATGTACAACCCTCGCTCGATCCTGGAAACGCCGGTACTGGACAAGCTGGCCGAGGAGGGGATGATCTTCGACGGCGCCCACCACATGGGCTCCTGGTCGGGGGCCGTCTGCCGTCCGTCGCGGCACATGATCATGTCGGGGCGGACCATCTGGCACATCCCCGGCGCGTCGACACGCAGACAGAAGTCCGACCAGGCGGCGTCCGATCTGATCCCCGCCGATCTGCCGAACTTCACGATGGCGGCCGTCTTCAACCGCGCCGGGTACGACACCATGCGCACCTGCAAGCGGGGTAACAGCTACGAGTCGGCCAATAAGCTGTTCACCGTGCGGCACGACGCCTCCAAACGCGGCGGAACCGACGAAACCGGTAGCGCCTGGCACGCCGAACAGGTGCTCAACTACCTGAACGATCGGCAAGCCAACCGCGACAAAGACCCGTTCCTGATCTACTACGGTTTCTCGCATCCCCACGACCCGCGTAACGGCAAGCAGGGACTGCTGGAGAAATATGGCGCGGTGAACCACACCGACCGCAACAGCCGTCCGCCGGCCAATGCGAAACAGCCGCCGCTGCCGATCAACTATCTGCCGGCCCATCCGTTCCACCACGGCCACCCGGGGCTGCGGGATGAAGTGGCCCTAAGCGGCGCATGGGAAAAGCGCGACGAGCGAACCATGCGCAACGAAATGGGACGCGAGTTCGCATGCAGCGAGAATATCGACTTCCAGATCGGCCGAGTGCTCGACAAGCTTCGCGAAATGGGCGAGTTGGAGAATACCTATATCTTCTACACCGCCGACCACGGCATCGCCATCGGCCGCCACGGCCTGCAAGGCAAGCAGAACCTCTACGAGCACACCTGGCGCGTACCGTTTATCGTCAAGGGCCCGGGCGTGAAGCAGGGCAGGGCGGTCGGGAACATCTACCTGTTGGACGTCCTGCCGACCATTTGCGACTTGGCCGACATCGAGGCGCCGGAGACGGTCGAGGGCGTCAGCTTCCGTGGGGTGCTCGAAGGGCGCGAACAGACGGTCCGCGACGTGCTCTACGGCGTCTACTGCGGCGGCACCAAGCCGGGCATGCGGTGCGTGAAGAAGGGCGACTGGAAGCTCATCAAATACGATGTGCTCGACGGCAAGGTCCGCGAGACCCAATTGTTCAACCTGAAAGACAACCCGCGGGAATTGCTCAAAGAGCATCAGGCCGACGACGTGGTCTCGCTTGTCGGCAACCAGCCCGAACCCAACCAGGTCAACCTCGCCGACAATCCCAGCTATGCCGACAAACGGGCCGAGCTTGAAGCCCTGCTGCTTTCCGAAATGCAGCGGTTGGACGATCCGTATCGGCTGTGGGATCAGCCGGTCGAGAAGTAGGAGTCGCCCCATGGGCATCGATTTCAGCGAGTCGGGCGCCGTCGCGGTCGACAACGCGAAGTGTACAAGCTGCGGGCTGTGCGTGAAGATATGCCCGGCCGAGGTGCTGCAACTGGTCGACGGGCTGCCGCACATAGGCCCCGGCCAATTCATGGGCTGCATCGCCTGTGGGCATTGCATGGCGGTCTGTCCGACCGAGGCCATTGCCGTCGTCGGGCGCGGCATGGCGCCGAACGATCGGATCGACTTGCCACCCAAGGAGCAACAAGCCACGGCCGATGCGTTCGAGGCCTTGTGCATGCGAAGGCGAAGCGTGCGGAAATTCCGCGCGGAGCCGGTGCCGCGAGAGGTGATCGAGCGTATCGTGGCGATCACCTCGACTGCCCCGATGGGTATCCCGCCGCACGAGGTGGGCGTGGTGGTCTTCGACACACCCGAGAAGGTCCGCGCGTTTGCGGCCGAGGCGATCCCGATCTTCCGCGGCGCGGCCCGATTCTTCCATCCGGTGGTCCTTGGCTTGATGCGTCCGTTTATCGGCAAGACCCAACACCGCCTGTTCCGCGACTTCGTCAAGCCGCTTCTGGCCATGCTGGCCGACCGCTGGGCGTCGGGCGACGACCTGTTCACCTACGACGCCCCGGCCGCCATGCTTTTCCACCATCCCGCCTACAGCGACTCGAGCGACCCGACCATCGCCGCAACCTACGCCATGCTAGCCGCCGAATCGCTCGGCCTGGGCAGTTGCATGCTCGGCACCAGTGTGGCCCTGAGCCAGTCGAAGCCGTTGAAGGCCCGATACGGCATTCCGGAGGACCACAAGGTTGGGCTGACGCTTGTGCTGGGCTATCCGGCGGTGCGGTTCCATCGCGGCGTGCGTCGGCGGCTAAAGTCGGTGAAGTACGCGGAATGACCAAGATCCAACGACCAAAACCCCCATTTGGGCATGCAACGGTGCCGATGACTTCCTGCAGGTGAGCTTGACCGGCGGCCATCGTGAGAGCACAATGGAGGCTTGGCATTTTCCGCGGGTAGAAAACGGATCACGACCATGCTCACCGACAACATTCTCGATCTGATCGGAAACACGCCCCTGCTGCGGCTGAAGGGGGAAAATATCTTCGCCAAGGCTGAATTCCTCAACCCGGGCGGAAGCGTCAAGGATCGGGTGGCCCTGGCCATGCTCGAAGGGGCCGAGCGGGACGGCCGCCTGAAGCCCGACTCGATCATCTGCGAGCCGACCAGCGGCAACACCGGCATCGGCGTGGCCTTGATCGGCCGGCTCAAGGGCTACCAGGTCCGCATCGTCATGCCCGAGGGCATGAGCGAGGAGCGGAAGAAGATCATCCGGGCGTTGGGGGCCGAACTGATCCTCACGCCCGATGAAGAGAGCATCCCCGGGGCCGTTCGCAAAGTGGCCGAGATCGCCGAAGACCCCCGGGTATTCGTCCCCCAGCAATTTGAGAATCCCGACAACCCCCGCTGCCATTATGAGCAGACGGCCACCGAGCTTTGGCGGCAGATGAGCGGCGATGTGGCGTGCTTCGTGGCTGGGGTGGGCAGCGGCGGCACGCTGCAAGGGGTCGGCAAGTTCCTCAAGGAGCACAAACCCGATGTGAAAATCGTCGCGGTCGAGCCTAAGAACGTGGCGGCCTTGCTCGGCCACGAGCCGGGCTTGCACCAGATCCAGGGCATCGGCGACGGCTTCGTGCCCGCCGTGCTCGACGTCTCGCTGGTCGACGACGTAATCGAGGTGACTGACGAGGAGGCCATCGAAACAACCCGGGAACTCGGTCGCAACCTGGGCCTGCTCGTCGGGATTTCCTCCGGGGCGAACGTCTGGGCCGCCAGACGGTTGGCGCGAACCGTCAAGGGTCCGATCGTCACCATCCTACCCGACCGGGCCGAGCGGTACTTCAGCACCGCGTTGCTCTGAAGGCGTCAGGGCAGGGCAGGGGGAACTGATCCACTCGCAAGACGGTGTTGCTCGCCGTCTCCTTGCCCGGGCCAATATAGTTGATGTGCCAAGCCGTGTTTTGTCGGCGAACACCCAAAATGCCCATTAGGGCGGCACAGCCCCCCCCTGGGACGGATTCATCCCAGTGGCAGCCCAAACCAACGAAACGCGCGGCACCACCCAAACCGCCAGAATCCCCCAGGCGCTTGATCTTGGGTAGTTTGCCTGCTATGCTTGGTCGTAAGTACTGCGCTTTGCGAGGCGGCGGCAGTGGGCGGAGCGGTTTGGTCGCCGCAGCCGCATCCACGTTTGCTCGGTGCGAAGAGGGCTTCGATCGAGAAGAGTCGTTCAGATCGACTGCGGCTCGCTGGAGTTTTCACTCGGAGGACTTTCTGCAACAGCGTTGATGTACTACTGGTATTGGCCTTACGAACAAAGGAGCCGAACAATGGGTCGTCGAAGTTGGAAATCGTGGGCGACAGGCGCGATTGTCGCCGTTGTGCTGCTTGGCGTCGTGCCGCAGGCGGACGCCTTCTGGGGTCGCTGGGGGTGTGGATACTACTGCGCTCCGGCCTGCACGGTTGCTTGCTACTCGCCGTGCTACTACAGCTATTCGTGCTACTATCCGTGCTATAGCCCGTGTTACTATGGTTGCTGGTCGCCCTGTTATTCGGTCTGTTGCGACCCTTGCTGGGGCGCTTGCTATGATCCTTGCTGCGTCGACGGCGGCGCGGTGACGGTGGAGCAGGCCCCGACGAAGGCCAAGAAACCCGAAACGGCGCCTACGGAGGCACCCGAGGAACCGTCGGCGCGTCCTTCGGCGCCGCCCGAGCCGCCGTCGATGCTGCCGGGGTTGGATGAGCCCGACGCCGGGATCCCCGGACTGGAGCCGCAACCGGGCTTCCCCGGCTCGACGATGAACCCGACGCCGGCGACCAGCGGTCTGCTGACCATCTACGTCCCCTACGAGGCGAAGGTGACCATCAACGGCTTGGAAACCAAGAGCACCGGCAGCCGCCGCGAGTATGTCTCGCACGGCCTGAAGCCCGGCTACACCTACGAGTACACGGTTCGCGCGGAAATCGTCCGCGATGGCAAGCCGCTGAGCGATGAGCGCACCGTCGTGCTGACCGCCGGCGAGCGTGACGCAGTGGCCTTTGGGTTCAACATCCCGAACACCGACAATCTGGCCGCGAAATAGGCCGCTCCTACATTTGTGTGACCGCGCCAATCCCCGCGACCCCACCGATCGCGGGGGTTTTCTTTGACCTGTTGAGATTCCGCTGCGAACGTGGCATAATACGGGTTTGTCCGGATGTAGCGATACCTCGCCAAGTGAGGGCGATGGAGCAGGAACCAACCATTCGCATCTGATATCTGAGACCTGGAATCTGATATCGGAGCTTCGCCATCCGCATTTCCCTGTCCTCGGAGGCTTTACTCGTGTTCGAAACCATCGCCGTGGTCGGTGCCACCGGTGCCGTGGGAACCATTATCCGCGAGTTGCTCGAAGCTCGTCGGTTCCCGTACAAGACAATGAAGTTCCTGGCCTCGAGCCGTTCAGCGGGCAAAAAGATCCCCTTCGACGGCAAGGAGATCGTCGTCGAGGAGATGACGCCTGCCGCGCTGGCCGGGGTCGATCTTGTCATTAGCAGCACGCCGGACGAGACGGCCCGCGACTTCATCCCGGCCGCGGTGGAGCAGGGGTGCGTGGTGATCGACGAAAGCGGCTATTGGCGGATGGACCCGAACGTGCCGCTGGTCATTCCGGAGGTCAATCCCGAGGCGGTCCGCGACCACCAGGGCCTGATCGCGAGCCCGAACTGCTCGACCACGCAGATGGTCCAGGCGCTGAAGCCCTTGCACGACGCCGGCCGCGTTCGCCGCGTGGTGGTCAGCACCTACCAGGCGACCAGCGGGGCGGGCCTGCCCGGCACCCGCGACCTCGAGCAGGGCACCCGGGCGCATCTGGCCGGCGAGTCCTACCACTACGAGTGTTTCCCCTATCCGATCGCCTTCAACTGCATCCCACAGATCGGCTCGCCCAAGCACCTGGGCTACACGTCCGAAGAGATGAAGATGGTCCGCGAGACGCAGAAGATCCTCGGCGACGATTCGATCGCCATCGCGCCGACCTGTGTCCGCGTGCCGGTGGCCAATTGCCACAGCGAATCGATCCTGGTCGAGACCGAGCGGAAGATCAGCGTCGAGCAGGCGCGGGAGCTGTTCGCCGCGACGCCGGGGCTTGTGGTGATGGACGACCTGGAGAACAAGGTCTACCCGATGCCGGTCAATTGCGACCGCCGCGACGAGACGTTCATCGGCCGCATCCGTGAAGATCTGTCCAGCCCGAACGGCTTGAACTTCTGGTGCGTCAGCGACAACCTCCGCAAGGGCGCGGCGACGAACGCCGTGCAAATCGCCGAGCTGCTGGTGAAAAACTCCCGGTAGCATGCGCACCTTGATGCTCACGATCGCCTACGACGGAACGGCCTATTCGGGCTGGCAGAGCCAACCGGATAGGCCGACCGTCCAAGAGGCGATCGAAAAAGCCATTAAGAAGACCACCGGCGAAACCACCCGCATTCTTGGCAGCAGCCGGACCGACGCCGGCGTCCACGCGCTGGGGCAGGTCGCCTCTTGGAAGACCGAATCGCGCCTGCCGGCCGGCGCCGTCAGTCGGGCGCTGAACTCGCGACTGCCGCCGGATATTGCGATCCTCGACGCCCGGGAAGTCGATGAGAGCTTTCACCCCATCCGTAGTGCAACCGGCAAGCGGTATCGTTATACGATCCACGACGGCCCGACGCGTGACGTGTTCCTTCGGCAGTACTGTTGGCACTACCCGTTCGGCCGGCTCGATGCCGAGGCGATGGACCACGCGGCAAAGCAACTGCTGGGTACTCATGATTTCCGCAGCTTCGAAAATAGCGGCGCCCCTCGGGCAAGCACGGTACGGACGCTGTTTGAAATCGGCGTCTGGCGCGAGCCATCGCGAGGGGGCAGGGCAGGGGAGTGCGGCCCAATTGGTCTGGAGGTCGAGGGAGACGGTTTTGTCTACAACATGGTCCTCACGCTGGTCGGCACGCTGGTGGAAGTCGGCCGCGGTGTGCAACCG
>Ga0180434_10008842_pt1 | contig 11054 bp, 5 predicted proteins | sample SS_ome_7_FD_132453 | JGI IMG/M metagenome (GOLD analysis project Ga0180434, IMG submission 132453) | Hypersaline lake sediment archaeal communities from the Salton Sea, California, USA - SS_1_D_2 metaG | ecosystem: Environmental > Aquatic > Non-marine Saline and Alkaline > Hypersaline > Sediment... | reverse complement strand
CTGCACCTGCTCGGCATGGACCATCGCCGGCTGACCTATCGATTTAACGGCCGGGATTTCCGGCTCACGGACGTTGCCGGTGTCGTGGTGAACGACATTCTGGCCTAGGCTCTGTCTGAAAACTCAGGAGCTGGCTTCGAGCGGCTCATTTGCTCGCTGAATCCGTCCGGCCCCGACCCACCGAGCGGAAGACTCCACCGCGAACAGCATGGCCCTCGATGGCTTTTTCCGCAAACGCCAACCCTCTTTGTCAAGCGAACGCTCGCGAGATCCCCCGGGGACTGTGGCCCGCCGCTGCCGCTGGCCCGAGCCGTTCCGGCTGCTCTGCTGTCATGCTGGTACACAGGGGATGCGGTCTTGCCGGCTTGCCGCCGCGTTCCTCGCCGCCCCCGGGGACGAATCGCTACACTGCAGCCCTCCGTCAGTAGCCAGCAGCAGGCTCATTATGACCACATGTTTTAGTAGCTCTCAGAAGCCGTCACCGGATGGACGGCAGCTGAGAGGGCGTGCTCTGCTGCTGCTCTTGCTGCTAAGCGTCCAAAGCACCGGCTGCCGGCAGCCGAAGCCCCAGCCAGCGGCTCCAGCCGCGGTGACGGCTGAGGTTGTGATCACGACGCCGCGGGTCGTTCGGCTGCCTGAATACCTCGAAGTCACCGGGCGAATTGACGCTGAGCGTGTGGTCGACATTCGCAGTCGGGTCACCGGCTATCTCACCAAGGTAGCTTTTCGGGATGGTCAGTTTGTTTCCAAGGGGGATCCACTCTACGAGATCGATGACCGCCCCGCGCGGGCCCAGCTCGACGAAGCTGTCGGTGTCATCGAACGACTGCGCGGGGAGCAACGGTTTCTGAAGGTGCAGGTTGATCGCTTTGAAAAGCTGGTCGCCAAGGGGGCGGCGAGCCAGCAGGATTTTGACAGCTACAAGGCGAAGCTTGAGGAGAATGCCGGCAGCCTGATCGCGGCACAGGCACAGCATGAGGCCGCCCGACTCACCGTTGAGTTCTGTTCAATCACCGCGCCGATCACCGGGCAGATCGGCCGCACACAGCTACAAGTTGGCAACCTCATTTCGCAAGATACCACCACCCTGACCACAATCGTGTCGATCGACCCGATCTTCGTCTATTTCAATGTGGATGAACCGACGTTTCTGCGAGTGATGAGCCATGCCCGTGAGTCTGGCCGGGGCCCGGGCATTGGCCAGCGGCCGACAACGGCGGACATCGGGCTGGTGGATGATGTTGACCGCAACTATCCATACCGCAGTGAAATCGATTTTCTCAATAATCAGGTCGATACCAGCACGGCGACCATCACGATGCGGGGTCGGCTCGATAACCCCTATTCCGCCGACCCGGCTGCTCCCCGCCCACCGCTCTTTCGTCCGGGCATGTTCGCCCGCGTCCGACTACCACTGGGTGACTCCGTCGAGCGGATGTTCGTACCGGAGACCGCCGTCGGTAGCATCCAAGATCGCAAGATCGTCTGGGTTGTCGGGAACGATGATCTGGTCTCGGCCAGAGAGGTGGCCCTCGGGCAAAAACTGGGCAGCTGGATCGCCGTACTCGCGGTCGATCCCTCGCAACCTGTCTCGACTGCCGACCGGATCGTGGTTCGTGGTCTGCAGCGGTGCCGGGAGGGCAAGCCCGTCAGCCCGACTCGGGCCGCTGAGGACAGCCTTGATTTGGCAAGCCTCGTGGTCCCAGCGACAACGGCACTCAAGCAGACCACCGAACCACTGGCCGTCGAGCCGGCCCCCGGTCAAGTGGCCCCTCAGCCACGGCCCGCGGTGGGCCCGCCGGCTGTCGTTTTGCCCCAGCTTTCTCCTGCCGCCGAGCCGCTGCCCCCGCCGGGTAACCAATCGCCGTGATCTCGCGATTCTTCATCCAGCGGCCGATCTTTGCGTCGGTGATCTCGATTGTCATCACGCTGGCCGGTGGGGTGAGCCTGCTCTCGCTGCCGATTTCATTGTTTCCGCCCGTCGCGCCCCCCATCGTGCAGGTGACCTGCCTCTACCCGGGTGCCAATGCTGCGGTGGTGACCGACACGATCGCCGCCCCGATCGAACAGCAGGTCAATGGTGTTGACCAACTGCTTTACATGCAGTCACAGGCAACCAATGACGGCTACTACGTGCTCCAGCTCACCTTCGAGGTGGGGGCCGATGCCGACTTGGCACTCGTGCAGACGCAGAACCGCGTGCAGCTGGCGATGCCACTGTTGCCCCTGGTCGTGCAGAAGCAGGGTGTGAGCGTCAAGAAGCGATCCCCCGACATTCTCATGACGGTCGATCTGTTCTCACCTGACGGGCGGTACGACGACGTTTTCATGAGTAACTACGCCACGGTGCACCTCCGCGATGAACTGCTGCGGTGCCCCGGGGTTGGTGACATTCTGTTGCTCGGGCAGCGAGACTACTCACTGCGGATCTGGCTCGATCCCGAGCAGCTCGCCTCGCGCGGCCTGACCTCTCAAGATGCGCACGACGCGATTGCCGCCCAGAACGTACAGGTGCTTGGGGGCGTCAGTGGTCAGTCGCCGGCCGCTGACGGCCAGCAGCTGCAACTGCCCGTCGCTGCCACGGGGCTCCTCTCCACGCCCGAGGAGTTTGGTGCGATTGTCCTGCGGTCCGATCCAACGGTGCCGGGGACGCCATTGGTGCGGCTGCGGGACGTGGCCCGGATCGAACTGGGGGCAGCCAGCTATGACCAGACCTGTCGCTACAACGGGCTGCTGGTGGTGGGGCTGGCAGTATTTCAACTTCCCGACGCCAATGCGCTCGAAACCTCCTGGGCCATCCAGGCAAAGATGGCGGCACTGGCCACCCGGTTTCCGGCCGGACTGGAATACCGCGTCACCTATGACACGACCCCTTACATCACCGAGTCGATCGAGGAGGTGGTGAAGACCCTTCGTGATGCGATCCTTCTCGTCGGGCTCGTCGTGCTGCTATTTTTACAGAACTGGCGGGCGACACTGATTCCGTTGGTAGCGGTGCCGGTGGCGATTGTGGGCACGTTCGCTGCCATGGCGGCCTTGGGCTTCAGCCTCAATACGCTTTCGCTCTTCGGGCTGGTGCTGGCGATTGGCATTGTGGTCGATGATGCCATCGTCGTGGTGGAAAACGTCGAACGCTGGATCAGGCAGGGGCTCGACCCTCATGCGGCGGCGGAACGGGCGATGACTGAAGTCACCGGCCCGGTGATTGGCGTGGCGGCGGTGCTCTCGGCAGTATTCGTGCCCTGTGCCTTTATTGGTGGGGTGACGGGTCTCTTTTTCCGGCAGTTTGCCCTGACCATTGCCGTGTCGACGATTCTCTCAGCGGTCAACTCGCTCACCCTGAGCCCGGCCCTTGCCGCCATGCTCCTGCGGCCGCACGACGCTCCGCCCGACTTCTTTCAGCGGCTCCTCAGCTGGGTGCTGGGCCCGGTTTTCTGGGTGTTTAATCATCTTCTTGATGCCCTGAACAATGGCTACGCCCGGGGCGTGGCGGCCGTTGTGCGGCATGGCCGGCTGGCGCTCCTCGTCTACCTGTTCCTGGTGTTCGTCACCTGGAGGCTCTTCACTGTCTACCCACAGGGCTTTGTGCCCTTGCAGGATCAGGGGTATCTGGTTGCCGTCGTGGAATTGCCCGATGGGGCGTCTGTGCAACGCACCAGCGAAGTGCTGGAGCGGATCGATGCCCTGGCCCACGACGTGTCCGGGATTGCCGACGTGTTCACGGTGGCCGGCATGTCACTCGTCTACAACGCCAATGCGCCTCACTGGGGGTCGCTGTTTCTCATGCTCGATGCGTATGAAGACCGGCGGACACCCGAGACCTCGAGCTTTGGCATCATTCGAGCACTGCAAGCGCGTTGTCGGCAGGAAATCCTCGATGCAGAGGTGGGGATTTACCCGCCGCCACCGGTCAAGGGGATGGGCATGGCCGGGGGGTTCAAGTTCTATCTACAGGACCGTGGCAGCCTGGGACCCCAGGTGATTCAGGAAGCGAGCCAGAAACTCGTGGCCGACATGGAGGGCTGGAAGCTTCCGTTCGTCGCCGGCGGCTATCGGGCCGACTCGCCGCAGTATTTTCTCGACATCGACCGTGACAAGATTCGCGGGCTTGGCATCCCGCTTTCGGCGGTCTTTACCGCCCTGCAGCTCGATGTTGGCTCGTTGACCGTGAATACCTTCAGCCGTTTTGGTCGGACCTGGCAGGTCAAAGTGATGGCTGACGAGGGCTTCCGCCGCAGCCTTGAGGATCTCCGTGAACTGAAGGTTGTGGCCCGCGATGGTGGGCTGGTGCCGCTGGCTTCGGTGCTGGAGGTTCGCCAGTCAATGGGTCCATCGATCATGATGCGGTACAACCTCTATCCGGCGGCACCGATCGTCGGGATCCCCAATCCTTTTGAAGGTGGGTCGGTGCTCATCGACCGCGTCGCCGCCGCAACGCAGCAGAACCTGCCCGAAAACTTCTCCTATGAATGGACAGAGGTGTTTCTCCTGCAGATCGCGGCGGGCAACACGGCGGGGCTGCTGTTGGGGCTGGGTGTGATCCTGGTGTTTCTCGTACTGGCAGCACTCTACGAAAGCTGGACGCAGCCCCTGGCAGTCATCCTCGTTGTGCCGCTCTGTCTGCTAGCGGCAGTGATTGGTTTGTTGGTTGCATTTCTGCCGATCGACATCCTCGCTCAGGTGGGGCTTGTTGTGCTGGTGGGACTGGCCTGCAAAAACGCCATTTTGATTGTGGAGTTTGCCCGGCAGCTCCATGAGGAAGGGCGCGACGCCCGCTCCGCGGCAATCGAGGCCAGCCGGCTACGGCTGCGGCCGATTTTGATGACCTCGCTGGCCTTCATTCTTGGGGTCGTGCCGCTGGTGCTTGCCCGGGGAGCGGGGGCCGAGCTCCGCTGGTCGTTGGGCGTTACCGTTTTTGCCGGCATGATTGGCGTGACCCTCTTCGGGATTTTCCTGACCCCGGTGTTCTACGAAAAACTGACCGGGCTCGGCGACCGCTGGCGATCGCGCAAGCCCCAGCCGGAGGCGGCGCGACCATGATTGCGGGGTTCTTCATCGAGCGGCCGATCTTCGCGTCGGTGATCTCAATCGTGCTGGTCCTCTGTGGTGGGGTCGCTGCGGTCATCCTGCCGACCACCCAATACCCCGATATCACGCCGCCCACGATCGAGGTGTCGACGATCTATCCCGGCGCAAATGCCGAACTTGTCCGTGATACGATCGCCGCACCAATCGAGCAGCAGGTCAGCGGGGTGGAAAACGCCCTCTCGCTCAGCTCGCAGTGCACCAACGACGGCCGCTATCGGCTGACCATCACCTTCGCACCGGGCACCGACCTCAACATGGCCCAGGTGCTCACTCAGGTGCGGGTCACGCTGGCGATGCCATCTCTGCCCGACCTGGTGCAGCGTGAGGGGGTGGCGGTGCTGAAGAAGTCACCGGCCGCGATGATGATCGTCAACTTTACCGCCGCCCGGGACGCAGCCGGCCGTCCCCTCTACGACGAGATCTTCCTCTCCAACTACGCCACGATTCAGATACGTGACGAGCTGCTGCGGGTGGAGGGGGTCGGCGACATCGACTTCATTGGGCAGCGTGACTACAGCATGCGCGTCTGGCTCGATCCAGAAAAGATGGCAGCGGTCGGCCTTTCGGCGGGCGACATCCGCACCGCGGTTGAGAGCCAGAACTATCAGATCACTGCCGGTAGTGTCGGCCAGCAGCCGGCGCCGCAGGGCCAGGCCTTCCAGATTCCACTCTCGGCCGTCGGCCGGCTGGTGACCGTTGAGGAGTTTGGCAAGGTGATCGTCAAGGAGACGCCATCGGAAGACGGTGACGTTGCCGCAGTAATTGTGCGGCTGCGGGACGTGGCCCGGGTCGAACTTGGTGCCCAGTTCTACGACCAGGTTTGCCGGCTTGACGGCGAGCCAAGCGTCGGCATGAACATCTACCAGCTGCCCGGCTCCAACGCGATTGCCGCCGCCGCTGCGGTGCGGGCCAAGCTGGCGGCACTGGGCGAACGCTTTCCCAAGGGGCTCGAGGCACGGGTGGTCTACGACACCACACCTTTCATCGAGGAATCGAAAGCCGAAGTGCTCAAGACGCTCCGCGATGCAACCATTCTGGTGGCCTTGGTGGTGCTGCTGTTTCTGCAGAACTGGCGGGCCACCCTGATTCCGCTGATTGCGGTGCCGGTGGCAATTGTCGGCACCTTTGCTTTCATGGCTGCGCTGGGGTTCAGCCTCAACAACCTGTCGCTGTTCGGCTTGGTGCTGGCGATCGGCATCGTGGTCGATGATGCGATTGTTGTGGTCGAGAACGTGGAACGCTGGATCGAGCACGGATTGGCACCCCGGGAGGCGGCGTTCAAGGCGATGCAGGAAGTCACCGGGCCGGTGATCGGCGTGGCCCTGGTCCTGTGCGCCGTATTTGTGCCGTGTAGTTTCATCGCCGGCATCGTCGGCCAGTTCTTCCGGCAGTTCGCTCTGACGATTGCGGTCTCGACGCTTCTCTCGGCGGTCAACTCACTGACGCTTTCACCGGCGCTTGCCGCTATTCTCTTGCGTCCGCACGGGGCGGCCCCCGATCCCCTCGATCGCCTGCTGCTATTTTTCTGCGGGTGGATCTTCCGTGGCTTCAATGCCGGGTTCGCCCTGCTGATCCGCGCGTACGGCTGGGCGGTCCGTCGTTCACTGCGGCTGGCCTGGCTGATCCTGCTGGTGTTTGCCGGGCTGCTTGTGGTTACCTGGATGGTGTTTCAGGTCACACCGGTGGGCTTCATCCCCGAGCAGGACAAGGGGTACCTGGTCGCTGACGTGGTACTGCCGGAGGGGGCGAGCGTACAGCGGACGGCAGCGGTCATGGCAAGGCTGGAACGCCGGGCACTGGAAGAGCCGGGGGTGGCTCATGCGGTTTCGGTGGCTGGCCGGTCAGTGGTGCTGGGGGGTAACTCACCGAACTGGGGCGCTCTGTATGTCATGCTCGACAGCTTCGCCGAGCGAAAGGGGGAAGAGGCCTCAGCCGAGGCTATCGCCGCCCGGCTGCGACGCGCCTGGCAGGCTGCGGTGGATGACGCCCGGGTGGAGGTGTTCGGCCCGCCACCGGTGGATGGCCTGGGCACGGTGGCAGGCTTCAAGCTGGCGGTCGAAGACCGTGGTGATTATGGAGCGGCCCAGCTGGAGCAGGTGACAGACACCCTGATTGCAGATTGCCGTGAAGACGGCCGGCTCTCCGGACTCTTCACCAACTACTCAGCCAGTGCTCCCTGGCTGTTTCTTGATATCGATCGCGAGAAGGCCGCAGCACTGGGCGTACGGCTGGCCGACCTGTTCGAAACGTTGCAGGTGCAACTCGGCTCCTACTACATCAACAACTTCAACCGGTTCGGCCGGTCGTGGCAGGTGAATGTGCAAGCCGATGCCCGGCACCGGGGCGACCTCCGCCGGGCCATTGAAGATCTCACCGTGCCGGGAGCCAACGGGCAGGCGGTGCCCTTGGCGACGCTGATTCAACTGAAGGATCGTGTCGGCCCCTCCCTGGTGATGCGGTACAACCTCTATCCAACGGCAGCCGTCTACGGCAAACCTGCTCTGGGAACGGGCAGCACCTCGGCCCTGGCCATTGTTCAAGGGCACTTTCGCCGGCTGCAGGACCAGGCGACCATTCCATCGCTCTTTGCCGCTGAGTGGACCGAGATGGCCTTCATGCAAATCCGCTCCGGAGCGACGGCTACATTTCTGTTCGTGCTGGGGGTGGTGCTTGTGTTTCTCGTGCTGGCGGCCCTGTATGAGAGCTGGGCGTTGCCGCTGGCGGTGATTCTGGTGGTGCCGATGTGCCTGCTCTCGGCGGTGCTGGGGGTCCGTCAGGCAGGCATGGAGATCACGATCTTCACGCAGATCGGCTTCGTGGTGCTGGTGGGACTAGCCTGCAAGAATGCGATTTTGATTGTCGAGTTTGCCCGCCAGCTCGCCCATGAGGGAAAGCCGCTGGTGGAGGCCACCGTCGAGGCCAGCCGGCTGCGGCTGCGGCCAATCCTGATGACGTCGCTGGCCTTTATCCTTGGCGTCCTGCCTCTGGTGGTGGCCGACGGGGCAGGTGCCGAAATGCGGCGGACGCTCGGCCTCGCAGTCTTCAGTGGCATGCTGGGGGTGACCCTGTTCGGCATTTTTCTGACGCCAGTGTTCTTCTACAGCCTGCTGCGGGGGAGCGGCTTGGGAAAGAGGCAGCAGGCAGTTGAAAGCCGGGCGTGAGCAACCAGCTTCGTCCCCAGTCGAAGAGGAAAGCGGACACCTTAGCGTGGCTTCTTCCCGCGGAGCCACTCCGGCCAGAAGCACCAGGCGTCAAAGCCGGCTGGAGGCTGCTTGCCGATGTAGTCATCGCGAAGGCTGCCGTCAACGCTTGGGAGCGGCTTACAGCACTGACCACTGGCGGCGAGGGCGTCGAGCCGCAGCTGCCAGCCACCGCCGAGGGCGCGGTAGATCTTGATCATGCCCTTGGCCACGCCGCCAACACTGGTATTGAGCCGAATCTGTTCAGTGACCTGGGTCTGCTGCACAACGAATACCCGATTGAAGTCACTTGCTCCCTCCTTGTACTGAATCTCAACAAGTTCGGCCGATCGGCTGGCAGCAGTCACAGCCTCCTGCTGTTTGTCGGCGGCAACGCGGGCCTTGATGGTGGTGATGATGCCGTCTTCAGCTTCGCGGCCTGCCCGCAGCACCGTCTGTTGATAGGTGGCGGACAGGGCCCGGAACTTGGCATCCTGCTGGCGGATGTTGTTGAGCAGCCGTCCGTAGTTCAGAATCTTCCAGTCAACCACTGGTGCCACGAAGCCATACAGGGAATCAGATTCAAACAGCTGTCCGATTTCGTTGGCGTAAACGCCGAGATACCCGTTGATTGAGAAGGAGGGATACAGCTGCGCTTCGGCCACACCGATCTGCGCGCACTGGGCGGCCACCAACCGTTCGGCCTGCCGCACATCGGGCCGCCGTCGAATAAGTTCGGCAGGAATACCGATGACGAGCGAAGCTGGTACGGTTGGAATATCACCTTCACCGAGCCGCAGTGCCAGGTCTTCTGGTGGAGTCCCAAGCAGCATGCAGAGGGCATTGGTCGCCAGTCGCGCCTCTCGCTCATAGTAAGGAATGAGGGCCTCGGTCTTGGCGAGGTTCAGCCGTGCCTGAGAGACATCGAGTTCGCTGGTAACGCCTCCCTCGAACCGGTCGGCTGCAACCTGCAGGGAATCACGCTGAATGTTGAGTAGGTGCTGCAGGTCGGCCACCTGCTGCCGGGCGACACGGTAATCGACGTAGCGATCGGCCACATCAGCGATCAGCGTGACCAGCACCCCGTCATATTCCTCGACACTCGCCTGATACTCTGCCGCCGCCGATTCGATCTTGCGGCGGATCTTGCCCCAGAGGTCGAGTTCCCACGACAGGTTGAAGCCGGTCTGCCAGAGGCTGAATGGGGGAATCGAGAGGTTCTCAAATGCATCGACGTTGTTGCTCAGCTGCCAGCGGGCATATTCGGCGATGGCTCCCTGTGCCTGTGGCATGAATCCGCCCACGGTAATGTTGTAGGCTGCCCGGGAGGCCAGCACCCGGAAGCCCGCCTCGCGGAGGGAGAGGTTCTGCTCATAAGCCTGCAGGACCAACTGGTCGAGCACCCCGTCGTTGAACTGCCGCCACCACTGCGACTCGACGTCACATTCCGCCCGTATCTGCGGGTCATCGGCGTCGATCCATTCCGGCTCAACGGGGGCGATAGGCCGCTGGTAGGTCGGCCCGACCTTCATGTGGTGCCGCCAGTAATCTCCCCAGGAGGTGCACCCCGGTGAAGCGAGCATGCAGGCGATCAAAAGGAGTGCCAGTTGTGAACGTCGTCGCAGGTGAGCAGGCCGGCGAGCGGCCGGCCCGTCAGTTGCCGCGGCGGCAGGGTGCCATGAGAGGCTTCGTTGCTTTCGGGGAGGACCGGTGCGACAACACGCCCACACAGACTTTGCCCTCTGGACGGGAAGTGGTGGAATGGTGGTCACGGGTCGATCGCGTAAGCGGGAGCGAACATGTCCTGCAGCTGGCGGGCAGCCTGAGTTGGAATGACGCAGTTACCGGTGAGATCGAGCGTTTAAAAATAGTCCTTGAGGCTTTCTGCCGCTGAATATGAGCAACAGATAACATGGGCGTCGTGGGAGGCGTGGCGAGTTCCATTCGCTTCCCTGCCCGCCTAAGCTGCCAGCGGTGACGGCGGTCTTGAGGGGCTTCAGGTGACTGGGGAAGGGTGCGGGTGGCGGATGAGATGCCGGTGGAATGCGAGCTCCAGAGGGGCTGATGGCTGGTCAGGCTGGTTGTGCTGCCCGTGGGTTCGCGGTGGCGGTGTCGTGGGCGGAAACGAGTCTCCAGGCAACGTCGGCTGCAGCGATCGGCCAGGCCTTTCCATCCCTCACCAGCGGTGTGCGTAGGAGTCGATTCAGAATCGAGAATACCCAGGACTTGTGTTCCCGATGGGCTACCGCTGAGAATCGAGCCGGCGCACGGTCATGAGCGGCCGTCAGCCCCAGGAGCCAGTTAAATGGGTATTCGGTTGCTGCAGGTTATTGTCACGGGCGTGATTTGCTGTGTTTGGGCCACATTGGCCGCGTCGGCTGATGAGGCGTTGCCAAATGCTTCTCGTCCAGCAGTGCAAAGCACCTCGACCAAGCTACTCACTGCCCAGTCACTCGACGGACAGCCGGTGTTATTCGCTGACCTGCTCGGCAGCGACGGCAAGGCGGTCTGCTTCACCTTTCTCCACCCCACCTGCCCCCTAGCCCAGCGGTATGGGCCGGTGCTGGCTGAACTTGATACGGCGTTCGACGAGCAGGGCGTCCACTTCGTGGGAGTGGTCTGCGAGTTTGACGAGCCTGAGGAGATCACCGCGTACCGCGACGAGTATGCGATTCACTTCCCGTTTCTCACTGACCGTGAATTCCATCTAGCTGAAGCACTCGACGCCACCACAACCCCAGAGGTTGTGCTCGTCGATGCCAGCGGCCGCACCCGGTATCAGGGCCG
>Ga0180434_10008840_pt1 | contig 11055 bp, 7 predicted proteins | sample SS_ome_7_FD_132453 | JGI IMG/M metagenome (GOLD analysis project Ga0180434, IMG submission 132453) | Hypersaline lake sediment archaeal communities from the Salton Sea, California, USA - SS_1_D_2 metaG | ecosystem: Environmental > Aquatic > Non-marine Saline and Alkaline > Hypersaline > Sediment... | reverse complement strand
GAGTACGACTGGTGCATCGAGCAGACGCTCGTCTTCCCCGACGGCAAGCCGCTGGACCTGATCGTCGACGACGGCGGCGACCTGACGGCCATGGTCCATGAGGAAAAATATCGCCACATGCTTCCCGGGCTGCGCGGCCTCTCCGAAGAGACGACCACCGGCGTTCATCGCCTTTACCAGATGCACGAGCGCGGCGAGTTGGGTACGCCCGCGATCAACGTCAACGACTCGGTGACCAAGAGTAAGTTCGACAACCTCTACGGATGCCGCGAATCGCTGGCCGACGGCATCAAGCGCGCGACCGACGTGATGGTCGCCGGCAAGGTCGTGGTGATCTGCGGCTACGGCGATGTCGGCAAGGGCTGTGCCCATTCGATGCGGTGCTACGGCGCCCGGGTGCTGGTGACCGAGATCGATCCGATCTGTGCCCTGCAGGCGGCGATGGAAGGTTTTGAAGTCACCACGATGGACGACGCCGCGCCGCGGGGTAACATCTTCGTCACCGCCACCGGCTGCCGCGACGTCATCCGGGCCGACCACATGGCGAAGATGCGCAACGACGCCATCGTCTGCAACATCGGCCACTTCGATCTGGAGATCGACGTCGCCGGCCTCGAAGCCACACCCGGCATTGAGAAGGACACGATCAAGCCGCAGGTCGACCGCTGGACCTTCCCCGACGGCCACGCCATCATCCTGCTGGCCGAGGGCCGGCTGGTGAATCTCGGCTGTGCGACGGGCCATCCGTCGTTCGTCATGTCGAACTCGTTCACCAACCAGGTGCTTGCCCAGATCGCGCTGTGGACCGAGCCGGAGAAGTACCCGATCGGCGTGCATGTCCTTCCGAAGCAGCTCGACGAAGAGGTCGCCCGGTTGCACCTCGGGCCGCTTGGCGTGAAGATGACGAAGCTCACGCCGAAGCAGGCCGAGTACCTTGGCATTCCGGCCGACGGCCCGTTCAAGCCGGACCATTATCGGTATTGATCGGAAACCGATGGCCAAGGGCAGTATCTGAGATTTGAGATTTCAGATTCGCGTTTTCAGTCGTTCCACGTTTGGGAGGGCGAGGCTCCCGCCGAGCCGCCGGCGGGTGTTCGAGTCTCGGCTCAGCAGGAGCTTCGCCCTCCCGGCGAGATTTGCCATATTCTCTTTCTAGCAAAGCATCCTCCCCATGCCCGAGATCCAAGCTTTCCGCGGAATCCGTTACGACCTGGGCCACGTCGGCTCGCTGAGCGAGGTGGTGGCGCCGCCGTATGACGTGATCGGCCCGGAGCTTCAGGATGAACTCTACAAGAAGCATCCGTGCAATGCGGTGCGGCTGGTGCTGAATCGGATCGAGCCGGGCGACGACGACGAGACGAACAACCGCTATACCCGGGCGGGGCGTTTTCTGAAGAATTGGCGCTCCGAAGGCGTGTTGTTCACCGAGGCCAACCCGGCGATCTACGTCTACCATCAGCAGTTCACCTTCGCCGGGCAGACACACACGCGCCGCGGGTTCATGGCCCGGATGCGGTTGTCGCGGTTCGGCGAAGGGCAGGTCTTCCCGCACGAGGAGACCATGCCCGGCCCGAAGGCCGACCGGCTGATGCTCACGGCCCTGTGCCGGGCGAACCTCAGCCAAATCTTCGGCCTCTATCCGGATTCGGAGCAGGAAGCCCAAAGCCTGCTCGACGCCGCGGTGGCCGACGCCGCGCCGATCGAGGCGACCGACCACCTAGGCGTGGTGAATCGGCTCTGGCCGGTGACCGACGTCGAGACGATCTCGGCCGTCAGTGCGGTGATGGGCCCGAAGCCGATCTTCGTGGCCGACGGCCACCACCGCTACGAAACGGCCTGTCATTACCGCGACCAACTCTACGACGCCGGCACGTTGACGCCGGACCATCCGGCCCGGTTCGTGTTGATGATGTGCGTCGCCATGGAAGACCCTGGGCTGGTCGTCTTCCCGACGCACCGGCTGTTCCGCGGTCTGCCGGAGTTGAGTTCCGAGGAACTGGCCGCGAAGCTGGGCGACTGCTTCACAATCGAACCGGCCGGCGAAGGGCCCGAGCAGGCCGGCAATGTCTGGGAAGAGATCGAAACGGGCGACGACCAAGGCACGCTCGGGCTGTTCGCCAACAAAGACCAGCGATGGGTGGTCGCCCGAATCACCGACGCCGGCCGGGCCATGATGGCCGAAGTGGCGAAGGACCACAACCAGCAGTGGCAGCAGTTGGGCGTCAGCATTCTACATCGACTGCTGATCCAGCGCCTCCTCGGTGGCACCGACCTGCCGAAGCCGACGTACGTGCATCTGGTCGACGAGGTGGTCGAAGGCTGCCGCGGCGGCGAATATCCGCTGGCGGCGTTGGTCATGCCGGCCACGGTCGACCATATCCGGTCGATCAGCCTCGGCGGCGAGCGGATGCCCGCGAAGAGCACCTACTTCTATCCGAAGCTTCTCAGCGGCCTGGTCATCAATCCGCTGGAATAGGCCGGCTAGCGGGACCGCCCTTCGTCAAACGGGCGCCGGAGGCGATTTCGTCGTTTGACGGAAGCCGTAGGCGATCCCTTCTTTGTCGTGTTTCACGTGAAACGGGCCTGTGACGGCTCTGCCGGCTGATTGCGTTGCGCGTTTCACATGAAACATGCCAAGTGGATCGCGAATCTCAGATCTCAGATTCCAGATCTCAGATTCCAGATTCCAGGTGAACTCTCAACTCTCAACCCTCAACTCTCAACCCTCAACTCCCTCCCCAAACTGCCATTCCCTCGGCCGGGCCCTCCTTGGTAGAATCTCCGCCGTAATGTGTTTACCGCGTGCCGACATCCCCGGGCAAGGAGGCCTGTTGTGGGTCGGGTTCTATGTGTCGCAAATCAGAAGGGGGGGGTCGGTAAGACCACCACCGCCGTCAACCTGGCCGGGGCTCTGGCCACAGCCGGCGAGAAGACCCTGCTGGTCGACCTCGATCCGCAATGCAACGCCACCAGCGGCCTGGGCCACGCGCCGACGCCCAACCACCCGCTGGTCGCCGGCGAGCCGTTGCGCCAGGGCATCCACCCGACCGACGTCGCGGGCCTCGACCTGTTGCCCGGCACCCGAAGCTTCCGCGATGTCGAGATGCTTGCCCGCGACGACCCCCGGCACACCGAGCAGCTCCGTGAGCACCTGCAGAGCGGTTTCAACGCCTACGACTTCGTACTGATCGACTGCCCGCCGTCGCTGGGGCCGATCACCAAAACGGCGCTGGCTTGTTCCACCGAAGTGCTGATGCCGATCCAGTGCGAATACTTCGCCATGGAAGGGCTGGCGCAGATGATCGAGGTCATCCGCCAGGTGATGCAGGATCAGCCCGGTCGGCTGGAGTTCGGCGGAATTGTGCTGACGATGTACGACCACACGCTGGAGTTGACCGAGGAGGTCGAGGAGGAGGTGCGGGATTTTTTCGGCGAGATCGTCTACCGGACGGTCGTGCCGCGCGACGTGGCCGTGGCCGAAGCGCCCAGCCACGGCCAAACCATCATCCATTACGCGCCCCGCACCCGCGGTGCCCGGGCGCATGTCGAGCTTTGCATGGAGGTACTCGAACGTGACTAAAGAACGACGCCTCGGCCGGGGCCTGGAAGCCCTGCTCGGCCGCCTGCCGCAATCGCCCGAGGGGCCTGAGGACAGCGGCCGGAATGGGACATCCCCCAACGTCCCCGCGGATAATCCGGCTCCTCCGCAAGAGCCCGCGGATGGGCCGCCCGCGGAACCGCCTGCCGAGCTGCCCGCCGTGTCCGAGCCGATTGTTGTCGGACCGCCGGAAGCAACGCCGGTCGAGCCGCCGCGCGACGGCGTTGCCCGGCTGCCGGTCGAGCAGATCGACCGCAATCCGGCCCAGCCGCGCCAGGATTTCGACGACGCCGAGACCCAGGCTCTGGCCGAGAGTCTCCACGCCCATGGGCTGTTGCAGCCGGTCGTGGTCCGGCGCCTCGGCGAGCGTTACCAGTTGATCGCCGGCGAGCGTCGCCTCCGCGCGGCCACCGAAGCCGGCTGGAGTGAGGTGCCGGCCAACATCATCGAGGCTGACGACCGTACCACCGCCGAGCTGGCCATCATCGAGAACTTGCAGCGGAAGGACCTCAACCCGCTGGAGAAGGCGGCGTCGTTCCAGCGCTATTTGGAGCAATACGGCTGCAAGCAGGAGGAGCTGGCCTCGCGGCTAAAAATCGATCGCTCAACCATTGCCAACCTGATCCGGCTGTTGGAGCTGCCCGAGCCGATCCAGCAGGCACTCCGCGCCGGCGCGATCACCCAGGGCCACGCCCGGGCGCTGCTGCCGTTGGGCGAGGAGCGCGAGCAGATCGACTTCTGCGGCCGGATTCAGCGCGAGGGGCTCAGCGTTCGGGCCACCGAGTCGCTGGTGCAAGAGACGATCGCGTCGGCCGACCAGGGACCGCTGGGCGTGGTCGACCGCCAGGGCCGGCAGACCTCGTCGCCGCGGCCGAAGAGCGACCACCTCGCCGCGTTGGAGCAAGAGTTCCGAGCCGCATTGGGCATGAAGGTCAAGCTCACCCACAACGCCCGAGGTCGCGGCAAGCTGACCATCCAGTTCAACGGCCACGAGGAGTTCGAGCGGATCCGGGCGCACATTTGTGCGTCGACACCGCAGCCGCGGCGTCAGGCGGGGTAGGGGGGGAGAGTTGAGAGTTGAGAGTTGAGAGTTGAGGGGGTGGCAATTTATGGCCACCTGTCGTCGCCCGTTGCGAACGCTCCTGCCGGCATTTGATGCGGAACCTCCTCCAGCGGGGCATCAAGGATACCCCACACGGGCCCCGCGATTGTCGGATCATTGGCGGGAGTATACACTAAGAGTCATTCGGGGCGTGGCGCAGTCTGGCAGCGCGCCTGCTTTGGGAGCAGGAAGTCGGAGGTTCAAATCCTCTCGCCCCGACTCGTTGTAAGTGATGCCGAATCCAGAACTTAGGATACCTGCCGGTGGTCGGCAGTGCGGCCTTGAAGCCCGCTGAAAAGTGGTAGAACTACCACTTTCTCGGATGAAAGGAACTGCACATGCCCAACCGTAATGCTCGTGTCCCCGCTTATCGGCTCCACAAGCCCTCCGGCCAAGCTCGCGTCATCATCGACCGGGAGCACATCTATCTCGGGAAATTCGGATCGCCCGAGAGCCATGAGAAGTATGCTCGCCTGATTTCCGAGCGGGCGACCAATGGCGCCGCCCAGCGGCCGGAGCAAGGGGACACCTCCTCTGCGTCTTCGCTCCTGGTCAACGAACTGGTCCTGGCCTACTGGCAGTTTGCCAAAGGGTAGGCCAGGTCGATCTTGTCCATCTCGGCGAGCCGATGAAACGCCACAAAGGCGTTCGCTGTCACTTCTTGAACGGCCTCGGCCCGGGCCTCGGGATCGAGGTGCCGGAAGGCGGCCAGCGCGTGGCGGCGGATGTCGGGCAACATCGCGACAAAGGCAGCATGAAAAGCAAAGGTCGAAATCTGCTTCGGGCGGGGTTGAGCGGATGCAATCATGGGCGACTCCTTGATAGCTAAGCCGCCCACGCGGGGCGGCCGTGTCGTGGAACACGAACCGCCCCGCGTACACCGCGAGGCGCAAACAAAGAGGCCCGAAAACCGACCGCCGAAGCAGGCGATTCCTGGGCCAAGAGGGGACATCAGGCGTCTTTGACAGCTACGCCGGTTCCCTCACTTTATATGACGCCGAAACAGCCGAAATTTAGGCGTTCAGCAGCATCCCCGCACGGCACCGACGGCGCTGCACGGCGTTGTGCAGAAGAAGTGCAGAAGAAGCCCGACGGCAGCGATGTTGGCTTCCTGGTTTCCACCAACGTCGGTGGCAAGTATGCCTCCTCACGAGGAGAACCTTTACACCGAGGTCAGTCTATCGGCCAATGGGCTGCGCGACACCATCCGCCGCCTCTTGCCCGTTTTCGACATCCCCGAAGACCGCCTCCAACTCTTCCTCCGCGAAGACCGCGACGCATGACCTAGCCTTGAATCAGGCGGCAAACCGGTGGCCCCGCCCATCGGGTGGTGCTGGCCGCAGCTCGGCCGAGTCTTTGGCTGGCCGCCCTGGAGGCCAAGCCCGTAATCTGGTAATCTCATTACCTGCCGCCTGAGCGGTGGTCGCCTTTTCGGACCTCCCCGACAACCCCAGCGGGTCGGCGTTCGTCGATATTGCGTCCCATCTGGCAGGGTCGTTACTGGATTCGGAACCTCTTCTGACATAAGGCCTTCGGACAAATCACCTACTTTCATGCCTGAAGCCGCTCCCCACACAACCGATCTCGATCTGACGCCCAAGGACCTTGCCGCCGTCACCTCGCCGGATGCCCTGGTCGGCTTTCTCAGCCGGTTGGGATACGACACCGGCGTCCGAATGGCTTTGACGCCGGAGGCCATTGGCCTAGCCGGCGAGTCCGCGGCACGCGTCCGGTCGATCGAATTGCTCGCCGAGGACGGCGAGGGCTTCTTTCGCGTCGTCTTCGTGCAGATTGGCTCATTGACTGCAACCGCAAGAAACGACCTCGCACGCGTCCTGGGCCGATCCACAGTCGACCACCTCCTGGTGCTGACCTCCGACTTCAGCACGCTGGAATTCGTGGTGCTCGACAAGCGGAAACGCGAAAGCCGCGCGCCCGGGCAGCACGAGCGCATCCACGTGGTGCCGTTGGTCTTCGCGGTCGACCGCAAATCGCCCGAACCGAAGGATGTTCGGACCCTGCGTCGCCTAACGTGGACCAGCCGCGACGGACTGGAACAGTTCGACAAGCTCCGCAATGTCTTGGAGGCGGCCGCCTTCACCGAGGAGCATTTCTGCAATCGGGCTCTGTTCGCCGACCATTTCCTTTTGAGTCGGCTTCGAGACGATCCGGCCTGGCAAGAGAACCCTACGGAGGCCTTTCGCCAGGTTCAGTCGCTATTGCGCGACCATCGTGCCCGCCTGACCGGCAAAGGCGAGCAGATTATCCGCGACGAGCTTTACGAGCCGCTGTTCGAATTGCTGGGGTTCAAGGCGAAGGCGAACAAGAGTGCCCGGGACGGCCGCACGACGCCCGACTACATCCTCAAGCCCACCTCGGGCAACGGCAAGACGGCGGCGTTCGTCTACGCCTGGGATCGCTGGCTCGACGGCCCCGACTTCTTCGTCGACCAGGACACGCCCGAGGAGAACCCGGGAGCATGTGTGGTCACGGCCCTTGAGAAAGGCAAGGCCGACTGGATCATTGTTACCAACGGTCGGCGATGGCGGCTTTACAGCCGCGCGGCCCACTCCCGGGCGACGAACTTCTACGAAGTCGACCTGATCGAGGCGCTCGTCTCCTCCGGCGACACCGACCCGAACGAAGCCTTTCGCTATTGGTGGCTGTTTTTCCGCGCCGAGGCGTTTGCTTCGAAGCGTGCCGTCGAGGAAGGCGCCGCGGCCCGATGCTGGCTCGATACCGTCGCGGAGGGAAGCCGCGACTATGCCAAGCGGCTGGGCGAACGGCTAAAAGCCCGGGTTTTCGGCACCATCTTTCCGCATCTGGCCCAAGGCTTCCTCCAAGACCGAAAACACCGGTTGGGCAGCGGCCGGCCGGCCGAAGAGGAACTCCGCGACACGTACGAGGCCACGCTCACGCTGCTCTACCGGCTTCTGTTCCTGCTCTACGCCGAAGCCCGGGACTTGCTGCCCATTCGCGAGGACGCCTACCGCCAGGCGAGTCTCAAGAGAATCAAGGACGAGATCGCCGAGAAGGCCGGCAGCGCCGAAAGCGAGGTGGCCGAGCGGCTCGCCAAGGCCTATTCGGCCAAGGAGACGACGCTTTACGACCGTTTCACACGCCTCTGCGAGGCCATGGACCGGGGCGACCCGGCGCTGAACGTGCCGACCTACAACGGCGGACTCTTCCTGACCGATCCGCCGGCCGAAGACGGAGATTCGTCGACCACGGTGTCGCGCGAGCAACGCATTGCCCGCTTCCTGGCCGAGCATAAGGTGCCCGACCGGTACCTGGCCCTGGCCATCGACCGCCTGGCCCGCGACCCGGACGAGAAGACCCTCTCGCTGGTCTCGATCGACTACAAGTCGCTCGAAGTCCGCCACCTGGGCTCCATCTACGAGGGCCTGTTGGAGTTCAAGCTCCGCGTGGCCGAGGAGGACCTGACCACCAAGACCGAGAAGAAACGGGAAAAATACATCCCGCTGAAGAAGGCCAAGCCGCGCCGTGGTCGGGAGCCCGAGGTGGTTGTTCGTCGCGGCGGGGTCTACCTGTCCAACGACAAGGCCGAACGGAAGGCCAGCGGCAGCTACTACACGCCCGACCCGATCGTCGAATTCATCGTCGAGCACACCGTCGGGCCGGTACTCGACGAGAAACTCGAAAAGCTCCGTTCCCAACTCCGCCAGGTCCGCAAGACCTTCGACAACGAAATGCAGAAGGCCACGGCCTTCCCTGCCCGAAAGGCCTCGGGCGATGCCTGGGACACCCGCGAACTGGCCTCCCGGCAGACTTACCTGGCCCACCGCAAGCTGGTCGACGAAATGTTCGCCTTCCGCGCGCTCGACCCGGCGATGGGCAGCGGCCACTTCCTGGTCGCAGCGGTCGACTTCATCACCGACCGCATGCTGACCTTCCTCAACCAGTTCCCCGTCAACCCGGTCACGTTCATGCTCGATCAGATGCGGGCGAATATCCTCGAAGCGTTGGGCGAACAGGGCGTGGCGGTCGATCCGGAAAAGCTGACCGAGGTGAACCTGCTCAAACGGCACGTGCTCAAGCGTTGCATCTACGGGGTGGACCTCAACCCAATGGCGGTCGAACTGGCCAAGGTGAGCCTCTGGCTCGACGCATTCACGATCGGCGCGCCGTTGTCGTTCCTCGACCACCACCTGCGTTGCGGCAATTCGCTCCTCGGCGCGACATTCAAGGACCTCGAAGACGCGATCCGCGGGCAGTTGTTCGGGATCGACTATGAGCCGTTGCTTCGGGCGATCCGCCATGTGCTTCAGGTGAACCGGATGGCCGACGCCACGGCGGCCGAGGCCCGGCAGTCGGCCGATGAGTACGGGGCCGCCCGGCGGAATCTTTCGGGCTACAAGATCGTGCTCGACCTGTTATTGGCCCGGCATTTCGGCTTCCCCGACGCCCCGGGCCTTTTGCAGCAGGGTCAGGATCTCGAGCTAAGCAGCCGCACCGCGTTGCGGCACTCGTTGGGCGACCTGACCGAGTTGGCTCTGGTCGAGCGAGTCGAGCAACTGGCTCGGCGTGGCGACTTGCGGTTTTTCCACTGGGAGATCGAGTTTCCCGAGGTGTTTTTCGACTTCGAGGACGCCAACCAGCGGCGTATCAAGCACAAGGATCGGATCGAGGCGGGCACCGCCGGGTTTGACGCGGTCGTGGGGAACCCGCCGTATGATGTGCTCGCCGAAAAGGAATTGAGCGTTGATCTGAAAGACGCGCTGGCCTATTTCCGTACGACAGAACCTTTCCCGCCCGCAATCAAGGGAAAGCAAAACCTGTACAAGCTATTCATCTGCCGTGGAGTGCAGATCGCACACCAGGGCGGCGCGCTCGGGCAAATTGTCCCTATGTCGCTGCTCGGCGACGAGCAGTCGTCCGGCGTTCGGAAGATGTTGCTCTCGGAAACGTCCTTTCGTTTCATCGAGGCCTTTCCCCAGAAAGACGACCCAGCCAATCGCGTCTTCGAAGAAGCGAAACTCAGTACGTGCATCTTCGTTACGAGCAAGACGTGCGACGACGAGCCCTTCAGGGCTCGCTCCCATCCTGGCAAGCGGATCGCCGAGGATTCGGCATCGTTGTGCCTCCGCCGGTCCGATCCATCGCTTTACGATCCCGAGAATCAGCCGATTGTCTCGTGCAGCCAAGCGGACTGGGATTTGGTGATTCGCATTATCGACAGCGGTCGCATGATTCGCCTCGGAACGGTTTGCGAAGCTTTTCAGGGCGAGGTGAACGAAACAGTCAATACGCAAAAGGGCAACATATCCACTTCTCCCAGCGACGGCCCGCAGATCTTGCGCGGATCGAGTATCTGCCTTTACGTCGTTCGGGATGCATCACAGGGCGAACCCATCTACTTGCGCAAGGACAAGTATCTCAACGGTAAGCGCGAAGACAGTAAAGCATGGCACCATTTGCAGCGGCGCGTCGGTGTCCAGGAAAGCTCGCCTCAGAACAACTTCCGGCGGATCATCGCGGCATTGATCCCAAAAGGCCAGTTCTGCAACCATAAGATCAACTACTTCCCAGAGGATGCGGCCGCCTACCCCCTTGGATTCATCGCCGCTATTCTCAATAGCAAGCTGGCCGATTGGCACTTCCGCTTGGGAAGCACGAACGCGGCCGTGAGCCATTATCAGCTCTACAACTTGCCATTCCCGACGATGTCGGCGGCGAAGGAGAATGATCATTGGGTCAATGAGTTCAAAGATGCGATGACGGGCGGTGAGTACGACAAGGCTTATCGACTCATCGAACCAAAGGTCGCCGCGCCACCGTTCAACCACTCAGTGGTGGACTGTATCGTCGCGATCGTCAACCAAATCAGCAAGATAGAGCAGCAGCGCGGCACCATCACCCGGGCTCAAAGGTCCAAGCTCTCTCCGGAGGCGCAGCCGCTGCAAGACCTGCTCGACCGGATCATTTATCGGATGGCAGGCCTGACGCACCACGAGGCGCGGGGACTGGAGCAGCGATTGGCAACGATGTTGTAGGAGAGAGCCGTGTTCAATCTTCTGATATCCGGCAATACCGCCGCTTGGGGAGCCGCTGTTGGGTCCGCTCGACATCGGGGTTGCAAGTGAATGATTCGTCCGGCGAGGATGCGATGAGCCTGTTTCCTGTTCGATGCGTGGACCGGAGTGTCGCCGACGCGATCGAGCCGCTCGGCAGCAAACCGAAGTTCTGGTTCCATGACGGGGAGAAGAGACTGCTGTTCAAGGCGGAGGATCAGGGCTCTGAACTCCCTACAAGCCGTCAGCAAGAGTCGGATGTGGGCGGAGAAAGGCTGCGCCGACCGGCATGCCACCCGGCAGGGGGCCGCCCTCGGCTGTTG
>Ga0180434_10008837_pt1 | contig 11056 bp, 11 predicted proteins | sample SS_ome_7_FD_132453 | JGI IMG/M metagenome (GOLD analysis project Ga0180434, IMG submission 132453) | Hypersaline lake sediment archaeal communities from the Salton Sea, California, USA - SS_1_D_2 metaG | ecosystem: Environmental > Aquatic > Non-marine Saline and Alkaline > Hypersaline >... | reverse complement strand
TCCCGATAGAGGATGTCTGCACCTGCTCTCATGGCCATTTCGATCGTCGGGCGCATTCTCGCGGACGGATAGAGGCCGTCGTCGAACGTGGTCGTCACATACATCGGCGTGTTCGCCGTGTTCGGCGCAAACGTCGGGAGGTCGCCATCCAGACTGCCCACGCCGATGTGCCCGTTCAAGGCCACGAAGGCCGCGTAGTCGTTCGGCGCCACCATCGCATGAGCGAACCCTGCGGACGCGCCGTCGGAGAAGCCGATCATCCATACCCGGTCATCGTCGACGTTGAGCTCTGTCTTCGCGGTCCTCATGAGGTTCCTGATGTTTGCCATGCCTACATCGTCCCACCAGGTGGCGCCCGCCTGGCCGAACGGCAGCACGGCTATCCAGCCCATCTCGGCGGCCATGTCCACGAGTTCGTTGTCACTTACGTACTCGAGCGGATCCTCGATGAGCGTAGCGCGCCCGACGCCCCCGTGCAGCACCATCAGCAACGGAGTCGGCTTCGACGAGTCGTATGATTCCGGCACGACGAGCACCCACGGCCGCTCGACCGTGTCCGCGCACACAGTCGTCCGCAACACCGGCACGCCCGCGTCGGGAAACGCCGGGTATCGCCGATCGGCTATGTACTCGGTGACCTCCTTCCAGTCCGGCCCGGCGTCGATGACCCTCTCGATGATCTCCTCGCGCGCGGACTCGTCCGAGCGCAGCAGCTCCTCGATCTGCGCCTCCCATTCGGCGGCTCCGACGGCGACGACGACCCCCACAAGAAGCGCCAGCGCCAGGCTGAGCGACCTCATGTCCGACCTCCCTTTCAAAGGCTGACACGCGCGCTTCACCGAGACTCAGCGACGCGAGCGCGCGATGGCGCGGTACTACGAACTCGGAGTCCGAGCTCTGCTCCGACGGCGTCGCTAGGGAACGGTATTCACGACGACCACGCCGAACACGTTCTGTAGGAAGAATAGCCCCAGAAACGAAACGATCGCCGCGATCACTGGCGTGGCCACCCAGCTGCTCGCGACCCTCCCCAAGAGACCGAACCTCACGTTCCTGCCACCCTTGATGAGAGCGATGCCAATCACGGCCCCGATTATCGCCTGGGAGCTCGAGACCGGCACCAGCGGGATCGTCGGAAGTCCGTGCCCCGCCAGCCAGGTCTCCAGACCCTTCGACGCGAAGAGGAACAGGACGATCGAGTGCGAAAGGACGACCACCAGGGCCGTGATCGGGGTCAGCCGAAAGAGATCCTTCCCGACGGTCATCATCACCCGACGTGAGTACCATACTCCCGAAGCGATCGCGACGCCCCCGAGGATGAATAGCGTTTGCTCCATCGAGAGCCGAAGCGGCCCGAGAAACTCGAACGACGTATCTGAGAACGCGGGGACGAACACGCCGATAACGTTGGCCACGTTGTTCGCTCCAAGCGCATAGGCGCCGAACGCGCCGACCGCTATCAGGAGGGTCCGAGTCCAGGCATCGAGCTCCAGGATGTGCATGCGAGCGCGCTTCAGGACGCCGCGCGCAAAGATGAAGAATGCGGCGGCGAGCACGGCGGCCAGGATCGGGCACACGATCCAGGTCGAAAGGATCTCTATCAACGACGCCACATCGGTCGGCGACCCCGTGAAGAAGTTCCATCCCAGTATGCCGCCGATAATGGCCTGAGAGACCGAGACAGGAAGACCCGCTCTCGTCATCCACAGGACCGCCAGCGCCGCGGCAAGGGCCACCATGAAGGAGCCGCCGAGCGCGTTCACGGCTCCCAGGTCACCAAGCGTCTCGGTGGCGCCGCTCCCAGACACGACCGCCCCCACGATCACAAAGACCGCGCACACGATCGCCGAGAGGCGGAACTTGACCATCCGCGTGGCGACCGCCGTTCCGAATATGTTGGCGGCGTCGTTAGCCCCGAGAGTCCAGCCGAGGAAAAGGCCACTAGTAAGGAAGAGCAGCACCATGCGGTCCTATCCCACCCGAAAAAGAAGGACGCGGCCGCCGCATCTCCGACCCGAGTAACGTATCGAGCCTCAGGCCAGCGGACCGGGCCAGCGGTCGCGCGCTATCACGCTAGATCGATCGTTTGATCGCCGAGATCGCGAGCCGCTCGCTCACATCCTCGGCCTCATCGGCGAGCGTGTCTATGTGCACGACGAAGTCGCCCAGGTGGAGCTTCCTGGCCAACTCAAGCTCGCTCTCGAATATCCTTCTCTTCAGCCTCTCTCCGACCTTGTCGGCCTCCTTCTCCCAGAAGTGGACCTTGTGGACGTAGTCGGACACCGTCGGCGCGCTCCTGAAGAAAGCCCTGATGCCCATCACCAGCTCCTGGACCGCCTGGCAGCCGTGGTCGGCCAGCTCAACGTAATCGCCGTTCAGGTCCCTGGGGATCCGCGGATGCTGGACCGAGAGGAGCATCAGTGTCTCCTTGGCCGTGTTGATCACCGCGTCGGTGTTCTCGAGAATCCCCAACACGTCACCCCGGGCGTCTTGTATCAGCGTCTCCGCGTAGAGCTGCCGCTCCACCTCCTTGCGGATGTCGTCCGCCTTGGTCTCAAGCTCCGTGACCTGGCGGCGCCGCTCGTCGAACTCGTCGTGCCGCCCCCCCAGATAATCCTTGATAGCCTCCCTGAAAAGCAGGCCCGCCTCGCTGGAATGGTCAAGATAGGCGTCGATCTTGGACTCGAGCATGCGGGTCTTCGAGAAGAGCTTGGGCATGCAGTGAGACCTCCGCTTCGCGTGATGCGCCGGCCCCGTGGAACTCAACACGTAGTCACCCACGGGCTCGCAAGTTAGGGTTCATCACATCTAGGATACCGGTCGCCAGCTAAACCTACAAGTGCGACCCACGCTCAGCAACAGGGAAATACTTGCACATATGGCCATATCGCCATATACTGACGACATGTTCTCTGGCTCCCGATTCAAACGAGACGCCCGTGTGCTGCGCGCGCTCGCCAACGAGACACGGCTCATGATCGTCGACCGTCTCTCGAAAGGTGAGTGCTGTGTCTGCGAGCTTGTCGAGATGGTCGGCAGCGACCAGTCGACCGTCTCCAAGCACTTGGCGCTTCTCAGACAGGTCGGGGTCATCGAGGGCGAGCGGCGCGGCAATCATGTCTACTACACACTGCTCACTCCGTGCGTTCTGTCGGTGCTCTCCTGCGCGGCCCGGGTTCGTCGGGACCGTGCCCGAGCGGAGGGCGATCTTGAAGCGGCGGAGCCGGGCGAACGGCAGGACGGCGACGCTGAGCCGACGCCTCAGCGTGAGGTGCGGAGCGACCGGGCCGAAGCGACGGGACCCCGCGGACTGGAGAAGGATGAGCTTACGATCTGAGCTCCGACCGTTCCTTCTGATCCTGGCCATCTTCCTCGCGTTCTATCTCGCGCCTCTGGACGACCCGCGCCTCAGCGGCGCCATCCTCGAGTCGTTCGCGCTCGTGCAGTGGTACGCCCGCGAGCACATGCTGTTCGGGCTCCTCCCCGCCTTTTTCATCGCGGGCGCGATAACCACGTTCATCTCGAAGGCCTCTGTCATGCGCTACCTCGGAGCCAGGGCGAGCCGGGTCCTCGCGTACGCGGTCGCGTCGGTGTCGGGGTCGGTCCTCGCGGTCTGCAGTTGCACGATCCTCCCCCTCTTCGCGGGAATATACTCCAGGGGCGCGGGGCTCGGCCCGGCCACGGCGTTCCTCTACGCGGGACCGGCCATCAACGTCCTCGCGATCTTCCTCACGGCACGCGTTCTGGGAGGGGCGATCGGCATCGCCAGGGCCGTGGGCGCAATGGCGTTCAGCGTGGTGATCGGGCTTCTCATGCATCTCATCTTCCGGAAGGAGGAGGCCGCTCGAGCCGACGAGGCATTGAGCGCGCCGGCGCCCGCGCAGGAGCACCCCGTTCACCACGTCCTGCTTTTCTTCGTAGCGATGATCGCGGTCCTCGCGTTCGCCAACTGGGCCGGCGTGTCATCGAGCGCCAGGCTGTGGCAGTGGGTCTACGAGTGGAAGTGGGCACTGACCGCGGGAGCGGGCGCCGCGGTCGGGGTTCTGCTCGTCGTCCTGTTCGGCATCCCCTACTGGAAGGTCGCGGCCGCGGCGGCGCCCGCCGTGGCGCTGGCACTCGTCTTCCCCGGAAACCCCCTGCCACCCTTCGTCGTGGGAATGGCCCTGCTAGCGCTCGTCGCTGCCTCGGAGGAGCACGCGCGTGAATGGGTGACCGCGTCTTGGGGGTTCGGCAAGGACATTCTGCCGCTTCTGTTGGCGGGGATCATGTTGGTCGGGCTCGCCTTGGGACGGCCGGGCCATGAGGGGCTGATACCGAGGTCCTGGGTAGAGGGACTGGTAGGAGGCAACTCGCTGGGAGCCAATCTGGTGGCCTCGCTCTCGGGCGGCCTCATGTACTTCTGCACGATGACCGAGATACCCATCGTACAGGGGCTCCTCGGTGCCGGGATGGGAAAGGGACCGGCTCTCGCCTTCCTCCTGGCCGGCCCGGCGGTCTCCCTCCCGAACATCCTCATACTGCGCCGCGTGATCGGCGTTCGGAAGACGCTCGTCTATCTCGCCCTCGTGGTGACGATGGCGACGTTGACGGGCGCGCTATTCGGGTACATCATCTCATAGGCCGTTCGGTTCGGGCCCTTCTCTAGCCGCGAGACGCGTCGGGCGCCCAGAACGACGCTCGGACGAACGCACGGAGTCGACTCCATGCCACACTCAGACGAGATGGACTGGTTCACGCTCGCGCGTCAGCCTCAGGAACCACTTACCCCTGACGGCGCCACACTTGCAGGCGATGCCCTGAGGAAATGGAGGCGCCGGTTCGCGCCGTTCATGAGCTACGTCTCGCGTCGCGAAGCCGTGCTCGCTCTATCCGGCGGTGGCATGGCGATGCCCGCGCACATCAGCATCCTGAGGGTGCTCGAGCTTCTCTCGGTCGAGCCCACACGAATCTACGGGACCTCAGCCGGAGCCGTCATAGGTGGCATGCGCGCCGCCGGCATGAGCACCGCCGAGATAGAGGAGGCAACGCTCGACATACGATCGGCCGACGACCTCTTCGGGTTCGCGTCGCGCTATCCCGCGCTCAGGCTGGCGGCGCTGGCCATACGCAGGCAGTTCCAGACTCCGAAGCTTGATGAGTCCGGCATCTACGACATCGATCGAGTCGAGGAGCACGTGGCGAGGATACTCGAGAGATACGTCGGCGGCGTGCCCCGAATGCGCGAACTCGCGCGCCCGTTCAGCTGCGTCGGCGTGGACATAGGCGGGGGGTCTGAAACCGGCGAGGGCGGGACTGTCGTCCGGAAGGAGGTCTTCTCCCCTGAGCGAACACCGAACGTTAGGCTGTCGGACGCGATCGGCGCGTCGATGGCAATCCCTGGCGTGATAACTCCGAAGAAGATCGGGGACACGTACTACATGGACGGGGCGGTGGCCGAGCATCTGCCGACGCTCTCGGCCTACAACGACTGGAGGCGAAGGGGACGCGGACTCAGGCGGAGACGCCTCGCCATCATCGCATCGGATCTCGGCTACGGGGGCGAGGTCGTTTCCGAGTCGGATCTTGCTGACCCCATCGATCTCGTTGTCTACTCGAAGAGGATCCAGGAACGACTGGTCAACCATTACAACCTGCTGCACTGCCATCGCCCGCGAAGAGGCAGTACGGTCATCCTCATCAGACCACGCGGAGTAAGGGTCGAGTTGTACGAGATCGAGAAGGTAAGAGTGTGCTTGCACGCGGCTTATGTGGCGGCATGCGATCAGCTTTCAGGTGAAGGCTTCCTGGCGGAGACCGACAGGGCAATGCGACAGGCGATGGCGTTCCTGGACCTGGAGGGGAATCTCGCGTAGGGCCTTCCCGCAACTGCGCCACTGCGCCCGGCTCACCGAGCCCACGGTCCGGGCGGGGCGGCGTGCCACCCGAGCGATCTACCGGTCTGCCTTCGCCCCCGCCCGTTTACGAGCCTCGGCTTCGGGCGCGGGCGGCTCTTCCTTCCCGACGCAGACGTCGCAGTAGTCGAAGCCCTCGTTGAACGCCTGCTCCAGCGTGTCCGGATCGAACGCGACGGCTCTGCCCTCCTCGGCAAGGCTGTCGAGGAAGCAGGCCTCGCTCTCCCGATTCCAGCTGTCGTGGACGAAGAACGTTGCCCTGTCGCCGACGTACCTGACCCCTTCTATGCTGTAGATGGCCCTCATGCTGACCTGCAATCCCCCTAGACTCTCACACGAGAGCAGCATCGCGGTGGAAGGACCGTCCCGAGCCGCTAGCTTCGCCGCCCAGGCACCACCAAGCACACCCGGCCGCAACGCCAATACCTTGGGGTAGACGACCTGGAACCACACCTCTATTACAACCGAACGTAGGTCAGGGTTTCTCCTGACCACGCCCGGACCTCTACTACAGCCGAACGTACGGCCGGGTCTCTCCTGACCACGCCCGGCGGCTTCCCTCCTGCCTGGCCGCGTGCCAGTCATTGCCAGGCGCTAGGCGGGAGGGCGCCGACCGGTAGCCTCTCGCGCGCGAGCGACGCTTGCCAGGACACACAATTCGGTGTACACTGATCCCATTGCTGAATCTCGCCCATCCGGGCGTCTCGCTCCGGATGGGCATCTACCAGAAGAGGCGCCCGACGACGGCGCGGGAGGACGTCCGGTGAGAGCATTCTGTCTGACGATAGCGGTCGTGCTGTCAATGCTGGCGCTGATCTTGGCGACCACAGGATGCGAGCGCGCGTCCGAGGGCACAGCAACGGCGGAACTCCATGCGGACGCCTCTGCCACGGGGAGCTGCCCCGAGGACGACTGTGGCTCCGAGCCTGCGGCCTGCGAGGGATGCCCCTCAATGAGAGGCGAGGAGGCCTCTGGAGATGGCGAGCCGACGAGCGCGTGCGCCATGGCTACGAGAGATGGCGCATCGAAGAGCGTGTGCGGCGAGCCGACGAGCGCGTGTGCACGAACCTCCGGCACCTGCGCGCGCGCGACAGCCGAGGACGAGTGTCCGTCCGGCTGCTCCCATCACGATGACGACGGGTGTCCGTCCGACTGCGTCCTTCACGAGGACGGCAAGTGCCCGCCGGATTGCGTCCATCACAAAGACGGGGAGTGCCGGCAGACCCACGAGACGCACGCTACCGCTCAGTGATCACACGGATTCGGGCCGGATTCCAGGGTCCCGGTGAGATACTCCTCCGCTAGAGCTCGGGCGTCACCGCCGGCGACGCCCGTCACGACCTCGATGGAATGCTGTGCAAAGAGGTCGCGCGCCCGCCTGCCCATCCCCCCAGACAGTATCACATCCACACCCAGCCCCCTCAGCCACTCAGGCAGAAAGCCGGGCTGGTGCGGGGGCGCGGGAACCATCACCACGCCATCGATTCCGTCGCCCTCCGGGTTCGTGTGGAAGATCGCGAACTCGTCGCAGTGACCGAAGTGCTCGGCCACCCCTCCACTCGATACAGGGACCGCGATCCTGCAGGCGGCAGCCCGTCGGGCGGCGTCCTGCTTCTCGCGTGTGGGCGTGTCAGTCATCGGTATCCTCCTCTTGCGGTTTCGTGGTCGATGCATCGCCCTGCTCGACGAGCGCCACGAGCCTGTCTATGACGCCGCTGAACGCCTTGGCCCCGGGCGAGTCGCCAGACAGGTATGAGCCCAGTCCGCCGCTGTCGCCCGCGGGGACCATGGCGGGGTCGATCGGAACTGAGCCGAGGAACGGGACGCCCATATCTGACGCCATGTCCTTCCCGCCGCCCGACCCGAAGACCTCTACCCTCGATCCGCAGTCCGGGCACTCGAATCCGCTCATGTTCTCTATGACACCAAGTACCGGGAGATTCAGCTGGCGAGCGAAGTTGACGGACTTCCTCACATCGCTGACCGACAGGGCCTGGGGAGTCGTCACGAGGACCGCGCCGTCGGCATCCTCAACGAGCTGTGCTACGGAGAGCGGCTCGTCACCGGTTCCCGGCGGCGAATCCACGATGAGGTAATCGAGTTCGCCCCATTCGACGTCGCGCAGGAACTGCCGGATCATGTTGTACTTGAGCGGGCCCCTCCAGATGAGCGCGTCGTCCCGGTTGGGGAGCAAGAAGCCCATCGACATAACCTTGAGCCCGTCGGCTGTCCTGGCGGGCTCGATGGCTCCTTCCGCGCCGCTGACCCTACCGTCGGTGAGTCCCAGCAGCCTCGGAATGCTCGGGCCGTGCAGGTCGATGTCGAGCAGCCCGACCCTGCGCTCGCTCTGAGAGAGGGCGACCGCGAGCGAGGCGGCGACCGTGCTCTTCCCCACTCCTCCCTTCCCCGACAGGACGAGTATCTTGTGCTTTATCCCGCACATGCGACGGGCCAGTGCCTGCCGCTCCTCGAAGTCCTTGTCGCTCTCCCCCGGCCTTTTGCCGCGGGCGGAGCAGGACTCCGTCGGACAGCTCCCGCACTCCTTCTTCTCGTCTGGTTCCATGCCCTACCCTTTCTTGCCAGGCCGCGCCGTGCCGCTCCAACGGGTGAAGCTACAGCAGCTCCCTCGTCCGCTCCCAGACGCCCCGTATCGCCGTGGCCGCCGGACCCTGCGAGTGTTCCACGACGGACACGGCGCCAAGTTGGGCGTCGGTGACAGAGCCATCATACGGCACTCTGCCGACGAGCGTAAGGCCCTTGCCGTCGCACCACTCAGCTATGGCGTCGGCCACGTCCGCGTTCAGATCCCATTTGTTGATGCACACCGCCACCCGGGCCCGCAGCGTCTCGGCCACGCCGCAAACGCGCTTGAGGTCGTGCATCCCCGAGAGAGTGGGCTCGGTCACGACCAGCGCCAGAGAAACACCCGTCATGGATGCGATGACTGGACAGCCGATACCGGGGGAGCCGTCGATCAGAACGAGGTCCAGACCGCGCTCCGCGGCGACCTTCTTGGCTTCCTGGCGGACGAGAGTCACGAGCTTCCCGGAGTTCTCCTCGGCTATGCCAAGCCTGGCGTGCACGAACGGTCCCAGCCTCGACTCCGACACGTATAGCGTCCCGCTCTCTACTTCCTCCATGAGCACGGCGCCGTCGGCGCAGACGATCGAGCAGACGCCGCATCCTTCACATCCCAGGGGGTCGACCCGGTAGACGGCCCTGCCCTCTTCCGCACGACATACGATCGCGTCGAAGCGGCACGCGTCGAGGCAGGCTCCGCAACCCGTGCACGCATCCTCCACGATCCTGGCCCGCGCGCCTGCGACGAAGGGCTCGCTGCGGACGATGGTTGGCGAGAGAACCAGATGTAGATCGGCCGCATCAACATCGCAGTCTGCCACGACCATACCGGACGCCAACGCGGCGATGGAGGCCGTGATGCTCGTCTTGCCGGTCCCGCCCTTGCCGCTGACCACCACGAGTTCTTTCACCGCACCCCCCCCCGCGCGAGAAGCGCCCCCGCCAGCCGACCCATGATCCTGCCGAACTCAGGGAGGACGTGCGCGGGCATGACCCCGCGGGCGTAGGCCTCGGCAACGCGTCTGTCATCCGGTATGACTGCCAGGACCTCGAGCCCCTCGCGCTCGCAGTACTCCACAAGGCGAGCGTCGCCCGTACCGCTTCTGTTGACCACGATACTCAGGGGAAGCTCCAGCTTCCGCACCGTCTCGACCGCGATCTTCAGATCGTTGAGACCGAACGGCGTGGGCTCGGCCACCAGCAGAGCCTGGTCCGAGGCCCTCAGCGTCTCCACGACGGGACACGACGCCCCCGGCGGAGCGTCGATGATCGCCACACCGTCTGCCGGCAGTCTCCCGAGTACGGCGCGGATCACCGGCGTGGACATCGCCTCGCCTATCGACAGGCTACCCTGCACGAACCCAGCCGCCCCGGCGCTCCCCTGCTCTACCACGCCGACCTCGCGCGTCCCCTCGCTTATCGCGTCCGCCGGGCACACGATCCAGCAGGCGCTGCAACCGTGACACAGCTCGTGAAAGGGAAGTACTCTGTCCTTGAGGCACGCCAGCGCATTGTACCGGCAAACCTCGCAGCATCTGCCGCACGCCATGCACTTCTTGTCGTCGAAGAGCGGAACGGGAACCTCAACCGGGCTCGTCTGTTCTATCGCCGGGCGCATGAGGATGTGTCCGTTGGGCGTTTCGATGTCGCAATCCAGGTAGGTCACCCTCTCCCCGCGCGACGCCAGTTCTGGCGCAAGCCCGGTCGCCACGGTGGTCTTGCCCGTTCCGCCCTTCCCGCTCGCCACGGCGATCCTGAGGGGCCGCGGTCGCATCGTCTCAGCCAGGCTATCCCTCCGACTCGCTCTCGAGCTCCCCGAGCCGGCGCTGCACATCCGCGAGCGCCTCCTGGAGATACTCGGCCTGCTCCTTCAAGGCGCTTGCCTCGTCCACAGCAACTCCGGGCGCCGCCGCCGGTGGGGCAACCGGATATCCGGTGTAGCCCATTCCGAACCTCGCCCAGCCCGGCATACCAGTCATGTAGTACCCATGTCTCCATCCGCGGCCTCTGCCGCCGCCCCCCCAGCGTCCGCCGAATCCCCTACCCCGAACTGGATTGGCGTATCCGGGAACACCGTATCCGGCGCAGTAGCCCGCCGCTCTTCCTGTCATGGGACCCTGTCCCATCGGTCCTGTTCTATCTCCCCAAGGCATCTCGTGCCTCCTTTCCGTCCTTCGTTCCCTATCTGCTTCCACTGTGCGGCCCGACGTCGGGGCCTCCTGCCTCGGTCAGACCACCCGCCTTCAAGGCTTCCACGGCCTGGCCCACGCTCCCTTCCACACCTACGATCACGCGTGCACCCGCCGCCTCGAGCGTCCTGAATGCGTTCGGGCCGCAGTGGCCGGTCAACACGTAGTCCGCGCCTTCCCTCACGACCGTCTGCGCCGCGCTCACACCCGCGCCCGACCCTGCACCCGCCGCAGCCGCGTTGTCGATCGCCTTGGCCTGGCCGGTGTCCGTGTCCACGACCACGAACCAGGGCGCTCTTCCGAACCGCGGATCGACCTCGCTATCCAATCCGTTACCGGTCGCCGACACTGCTACCTTCATCCGTTTCTCCTCCTTCCCTGCATGCCTCCCTTTCC
>Ga0180434_10008836_pt1 | contig 11057 bp, 11 predicted proteins | sample SS_ome_7_FD_132453 | JGI IMG/M metagenome (GOLD analysis project Ga0180434, IMG submission 132453) | Hypersaline lake sediment archaeal communities from the Salton Sea, California, USA - SS_1_D_2 metaG | ecosystem: Environmental > Aquatic > Non-marine Saline and Alkaline > Hypersaline >... | reverse complement strand
GCGGACGACCGCTTTGTAGATCTGGTCGATTGTAATAGCACCCGCGGGGCGGTCGGCTATCAGAAACGCTGCGGCGCCTATGATGATGACGGCGGCGGCTGCCAGTGCGACCTTTGCCAGGCCTTTGGCGCCCGGCCTGGAGAGGCTTCGGCCGATTGACTTCATCAAGCGGACTGTCCGGGGCTGTCCGGAGGTTTCCGGGATCCGGCCGCCGGCGGCGACCTCGACTTTTACAGGAAAGCCGGCGTAGAGGTCGTTCGGGTCCGGCGACGGTTGCGCGGTGCGGAAAATCGTGGCAACGCCGGATTCGGGCCTGGATGCTATCTCAATGACGATTTCGCGGTCCTTTTCGCCCAGCGGCGGTCCGGGCGCCGCCCGCGAGCCGGCCGTGAAAAACCTGCACAGCTCGGTCAGCCCCTGCGGATCCAGGCCGAGGGCGGATATTTTCTCCAGATCCTCACGGCACCTGCTGCAGTGGTCCAGGTGCACGGTGATCGGGGTGGGTATCCTGATCCGCAGGCCGTCGTCCAGAAATGTGGGAAGAAACGGCCTTACCACGCCGCAGTTAACGGTTCGACCGGTGTGGGCGAAATGCAGCTTGAGAATACGCCCCATCGCCGAGACGGCTTCACTACTGCCAGTTGGTTTTCCGGCCATTACAATTTCCCTCCGCTTAAACCGAAAAGCCTTCGCAATTTGGCCATGGCCGTCGACAGGTACCGGCTCACTGTCCGATTGTCCACACCCATGCTCCTGGCGGCTTCGGTTATGGTGTAATCTTCCATGAATCGCAGTTCCATGGCGGTAGCCTCGGCCCCGGTCAGGTGTGCTTCGAGAATCCTGAGCATTTTCAGCCTCTCCTCGGCTATGATCATGACCTGTTCCGGCGGAACCTCATGTTTGCACACTTCCCGCTGCTCGTGGTGCCGCTGGTTGCGGTTGCGATAATTCTCCAGGCTGCGGGCGGAATCGAGAATATCGCGGATGATGGCCCTGTAGAGGTAGGTTCTGACGTTTCTGACGCCTTCGGGAACCGGTTTGGCCACCAGTGTAAGAAAGAAATTCTGGCACAAATCGTCGATTTGTGACCTGTTACGCGCATTTCGGGCGATGACTGCCCGGACGTAGCCGCCGTGCTCGGCGAACACCGCGGCCGCCCGGCGGACATTGCTGAGTACCCCTCCGCTCTTGTTGTCGATGCCTGCTTCGGCCACTGTATGCCGCTCGCAACAATCGGCGGAACCCTTTCGGAACCGAATCGATTATATTCGGCGTCATCAAACATTACAATAATCTCCCGGCTTCTATATATATAGCGCAGCCGAAAGCCAAACGTTGATAGGAAAAATCCGGCGTTTCTGGTCCTAACGCAGGTCCGGAAGAAGAGTTCCCGGCTTAAGTACTTGCCAAATAAAGGCTTGACAGAAAAAAAACCGGCCTTGTTTCGATCGGGTCTTAAGTGTATAATCATTCGCATACAAGGATTTAAGGCTGTCCGGCGTGCTTGGCACCGCTGCCGGCTTTTTTTGAACGGCGCCTTGGTTTTTATGGGACGGGTTCCGTATCGGTTCCAAGGGAGGATGTGCAATGAGATGGGGTGTTTTTTTATTCGTATTGGCGGCTGTTTCCGCGGCGCCGGCTCAGATATCTACCAGGGTTTGTGAGGCCGACGGCAAAACGCCGTTCGACGGCCGCGATATCATGGTCGGCACGAAGCTGACGATTATCGTCAGCTCCGATGCCGCGGTCTACTGGAACGGCGCGCTGGCTATAACCGGCCTGGACAGGGAATACGGGCTGCTTTCGGCCAGGGACTTCAACGGAATGGATTATGAGGGGTCCCGTTTTCCCGAAGCCGGCGAGTTCGCGGCGGTCTGGGACCTGGTCGAGCAAGGCGTCCAGGGGTTTCAGTTCGCTGGTGATTTCGGCGCGGTGCCCGGCGACTGGTTTATCATAGACTACAACGCTACGGCCGAAGGCATCTGCAACGTCGGCTTCTACGACCATGACGTCGATTTCTACACGCCGGTGTACTATCTGGTGTTCACGCAGGTTCCCACCAGGGACTTCGACGACGACGGCGGCGTGAATTTCGCCGACTATGCCGTCCTGGGATCGCAGTGGAAGGCGGCGGACTGCGACCAGGCCAACGGCTGGTGCGCGGGAGCTGATCTCGACGGCGACGGCTCCGTCGACGGCTGGGATCTGGCCTTGTTCACCGACTACTGGCTCGAGTCAGATCAGCCCTGACCGGCCAATCATTTCCACGGCGACATGGTAATGGCGGGCCGGAGCGTTTTTTCTCCGCCGGCGGCTATTGCGGATCCTGGGTTTTTGAATCTTATCCTGCCCGTCGCCGCGTTGACCGATGAGGCGTTGGGACCTACAATGCCCGAAATGAGGCACGCAGCTTTCACTCTTGTTGAGCTGCTGGTGGTTATCGCCGTAACCGCGCTGCTGACGGGTATCCTTCTGCCGGTTATTTGCCGGTCGAGGCAGCAGGCCAAAGCGGTCCTCTGCGCCGCCAACATCAAACAGATAGTCCTCGGCATGTCTATGTATGAGGCCGACAACGGTACTTTTCCCTACGGCCTTGACAGTGTCACGGCCAAGCCGCCGGCGGGCGGTTATTCCGGCAACCATGCGTATGACAGGCCCGGGTGGTGGTGGCTCGATCATATTTCAAGCTATGTCCGGTCTGATAAGGGTAAGGGTGACGTATTCTGGTGTCCCTCACACCCGGCCGGCACCCGGACGCTGCAGCCGAATATCCTGTGGAGGAACTACGGCGTGAACCTGTCGGTATGCAGGTGCTCATCGGGGCCCAGGAGCAGGGGGCGGTTCGTGGGGCGGCCGGTCAGCGGAGCCTGCGTGAGGCGGCCGGCGGACACTGTGATACTGTTCGACAGCGGCTACACTGTAATAAGCTGGTGGCACGCGACCGCAGATCCGCCCGCAAAGCTTGCACAGACCCGCGAGGACACCGCGTATGTGCCGGGCCTTTCTATAAACCTTCACCGCCTGCTGTGGCCCGGTGACGAGCCGGACGCGCTCGGAGGCCGCCACCCCAATCTTACAATCAACGCCGCCTTTGTGGACGGCCATACCGCCAGGCTTCCGGCCGAAAGGCTGCTGGTGGAAAAGATCAAAGACGGTTACAGGAACATGGATTTCCGCTGGCAGCCGTAGCCGGTACTTGTTTCTTAGGAGCACGTTCGAAAAACGCGCCCAGGCTGCTTCACTCTTCGCAATCTTTGAACGGGCGGATCGCCTCCAGAATCTCTTCTTCGCCGATGTACTCTATGGTGTTGGCGGAGGCCAGGTGGTATTGGTCTTCGCCGTCAAATTGTTCGTATGACTCGGTTCTTGCCGGACGGCCGGTTTCGCTGTCGAGGAACACCCGCCACTTCAGGCAAATCGAGGGGCCGCCGTAGGTCTGTTGGCGCCACGCCAGTTCATAGCCGGCGGCGCCGGAAGATCCTTCGGTTTCAATTTTGCGCCAGGCGGCGCCCTCGGGCAGATCGGCCTTTCTTCGAAACGGCATCAGGTTCAGCATCGTGGAGGTGATCTGCTTGCGGACGGCGCTGCATTGGGGACCGGAAAGACGCGAAACGACACAGGGCGAATCCGGCGACGCCTTCTCTTTCGAAAGGCCGTTGGCGGCATCCAGCATGTGCATTTGTCCGCCGGAACGGATCACGTAGACGCCGAGTTTGCGCGAAGCCCAGCGTTCGTTGAGCGGTTCGCCTCCGGTGAATCTGGATACGTGGACGCTGTCGGCGTCTTCCATCGCCCGGTAGACTTCGTCCACACTCAAGCCCGTTGCGGTTTTCGAGTCCGGCAGCAAGGCGATAGCCAGCAGCAAAACCGCTGCCGCGGCCAGGCCTGTTCTGCAAAGACCTCTGAATGTTACGGGTTCTTCGGCTTCGACCGGCTCGCCGACTCGCTGTGACGCGGAAGCTTCGCCCGCCCGCTTGGATACGTTCACTTTCACGGGAAGCTCACCGTATTGCCCCTCGCCGTCGGCGGACCGCTCGACAATATACGTGGTGGTGACGCCTGATTCGGGCCTTTCGGTTATCCGCCTGACCAAACCCTCGAGACCGTCGACCCGCTGAAGGCTTTCCGGCACGCCGCCGCCCGCCGCCGGCCCCAGCAGTATACAAAGATCCCGCAGCTGTTTTCGGTCCAGACACAGGCGGTGGATCCGCTGCAGGTCATCCTCGCAGGCTGGGCAATTGTCGATGTGGACCGTTATGGGTGTGGGTATTCGCAGGTTCAGGTTCGGATCCAGCAGGCCCGGCAGAAACGGCCCGACGGTCCGACAGGTCACGCCGGCTCCGATGTAGGCGAAATGCCCCCTCATAGTTGTTACGGTCGCGCCGTCGCGCCGGGTGTGCTCGCGGCCTTCGGCGCCTTCGGAAAGCACCAGCCGCAGCCGGTCGATCCGCCGGCGGCAGTGACCGCAGCCGCTGACGTGTTCTGATACATCCGGAGGCACGCCGGCGCCATCCCGTGCAAGCAGATCATAGTAGTACAGACTCGCCCGCAAGCACGGGTGCCGACTGTCAGCGGAACTCATCATCCCCTCCCGTTCTGAGCGAAAAAAAGTCCCGTATCTTGGCGATCGCGGTCGAGATGTACCGGCTGGCTGTTCTGGGGTTGATGCCCAGCCTTTGAGCCGTCTGGCTGATGTCATAATGGCCGTCATACCGCAGCGCAACTGCCCTGGCTTCCATGTCCGACAGCCGCCGGTCGATCAGTTGCGAGACGATATCGGCCTGCTCGCTGACCGCGGATAAATCCTCCGGCGTCCGTACGGATTTATGGGACAGCACGCGTTCGGCGTAGCCGTTTACGCGGCTGCGGTAGTTTTTGACCCGGCGGGTGGAGTCGGCCACATCGTTGGTTATCGCCTTGTATAGGTACCCCCTGATGTTTTCCATGTCGGCCGGCACGTCCGAAGCCACCAGGGAAAGGAAAAAATCCTGAAACAGGTCGTCAGCCGCGGCTTCGTCCGGAACGTGGTAACGGATAATCCGCCTTATGAAGTCCCCGTGATCGGCGAAGATGCGCGCAGCGCGTTCAACCCCAGCCTGCTCCGTAACCGCTTGTTCGCCCTGTTCTCCCGCGGCCACCTGGTCCGTGCTCCCCGTATTAAAAAACTGCCCTGATCTTTATTCTATCAAGACTGCCGCTTTTCTGCAACGGATCAGTTCCCGGCAGGCTCGCCGCCGCTTTGCGGCGGATCGTGGCGGCTCTGATCCGCTGCGTGCATTACGTTCAGAGGCAGTGACTTGCGGTGTTGGTCATCGACAGCCAGATCCACTGCATACTGGCCGGGTTTATCTAATTTCAGTCCGTTGATTCCCAGTACTATGTTCGCGCAGACCGACTGCGCCGAGGGGGCGAACCTGACTCTTACGCTTGCTTCCAGGGGCGGCATGACGGCATTGCCGTCGGCGTCTATGAAGTTGATGCGGATTTTGTGGTCGCCTTCTTCGGTGCGATCGAATCTCAACCGCAAAGCGATGCCGCAGTGGGGGTAGACCAGGGGGAACTTGCGGGCGGCGACTATATCGAAGGCTCCCAGAATGTTCAGCTTTCCCGCGGCATGGGTGGCCGCGTCGCAAAGCGAGAAGATTTCAACTTCCATTTTCGGCTCCTTGGTTTGGCGGGGCTTCGCGGCACGTTTTTTGGCCACAGATCAGCTTCGCGGCCCGCTGTCGCGGGCCCTGCGGCGGCAGCCGTTCCGCCGTCCGCGAGCAAGCTCGCTTCCAGCGGCCCGCCCGCCGCCGCGGTTGGCAAAGCCAACCGCGAAGCTGATACACAGATTTTCACAGATTAACACAGATTTTCACAGATTAACACAGATTAAGATCATTCAAAACCGCCGCCAGTTTTCGTATGGCCTGGCCGCGGTGGCTTACGGCGTTTTTCTGCTGCGGCGCAAGCTGCGCCACGGTCATGCCCAGCCGCGGCAAATACATGATCGGGTCGTAGCCGAAGCCGCCGGCGCCGGAGGGCCGTTCGGCGATGACGCCTTCGAGCGTTCCTTCGGTCTCGGCCAGAACGGCGGCCGGGTCGGCCAGGCACAGTCGGCATACGAAGCGGGCCGTCCTCTTTTCGGCCGGCACGCCCTCTAGCAGCTTGAGGACCTTTTCCATGTTTCGATGGTCGTGCCGCTGCCTCGGCTCGCCGGGGTTCCTGCTGCCGCTGAAACGGCAGCTCCTGACGCCTGGCTCGCCGCCGAGGGCGTCCACGACCAGGCCCGAATCGTCCGCTATAGTCCACATTCCCGCCGCCTTCGCATAACAGAGCGCCTTTTTCCGGGCGTTTTCGGCGAAGGTTGCGCCGTCTTCGGCGACCGTGTCGATCGCCGGAAAATCTCCCAGTTGCGCCCACGCGATCTGCGGATCCAGCATCGCCTTGAGTTCAGCGATCTTGCCCGGATTGGTTGTGGCGATGAGTATCCTATGTTCCACTTCGATCAGCCTTCGAGTCGTTTTATTTCCTCTCGTATTCCGTGCACCACTTCTTTGTTGTGGATAATCTTGTTCTTTCCGTCTTTCACAGAAATTACGTAAAAGACCTTGCCTCCAAACTTGGCGGTGAACTTCTCGTGCGTCTTTTTTTGGAATTTCAGTTCGTTTATGATCTGTGTTATGTATGCATAACCTGCCGGTTTGATCTGGAGCCCGATGTACTTCTCGCGGACCTGTATAAAGAAATCAACGTTGTACCGGCGATCCCACTCGTCAGGAGCCGGTTCAACGGCGACACCCAACCGTTGCTGTAACTGGCCGTAAATAGTCTGGATTTCCGATTGATATCCGTCAAATGTCCGGCCAATCACAAGATTTGTTACGAACCCGATGCAATCCGCCTCGGTTACCGAGTCAATCTCGGCGCGACAAACCTCAGTCACCTTAACGTAAAGACTCCTGCCAAGTTCTTCCAAGTGGCTCTTGGGATAGACGTTCTCATAGTAATACGCCTCCCACTCCCTGACCGATCTTGGTGAGCACTTTCTTATAAGTTCCGAAACGGGGCCGACCTTATTTTTTTTCGTAAGCCCCCATCTCATGTTTGCTTGGTTTAGTATCCATTCCTTGGGCATTCGCGTTTTTTCCTTCCGCTAGAAACTTCCGCCTAAGCCGGTAATCGCGTGATGTGTCAACACTCACGAGTCCGCTTTTGATCAAGCGGGCGTTGAGAAAAGTCTTATTCTCGAGATACATGTAGCATAGAAGGTTATTATCTTTATCATGCTTTACGGTATCAAATTTAAGAAAAACTCTTTCGGCTTGGGTCTCTTCATTTAGAAAGCGGATAGCCTGTTTGCTTGTTGGGGGGTTCTCCCTTACTCCAAGAAGTCTCACTTTCAGCCCGTTGCCGAGGATTGCCAGCTCCGGCGAAACTACCTGTTTTACCCTGTAATAGATTTGTTTCTGAGCATGATTGTTGTCGATCCGCGAGCCAAATTGAAGTTTTCTGGGATCGATTTTCTTGTCGAATTTTACGGGGTCCTTAAAAACATATGGAAGCTTGTTGATAACGGTTTTGTGGTCGATAATTTCATTATTCGCCTCGACTATTTCAAATGTTGCGTTGTCAAACATTATCATCTGGCTGATGCCAAGCTTTCTTTTTATCAAACCGAGGAAATCACGATTTATTTCATAGCCGACGGAGTTGCGGTCGACATTCTTCGCCGCCAATGATGTGGTTCCGCTGCCGAGAAACGGATCAAGAACGGTATCGCCCGCGAAACTGAACATCCTAATCAATCTTTTTGGAACTTCCTCGGGGAAAGCAGCCAAGTGTGAGTTCTGTTTTTCGCCGGGTATATTCCAATGACCGGCAAAGAGACGGTTCCACTCCTTGGTCGTTAATCGCGACTTTTCCTTAATATTACTGTCAACGCGAGGCGGTGTGCCCTGCTTTTTTAATATCAGTATAAATTCATAATCGATCTTTAGTATCCCGTTTCTGGGATAGGGGAACGATCCCATGATTGTAGCTCCGCCGGTGGTATTGCAAGTTGTGACTTTCTGCCAGATAATCGCGCCCATGTAGTCAAAACCGGCGGTTTCGCAGAACTTTATGATTTCGGTCCTGATGGGGATTACTTTGTAGCGGCCGTAGTAAACAGCACGGGCAAACTGATCGCCGATGTTCACGCAAAGTCGACATCCTTTATGTAGCACGCGGTGGCATTCATTCCACACAAGATTGAGGTTATTTATATAGTCTTCGTAGGTGTCATTAAAGCCGATCTGCTTTCTGCTTCCATAGTCCTTGAGCTGCCAGTAGGGCGGTGACGTTACAACCAGGTGGACGGACTCATCGGGCAATTCGTTCATTGATCGCGAGTCGCCGATTATTATTTTATGATTGCTCACGATTGTTCCCGGGTCGCCCAGCCAGAAGCACCTTCAGCAGGGCCCGCTGGAAGTGCAGGCGGTTTTCGGACTGGTCGAAGATTATGGAGTTCGGCGATTCGACCGCTTCGTCGGTTATCTCGAAATTGCGTTTGGCGGGCAGGCAGTGCATGATCCTGGCGGTCTTGGGGGCCGAGCGGATAAGGGCGGCGTTTACCTGGAATTCCTCGAAATCCTTTCGCCGCTTCCGGGTCTGCTTTTCCTGGCCCATGCTCACCCAGGTGTCGGTGTAGATCACGTCGGCGTCGCCGACGGCGTACCGGGGGTCGTTGGTCTGCTCGACGCTGCCGCCGCAGATCGAGTTCGCGGTCGAGACCGATTCCTCGTCGAGCCGGTAGGCGTTGGGCGAGGCGATAGTCATTTTCATTCCGAGTTTGGCGCAGGCGAAGGCCAGGGACCGGGCGACGTTGTTGCCGTCGCCGACAAAGGCGATCTTGAGGCCCTTTAGTCCGCCGAAATGCTCCCGTATTGTCAGCACGTCAGCCATTGCCTGGCAGGGATGGCAGCGGTCGGTGAGGGCGTTGATCACGGGAACGCCGGAGTAGGCCGCCAGTTCGGTCACGGTGGAGTGCTTGAAAGTCCGGGCCAGGACGGCGTCGTTGTAACGGCTTACGACCCTGGCCATGTCCTTGACGGGTTCCCGTACCCCTATGCCGCCGATGTCCTCGGGCCGCACGTAGATGGCGTGTCCGCCGAGATCGTTCATCGCCACCTCGAAGCTTATGCGCGTGCGAAGGCTGGGCTTTTCGAAAAGCATGACCAGTGTCTTTCCGGCAAGACAAAGATCCCGCCCGCCTGAAATGTAGCGTTTCTTCAGTTCCGAGCTGAGATCCAGGAGTACTCCCAGTTCGTCGGCGCCGCAGTTCTGTATTCCGAGAAAGTGCCTCATCCCGCCTCCGCCATGACTTTATCGATTATATCCACGGCCTTGTCTATCATCTCTTCATCGGTGATCATCGGCGGCATCAGCCGCAGGACGTCATCGTGAGTACAGTTTATACGAAGTCCCTTCTCCAGACAGGCGTCGACTATGGACGAGCCGGCGACAGTAAGCTGCACGCCTATCATCAGGCCCAGAGCCCTCACGTGGTCGATGATGGGATGCTTTTGTTTGAGGGCGGTCAGCTTGTCGACAACATACCGGCCTGTTTTTTCGGCGTTCTCGAGCAGCTTTTCCTCCTCTACCGCCTCGATGGTTGCTATCGCCGCCGCGCAGGCTATGGCGTTTCCGCCGAAGGTCGCGGCGTGCTTTCCGGGAACCAGGGACTCGGCGACCTGGTTCTTGGCCATCATGGCGCCGATCGCCATGCCGCCGCCGAGGGCCTTTGCCATCGTCATGATGTCCGGCTCGATGTCGTAGTGTTGATAGGCGAACCACTTGCCGGTGCGGCCGATGCCTGTCTGCACCTCGTCGAATATCAAGAGAGCGTCGTTTTCGTCGCACAGCCTGCGGGCGGCCTCAAGGAAGCGGCCCTCGGCGACGTTCACGCCGCCTTCGCCCTGTACCGGTTCCAGGAGGACCGCCGCCACCTCGCTGCTGAAGGCCGCTTCAAGCGCCGAAACGTCGTTGAAAGGGACGTATATGAAGCCGGCGAGCAAAGGCAGCAGGCCCTCGTGGTACTTGGGCTGGGCGGTGGCAGTGACCGTGGCGAAGGTTCTTCCGTGGAAGCTGCCGGTGGCGGTGATGAACTTGTATTTTTCCTGCGGTGTGTGCAGGCGGGCCAGTTTCAGGGCTGCCTCGTTTGCCTCGGCTCCACTGTTGCAGAAAAAGCACTTGCCCCCGAAGGCCCGCTCGGACAATAGCCGAGCCAGATGCCCCTGCGGCTCCGAATAGAAGGTATTGTCTATGTGCAGAAGTTCGCCGGCCTGCCGCCGTATGGCCTCAACAACCTTCGGATGACAGTGCCCTATGCCGCTTACCGCCCAGCCGGGAAACATGTCGAGTATCTTGTTGCCGTCGGCGTCGTACATGTAGCAGCCCTCGCCCTTGACGATCACCCTGGGCAAACGCTTGTAATTGCCGATGACGTACTTTTCGAAAAGGTCTATTGTTTCTTTGGTTGTCATAATTTCCTCAGAATCCACAATCCGAAATAGGGCGGCTATTCTCCGCCCTTAATTTTTTGTCCCACCTCCTACATACTACCTCCTACATGCTACATGCTACCTTCTACATACTACCTCCTACATCCCACCGCCCTGCACGATCTCCGTTCCGATTCCCTTGTCCGTATATATCTCCAGAAGCAGCGAGTGGGGGATCCTTCCGTCGATTATATGAGCCTTTTTAACCTTGTGCTGCAGCGCGGCAAGGCAGGCTTCCACTTTCGGAAACATGGCGGCCGTGATGATTCCGGATTCGATCATCCGTTTTATGCGGGATTCGTCGGCGGTGGACAGGCGGCTTTCGGTGTCATTCATGTCGGTCAGGATGCCGTGGGTGTCGCTTACCACCACCAGCTTCTCGGCTTCGACAGCGGCCGCGACCTCGCCGGCTGCGCTGTCGGCGTTTACATTGAGCCTTCCACCGGCCGCGTCGCGGGCCACCGAGGCGATTACGGGAATCTGTCCTGCGGCACAGAGCGTTTTCAGCAGTTCGGCGTTGACCCCGTT
>Ga0180434_10008835_pt1 | contig 11057 bp, 8 predicted proteins | sample SS_ome_7_FD_132453 | JGI IMG/M metagenome (GOLD analysis project Ga0180434, IMG submission 132453) | Hypersaline lake sediment archaeal communities from the Salton Sea, California, USA - SS_1_D_2 metaG | ecosystem: Environmental > Aquatic > Non-marine Saline and Alkaline > Hypersaline > Sediment... | reverse complement strand
CTGCAGGCTGTCCGGTTATACAACAGAAGAACTGCTGGGCAGGAAATGGCAGGACATCTGCAGCCCTCGGCACATCGACAACGCGATGCAAGCCTTCAAGTCGGCCCTGGCAGGTCAGTTCACGGATTTTGAAGTCGATATGATCCGCAAGGACGGCCGGACGGTGAACATGCGTTTGTCCGGCGGTCCGGCCATGGTCGAAAACGGCAAGCCGCAAATTCTATTCGTGGTCGCCCATGATTTGACCGCCCGCAAGAGTGCCGAGGCGGCGCTGCAGCGAGCCCACCAGCTCAGCGAGGCCCTCAACCGGATCAATCTGGAACTGCACTCCATGGTCGACTTCAACAAAGTCGTACGAACGGTGGTAAGCGAAGGGGTCGCGGCGCTGAACAGCGACACCGGCGCCATTACGCTTCGCGACGCCGGCGAATGGGTCGTAACCCATGTGCACGGCATGCCGGGAAACATCGTCGGATCGCGGCTGAGCGACGAACAGGAACTTCACACCTTGCTGGCCATGCGGTCCGGCCGGCCTGTTCCGGTCTGCGATGCCTTCGAGGACGACCGTTTCAACCGGGAGCACTTCCGGCGCCACAATATCCGCGCCGTTCTGGTTGCGCCGCTGATCATACGCGGTGAGACACTCGGCGCGATCTTTTTCAATTATCACGCCGCTGTGCACGCGTTCACCGAATGCGAGATCAATTTCGCCGGCCAGCTTGCGGCGACCGCGGCGATCGCCCTGGACAACGCACGGCTGCTTTCCGAGCGTAAAGAGGCCCAGGAGACGCTTCACCGCATGAACCTGACGCTCGAAAACAAAGTAGAACGCAGAACCGCCGAATTGAGCGCTGCGATCGAGCAAATGAAGCAGCAGGACTACGAACTCAAATCGAGGGCCGAGCTGCTCGATCTGGCCCATGACACAATAATAGTACACGATCTGGACGGCAGAATCACCTTCTGGAACAAAGGCGCCGAAAACACCTATGGATGGGAACAGAGCGAGGTGGCAGGCAAAATCTCCCACCAGGTGCTGAAAACGGAGTTCTGCGAACCTCTGTTGAGAATAATTTCGACCATTTCGAGAAAGGGAAGGTGGGAGGGGGAATTGATACACACGGCCAAGGACGGAACGCGGATCGTTGTTCAAAGCCGCTGGGTTCTGCGCAAAGCGGAAAAGCAAATCCCCTCGGAGGAGATTCTTGTCATCGAAAGAGACATTACCGCGATGAAAACGGCCCAACAGGAAAGCCGCCGGGCCCGCGAATACGCCGAAAGCATCATAGAAACCATTGAGGACTGCCTGGTGGTCCTTGATTCGGAACTTAAGGTTCTGTCGGCGAACAAGAGCTTTTATGAATCCTTCGGCCTGGAACGATCGCAAACCGAGGGCGAATATATCTACAGGCTGGGGCGGAACCAATGGGACATACCCGACCTGCGAAAGCTGCTCGAGGATATATTGCCCCGGAACATGGCTGTCGAGGACTATGAAATGGAATACAAGCCGCCCAAGGGCGGCTCCAGGACGCTGCTGCTCAACGCCAGGCGGATATACAAGGACCGTGAAAAGACTCAGATGGTGCTTCTGGCCATGCGTGACGTGACGGTGTTCAAGCGGCAGGAGAAGCAGATCAGGCAGCTTACCGAAGATCTGCTTCTGGCCGAGGAAAAGCAGCGGCAGAACGTGGCGATGGCCCTGCACGATTCGATGGGACAGCTGCTGGCCTTTTCCAAGAGGGAGCTGGCTTTGCTGGTCAAGGAACCGGCCCTGAGAACGGACACCAGGTTGAAAAGGATATTGAATGAAATCAGAACTTCTTTCACTCAATGCCGGCAGCTGACGGCGGATCTGAGCTCGCCGACCCTTAAGACCTTCGGGCTGCATGCGGCACTGGAGGAACTGGCCGAGCAATTCTCACAGGACAACGGGCTCAGGTGCAGCTTTAACGGGCCGGCGGACCCCGGACGGTTGGAAAGCAAAATCGAACTGCTGCTTTACCGCTCCGTCAAAGAGCTCCTGTGCAACATCGCCAAGCATGCCCGCGCCGATAACGTCACTATCGACTTGAACGCTTCCGGCGGGTTTCTGGAAATAACCGTTTCCGACGACGGAAAGGGGTTTAACGCTTCAAAGCTCGGCAAACGTACGACCCGAAAACGCTCCTTCGGCCTGTTCAGCATACAGCAGCGTTTGGCGAACGTCGGAGGTCAGTTTCATATCCAATCCACCAGGAAAAAGGGAACCAGGGTGAGCCTGCGGACCCCCGTTAACGCAGCGTATTCGTAAAAGGAGAACAGAATGGCTATCAGGGTTTTATTGGCGGACGACCACGCCATCGTCCGGCAGGGATTGTGTAACTCCATCCAGCGGGAAAAGGACATGGAAGTCGTCGGGCAGGCGAAGGACGGCTTTTCCACGATCCGACTGGTCAAAAAGCTGGCGCCGGACGTGGTGATCATGGATATATCGATGCCGGACGTAAACGGCATAGACGCAACGAGGGAAATTACCCACGACTTTCCCCAGGTCAAGGTGATAGCCCTTTCCATGCACTCGGCCAAGAAATTCGTACGGGAGATGTTCAAAGCCGGGGCCTCGGGTTATTTGCTCAAGGACTGTGAGTTCGACGAACTGGCCGACGCCATACGAACGGTCATGTCCGGCAAAAGCTACCTGACCCCTGAGATAACCGATGTGGTCGTGGATAGTTACGTGCGCACTTCGACCGAGGACGAGTCTTCCGTGTTCACGGCTTTATCCAAAAGGGAAAGGCAGGTCCTGCAGCTACTGGCGGAAGGCAAAAACACCAAACAGATAGGCTTGAAGCTGCACATCAGCCCCAAGACCGTCGAGGCTCACCGCCTCCGGGTTATGGAAAAGCTCAAGATCGACAACGTGGCTCAACTGACAAAGTACGCCATACAGGAAGGTTTGACCTCGGCCGAAGGGTGAGGCAGCTGGTAGGAGGTAGCGGGTAGGAGGTAGAAGGTAGGAGGTAGAAGGTAGCGGGTAGGAGGTAGCATGTAGCAGGTCGGTGGTAGAACTCAGGACAAAGAATGTAGTGGTTAGTGGTTAGTAGTCAGTAGACAGTAGCCCCCTCCTACCCCCCAACTGAGCCAGCCAGTATCGGAATCGCAATCGAATTCCGATTCCGAGGAAAGTAGACGAGTAGACGAGTAGTCGAGTAGTCGAGCAGTGCCTGCCGCCCCGGGGGCGGCAGGCGTGGAAGCCGCCTCCGGCGGCTGGTGAATTATGTGCAGGCAAGATGCCTGCCCCCCGACTGGGGACATCGTACGGTTGTTCAGTTGGGGGGCAGGCTTCCAGCCTGCACGAGCCAGGGGTAAACGGTTAGTTTCTTAGGAGCAACCCAACCCGGCCGCGGCCCGGCAGGGATACCGAAGAAACGGTCCTTCGACAACCTTTGGAGCACCTCCGTGGAAAAGAATCCAGAATCCAGGAGCCAGAATGGCGGCCGGAGCCTGCCCTGAGCGAGCGAAGCGAGTCGAACGGGGCCGCATGGAAGCCGCCTTCGGCGGCCTATTCTGGATTCTGAATTCTGTATTCTCCATAAGCTTAGCGATTGTGCGTTGATTCTTACAAACCGCTTAACCGGGTCCGGCCGCGACAGCCTTGAGCAATTTCCGCGCCCGGATTAGGCAATCTGCCTATTCACCCAACCGGTCGGCGGTCTTATCCTGCGCACGGTGTTGTTACAAGGTAAGTCCGTGTGTTCGGGGATTAAGTTTATCCCTGGTTTATGATCAAGTTGAGATGCAGGAGATTAACGATGGCGAAGAAGACTAACATGAAGAGAACCACCCAGGAAACCTCGCCGGTTTCGGCGACGGATGCCGGTCAGAAGAAGGCCAAAACCAGGAAACAGACCGGCCCGAAGACACAACAAAGCCAGGAAGTCACCCGCCAGCAGAGGCAGGTTCCGCAATTGAGCTACCACCAGATCGAGGAAAGGGCGAAGGCCATCTGGCAGGCTTCCGGCTGCCAGCCGGGTCGCGATGAGCACAACTGGTACGAAGCCGAGGCCCAGCTTAAGGCGGAGTTGCATACAGTGTGACTGTAAGTCTGTTCGGAAGAGGCCGGCCGGGCCGGCGTCTTCGGCGCGTTGCTGTCACTTAGTTGCCCGGAGGCATGATAAACCGGACGGAAGATAAGGAAGGGTCCGGGGTCGGCTTCGGCGGAAGGGGCCGGGTTCATGTCCCGCGGAACCGTATGGAAAGGCGGGCCGGTTAATTGCGTACACTGATGCTTGGATGGGAGTTTCCCCCGTTTATCAGCGGGGGGTTGGGCACCGCATGTCACGGGCTGACCAAAGCTATGGCTGGTCTAAATGTCGACATAATATTCATCCTGCCGAAGGCGCTGAACGGCAAAGACAGCGAAACCGCCGCGCCGTGGAGGCTGACCGCCGATGCGAACGGCCGCAAGCGGCCGCTGAGCTTCCGGATCGTGCCGGAGGAATTGTTCAGCCCGTACAACATGGCTGGTGCAGCGAGCACAGGCGGCGTGACGCGCCGCCGTTCGGTTCCCGCCCTAACCGTATCGGCGGAAGGCCCTCTTCAGTTGATCGGCGCAGGGCTTCCCGGCGGCTACGACGGAGACCTTCTGGGCAGACTGGGCTACTATGCGGCCCGCTGCGTCCAGCTCGCCCTGGACGAGGATTTCGACGTGGTCCACGCCCACGACTGGGTTACCTTTCCCGCCGGCCTGGCTGTAGCATCGCTGTCGGGCAAGCCTTTGATCACCCACGTGCACTCGACGGAATTCGACCGGGCCGGAGAAAACGTCAACCGGTCCGTCTACGATATAGAACGTCAGGGAGTGCACGGCGCAGCCGCAGTCATCGCCGTTTCGAACCTGACCAAAGGGATTCTGGTGCGGCGGTACGGCGTGCCTCCTGAAAAAGTGGAGGTAATCCATAACGGAATCGAGCCCCGGAACGGACCCGAGCCCGCGCCTTTGAATCGCGGCGGCGAAAAGACCGTTCTGTTTTTGGGACGCATTACCATGCAGAAAGGGCCGGAATTCTTTTTAAAGGCCGCCGAGTTGATTGCCCGCCAGTCAGACAATGTACGGTTCGTAGTGGCCGGATGGGGCGACCTGGGACCGCGGATGGTGCAGCAGGCGGCCGCCGGGGGCCTGAACGGAAGGATGGTTTTCACCGGCTTTTTGAGGGGCAAACAAGTCGAACAGGCCTATCGAAGAGCGGATGTCTACGTAATGCCGTCCGTCAGCGAGCCTTTCGGACTGACCGCCCTGGAGGCCGTCGAACTGGGCGTGCCGACCGTGATCTCGCACAGCTCCGGCGTGGCCGAGGTGCTGACCGCAGGGGCGCTGAAAGTAGATTTCTGGGACGTGGAGAAGATGGCTCGCCTGATAACCGACGTTCTAACACAGCCCCGGCTTGCCGAGTCGCTGCGCCGCAACGGCCTGGCCGAGGTCCGCCGGCTGCGATGGGATGAGACGGCCCGCAAATGCGCAAGTGTCTACCGACGATGCCTGGATGCGCCGCAAAACGGCCGGACGGCGCCTTCGGAAACCCATCAGGGCTTGATGCTTGATACGGCAGCGGCAGATTATGCAGGCGCACCGGCGCCATAGAGGAAGAAAAAATGCGTATTGCAATGTTATCCTGGGAGTCGCTCCACTCGGTCGCGGTGGGCGGCGTTGGCGCCCACGTGAGCGAACTGGCCGGGGCGCTTGCCCGCAAGGACCAGGAAGTTCACGTGTTCACGCGCATGGCCCCGGGGCAGCGATACCATGATTTCATCGAAGGGGTGCACTATCACCGCTGTCCCTATCCGCCGCACGACGATTTTGTAGACGACGTAAACAATATGTGCCGCTCATTCGTGGACCGCCTCTTCGCCGTGGAAGATATCATCGGCGCTTTCGACATCGTCCACGCCCACGAATGGCTGGCGGCGAACGCCATGATATGGATCAAGCAGGGCCGCGGCCACAAGTCAGTGCTTACCGTACACGCCACGGAGTACGCGCGGTGCGGAAACTGTTATTCCAGCGGCAGATCGCAGCGGGTGCGGGACCAGGAGCAGGCGGGAACCTACTGGGCGGACCGGGTGATCTGCGTGTCGCACGCGACAAAACAGGAAACCATTTCGATGTATCAGGTGCCGGACTGGAAGACCTCGGTGATCTATAACGGCGTCAACCCCCGCCGCTTCGACGCACATATCGACCTGGGAAGGACAAAGCAACAGTACGACATCGGTCCGCTGGACCCGACGGTTTTCTTTTGCGGAAGGCTGACCTGGCAGAAGGGCCCGGATATTCTGCTGGAGGCCGTCGGCCCGGTCCTCAACCTCCACAGCGGCGCCAAGTTCATATTCGCAGGCGACGGGGACATGCGGGGCTGGCTTGAATCGAGGGCCGCGCAGCTGGGGGTGGCTCACGCGGTGCGGTTTCTCGGCTACCGCAACGGCAACGAATTGCCGGCCCTGTTTCAACTGCCCGACGTTGTCTGCGTGCCCAGCCGCAACGAACCCTTCGGGATCGTGGTTCTGGAGGCATGGGCGGCGGGCAAGCCCGTGGTGGTAACACAGAACGGCGGCCCCAACGAGTATGTAACCCACGAGGTGGACGGCCTTAAGATTTACCCCAGACCCGATTCGGTTATCTGGGGCCTGGCCACCGCCTTTGCGGATTTCGACCGGGCCCGCCGGATGGGACTCAACGGTAGACGCAAGGTGGAACAGCGGTTCACCTGGGACATGATCGCCGACCAGACACTGGACATCTACAAGCTGGCCTGCCCTGACGCAAACCCTGCCGCCGGTCAAGACAGCGCCGCGGCTGAAACCGGCTCGGCCCGCAACGAAATCACCGCCCTGGCCGGTTCGGCATTAGTGCAGCATACTTCCGCCGACACCCGGCGGCAGCACGCCGTGCCCATCCAGTTAAGAGCCCGGCTCACCGCGCCGAAGACTCATTCCGTAGAGGCGGTAAGCCGGTGGCTGGACGCCTGCAAGCAAAGTTTGGCCCGGTCCGGCTTGGGCCTGAAACGACAGGGCCGAACCCTGGTCACAAGCGGCGGCTGGGATACCGTCATGCCCGCGCTTCACCGCTGCTGCCGCCTGGCCGAAAGGATGAACCTGACGCCGCTGAAGGCATCCGTCCGATTCGGAAACGGAACGGCGGGCAGTGGGCAGGAACCAGTAGGCAGTAGGCAGGAGCCAGTAGACAGTAGGCAGTAGTCAACCGGGCGCCCCACCCCCTCAGAAAGTAGACGAGTAGACGAGTAGGGCCTGCCGCCCCGGGGGCGGCAGGCGTGGAAGCCGCCTCCGGCGGCTGGTGAATTATGTGCAGGCAAGATGCCTGCCCCCCGACTGGGGACATCGTACGGTTGTTCCGTTGGGGGGCAGACCTCCAGCCTGCACAGGACAAGGCAAAGGGTAGTTCCTTAAGAGCCGAGCGAAGCGAGGCGAGAAATCTCATGCTTATCGCTTTGGCCTTAAAAGATGCAGCTTCCCGCGGCGCAGCCGCCGGTGTACTCCGACCCGGCCACAACATACCGCTGGCCGCCTTCGTGCATGTCCTTTTTCTCAGTGCCTAAAGTCAGTACCTGCTGGTCCTTACTGCCGTATCTGTAAACCGTGATGCCCTTGCAACCGAGTTCATGGGCCTTGAGGTATACTTGCCTGACGTCCGCGACAGAGGCGTTTTCCGGAATGTTTATGGTCTTGGACACTGCATTGTCCGTATATTTCTGAAAGGCCGCCTGGATTTCCAGGTGCCCGGCCGGTTCGACGTCGAAAGCCGTAACGAAGATGCGCCGCAGGTCGGAGGGGATCGCCTTCACCGACTGCACCGAACCCCGCCGCGCCGTTTCATCCAGAATCTCGTCACTGGCCAGGCCCTTGCCCTCCAGCGCCTGCTCGAAAAGGGGGTTGACCTCGAAAAGCTTGGTGCCGGACAGCACATTTCGTATGAAACTAACGGCGAAAAGCGGCTCTATTCCGCTGGAACATCCCGCGATTATGCTTATGGTGCCGGTCGGGGCGATGGTATTGACCGTAGCGTTTCTAAGCCTCAAGCTGCCGCCGGCATGGATCGATCTGTCGAAATTCGGGAAAGCCCCCCTTTGTCCGGCCAGTTCCGCCGAGGCGTTGAGCGAGCGGTCGTGTATGAAATGCATCAGTCTTGAGGCCAGTTTCAGGGCCTGGCGAGAGTTGTACGGTATGCCCAGCATTATCAGCATGTCGGCGAACCCCATCACACCCAGACCTATCTTTCGGTTTGCGTGCGTTATTCGTCGAATCTCTGCCAGGGGGTACTTGTTCACATCGATAACGTCATCCAGGAATCTGATTGCCCATTTAATACGGTCTGCAAGCCTTGCCCAGTCCAGCCGTCCGTCGGTCACCATCCCGGCCAGATTGATGGAAGCCAGGTTGCAGCTTTCGTATGCCAGCAGCGGCAGCTCGCCGCAGGGATTGGTGGCCTCGATCCTGCCGATGTCGGGGGTGGGGTTGTCTTGGTTTATCCGGTCCATAAAGACAAGACCCGGATCTCCGGTGCGCCAGGCGGCATTGACGATCATGTCAAAAAGCGAACCCGCCCGGATACTGCCGGAAGGCGTGCCGCCGGCCGGATGCTTGAGCTGCCAAATGCCGTCCGCCCTGACCTCGGCCATGAACTCGTTTGAGACCGCAACGGAAAGGTTGAAATTATCGAACATGCCTTTTTGCGTTTTAGCTTCAACGAAATCGACGATATCAGGATGGTCGCAGCGCAATATGCCCATGTTCGCCCCCCGCCGCCGCCCCCCCTGAACAATTACACCGGTGGCCTTGTCGAAAATGCCCATAAAAGAAACCGGTCCCGACGCCCTGCCCTTTGTGGATTTCACCAGTGCGCCACGGGGCCTTAACCGGGAAAAACTAAAGCCGGTGCCGCCGCCGCTCTGGTGTATCTTCGCCATGTTCTTGAGGGAATCGAATATTTTATCGATGGAGTCCTCCACCGGCAGAACAAAACACGCCGACAGCTGGCCGAAGGAAGTGCCCGCATTCATAAGGGTGGGGGAGTTGGGCATGAACTCCAGGTCCCGCATCATTTGATAGAACTTCTCTTGCGCCCGGGCCGCGGTCGGCCCAGAAGAGTAATTGTCCTCGGCCTGCGCCACATGGCGGGCGACCCTCCTGAACATGCCGGCGGGCGTTTCGATGACCGTGTTCCGGTCGCTCTTGATCAGGTAGCGCCGCTTCAAAACCTCCATCGTATTGGAGGGCAGTTTCAGATCGTCTTTCGAATTCGGCTCAGCACCCATCGGTCGTATTCCAATATTGGCGGCGGCTCACTGACTTGCGTACCGTTCTCTCTGCTGCATGAACCGGATAACCTCGTCATCACCGACATCGTACCAGTTTCGGTAGACCTGCGCCACGGCCCGGAAAAACGCCGGTTTTACAAGAATCACCAGATCGTCGACGGCCCGGGACAGTTCTTTGGCAACCGATGGGCCGGCGACCGGAGCCGCCGCCACCACTTTTCCGGCCTTTCTGTTCCTGCAAAGCATAACGGCCGCCCGCATTGTGGAGCCCATGGCTATGCCGTCGTCAACCAGTATGACAGTCCTGCCGCTTATTTCCGGCAGGGGCCTTCCCTTCCGGAGCACTGCGATTCTTCTTTCGACTTCCCGCTTCTGCCGCTCGATTATTGCCGAGGCCGCCCGTGCCGGCACATAGCGGCGCATCTGCGCGACGAAAGAAGTGCTGCCGTCTTCGGCGACGGCACCAAACCCGGCCTCCGGGTTGTCCGGCAAAGGCAGCTTGCGGACGATGACTGTCGACAGCGGCGCTTTGAGCTTCTCGGCGACATGGTAGCCTACCTCCACGCCCCCGCGGGGTATCGCCAGGACAACCACATCGGGACCTTCGTATGCCGAAAGCGCTTCACCCAGACGACGACCCGCGTCTCGCCTGCTTTCAAACATTGACCATTTCGATTCCCGCCGTCATGATTTCACGAACCTTCATCATGCATCTCCTTTAATCATCTACACCGATTCAACATTAAAACAAAATCATTAAAATAATAATCACCCGTGCTGCCGCGTGAAATCGGCAAATTGCTGAATATGCATTCGCGATATGCCTAACAGCCCTTAGAAGCTGTACCGCACCGCGGCGTAGATGTTTGTGTTTTCGGTGAATTGACCGAAAAAGGTGTGCCGGTCCCTTCCCAGAAAAACGTTGCCGCCGAGCTCGAAACGCCAGCTGTCGGTGACGTCGTAAACGACGGCGGGCCTCAGGTAGGCGTCCGACTCCGACGGCGAATAGAAGGCGAAGCATCCCACTTGCAGCTGGTCCTGGGCCATCAGCTTTTGGGTCAGCTCGACTGTTATCCAGCGGCGGTCGCGGTCGCGCGCGGCGGTGCCCGACGGCAGGTTCTCCCTGTAGTTGTCATAGTCGAGCATGTGGTCGACGTAGTACTGCAGGCCCATGGTAAGGTCGGCGGCGATTTCCCTTTCGTAGCCGACAAGCAGACGCACCTGGCTGTTTCTTATGCGTGAATCGTTGCCCTGCCTGTCCTGCCGGCTGTCGTACCAGGCGACCTCGGCGTTTGCTATTCCTGAAGCCGCCGGCCCTCTGATGCTGGAACCGTAAACGGACAAATCCGGAAAGGTGCGCCGGCCGGCGGCGTCGGTGCCGGCGGGTTCCTTCCAAAAACCCCGGTAGCCGTATGCGGCCAGCTCGTAACCGCCCAGAGAACGATGCAGGCGGGCGGCCAGTTCGTCATCCTCGAACCAGCCTTCGGGACGGACGGGATCCAGAGGAGAATCCTCGCCCCGAAGCCCGCCGGCGGCCGAATCGAAAAAGGAAAGCCTGGAGCCGTCGACAAAACGGTCCGCATCGAACCGGGGGGTGTATACCAGATCGAGGTTGGCCAAATCGCCGTACAGCGAGGCCTTGACCGCGTCCGAAGGCGCCTTGAGGTACTCCAGGTCCCGCCCCAAAAAGAAAGACTGGTAGTCCTTGGGAAAAAGATCGTTGAGAAAGAGCAGGTTGCCCGT
>Ga0180434_10008832_pt1 | contig 11058 bp, 8 predicted proteins | sample SS_ome_7_FD_132453 | JGI IMG/M metagenome (GOLD analysis project Ga0180434, IMG submission 132453) | Hypersaline lake sediment archaeal communities from the Salton Sea, California, USA - SS_1_D_2 metaG | ecosystem: Environmental > Aquatic > Non-marine Saline and Alkaline > Hypersaline > Sediment... | reverse complement strand
GGCGGCGTCGCTCAGCTTGATGACTGCAGGCTGATAGCCTTCGGGCGGGGCGGTGACATTGACGGCATGATGCCGAAGAGCATGTCAACCAACCTGGGCAAGACGTGGTACTATTCGGCCAGTGCGTTTCCCGGAATCGGCGGCCAGCAGCGCCTGGTTCTGCTCAAGCTTAAGGAGGGGCCGCTGTTCTTTGCCTCGTATGCAAACGAGGGTACCATGATTACCGATACTTCGGGCAAGAATCGCAAGGTCCGGGGCTTGTTTGCCGCCGTTTCCGAAGATGGGGGCAGGACCTGGCCTTACAAGCGGCTGGTGACGGACGATGGGCCGGGCAGGGCGGTTGAGTCCACGGCCGGCGGCCTCTTCGTCATGAGCCAGAGCAACGCCGAGTATCGCGGCTACATGACCTGCTGCCAGGCACCCAACAAGGTCATCCATCTGCTGACCAGCCGAGAGCACTATGCGTTTAACCTGGCCTGGCTCAAAACCGCCGCACCGCCTCTTCGCTATCCGCCGGTAAAGGTGAAGCAGGTAGTTGAGAGCTTCGACGGGCCGGATGATTTTGACTGCCGCCACTGGGCGGCTTACCACGCATACCGGGGCGGCTTCAACGGCGCAGGCCAATATACCGTTGAAGCACTCGGCCCGCTCGGCGGTATCAACAGGATGGTCGGCAAGGGTTCCTTCGAGGCGGTCTTGACGGCGAAAAACCTCAACTTCCTCCCAACCGTTAGAAGGGACCCGCTGGGCTTTACATTATGGCTCAAGGACGACCGCGTGCGAACGCTCATAGTTGACATCGCCAGGCATCACATAGGTGCTCGTCTCAGCGACGAGAAGGCCCCGCCTTTGTCGATTGAGCCGGAGCAGCGGGTTAGCTATTCGTCGGCGCCGAACTCTTTGACTATGAAACTCATCTACAACGAAGCCACCAAACGTGTGCGAGTGTTTTACGGATTTGACGGGGCCCAGGCAACGACGGAGATATCTGAAAGCAAGGCAGGGATATATTTCGGCGAGCCGCTCACCGAGTCGAGCACGATTTTCCTGCTTTTCAGTAGTGGGAGTATGGATTTAGACCATTTCCAGATAAAGCCGCTTTAGAGTACCGCTGGAAGGAGAATACATGGAAGCAACAACAGAGCCTCGGTTCGGACGCCCGGGACAGAAAAACCCGGTGCATATTGCAGTGCTGGTTTTGCTATTATCATCTTTGGTTGCATTTAGCGGCTGCGCCGTGTTACACAGGAGTAGTCGCCCCGTGCAACTCGAACCCGCTAAAGAGGTTACGAATTCGATCGGCATCAAACTCGTGCGGATTGAGCCGGGAAGTTTCGTGATGGGCTCCGATACGGGCGGCGACTGGGACGAGCGCCCTGCGCATAAGGTCGACATCACACAGCCTTTCTACATTGGCGTCACCGAGGTAACAAATGCCCAGTATGAGCAGTTCGACCCGTGGCACCGGCATTTGCGCGGACGGCGCGGGCTTTCCGCCGACCCGGACGAGGCCGTTATCTTCGTCAACTGGGAAGATGCCGCCGCTTTTTGCAAATGGCTCAGCGAAAAAGAGGGCAGGCTCTATCGGCTCCCCACAGAGGCCGAGTGGGAATATGCCTGCAGGGCGGGCACAAAAACGGCGTATTATACCGGTGATAAGTGGCCCAGCCAGTTCCACAAGAATCAGCGGCGAACCGAAACCCCTGCACACGTAGGGCTTCACGTTGCACGCAGCCTCCCAAACGCCTGGGGGCTTTATGATATGCACGGCAACGTTGAAGAGTGGTGTCACGACTGGTACGGACCCTATGACGGTGCCGACCAGACGGACCCGGCAGGGCGTGTTGACGGCGACTTTCGTATCTGCCGGGGCGGCAGCCACAACACCGACGTCCGGTATCTGCGCTCGGCAAATCGCATGGGGCTTCTACCCCTAGACCGCCACTGGCTGACGGGTTTTCGCGTCGTGATGGCTCGGAAGCCGAATGGAAAACTGCTGCCCGAACCGAAATCGCAACTCTCGGCTGGAAAAGTCAAGCAAACCAGCTATAACTGGTCAGACCACGCCAGGGCTGATAAGCCGTATTTTATCGGACCAAGAGTCTATGTGAAATTACCGGCCAGTTCCAACGGCCCGATGTTCTCAAGGCACAATCACGACCCTGCACTGTCTTGGTGCGACAACGGCGACATGCTGGCGATCTGGTACTCCTGCAAGAGCGAGAGAGGCAGAGAGCTTTGTGTTTTGGCCACTCGTCTGCGGCGCCAGGCCACAGAGTGGGAACCGGCGGCGCCTTTCTGGGATGCACCGGACCGCAACGACCATGCGCCGGGGCTGCTCAACGACGCCCAGGGCAGGTTATTGCACTTCAACGGCTTATCGGCAGGTGCCGGTTACAGAAAGAATCTTGCGCTTGTTATGCGGTTCTCGGCAGATAACGGGGCGACATGGTCGAAGGCCAGACTTATCAATCCGGTCCGCGGCATACCCAATCAGCCAATTGCCTCAACTTTCGTCACGCAGCAACGCTTTCTGGTTGTCCCGTGCGACTGGCCCTGGCACGAGGATGGCCGCGGAACGGCGCTTTGGATAAGCCGGGATGGTGGACTTAGCTGGGAACCGCATTGCGGGGATTCATGCAGGCGTGACCCAGCTCAATGACGGGCGATTTATCGCGCTGGGTCGGGGCAGCAATTTAGAAGGACGCATGCCCGTGAGCATTTCGGCCGATATGGGCAGGAGCTGGACGTATAAAAAGACCATATTTCCTCCCATTGGCGGAGGTCAGCGGCTTGTGCTTATCCGGCTTAAAGAAGGGCCGCTGTTCTTGGCGTCTTTTTCGCGGGATATGACCGTGACCTGCCCAGATGGGCACAGTGAAAACGCCTCCGGTTTGTTCGGGGCTTTAAGCTATGACGGAGGCCGGAGCTGGCCGGTACGGCGACTTATCACGGACGGAAAGCCCGCACATCAGGTCCAGGCTATGGATGGTCGTCAGTTTACAATGAGCACGACAAGTGCAGAGCCGGCAGGTTATATGGCCGGTGTGCAAAGCCCGGATGGGATTATTCATCTCATCAGCAGCAAGCAGTATTACGCTTTCAATATCGTATGGTTGAAGCAAGCCGGCGTCAAGCTGGAATTCTGAGTATCGACGTGCCCGAGGCCGCTGTTGCTGTTTCTTGGTCCAATATTGTTCGGGACGAAGTACAGTAACGGCCCCGGGCGGCAGGGCGGTTAGCTCGGATGATAAGAGGATAGGAGTATTGCAGATGGCAGCTAAGAGAGCGGCTATTATGGTTGACCAGATGTATCAGGTTATCGAGGTTTGGTTCCCTTATTACAGGCTCAAGGAGGCGGGCATTGATGTGGATTTTGTTGCGGCAGAAGCCAAAACCCGCTATTCTTCAAAAGAAGGGTATCCCTGCGTTTCGGATGTTGCCGCCGGGGATGTACGCAGCGCCGATTACGACTGTATGATAGTACCCGGCGGGTTTGCCCCGGATTTTATGCGTCGAAGTTTGGATGTAATTCAATTTGCACGCGATATGGTCGCCGCCGGCAAGATAATCGCAGCCATATGCCACGGTGGATGGTTGCTGTGCAGCACGGACGTGTACAAGGGAAAGAAAGCGACGTGTTTCATGGCTATAGCCGACGACATTCGTAATGCCGGCGCCGAGTATGTGGACGACGAGTGCGTCGTGGACGGCAATTTGATAACGTCACGCAAGCCCGATGACCTGCCGGCGTTTTGCAAGGCGATATTAAAGGCGCTTGCCAAGTGATACTGCCTAATACGGGAGTGATGTCTATGAAGTCGAAAATCGAAGACAACGACCAGCAAAGAACACCAGTCGTTTTGGTCGTCGATGACAACCAGCCGAACCTCGAGCTGATTCAGGCTTATCTTGAGGACCTCGATTGCCGGACCCTCGCCGCCTGCGACGGGCCGCAGGCCCTGCAAATTATAGCCAAGACCCCGCCTGATTTGATTCTACTCGACGTGATGATGCCGAAGATGAGCGGCTTCGAGGTCTGCCGCAGGATAAAGAACGACCCCAAGACCAACGACATTCCCGTTATAATGGTGACGGCCCTCAATGAGTACGGCGATATTGAACGCGCTATTGAATCCGGCACGGATGATTTTCTCAGCAAACCGGTCAACAAGCTCGAACTCCTCACAAGGGTCAAAACACTGCTGAAACTCAAACACCTCAGCGATAAGCTGGAGCGTATGCTCGCGTACCTGAGCGAGATAGAGCAGCAGGCCCACTTGACAAAGTCCGGCGGCGAATGAGAAAGCTGCCCTTTGATCAGACTTGCCGGCGGCTAAGCAAGCGACGCCCGAATCGGAACAATGTTACTTCTGCTCCGCACTTGCCTGCTGAGCGATTCCCGAATCGTAAATCGCTGCAACTTGCGACTCAGACAACGCATAGTTGTATATCATTACGTCATCCAGTTTGCCTTTGTAGAAACATACCGCGCCTTTTTTGAACCGGCCGCAGCCGATAGTAAAGGATTGCATCGACCCGACCCCTATTTTAGCCTGGCCGGACTCGGCAACGATAGAGCCGTTATGATAAATCCTCGCAATACCTGCGTCGGCGTCAAGGGTAAATGCGTAATGATTCCAGCGGCCTTTCCAGTCTTCGTCCGTGCAGTCTTCCCATGTCAATCTCTGGGCGCGGTACGAGCCGCTCTCAAACATTACTGTGCCGTGGCCTGTGGGCACGTGTGCGTACAGCACATAATCGTTGTGCTCGCTCTTTCCGTGGAAGGGCATACCCCATGCCGCCTGCACATCGTTGGCGCCGTTGACCCAGACGCAGACTGTTGCCCCATTGTTTATCGTCCCCAAAGCAGCCGGCGGTATTGCAACCTGAATATTTCCGTCGAAGTCTACGCAGCCGCCGTCCAGCCCGTTGCTGTCCCAGGCAGAATCTGTCGGCTCTCCGCTCCAGAATAATTGCACATTACCTGTGTGTCCGTTCCCGGACGAATCGGCGGCTCTTGTCCCCGCACTCTCATCGAATTTCCACCAGCCGACCAGCTTTCCGGTCGTGAAACTCCATGTCGTGCCCACCGTAACAGAACCGTCAGGGGCCGTCTCATCGACGCGCCAGTAATAAGTCGTATCGCTTTCAAGCTCACCCTGTACGACACAGGACCCAGCCGTGACCTCGGCCAGAAGCGACAACAGGTCGGGCTGCTCGCCGAAGTAGACTCTATGCGTCGCAGCATTGGCCGGCGGTACCCATTTAAGTTCAAGCTCCGTTAGCGAGCTTGCCGTCCCGCCATTCATGGGCGTCGGAGCTATCGCCCTTGGCGAAAGGTTCAGAGGCAGCGCCTCAAGTTCAGCCAGCCGCTCGGCACTAACATTGTAGACGGTCAAGTCTGCCAGGATTACTCTGTATTGGTCTTCGCCCGTCTTCCACCTCAGCAACACCGCATGCGGCGATTCTGTCGTGACTTTGCAGCCGTAATAGGCAACCTCGCTGCTTAGCTGCCCGCAGAAACGGCATGCCGCTTCGATGTCCGCGAGCATCTCCATTAAATCCTCGCGGTAGGGGGGCTCGTTCACATCCGCGTTAGGCTCATAAACCAGGGTCTTTCCAAGAGCCTGACCCGCTTCTTTCATTGCAGTCGCTAAATCAAGTCTACTCGGGTATCTTCCGTTGGCAATCTCAGCAAATGTTGCCAGTCCAGCAATCGCCTGCTGCTCATCGACTGCCTGCGGCTGCTCAATGAGATTGTAATCGCTCAACACGTCAGGCTCGAGACCGGTGGCCGCAGTTATCTGTGACATTGCCTGCTGACGCGACTCCACCAGCGCGATGTTCTGCTGGACCGTCGCAACTGCCGAGGTAACCTCCAGCAAATGCTGTTTCGGCAGGGCAAGCTCCAGGGCCAGCGTGTTATGAATTACTCTGCCCGAAAAGCTGATACTGCTTGCCGTCGGCACCTCGGCCCCGAGCAGTGCTTCGGCAATATCCTGCTTCCCCTGGGTCATTTGCACCATGCTTATTACCATCAGCATATATCGCACAAGATTCAGTGTGCCGAGGAACTCAGAGTTATCTGCGCCGCCCAGCGAGGTCATCGCTGTGGTTATTTCTGCCGGCGCGCTACCCGGACCGCCGGCCTTGACTTGGTCTATAAGCTCGCGTATATCGCCGCCGCAGTCGCCGCCGAAACTGCACAGCCATAAGCCGTTGACCATCGCATATCTGAAATCGAAACCTCCACCGTAAATCTTCTTTACTATTTCCGCCTGCGCGGCGTTGGCGTCGGCCGGCTCCATCGTGAATCTGCCAACGTCAATAAAAACATCATCATAAGTTTCTGCTGCCGGTTGGAACTCATACCGCGCATCCAAGCCGAGTTTTCCATAAAGCTGCGGCAACTCACTCGTGTTCCACAGTTCCATAACACCCTTCGTTGCCGCGTTCCACTTCACCGGGTCCTTGACCGCAACAACGTAGCGGATTGAAAACGGAGGCCGTGCCGTCCTGTCAAGTGCGAAAGACGCTACACCCGGCCCGGCCGCACTTGATATCAAATCGTTTGTGAGAGCTTCCATCTGCGTAAGGGTCTGCTCCGAGACACCTTCGTCACTGAGAAACATAATCAAGTCATAGCCGGTGAGCGTCATTTCCTCCGAGAAGGGCGTATTCATTCTGATCGCAAGATTGAGCAGGCCGCCCTCCTTGGCATAGCACAACAGCGGGTTCTTCTCAGTGGTGGTATCCGCCGCCAGCATCTTTGCCACATAGGTTCCCGGCACGCCTCCCATATCTATCGTTAGTCTCAATAAATCCGCCTTCGGCCCGATACCAATACTGAAGAAGCTTACTTCCCTGGTTATTACATCAAGCATACCGAAGTACATGTTAATTACGTCCGCTGACGCGGGACTCTGTTGCGAATCGGCAGCCGCTTCCAGCAGCGTTCTTAAGTTTTCAAGCTTTGCTGTCAGTACCGGTTTAAATACCTTCGATGCCCGCTGGATATCCACATGTGCCCAGAGCGCCTCGGTCGTAGCCGCCTGCAGTTGCACCGGGTTGAGTGACCCGGCGACTCCGGGCCCGCTCAATATTGATTTTGTCACAGAGACAAGCCGTTTGTAATCGTCGCCAAGGCCAACAAGCAAATGGCCGCCAACGTTTGTTGCGAGGCTTCGTTTATTCGGGTCGCCGGTACCACCGGTCTTTATGACACATACGCCGTTCGAATCGGGCGCGCTGCACTTGGCGTTTCCCGCGACGAATTTGTCAAAGTCAGGCACGGGCACGAGCACGCCCAAGAATATATCCGGCGAGGCTGCGCCGGCGGATGGGGCATCCGGCCCCATTCCGAAGACAGCGAAACTGCCCCCAGTATTGACACCATTAAGGGCTGGGTCGCCCAGCAGTCCGACAACCTGCATCCGAACAGTCATGGTCGCCGCCATAGGCATCGGTGCAAGACCGGTCAAAAACTGGTCCATTGTTCCAAGAGCGTAATCCAGATTATTTACCACCGCAAAGAACAGGCTTTCCACGGGAACAAGCCGGAGCAAATCGGCTGTCTTCGGCTCCAACGCCTCGCTGCTCTCGGCAGCGGCGGGGGGCTCTTGCACATAAGCAGTATTTGTATCCTCAACTGTCTGTTCACCAACTGTCTCTTCGGCCCGGGCCTCGATTGCCGATATGGCCTCGGAGAATAAGTTGTCTTCGCCCAGGTTGGCATCCGAAGCCAGCAGGGCGTACAGCGCCGGAAGGGCGGTCTCGTCGCCGATTTGTGCCAGATACGTGGCAGCAAGCAGCCTGCTCCGGGGCAGTCCCTTACTGAGCATTGCAACCAGACCATCAACGTCACCGGCTGCATACATCTTCTCAATCTGCCCGGACTCGGCGGTCAGCCTGTCGTCCGAATCCTGACCGGACCGGGAGACGATGCCACCGTCGTCCTGGCCGCCGCCGGAACCTGCAACCGGCTCAGAAGACTCCATGCCCGGGCCGGTAAACATGATTATCGCCGTCAGAAACCCTATGACTATCACCGCAGCTGCGGCGTACTTTGTTATTTTGCTTTTCATGATTATTCTCCAGATATTCACCTGCTGCTTGGCCGATTCCGCCTGCTTTGCCTCTTCCAGTGCGCGCTCAATATCGGCGTGTACCCTGCGGTCAAAATCATCTGTTGACCTGACACGCGATTTGTTTGCGCGGCAGTACTTTTCAATCAACCTCTCCAGTTTTTCTTCCGGATTCATCTTTCGGCCTCACTGTTTAACATTGACCGCAGTTTTGCCAGTCCGTACCGGTACCGGGCCTGAACCGTATTTATTGAAAGGTCCTGCTGCCTGGCAATCTGCCTGAATTTCATCCCTGCCTGTACGTGCAGGATGATTACCTCTTGCTGCTCGAACGGAAGCTGCTCCATTGCTTCGCTTATCAGAGCCGTTTGCTCTGCCGATATTGCCGAAGCCGCCGGGCTTTCGTCATCGCAGGCTGTCTCCGCTGCATCATTGAACTCGCTCTTGTGAACCTGCCTCGTCCGCGCCAGGCTGCGGCACCGGTTTGCAACACAGGCCGCCAAATAGTTCTTAACGCTGCCCCTTAGCCGAAGTCTATGCGATATTTCCGCTAACGAGACGAATACATCGTGGACGACATCCTCAGCCGTAGTCCTGTCGTGAGAAAGCGCCACCCCCAGGGCCAGCAGATCGTTCTTGTACGTCTCGTAGATGCGATGCAGGGCGTCGCTGCTTCCGTGCCTCAACTGTTCAACAAGCAACTTGTCTTCCGGCATTTACAACCCCGCCTTATAAGGTTTCGAAACCGACGACCGTCACTATTAATGACTGCCTGCATGGTGGTTTTAGTGTAAATAAAATCACACTTTTCCGCCACCACCCAACAGCAAGCAGAAAAATGCCCCTCGCGCGGCACAAGCGCACAAAAAAAGCCGGGCCAAGAAACCCGGCCACATCCGGTATTGCACCTCGTGTTTGGCACACCTAATTGGATTGCGATGATTCCTTGAGCTGTTTTGCTAATTCCAATTCGTCTCGAACGAACTGGACACGAAAATCGGCATAGCCGACGTTGATTCCGTCGCACCATGTGTCCCATGCCTCGTATAGGACAATCCTGTCATTTGTCGCATTTACCGGCGGCTTCAAATAAACATAGCCGACCTGGCGATTGGGTTGCCGGGGATTGACGAAGGTTTCTTCATCAATACCGTATCCGGTAAGCTCCTTCAAATTTTCGGGCCAATGGCTGTCGTGTTCGGCAGCGTACGCTTTGCACGCCTTCAAGATTCGGTCCATATTCACGGCTGACCTGACGTGGTTGACCACAGACTCGTGGTCAGCTTCTTCCACCTCGTAACCCTCTGGCGGTTTCACGCTAAATAGTGAGCCATCCAACTCCGCATCGAAAACAATATCAGTCACGAAATACCGCCCGATTTCTCCTTGTGCATTTTCAAGAGTCTCTTCCATAAGGATAGGAAGCCTCGTCTCGGGGTCGGCCCAGACCATTATCTCGCGCTTGCCGCTTTTTTCTCGCAACTTAAAACCCGGCGCCTGTTTGTCACCAATCCGCCGCAGAGCCGCCTTCTCAGCAGAAAAATCCTCCATGTCGCGAAAATTTCTAAAGGCATCGTATATAGGCGGCATTGCCTTGTCGGCGGTACGCACCTTAGCCTTCTTACCGACCCTGTCGAGGATGAGCCCTTTGCCTTTCTCGGCATCCACTATAAAAATCTGCCCACCTAAATAATGCGTATATTCCCTTTGCTCACCCAAAATCTCACACCGGAAAAGATACGGGTCAATAACCATCACCTTCGTAAGCGGAGGGCCTTCTTCATCGGCTCGAACCACAAAGGTCAAGGTCTTCGACTTGCGGATATTTTCCAGCACATCAGCCCAGGCCGGACTTGCCATGTCGGGTCCCCCAATGAAGTGCAGACCCAGAAAGGCCCCGATGATTATCACCGCGGCCACAGCGAGTTTTGTCATTTTGCTTTTCATGATTATTCTCCATACATTCGGCTGCATCACAGCCGATCTCATCTTTGTGGATTTCTTCAGTGCTCTGGAAATCTCGCTGTGGACTTTCTCACCCAGTTCAGCACTGGCTTTCAGTTGTAATTGTCTGAACAACTTATGCGTATTATCTGCTGGTCTCATTTTTTGGCCTCACTATTCAAAAGTGACCGCAGTTTATCCAGCCCGTATCGGTAACGGCCCTGAACCGTGTTGATTGAAACGCCTTGCGATTCGGCAATCGCCTTGAATCTCAGCACGCTGTATAAACGCAGCAGCAGAACCTCTCGCTGCTCATATGGAAGTCGTCCGAGTGCCCATTCCAACCGGCGCAATTCCTCACCGAAAATAGCTGCGCAATCCGGCCCATTTGAATCCGACTCAATCGCCCCTGCTTCGTCTAATCCAATGTTTTGATGCCTGCGCTCGGCCCTGATTCTGCTGCGTGCGCTGTTGGCTACGCAGGTCGCCAGGTACCCCTTCAGACTCCCGGTGAGCCTGAAATTACCGGCCGAACCGAGAAAAGACACAAAAACATCGTGCACGACATCCTCGGCAGTCTCGACACTATGTAAAAGAGCGGCCGCCAGTGTCACCAGGTCGTCTTTGTACTTTTCGTAAATGCGCCGCAGCGCCTCTACGTTGCCGCGATTAAGTTTCCATACAAGCAGCTTGTCTTCCAGCATGAAGCGCCTCATTTCCAGGCCCGGAACAACCGGTCGTCACTTATACAACAGTTACCGCAACCGTTTTAGTATAAGGAAAATAGTCTTTTTCGCCATATCCGGCGGTAGGGGGGCTCCAATGCCCACGCGCGCACAAAAAAGGCCGGGCCAAAAGCCCGGCCCTTTTAGGTCAGAGTAGTGATGAAGCGATCGGACCAGTTCATCAAAAATGTCAGGAGGGGAGTAGTACTACACTGGTTAGGGGGATTCGACCAATAACTCAAAGAGCTTGTCCAAGCCTTCAGGAGTATCGCACTGACCAGGCTTGAGAATACCGCGTTGCT
>Ga0180434_10008831_pt1 | contig 11058 bp, 8 predicted proteins | sample SS_ome_7_FD_132453 | JGI IMG/M metagenome (GOLD analysis project Ga0180434, IMG submission 132453) | Hypersaline lake sediment archaeal communities from the Salton Sea, California, USA - SS_1_D_2 metaG | ecosystem: Environmental > Aquatic > Non-marine Saline and Alkaline > Hypersaline > Sediment... | reverse complement strand
GGGCGATCACGGCCATCTGCCGCGACGCCTTCTTCAATCCGGCCTTCCTCCGCGGCACGTCACAGTTCCTCATGGACATGGTCGAAAACCCCCGGCTGGTCCACGCGCTGATCGACGTCTGTCTAAGCTACGACATCCCGGCCATGCAGCGGATGGTCGCGGCCGGGTGCGACGTGGTCGTGTTCGGCGACGACTACGCCGACAAGAACGCCACACTCATGTCGCCCGACCACTTCCGGAAGTTCATCCTGCCGGGCCTGAAGCGGTGCGTCGACGCGGCCCACGAAGCGGGGGCCTACGTGGTCAAACACACCGACGGCAACATCATGGGGGTCTTGGACATGATCGTCGAGACGGGCATCGATGGCCTCAACCCCCTGGAGCCGGCGGCCGGCATGGACATCCGGCTCATCAAAGAGCGCTACGGCGACCGCATCGCCCTGGTGGGCAACATCGACTGCGGCTACGTGCTCAGCCAGGCGCCGGTCGACGAGGTCCGCCGCGCGACGCGCCAGACCATCGAGACCGCCAAACCCGGCGGCGGCTACTGTCTTTCCAGCTCGAACAGCATCCACTCGTCGGTGCGGCCGGAGAACTTGATGGCGATGGTCGAGACGCTGCGGGAGTGGGGCGACTATTAGCCGCTCGCGGCTTCGCCGCGGGCCGCCGAACCGGAGGACATCATGACCGAGCAACGGCGTGTGGCACTCGTGACCGGCGGTTCGCGCGGCATCGGGCGCGGCATCTGCCTCGAGTTGGCAAACCTCGGCTACGGCCTGGTGGTCAACTACGCCACCCGGCCCGACGCCGCTGAGGAGGTCGTCGAGCTGGTCCGCCGGGCCGGCGGGGCGGCTGTGGCCCAGCGGGGCAACGTCGGCCTGGATGAGGACCGCCGGGGGCTCGTGGCCCGGGCGCTCGACGAGTTCGGACGGCTCGACGTGCTGGTCAATAATGCGGGCATCACCTCGCAGGGGCGCAAGGACGTCCTCGAAGCCACCGAGGAGAGCTGGGACGTGGTGTTCGACACCAATCTGAAGGGCCCCTTCTTCCTCGCCCAGCTCGCGGCCAACGCGATGATCCGCCTGATCGACGAGAAGAAGATTCCCGACGGCAAGATCGTCAACGTCTCGTCGATCTCGGCTTATGCGGTTTCCAGCAACCGCGCCGACTACTGCATGACTAAGGCGGCCATGGGGATGATGACCAAGCTCTTCGCCGTGCGCCTGGCCGATCACGGGATCAACGTCTACGAGGTCTGCCCCGGCGTGATCGCCAGCGACATGACCGCCCCGGTCAAGGAGAAGTACGACCGGCTGATCGCCGAGGGCCTGTGGCCCATCCGGCGCTGGGGCCAGCCGGAAGACGTCGGCAAAGCCGTGGCCGCCATTGTCACCGATCTGCTGCCGTTTACCACCGGCACACGGATCGACGTGGACGGGGGGTTTCATATTCGGACTTTGTAGGTCCGACGCTCCGCGGCGGACAAGAAGCGAAGAAGGGGCGACGGCGTCTCGAACGCCGCCGCCCCTCTGCCGTGAAGTCTGGGAAGCCTCCCGTGGCTTCCGGACTATCGCTGTTCGGCGCGGGTCTCCTGACCCCGCCGAACGGACGGCCGAAGGTCTCCCCGTGACTCGGCAGACCTCCGGTCGGATCGTGTGGCACGGTCCGGAGACCGGCCACAACACGTTCAGGCCGGAGCCAGGGCCTTCAGCTCCTTGGCCAGTCGCTTCCGGGCGACGTGCAGGCGCCGCTTGATGGTGCCCACCGGCGTGTGGAACTGCTCGCTCATCTCCACGAGCGACCGTCCCTGGAAGTAGAAGGCCTCGAGCGTGGCCCGGTCCATCCTACCCAGCCGTCCGAGTCCGCTTCGGACCTGGTTGGCCTGCTCGTGCTTCAGCGCCTCGACCAGCGGCGTTTGGTGCTCGACGCAGGCGGCGTCGAACAGGGCGTCGCCGGCCGGCTGCGGGGCGCGGCGCACGGTACGGTTGATCGCCATGCGCACGGCGATCGACCGCAGCCAGGCGCCGAAGCACTGCGGGTCGCGGAGCTGGCCGATCTTGCGCAGGGCCTGGATGAACACCTCCTGGCAGAGCTCCTGGGCCTCCGCGCGGTTGCCCAGACGCCGCACCAGAAGCGCGTACACCGAGCGCTCGAACCGGACCACCAGCCGGCCGAGCGCCTGCCGGTCGCCCCGCTGCGCGGCGCGCACGGTCTGCGCAACCTGCGTCTCTCGCTCGGGAATCTGGGCGGTTGCGAAGCTCATGGTCCTCTCTCCGGAAAAACGGCCACAGGGTCCGGGCCAAACATGCGGGGCCGGCAGCGGGGCTTGCGCGGCGCGGGACCGGCCACCAAGCCGCCGGCTCTCGCCGCGGCGACCGGGGCCCCTCGGAGCGGGCTCACCTAGGGACAAAACCCTATGATTTGGCGAGCGCGCCTCCTGTCGCCGCCGGCCGCCGGCAGGTAACCGGCCAGGGCATGGCCAGGCCCACATCAGGCTGGGCTGCCACTGGCGACCTGCCGGCCACGGCCTTGCGCACGTGGTTTCTCTGGACCCCATGCGCGAGCGCCGATAGCCGTTCGGCGCACCCGGAGAGATACAACCGCAGAAGACTGAGCGCGCAATCCACCCGGGCCGCCAGACGGACGCCGGCAATACGGCCACGCCGTGTAAACATGGCGGTGGAGCTCGTGCCGAGTTGCGTCGTAATGAAGCGACCCATGGCTAACCCTTTCCTTGCGCGCCCGCGGTTGAGACGGGCAGAAACGATACAAACCCCCATCGCAGGGGGGGCGGAGCCGAGTGGGACGGATTGGCAATCCGTCCTGCGGGTTGACGGACTGGAAGTCCGTCCTACGGCTCGAAAACCCCTTTCCTGATCGACCGGGGGGACAACGTTGCTTCAAACTGGCCGGGAAAACCGCCCGAAGATCGCGCGGACTCCCCTTGCAATACTACCATCGACGGGTAGACAAGCCAATAGACGCCCCGGGTGCGAAAAAGGTTCGCAGGAAATCGCCGGAAATTCGCAAGGCCCGATCGGGCCCATCGGGGAGTATTATACCCCCGTGAAACAGGGGTTGTCTCCTTGGTTTGGCAAAAGCCGGGACGCTGGCCGACGGGGCCGGATCTTGCCGCTCGGGAGCGATCCTTGCGGTGCCCGGCCGCGTAAACGAGGATGGCTGGCCTTCTCATTTCGCTTGGCGGTCTGCCGGCTGCAATCGGGGGAGTCGGACGGATGGAAGATCTCTACCTCGCTCTGGCGATCCTCTTGCTGCTCTCGGCCGGGCTGTTTTGGCTGGGCACGGCGCTGGGGCGGCGCGGCTCGCGCTGGGCCGTGGCGGGCGCGGGGCTCGCGGCCACGGCCCTGTTGGTGCTTTTTGACCTTACGGTGCACGGCAAGCTGCTGGTGGCCCGGTGGCTCCCCTTCTCGGGCGCCATCGTGCTGGGCAACTGGATCCCGCTGTTGGCCGCGGTGCTCTGCGGCGTGCTGGCCGGGCGCCAGGGCGTGGCGCGGTGGCGCCGGGTGGTGTTTTGCGTGGCATTGCTGGGGCTGGCGTGGTTCTCGGTGCTCTTGAACTTCGCGCCCACGTCGCTGCCGGCCGAGAACTGCTGGACGGCCGACGGGGTCTGCCTCCAGTCGAGCGACGCCTCGTGCAGCGCGTGTGCCGCGGCCACCCTGCTTAGGCACTACGGCATCGACGCCGGCGAGGAGGAGATGATCCGGCTGTCGCTGACCCGGCGAGGCGGCACGCCGTCGCTGGGGCTGTATCGGGGCCTGAAGCTCAAGACCCGGGGCACGCCCTGGGACGTCGAGGTGGTGCGCGGCCGCTTCGAGGACCTGCTCGAAGGGCCGGGCGAACCGGTGGTCCTTCGTATGCGACTGCCCAACGCCCCCCACGTCTATCCCGAGTGGCTCGAACGGCTCAGCCTGGCCCCGGACGCGGGCCACGCCATGGTGCTCTACGGCCCCGGCGGCGACGGGCGCGTGCTGATGGGCGACCCGTCGGAGGGCCTGCGCCGGTGGCCGGTCGAGGACATCAAGGCGCGATGGCGCGGCGAGGGGCTGCGCCTGGTGCGGCGGGCCGGCGGGCGGGGGGCCGAGGCGCGGTGAACGTGGTTTTGACGCCATGAGGTAGGAGCGGAGTTGGAGGAATTGTAAATTGACAATTGCAAATTGCGAAATGCAAATTGTGTTGGCACCCAACGGCGTTCTCTCCCACTCCCGTCCCCTAGCTCCTGACTCCTAACTCCTGTCCCCTGCCCCCCGCCTCCCGTTCCCTTCGCGGCCCGATTCGGCTACAACGGGGGCATGTTGCCCAAGGAAGAGTACGTCGAGCAGGCCTATTTCTTTCGCACGCTCCGCGAGCGGATGCAGCAGGGGATGTCGACCCAGGACCTGCTGCTGGCGGTGCGCCAGGAGGTCCTGGCCACGACGAAGCTGCCGTTCGCGATCGCGTTCATGGCCGACGAGCTGCGTCACACGGGCGGTTTCGCCACGGCCATGGCCCGGGTGCCCCATTATTTCACGCCATTCCAGAGCTACCTCGTGGCCGAGGCGGAGCTGCCCGAGGGGAAGTTCGACTTCCGCGTGGCCCTGGAGATCCTCGAGCACGAGGCCGGCTACCGGGGACGCGGGGCCTCGCGCCAGGGGATATTCCTATACCAGTTCGAGGCCCTCTCGCGCAACCGGCTGGGATACGACGCGGGGCTGGACGCCATCGCCGCCGACCCGCTCTACGACGAGCCCTGGCGCGAGTGGATTCGCACCGTGCGGCGGCAGATCGGGCTGTTCGACCTCTCGGAGATGATCTACGTGCGCAGCGACTTGTATCGCGAGCGCCGGGGGCGCGAAGAGGCCCCGGTGCTCTTCGGCGAGAAGGAGGGCCGGATCGCCTGGGCCAACCGGCGCAAAGACCCGCTCTACCTGTTCGCCGCGCTGCAGCGCCACCTCGGCTACCCGCCCGTGCCGCGCCCCAAGCCGGAAGACACGCAGCGCTACCTGCTGCCCATGCTCCAGCGCAAGGTCGACCGCCTGGAGAACCGGCTGCGACTGCTCGAGGAAGAGCTGCGCGGGGGGATCAACCTGATGCGGTATTACAAGGATGAGGGGGGGAAAAAGCCGGGGGGGGAGGGGCCGGCGTGACGCCCGGGTTCTTGGCTCTGGTTGTGTTTGATTGTCTCGGGCGGCCCGAGCCTGTAGAATTGAAGGAGCCTGGTGACGCCAAGTGATGCTCTGTTCCGATCGTGCGACGGCGATTCATGCCGCGCCCACTTGAGTCGCCCCGGGAGGCGCCGTGATGAGCACCGAGACCCAAATGACGGCCGAACAGCTCCTGCGCATGCCCGACGACGGGAACCGCTACGAGCTGGTCGCGGGAGAGTTGAAGATGATGTCGCCGGCGGGTGGGACGCACGGCCGGGTGGCCGCGCGCTTGAACTGGCTATTGTACGGATACGTCGAGGCGCAGCGATTGGGGGAGGTGTTCGCGGCGGAAACCGGGTTTCTGCTGAGCCGCGACCCGGACACGGTGCGGGCACCCGACGTGGCCTGCGTCCGCGCCGCCCGCTTGCCGCCCCAGACGCCGGCGGAGGCGTATTGGCCGGTGGTCCCCGATCTCGTGGCGGAGGTGCTCTCGCCCGACACGACGATCCGGGAACTGGACCGAAAGGTCCGCGATTGGCTGGGTGCGGGATGCCGGGCCGTGTGGGTCGTCGACCCGGAGGCCCACACGATCACGGTACACCGTTCCGCCACCGACGTTGCCCTGCTCACGGAGCAGGACGACCTGGAGGGGGGCGACGTGGTGCCCGGCTTTCGTTGCCCGGTGGCGGACGTCTTCGCAAGGCTCTGAGGGACAGTCGACCCCACTACCTACGCCTCGCTGCCCGCCCTCAAAGGCTGTCCGAGAAGTTCGTAGTGACCGCATTCATGCGGTCCCGCACCGGCCAAAGGTCGCCTTTCCGCAGCCAGACCCGATGAATCGGGTCACTACAAACACCTTCAGGACAGCCTCTCAGCGCCGCTCGGGCGCGTCGCGGAGCTCGGGCGAAGCGATGCGCTGCTGCGGGCCGATGGGCCGGGGGTTGTCCGGCTTCGGCTCGGCCCGGCGCTGGGGCCGGTGCGTGGTGCCCGCCAGGTAGTTGTCGATGCTGGCCGAGTCCTTCAGCCGCTCGAAGTAGTCGGCCATGGCCAGGCGCTGCTTCTTCTCGAAGATGGTCCGGCGAAGCTCCTCGCGGACCTCCTCGAACGTCACGTCGGCCGGCTCGGTGTGGCCCTCGCAGAAGAGGATCACGTAGTGGTCGTCGACCTGGATCACGCTGGATAGCTCGCCCGGCTTCAACGCGAACGCCTCGCGCTCCAAGAGCGGCTGGCCGCCGTGCCTCTGGATCGGCGGCACCTCGCCGCGCAGGGCCTGGCTCTGCGGCTCGATCGAGTACTGCTCGGCCAGGTCGCCGAACTTCTCGAGCGTGGGCTCCTGCCGGGCCATGTCGAAGACCGTGTTGGCCCGGCGGAGATTGTCCAGCACGATCGCCCGGCACCGCACGCGCGGCCCGTAGCTCGCCTCGAACGCCTTCTGCAGGTCCTCCGGCTCGATCTGGATCGTGCCGGCGACCAGCTTCTTCAGCGCCACCGAGGGCCACACCGCGTCGCGGCGATAGACCTCCTCGGAGACGCCCTGCTGCTCGGTGACCAGCTTCAGCCAGGTCTCGACGTCGGGCGACCCGTCCTCCTTCAGCTCGACCGCCGCGGCCGCAGCCCGGGCGATCTCTTCCTCCAAGTCCTTCTCGGTGACGGTGATGTCCCGCTGGCGGCAGGCCTGCTCGAGCAGCGTGCGGTGGATCAGCCCATCGAGCACCTCCTGGCCGTGGCGCTGGGCACAGTGCTCGGCGAGCTGGTCGAGCGGGATCGGCCGTCCGTTGATCAGCGCGGCCACGTTGGGCATCTCGTGGCGCTTGGCCGGGTCGTTCAGCACGTTGACCACCTTCGCGTCCTGCTGGAGCTTGCGGAACACGTCGTGGGCCACCGAACGGAGCTTGCCGTCGCGGATCAGCTCCTCGAGCTGCGGCGCCACCCGCTCGAAGTTGACCGCCCGGGCCTCGGGAATCTCCCGCTCGCGCTTCAGGATCACGTACTGGCCGCCGGCCTCGATCACCTGGGAGACCTGGCCGTCGGACATGCTGAACGCGGCCTGCTCGATTTTCTCGTGGGCGCCGTGCTTGCGGATGGGCGGGATCAGGCCCTTCGCGGCCGCGCTGGGTACGTCTTCCGAATACTCCTTGGCCAGCTCGCCGAATTGATCGGGACGGGCCGCGGCCCGGGCGCGGAGCTGCTTGGCCTTCTCCGGGTCCCTGCAGGTGATCAGGCGCACGCGGACCGCCGGTCCGTAGCGCATGTCGTATGCCTTGCGCAGCTCCTCGGAGGTGACCTGCAACTGCGATCCGGCCAGGCGCCTCAGGGCCAGGGTGGGCCAGATGATGTCGTTGGCGTACTGCGTGGCCGTGATGCCACGTTCCTGCTTGAGCATCTTCATCCACTGATCGACCGGCAGCGAGAACCGCTCGGCCATGCGCCGGATCTCGGCGTCGACGTCCTCCTTGCTCACTGTGACGTTGCGCCGCTTGCACTCATGGGCGATCAGGTACTTGTTCACCAGGCTCTCAAGGACCTTCTCGCCGTAGTGGCGCAGGCACTCGGCGGCCAATTGGCTTCGGGTGATGCGCTGGCCGTTGACCAGGGCCACCAGCCCGGAGGTGCTGGCCGACGGGTCGGCCGACCGGGTTTCGCTCGATGCGGGCCGGGCGGCGGTTGCCCGGCGAGCCGCGCCCGCCGAGGCCGATTGCCGGGGCTGGTCGGCACTGGCCGACTCATCCCCCCAGAAGTGGCGGATCGCAACGCACGCGGCCAACACCGCGAGGCCGCCGAGGATCATTCCAAGCCGGGTGCGCCACCTTCCCCTCTGTGGAGGGGTACTTTGCTTGCGAGGACGGGTCATGATGGTTCCTCCTAAACCTCTTTCAGATAACGACTTAAGCTTCCGGGCCGCCGGGTCACACACGGGCGGGGAGTATAGTGGAGGTCCCCTCGCCGGGACAAGAGCGCTTCGAGCCAGACTGGAGACTGGGGTCAGAGCGCACTTAGTCACTAGGCACGTGTCCACTAATGACTAAATGCGCTCTGACCCCTTTCTGGTTGGTGCGACGGCCGAGCCGCCACGCGCGGTTCGATCCACGTGCCGGGGCCGTATTGACCTACCAGCACCATCTGCCCGGGGCGCAGGAACCGCGGCCGCCGGTCGAGGACCGTCAGCTCCGGCGGCAGGTCCGGTTGCAGCGTCTCGTACCGTTCTTCGGTCGTGATGAGGTAGGTGTCGGCGGTTCGGGTCAGCTCGGCGGCCAGCTCGGCCGGGTCCGACGTGGGCAGCACGGGGATCGGCTGTCCGGCGTAGAAGGTCCAGCTCGGCTCCAGCGGACCGTAGGTCAGGATCCGGGCGTCCGGGCTCCGCGCGGCGATCGTGTCGAGGAGCTGCAGCTCGACGCGGTTCTCGTCGGCCTTCGGGGCGGCGAAGCCGAACAGGACCGTGGCGAACGTCAGGGCGGCGGCGGCGTAAACGCAGGTGGCCGCTTGCAGGCGCTCGCGGCGGAACAGGGTCCAGCTTGCGGCCGCGCCCGCCAGGAGGATCAGCCCGACGGCGCCGAGCCACTCCTTGCCGGGCAGGAAGATGCTCGCGGCGACGGGCATCCCGACGAGCACGGCCAGTCCCATCACGCCCATGGCGGTGGCCCCGAACCCGGCCCAGCGACGCGAGCTGAGCGCCGTGCCGCGGCTGAGGTGGTAGACGTAGCAGGCGGTCAAGAGCCCGGCGGCCGGATAGGCGGGCGTGATGTAGTTGGGCAGCTTGGTCCGCGCCAATGAAAACACCCCAACGTACACGCCGAGCCAGCAGGCCGCGAAGATCAGCCCCGGGCGCCAGGGGTCGGCCCGCCGGATCCGCCGGGCCGCGCCCAGAAGCGTCGGGCCTGCAAAGAGCGACCACGGCAAGAAGCCCAGCATGAGCGCGAACACGTAGTAGACGATCGGGCCGCTGTGCCCTTCCATGCTTTGGGTGGCCCGGTGCAGGTGGTGCGTGAGAAAGAACCCTTCGAGCCACGCCCCGTTGGTGCGAATCCCCACCCAGACGTACCATGGAAGTGCCACCGCCGCGATGGCCAGGATCGCCGTGACCGGGCGCATCGACCAGCACGTGGCCAGGAAGTGGCGCGGTCCGAACGGCCGCAGGCACGCCGCGAGCCACCGCCGCCACGCGGGCAACGAGGGATCCGCCTCGCGCACGGGCAGCCGCACCACCAGCAAGAACATGCCGATCACGGCCGTCGGCAGCACGAAGCCCACCGGGCCCTTGGCCAGCGTGGCCAGGCCCATCAGGGCGTACATCAGGGCGACGACCGGCCAGGCCGTGGGGAAGTAGGGGTGGAAGGGGACAGTCCCATTTTCGCGGACTTCGCCGCGAAAATCGGGACAGTCCCCCTCAACGGTGCCCGGCTCTTGGCGCGGAAAGGCCCCCAGCACGTAGACCAGGATCGCCGCCGTGCAGCAGAAGATCAGGGTCGAGTCGGGCGTGGCGGCCCGGGCCACGACGTCGAACATCAGGGCCGAGCAGAGGATCACTGCGGCCCAGAGCCCCGCCCGGGCGTTGAACAATCGCCGCCCGATGTGATACGTGGCCAGGGCCGTGCCCAGGGCCAACAGCGCCGAGGGAAACCGCGCGCCCAGCTCGTTCACGCCGAACAGGGCGTAGGAGGCCATAATCAACCAGTAGAGCAGCACCGGCTTGTGCGGGCGCAGCTCGCCGTTGAACCAGGGCACGACCCAATCGCCGCGCCCGAGCATCTCGGCCGCACACCCGGCGTTGCGCGGCTCGTCGCGGTCCCAGAGCCGGGCCCCGCCGAGGTTCGCGAACAGGACGATGCCGCCGAGGGCCAGGATGAGGAGCTGGTGCCGCCAGAGGAGTTGCATAGGAGCGCTTCCTTGAGAAATGAGCATGGGGCTGAGGGCGCGGACCGTCGGCGCAGCGCGCGCGGAACCCGCCGGGTTGCGTCTTGTAGTCGAACGCGGCCAGCGCGGTCAACAGCGTTTTCAGACGGACTGGGCTACTGCTGAGCGGCCTGATAGCCCATCCAGACGATGCGGTTCGCCAGCGATAGGGCCGCCCCCATGCCCAGCGTCGCGACTCCCAGCCAATGCACCCAGTCGCGGCGGGCACGACGCCACCACTCTGCGATCAGAACCGCGGCGAGCATGAGGAGCACCACAACGGCATCCCAGGGAAGAGCCATCCACTGGGACACCCGCCAGAACCCGAACGCAAGAAGACAGTAGAGGATCGCGCCGAGGCCGTTGACAATCGCTACCACGATCAGCCCGACGCGCCAGCGAAGCGCGTCCCGAATGCGTGAGGCCCCCAGCACGTACCCCGCCGCATAGACGGCCTGTAGAAGCCCCAACGCCAGGGGCAGCCAGAAGAAATCGGAGGGACCCGAGGATTGGCCCGATTGGGTCGCGACCCAGGTGATCCACACGAAGTAGCTGAGGAGCACCATGACCGATTGCAGCAGCACGATCCAGTGGCCCGGCTGGAAGCGGCCTGGCCAGCCGCGGGCGCGCGCCAGCAAGAGCGTGCCACAGCCCACCAGCGCCGCGGCGTGGAGCACGCCGAACGCGGCGTGAATCGAGCGCATCGCGACCGAGAGCGCGGGGGGAAGGTCTTGCACGGGCCCGGCGTCCATGCTCTCAATCGCCAGGCCGAACTTCAAAAAGACGGCGGCAACCGCCGTCCAGGCGAGCAGGTGGATGATGCCCAGTCGCGGCGGCTGGAGATAGAGGAGTTGGGGTGCGCCCGGCTCGGGAGGCGGCGCGTCCGGCTCGGCGCACAGGAACGGGAGGTCGGGTTCGTGCTCGGGTTCCGGAAAAGACATGGGCTCTTAGCCTGGCTCCCTTCGATCAAATCGTCGCGTTTCACGTGAAACGGCCAGTCGGCGTGGATTGCCCGTTTCACGTG
>Ga0180434_10008830_pt1 | contig 11059 bp, 18 predicted proteins | sample SS_ome_7_FD_132453 | JGI IMG/M metagenome (GOLD analysis project Ga0180434, IMG submission 132453) | Hypersaline lake sediment archaeal communities from the Salton Sea, California, USA - SS_1_D_2 metaG | ecosystem: Environmental > Aquatic > Non-marine Saline and Alkaline > Hypersaline >... | reverse complement strand
GTGAATTGGCAGATGCGATCGCGGCCATGCTGGATCAAGGTGGGTTACAGACAGTCATCGCAGGCGACGGCGAGCAAGCGCTTGCCCTGGCTCGTGCGTTACAGCCCGATTTGATCCTCCTTGATGTCAAGTTGCCGGACATATCGGGTATCGAGGTCTGCGCCACGCTGAAGACCGATCCTGTCACCCTTCCCATCCCCATCATCTTCATCACCGGCAAGAAGGAAGATGCCGATCGCATGATCGGGTTTGCAGCAGGGGCTGCCGAGTACCTGGTCAAGCCGTTTAGCCCCACCCAACTCATTGACCTCATCAAAGATGTGCTCGAAGAGGAGCCTGCTGAACTGCAAGCGCGCGAGCCTGACCTGTCTGATATGCCTGCTGATCAGGTCGTGGCATATGCCCGTGAATTGAGGGACATGTTCGAGCGAGAGCAGACCGCGCGGAGGGCGCTGCAGGAAGAGCGCCAGCGTCTGGAGGAGCTGGATAAACTCAAGATGGCGTTTCTCAGTACGGTCACGCATGAACTGCTGACCCCCTTTGGCTCCATCGGCCTGGCACTCCAGGTCCTGCAGCGCCAGGCGGGAACCCTCCGGCCCGAACAACGGCGTGCTTTGGATAATCTGATGACCGAGGTCGCGGACCTGCACCGCATGGTGACCGGGGTCGATAAGTTCGCCACGTTGATGAACAAGCGGCCTGAACCTCACCCGGAGACCGTCTCGCTAAACCGCCTGATCCCGTGGGCTGTGCAGCCGGCGGCAGTGCTGGCCCAGGCGCGGGATGTCGATTTCCGGATTTTTGTGCCTCCCTACCTCCCCAAGGTGCACGCCGACCCTGAATTGCTGGGCCAGGCCGCCTTCCAGATGGCGCACAACGCCGTCAAGTTCAATCTGCCGGGGGGCCAGGCTCACCTGCGCGCCTTCGAGTCGGATGGCTGGGTCATCATCGAACTGAAGGACACCGGCGTAGGTCTGACGTCGGAACGTTTGGCGCTGCTGAACCGACCCCTCGATCGAAGTCTCGATGCTACGCGGCACAGGGGCAAGGGATTGGGTGTCGGCTGGTCCTTCGCCCGCTACATCGCCGAAGCCCACGGTGGCTGGACGCGCGTGGCAAGCCCCGGCCCGGGCGAGGGAAGCACCTTCTCGCTGAGTGTGCCTGCTGCCGTGCAAACAAAGGGCTCCAGCGCACCACCTGAGCAGGATGCAGAGTCGTAGCCGGTGCCGGGTTGTCAATTATGAGAATCGTGGTAAAATATGATCCGTCAGATGGAGCCAAGGTTGGCTTCTCTGGGGGCTCGTCTAACGGTAGGACAGCGGACTCTGAATCCGTATGTGGGGGTTCGAATCCTCCGCCCCCAGCCTGATATGTGTGGGGTATCCCAAACCCACGTGGCCACCATGGTAGACTGGGCCTTCGCCCCTGACTGGCTGACTGTGCAACAGGCGGCCAGGTTGTCGGGGCATAGCCGGGAGATCGTGCGCTGGCTGATCCAGGATGGGGCAGTGGAGACCAAGCGCGACGGTGATGCCTGGCTGATCGAAAAGGCCAGCCTGTATGAGTTCCAGGAAACGCTGGCCGAGGTCCTACATTGGCAGGGCTGATGGTGGCGCCAGTTTGCCCCGACCTCTATCGCCCCACCTCACCGGTGGGGCGCTTTCGTTTTGGGGAGGGCACGGAAACAGGGAGCCCATGTCTGCCAGGAAACCCATATATTAGGCTCTCCCCTACAAAACCGGTAACATCGGTAACACCGGTAACATAGATGACAGAACCACTATATATGGTAGTATGATTAAGTTAACCTCTATATATGGGGGGTGTCTTGTTACCGGTGTGTTACCGTTGTTACCGGTAGTATGGCGAAAAGCCGAGGATAACCGCCAGATCGGCGATCTCTTTCAGGTGAGATGAATGCCTGACGATTTCAACCCTACCGAGTGGATAACGAGCGCAGAAGCGGCGGCGATAACAGGTTATCACGTCAAGTATGTGCGTAGGCTGGTTAGGGATGGCAAGATAGATGGCGCAAAACGCGGGCGCGATTGGTGGATAGACAAGGAAAGCGTACTGTCTTACGTGGAACAGATGAGACGGTTGGGGACTGCTAAGCACGATCCCACCAGGAGGGCGCAGTTAGATAACACAGAAGCATAGACTTCACCAAACACACACCAAATTTATGTAAACACTACCACTTTTGAGGCTTGCGGGCCTCTTTTTTCATGGTATACTTGTGGGCGCATAGGGAAACTACCCACTTCTTTTTTTGCTCTAAGTTGTTTCCCTATAAGCAAACAACAAGATGGAGGCAGGGTATGGCAACTAAGCCAATTGCGGAAGGGTGGATTACTGTCAAAGAGGCGGCAGAATTGACGGGTTATCACGTCAAGTATCTGCGCAGACTGGCAAGGCAGGGGCGCATAGAAGGGCAGAAGGTCAACCGCTTTTGGCTGATTGACCGCGCTTCCCTTCTGGCTTACAGAACTAAGATGGATCGTCTGGGGCCTGAAAAGCACAATCCCTGGCGGGATGACCTGAAGAGTGGCCGGCATAACCAAACTGGAGGTGACAGCGATGCGACCTAATGAGACAGACCGCTACTTGGTGCAGTTTCGCAGCCTGGGCAAGACGTACTTCGTGACCGATTGCGCTTTCCGGGATGGGCAAGGCGACGTGGCCGAGCTGTATGTGCGGCGCGTGATGGAGTGCGGCGCGGCGGGCGTGGCGGCCGGCCGCGTTTTCGACTGCGATACGGACGTCGTGGTGTTCACGGCTGGAGGTGCAGCATGACAGACACGGTTAACGCGATCCTACTCGAAGGCGACGACCGCGTACTTCTGGACGCAATCAGACGGAAGCGGTCAATTGGTTGGAGTATCGGAAAGATTGCAGCCTACTACAACATCTACGAGGGCCAGCACGTGCATGGCACGCCGGAAGACACGCGGGGCGCGATCCCGGCAAAACTGTACAAGGTGACCAGACCGTGGGGACCTGACCACGGAGGAGCGGAGCAGGAGGACGAACCCGATTGATCTGAAACGGGCGGCCCTGGCCAGCGCAGACACGCTTGACCAGGACCTGACCCGAAACGCTGACTCAACCAGCGCGCGGGCTATGTGTTATTATAGCGAACCCAACCGCTGGGGCAAGTCAGCCCAGCGGTTTTCGTATTCTATGGGAGGTGCAGCGATGGACATTAAACGACTAGCAATCAACATATCAGGCGCAACGATTCACGCCGACAAACTGGCAGGAGCGGTTGAGTCCCTTGCCCTTGCCGTTGTCACCAGGGCGGCGACGTGGGTGGCGGCAATCCCCACCATCATACTCACGTCCCGAACTTGTCAAGTTGTCTTTGGGCTAGGCTGGACGGAAGCACTCTTGTCCGCGATTGCTCTTGAGGTGATCGGAGCAGCGGTGACGAACACGTGGTTAAACGCCAGAGAGTGGAACCGGACAAAGCGCAAGACAGACCCTGTAGCCAATGAGCGGCTGGCACTGGCTGCGACCGTGGCTTACTTTGTGACGGACTTCATTCTGGTCGGTGTACTCGAAGTCCCGAAGGCGCTTGTCAATCCGGTGCACTGGGCGGCACTCCTATTTCCGCTGGGCCAGGTCATAAGCACGCTTATGGTCAGTGAGCGGGCAGCGCAATTCAGACGTGAGACAGAAGTAACACAGGACAAGGCAGAGCGTGCACAAAAGCGCGCCCAACGACGTGCACAGAAGCGTGCACAAAAACACGCACAAGAGCTTGCTCAAAGCGTGCACAAGTCAGCGCACAAGGACAACGGTCGAAGTGTCGAAAAAGGCACACAAGGCGGCGACTTGGACGCCGTAAACCGCACAAGGCAAGAACGCAAGGACAAGTTGATGGGCACTCTCGTGGACGCCTATGTGGGCAATCCAGACTTGGGTGTCACGGACGCTGCTAGACTGCTCAATGTGCATCGTAACACGGTCTACAACTACTTGAGCGAGCTGGAATCTCAAGGCGTGATCCGACGCAACGGCAAGGGCGTGGAGGTTCTGATCGAACTATAGTTTTAGGGAGGAAGCACGATGGGAGTGATTCACTTCGGAGATCTGGGCGAAATGATTGGCGAACTCCTCGATGGGCACACGGTACGGGTCGAGGTGCTCGATGTCACCGAGGGCGTCAGCAAGGATTACGGGATCCGCCAGGCCGGGATCGGTGTGCACGTGCGGGCCTTCGCCGATGAACCCGAGATAGTGCTGGCCTGTTACGTCCCCGTGGCGCGGCTGCAGATGATGAGCGGCGCCGTGTTGTCTGATCCTGGTGGTGGCAAGGAGGCGTACAGTACAGCCTGGGAGAAGGCAGAGGCGGAGGCGGACCGGATGCGGGAGTATCTGACGGGGCTGGGTTTTGACGTGCGCCCGGGCGTGATCGAGATCGGAGACGTCCGTCCACTGGCTGGGGGTTGGAGCGGCTCCAGCAAACGGTGAGGAGGCGATGAATGGGCACGGTGTACCTGATCCACTTCGAGCGGCCCATCGGGGATCTGGACAATCCCCGAGGCCAGGCCCGGCATTATCTTGGCTTCACCGAAGATCTGGACGACCGTCTACAGGCCCATAGGACTGGGAACGGATCGGCGATCATGGCGGCGGTGGCCGGGGAGGGCATAGGCTGGCACCTGGTCCGGACCTGGCCAGGTGACCGCACCCTTGAGCGCAGGCTGAAACGCCAGCATAACAGCCCGCGGCTTTGCCCCGTGTGCAATGGAGGTGAAGCGTGATGGTTAACGGAAACGGGAACGGGCATAAGATCCGTGTAGGCTGGTGCCCGATCTCCGAGTGCCCGGCGTGTTTCCCCGAAGACGGAAACGCCTGCAGGTGCGGTTACAGGATGGACAACGTGGCGTGTATGCATCCGACCTACCGTAGGCGGTGGCGGGAGGCAATGACCCTCATCTGGGAAGCTGAAGACATCGACATCGACGTCGACCAGGTGGAACCGGAGCCGGAGCCTGCTCCTGATCAGGAGCGCAGTGTGACGGCGCGCGTGAGCAAGGCACGCCGCGGCGGTCGGGGACTGACGCCAGAAGAAGCGCGGGAAAGAGCCGAGCAACTGGCGATGCAGTTTGAGGAGGTGCGAGTTGAAATTTGAGAGGAATGGCGCATTCAATCAACCGTTCGTGGTGTATCAGGAACCAGCGAAACGCAAGGTGACGCTGGAATCGGACGCCTGGCTGCCAGCGATGCAGGCCTTACTCATTGCCAGTGGCTGGGCGATCGTGGCGGCGCTGGCCGTCGGCATCCTGGCCTACTTTGCGCATTGGCCATGGTGGGTGATCCCGGCAGTGCTCCTGGCGACCTTCGCTGTGACGTTCGCGTCACACGTCACCAGCATCATACAGGAACGGCGCGAACTCCTGTGGAAGCTGGAGACGCAAGAGGGCCGCGACCTGGACGGTGACGGTGTGGTGGGCAAACCCGAACCGTTCACCGTTGAGCTGGTGACGAAACACGCCGGCGGGCAGCGGATGCAGTTTATCGAGTTTGGCGTGGAAGAGGAGCGGGCGCGGATGCTGGCGAAAGGCCTAGTGGCCGGGCGCCCATTCTCCGAATCGGAGTGGACGGGTGGCGGCCGACCATTCTCACGCCGTGAGTTTCGAGAGTTGCGGACGGAGCTCTTGGAGCGTGGTCTACTCGAATGGCGCAACCCACGCGCTCCGGCGCAGGGCGTAGAATTGACCGCGCCAGGGAGGCACGTTATGCAACGATTGGCCCAGGAATAACGCACGCACGCGCGCGCACGCACACACGTTCCCCTTGCGTGCGCGATACGCAGCACTGGAGTGGGGGGGGCGAGTAGAAAAATGGGAGGAAGTGACATGTTTCAGTTATTCGCGCGAAAACCGAAGACGACGTCGAAGCCAAAGACCAACATCGTTGTCTACGATATTCCAGACGACGGCAAGGACGGAAGCGCAGCCGTCCAGGGTTCCGAGGTGGCAATCTGGCGACCGCCCGTGATGCTGGATCCCAGCGGGCGAACCCTACCGGGTGTGAGCAAGGATCTGGTGGCACGTTACCTGGTAAGCACAACCGCAGCCTTGGCCGATGCCGACCTGGGGCCCGTACAGGTGGAATGGAAGGAACAGGTTGGGCGCTTTACGGCCGCAACGTTCACAGTGCAAGCCTGGGGCCAGTCTGTGGACTTGGTGCACCCTATCGCAGCCGTCAGCCAAGATCTGGCCAACGCTTGGGAAGTCTACAAGTCGGGCATGGCGCTCAAGGTGCGCGAATTGCACAAGGGGCACCAGCACTATGGCAAGGCCAACGACTTGCTAAGGCGGGCTTCCAAGAAGCTGGAGCAATTGCGGGATGACGAACTACCGCACTTCAACGACGCCGAGTATCTGTTCCTGCAGTGTGCGTTCCAGCGCGCTCAGGTTATGTCGGCGCTGGTCCCTGTTGGTAAGGCGCAATCGGAGGAGGTGGTCGGGACGCATACGGAAGTGGGATAGACTAGGGGGACAGGGGGAGGATCCCCGAGGCGCTCTATCCGCACGGTACCGGCGATGGTGAGTGATGGAGGCAGTGCCCCGGGCCCGGGCTGCTGTTCCGTTGGTTAACCAAGTTGATTTAGGTAAGTTTAGGTCAAACTTAGGTCTGTTTGGCGGTTTGACTGGGGAGGTGATGCTTATAGACCTTGTGTTTCGGAAGAGGGGCGCGGCCCCACCAGGGGCCGCGCCGGTGGTGGGCCTGGTAACCCTCGGACGGGACTGACAGAGCCCACCAGAGGATGATTTTAGCATAGATCACGTAGGAGGACAAAACAATGGCTACATGGTGCGTTTATCACGTGATCCACGTCAGAACCCCTCACCAGCATATCCCCAAGCTGGTGGTGACCGACGTCCCTGATGAGGAGGAGGTGACCCACGACCTGGTGGATCGGGCCGGCTTCTCCTTCGGGGAATTTGAGATTCCCTGGGCCAATCACGCCCTGGAGGAGGTGACGGCCGGGGATGCCCCCGCTGACTTGGTGTCCAGGATCCGGCAAGGGGAAGGGGACCGAGTGACCTATGAGGAGCTGAAGGCCCGGGCCGAGGCCCCGCTGGTGGAGGAGGCCTGCAATGCCTGAGAAAATCATCAACGTGTACGTGAAGTCGACAAGTAACTGCAAGGGGTTGCCCCTCCAAATCTTCGAGCGGCTATCTCCCGAGTGGACCGATGAGCGTCTGACGATTCCCTTCGGACCGGACCGGGAGCCTATGGACGTGGTGGGCTGGACTGACTTGTACAATGGGTGCCCTTGCAACGTTCACGTGGTGCACGCTCGATGGATCCCCCACAGGCACGGTATCAGCGGCGGACCGGATGTCCCCCAGGAGGGATACCTCGTCTGGGGCGGTAACAGTGGTGTGCGCATCCTGGATGATGAGGCCGAGCCGGTGCCCGGTGTGGACGATCATCTGCCTGCAGGATACGGACGTCCCATCGTTTGGGTGGCTGATGCCGGGGATTTCCCTCCGGAGGTGCAGGACGTGATCGAGCGCCACGTGTGTGGTGCGTGTGGCACAGAGCTGCCGGCGTCGACGTCTCCCTGGTGGGTGGACGAGGGGCGCAGCGTGTGGCTGTGTGACGACTGTGCGGAGATCCCCGAGTACGCAGCCCTCGAGGAGGAGGAGGCTGACGACGAGGGCGCGTAGCGGCTGACCTACTACCCCTGTGCTTCAGTGGGAGGCTGGAGCACAGGCGTGGGAAGGTGAGCGTCCCCCCTTCGCCGAGTTGGACAGGTTCAGGGGGATCGCTGAGGTCGGTAGGTTCAGGAGGGAAGATGCATACAATCAAAGTGAGTGATGATCTGGTACTCGAGGCGTGGCCTTCTGGTGGCAAAGGTGACCGATCACTGGTCAGGCTGCGAAGTCTGGACCAGGAGAGAGACGGCGAAACGCCCCCAGGCGTGGTGGTGATCTGGCCGGAGGAGATTCAGCCGCTGATCCAGGGGCTGGGGGAGGCAGCGGCGGTATTGGTCGAGATGATGTTTCGAGAGGACGACGGTCTGGGCCTGTCCACGGAGAGGGTCCGGAGGCGCTACGTTATGCAACTACTGGGGCACGATAGTGATCAGTGGGAAGATAGCGCATATTTCGGCGATCTGGACCGGGCAGCCGAGATGGCCAGGCTGGAGGTCGAGACGAACCCACAGGTGAAGGCGGGCCGGGTCTTTGATCAGGAGACGGGGCAAGTCGTCGGCGACGTCGAGGGGAATGATCAGTGAGCAAGGGCGAACGGGTGGCGCTGTCTGCACTCGTTGGAGTGCTGGCACTTCTGGCCGGGATCCTGGACCAGGGTGATCCCACGCCGGCGGTGATCCGTTGGCCCATCGTGGGGATGGCTGCAGCAGGGCTGGCGTGGTTGGTGTGGAGGCTGAGCCGTGGTGATGCTTGATCCTGAGTCCGGGGTGGCGACAGATCTGGGACAGATCTGGGACAGATGTGGGACAGATGTGGTACGAAGCTGGTACGGAACCGGGCTGACCTAGCGTGGTGACAAGGGAACTGCCGATCGGGGCCTCGAGCACGTGGGGCGTGTCACCACGAGAAGAGGAGCAAGGAGATGCAAGAATTGGACATTGACCGGCTGATGAACCTGGCGGCCGGCTGTGAGGAGGCGATACGCCAGCGGGTGGACGACCTGATGCGTGTCCAGGAGGAACTGCAGGGCCTGGACGGCAGAACGTGCACAGGCCGGGAGTATTGGCGCGACAAGGACCACCCGACGAAGACGGCGAAACTCTACGTCCTGCACTCGATTGACCAGGCTTGCCCGCTGCACGGCGAGCCCGAGCCAGAGGATCGGCTGCGGGTATATGTGGGGAGTAAATTCGCCAGGATCAGAGAGGCGCGACGGGCGATGGAACTGGAGGATGAGCGGCGACGCCTGGAGGCCCAACGGGGGGAGATCCAGCGCGGTCTGGCGTCCTGTAGCTATCATCTACAGTCTTTCTATAGCCTGCTGGGCTACACGGTTGGTGAGGATGGCAGACTTGAGCCCCGGTAAGATGGTGACAGGGACGACGTCGCGGTGGCCACGGCCGAGGGGGATGGTGTCGCCATTTGCTGCAGTAAATGGCGACAGGAGGAGCTGGCCAGGCCGAGGCCTGTGTCACCACACGGTGGTCCAGGAAGATGGTTATAGGGTTATGAACCAAACGCTACAGCAGAAAGCGAAGGGCAAGACATCCCATGGATGAACAGACACTTGTGGCGGCAAACATGGGGCAAACATGGGGCAAAGCTGGGGTGAAGCTGGGGCAGGGGGAAAGCGAGGAGGCAAGATACCCCATGGATGAACAGATACCCCATGGACGAAGTGAGCGAGGACGTCCACGTGAGGCAGTGATGGACCTGCCACCGATCGAGGAGCGGGCGCGGGCAGCTGCCTGGTACGCTTGTGGGGATCTGGGTGTCTACCTCGACTATCAAGATTTCCAGGACGTCATCCAGTCCGCAGCCGAGGGGTTCTGGCGCGGCTGGCGGCGGAAACCTGGTCGGATGGGGTACGCGGTGGTCAGCGCGCGCAATGCGGCTATGAAGTTCATCATCCGGCAGCTTTGGGGTAAGAACCCGTTCAACGTGGTGGGCGAGGAGGTGCTCTCCTATACACCCATCGTCGTTAAGGAATCCCGCGACGGGCTGCCCGACGAGGTGCTACGCGAACTGTACCACATCTTTCTGGGCAGCCGCAAGAAGAAGGGTCAGCGCGGGGCTCTGGCGGCGGCCAGGGAGGTGTTCGTCTGCAATGCCCTGGCCCGGGGTTGGGAGACGATCGGCATTGCCCACGCTCTTCAGACGTCGCGTAGCCAGGTCAAGAAATGCCGGCGACATATCCGCGCAGTGCTGGCCAAAGAGCTTGAAAGGAGATCAAGGTGAAGACATCTATTTGCACTCAATGCGGCGCCACGTTTGAGTGGTCGCCAGAGTTCTACCGGCAGAAGGGCATCAAGGCTCCGCCCCTCCGCTGCCCAACCTGCTGCGACGAGCAACACGGCAAAGACGCCCACCATACGGTGGTGGAGCGCGAATGCCTGCAGCAGTTTCCCTGCTGCGACGTGAGCCAGGCGCTGACCCGGCTGCCATTTACGACTGTCACCGAACAGGATGGTCAGAAGATTCGGCCTTACCGCCGTGCGACAATCAAGGGGCGCAACTTTGGGGCATCGTGGGCGGGACGGATCGACGTCTTCGATCAGCGCACGGATCCCGAGGCGGCGCTGGCCAAGGTGCGAGTGATGCGCACCGCGCATCAAGCTGGTGCTCAGATGACCGGGGTCCGGGTCACCGGTCCCAGGTATCCTTGGTATTCGCGGCACACGTACCAGTACGAGCACTCGAAAGAATGGGAGTACGTGGTGCTCGACGATCCGGAGGATGATCGACCGACGTGCGCGCTGGTGGTGGCCACCGCTACCCAGAAGTGGAATCGGAACGATCGCATCGGTGGCCAGCCCCTGTGGAGCTGCACGGCCGCGGGACGTTCGCGCACCGGCAAGCATTCGGGGGTGGCTGTGCTGGCGGTAGTCGACGACGATCACCCGCTCACCGTCACGCGGATCCACGACAAGGGCGCCCTTCACAAGGGCGATCTCTTCACCATCGCCACAGCGTCTAAGCCTGTCGTTGATACCCTGCTGGCCAAGAAGGCCAGCAAGCCGGTGGAGAGAGACATTACCAGGTACGGTAGTCCAGAATGAGGCGAGTTTGGGGATTGGGGCGCTCCTCCAGGGCGCCCGAGGTGGCGGGTGTGGGGGCAACTATACGGCAAAGATACGGTAAGCTCCCCGAGGTGGCGGAGACAGCCGGACCGTTGTTCCATTGGGTACCAAACCTGATAGACCTAAGTCTACCTCAAACAAACGTCTGCTTGGCGGTTTAACTAAGGATAAGGGGGTTCAAATCACAACGTCAGTCGATCGGTTTGACCGCGCGGGTAACTCAACGCAGCCGTTGTCAAAATTGGGGTGGGGGGGGGGGGGGGGGGGGTGGGGGGGGAAGGGGGGGGGGGGGGGGGGGGG
>Ga0180434_10008827_pt1 | contig 11063 bp, 17 predicted proteins | sample SS_ome_7_FD_132453 | JGI IMG/M metagenome (GOLD analysis project Ga0180434, IMG submission 132453) | Hypersaline lake sediment archaeal communities from the Salton Sea, California, USA - SS_1_D_2 metaG | ecosystem: Environmental > Aquatic > Non-marine Saline and Alkaline > Hypersaline >... | reverse complement strand
TTTCTTATTCGGATAATTTGTTCTTCTAAGGTATTGACAAATTCATTTTGTTTATCATTGTCTCCAACTAGAGCCAATTGAGAATTATGATTTTTACCTCTTCTCAGCCATTCTGTCACAACAAGATCGTGACGTTTAACGAGAGCATCGATTTTATCAACCCACCTTTTTGTTTCTGGATGGTGACTATATCCTTTGTGATTTTTGGTAAGAATATTGTAAATTGCGTGTATTTCCCGATGTTCTCCGCCAAGATGTTTGTCACACAAAAGAAGTGGGTCGATATCCCAAACTCTCATTTAGCTCTCCTACCAGTTTTGCCCACCGAGTTTCTGTTCGTTTTGTGCTTCTTGCTCGTAATATTCACTTGTCTGACTTGTGTCGGTTGTGGTGCCAAGGGCTTTTTCAATAGCCTTAGTCAGCGCTTTGCAGCTACTTCCTTTAACACCATTAACACCAAGATTGATCTTTCCACCCTTTTTAACACGAATCGTGATTTCCTGCATTATTTCTCCCTAGTATTTGATCAGTTTAATAACGGTTTCGCTTGTTTCTTCATCAAATGAATGGCTGACAGACCACCCCTGGGCCTGAGCAAAAGCAGAAGCTTCTTTGAGGGCGACTTCGGTTGCATATGCTTCAGTTACGTTGTCGCAATTTTTGCCGGCGAGAGCTTCAAGGCCATAACCACCATTCCAAAAATCCCAGAGCATGGTGTGCTTATCGCCCTGTTTGACAACACCAATTTCGTAGGCCTCTTTGTTACCAGGTACGCCAATAGCATGATCGCATTTGCCGAGATCTTCCTTGGAAAATCCTTCAGGGAGGGGATAATCACCCACATGGGTGCCATACCAATTATAAGTTTTCTTGTTTTCTCGAAATTCAAGACCAGCCTTTTGACAAGCAGCCTTGAGTGCGTCAAGATCCTTGATTTCAACATCGATAGTGGTTACGTGACTCATAGTTCCTCCTTTTCGTCATCAAATTCTTGAGCATTCAAACAGACTTGCAAACCATGTATTAGCTGTCTGACTGAGTTCTCGCTGGAAAAATAAATATCACAGAAATCGTTTCGTTCACCATTTTTATCGCGGTTTTGTATTTTTATCAAAAACTCATGCCCAGCCAGCCCTGTAGTCTCCAGAAACAAGCTGGCTGGGGCTTCATGTCCATCTAAAAATATGCTGTCATCAGTTCCGACCTCATATATCACATGAATCATTTTGGCTCCACTTTGTAAGCTTGAAGATTCAAACGATACTTGGTGCCATCAGCGTCTGTGTACATTCCCTGTCGAAAGAATCCTTGCTTCCCAGAACTGAATGTCTTTGGCGGCATGGTCAAATTCAAAGCAAGACCATCTTCTTTAATAGTGGCTTCATCTTCTGTTATGCTACCTGGGTTAAACTTCGCCATTTCCATCTCCTGGTTTAACAAAGAAAATCTTATGAAACCCGTGTTCGTAGATCCCATTAAGGTCAGTACCTAGAAAATCTGCTTCAGCTTTCCCAGGCCAGATTCCAGTCCATCTCGCAAAATGGCGATCATGATCCCCATCACAATCGCAGCTCAAACGTTGTGACCCACATGAAGAGCAACGTTCTACATCACATCCCTCCATGTGCATTTCTCCAGGTTTTGCATTGCAATCATGACAATTTGGTAGATCCAAATTTGGTAGGCCCATATTTTCTCCTAAATATCGAGCTGTCTCGGGTTGGTTGTGCCAAAATTCGAAATTGCCGGTTCGGGCTCAGGTTGATTACGTCCTTCTAGTTTGTCGAGTTTTGCCCATTCTTTCCAAAAATCGATCCATTCGGCACTTGGTGGGAAATAATAATCACAACGATAATTTTCAATGTCTGGATGCATTGTTTCTCCTAGAGGGGTGGGGGACTCCAATTTGTCTGTAGGTTTCGGTTTCCCACCCCACCCCATCTAATATCAAATTTCCAGTTGACGCCCAGGCTGACTAGCCTTGGCTTCAGCCTCATCAATGATGCTTGCGTTGAGAGCATTATTCTTGGCCCACTTCGCCATGCGATCAAGCTCTTCCTTCTTCGAACTCGACAAGGGATTTGTTTCTTTTATTGCTTTATGTATATCATTGGCAGTAAGTTCTCTATCCTGACTGAATGCAGAATAGAGACCAGAGACAATTGCTTCTTCAAGTTCTGCGCCCGAGAACCCCTTAGAATCACTGACACATTTGGCAATCACTTTCTCGTTAAAATTGGCAGGATCGCGCTCGTATTTCTTGATGTGGATGTTGATAATTGCTTCACGTTCTTTGGCGCTGGGCAACCCAACAAAGAACGTTTCATCAAACCTGCCCTTTCTGAGGAGTTCAGGAGGGAGGGTCTCGATACGGTTGACAGTCGAGATGATGAAACAAGGGGTTGTCTTTTCTTGCATCCAAGTGATGAAATTGCCAAAGACGCGCTGGCTAGTGCCGCCGTCGGTGGAACCACTCCCACCCATGCCAGCAAATGCCTTCTCCATTTCATCGATCCAGAGGACACAATTACCAACTGCCTCTGCGGTCTGGATGGCCGTTCGCATGTTGGATTCTGATTCACCAACAAGACCACCAAAGACTCGGCCAATATCAAAGCGGATAAGGGGAACGCCCAAAATATTGGAAGCAGCCTTGGCTGACAAGGATTTCCCACAACCAGGAAGCCCTACCAGAAGAATACCACGGGGCATGGGCAGACCAAAGTCACGAGCCTGCTTAGTAAACGCCCGGCTTCTTACACCAAGCCACTTCTTGAGATTCTCAAGTCCACCAATATCATTCGCAGTCTGCTTGGCTGCGAAGTACTCCAGAATTCCTGTCTTCTTAACAGCGTTGGCTTTTTCATTCATGACCAGGATGGAGACAGGAGTATCCTTAGTACCGTTGGTGGCGTTTTCTACCAAAGCCTTAGAGAAGGCTGCTTCAGCTTCAACTGTAGTGAGACCCATTGCCGCCTGGACAATGCGTTCCTGTTCATCTTCGTCGATCTCACCGATTTTCTTCTTGTTACCTTCATAGAGAGCATTCCAGATTTGTGCCAGATCTTCCTTTTCGGGGAGATCAAATTCAAGCACGGTAAGATCGCGTTCAAGTTCGGGCGGAATCTTCTTAACAGGACTGACGATAATAAGAGTCTTTTGTGTCTGCTTGAAGTCCCTGGCGATATCCCTTACCTGCCTGATTGTCTTGGGAACAGTCAAGAACTGGTGAAAATCTCGCATAATGATGATTGTACCAGCACCTTCGGCTTTGGCCTTGTTGAGAGCCATTACGGGATCTTCAATTTGATCGCCATCACTCTCAGAAGTAGGGTCGAAATATCCTTCAGTATGAGACCAAACTCGGAGATTGCGTTTGAGTTCTTTGCAGGTGTTAAGAATCATCAATTCCGCACGACTTTCTTCTGCGGTGACCATGTAAAGTACAGGATAACATGCTTTGATATATGGAGCAAGTTTCATGTGTTTCTCCTTAAAGTGGGGCTGGAGGACTATACTTAAGTGAGTATTCGCATAAATTAATCTTGTTAATTTATTATTCTAGTCTATAGGTTCGCGCAAAACCACCCCAACCCTCAATATCAGTCTTCTTCTAGGACGGCATCAACGTCAATTTTACGACGCCTGCGCTTGACTTCGGCCTTCTTCTTGGCCTTCTTTTTGGCTTTCTTCTTGGTCTTCTTTTTGGGTGTTTCTTCGATTTCGTCGTCTTCGTCAATGCCGAAGTTATACATTTCGCCGGCTAGGTGAATAGCAAACGATGTTACATCGTCGCGTAGATTATAAAATTTCTTGACTGCACCATAGCTGCCAAGTTCCTCCACCTTGTTGGTGATAAACTTTTCTTGATCCTTGGTGAGTCCAGACTTAGCCATTATTGGTCCTCCCATGCTTCTTCAAATTCGAACCAGGTACCTGGTTCGTTATCGAGATAAAAATCAGTGTCATTGTGAGAACCAATATTATATGGCTTCCATGCATCCATAATTAGTTCTCTTTTGGCTTTCCAGTCGATTTTTAGGGACATTATTTCCCTTAATTTATCTGCTCCGATTGCCTTGTTCCAATCAAGGTCGAAATTAAAGGTGTAGATTTCTACATCTTCATGCAAAAACTCTTTTGCCCTTTCTAGGCAATCAGGGTTGACCAACTTGAATTCTTTTTCCTCTGTGGTTTTCTTAATGCAGATGGCATCGCCGGTGTAGGAAATTATGTTATCTCCATAAACAACCACTTCCCAATCGTGCAAGTCCATTTCACTTAGCAACTCCACAAAGAAAGCTGCGGATACTTTATCCATTCTTGGTCTTTCCATTATCGGACTCCTTGGGTTCCAATGTGATTTCGGGCAGTGGGCACCCAGGGAAGATACCAACGACAGCGTCGGCATCTTCCTCGTTTAATTTTTCAAGTTCGTCCAAATACCAGCTATTCCAGTTTCTATAATTGATTTTTTGATTGACTGCTGATTGCTGACTGCTGACTGCTGCTGGACAATATAACCTGCATCCTACCATCTTATTGCTGCCGTCTTCATATACGTATTCGGCAAATAAACACGTTTCGCAGCTATGGACTTCTTCTATGATGAGTCTCATCCCAACATTTCTTCAAACTCAGCCATACCAATGACACTAACGCCTTTGTCTCTTGCTTTCTTCAGCTTTCCGCTATTTGCTGTTGGGTCTTTAGCAACCAGATAATCGAGATTACCAGAAACCCCGCTCTTTTCAGTCCACCCTTTGGCTTCAAAGGCATCCTTCAGTTTGCCTAGACGCACGCCGGTAAAACAGAAGGACAATGATTTCTCTTGGCTTCCTTCACTTTGGCTTTGATTTTGTTGCGTCTTAGTCGGCTCAGAAATGGCGATCCCCGCTTCGAGCAGACTTTCAATCGTGTCTTTGCAATTCTGAATACCATTGGCGATCTCCTTAAGATTATCACCAAACCCATCAATCCTGTTTTTCTCGACTTCGGGATCGAATGTCATGAATCGATCAAGTGAATCGATTCCTGCTTTGATCAGCTTTTTGGCGTTGCTTCTTCCCAAAAACTTAATGCCCAATGCTCCCATGAAAGTGTGAAGATCGAGTGTTCGATGGTTGTTAATTTGATCCATCACGTGGATCGCATTGCCATCACCAATAACAGAACCAATTTGCTCTCTGATAACTGTGTAGATATCGGCTGGGCTTCTAATAACACCAGCTTCAAAGAGATCTTTCTGTCTGGATTCACCCAGATACTTAATGCCTGTCTTTTTAATCCAATTATTGATTTTGCCTATCGATTTCGCTGGACAGTTCGTGCCTGTACAGCGCGTATATGCGCCATCAATCTCTGTTGGGGCTGCGCACACCGGACAGGTTTGAGGGCGTACGAAACATCCGATTCCGGTGTGATTGAGAACACGCCGAACCTTCGGGATGATGTCGCCCGTGATCTCGATTTCAATCTCGTCGCCAGCGTTAATACCCAGTTTTTCAATTGTATCAAAGTTGTCAAGGAGAGCATGTTGGAAAGTCCTTCCGTCGATAATGATGGGTTTATATTCAGCTGTTGGAATAATAGCGCCAGTGTGGCCAACAGTAAGATTGATGTCGGTGATGGTCGATGTGCCAGTAAGACAAGGAAATTTGAATGCTCTAGCCCATTTAGGGCGTCCTTTGTGGGAACCAAGTTCTTGTTGTCGAGCAACATCATTGATTTTAACAACCATCCCGTCAATCATAAACGGGAGATTATCGCGATTAGCTTCTGTCTCGTTATAAAAGTTGATCACGTCGTCTGGATTATCAAAAATTTGATAATCACAAATCGGCAATCCCAAGTGCGCCATGTACTCAATTTTTTCTGCTTCTTTGTTAAACTGTTTGTCGCTTACGATGTCGTAGCAAGCAATCCGGACCCATTGGACTCGCGGTGAATTGCTTTTACGAATAGCACCAACTGCGCTATTGCGAGGATTAGATTCGCCGGGGAAGTTTTGATCACTGAAATCTTCTCGATAAATAACACCTTCACCACGAATTGAACCAGCGAATTGTTCGTTGAGATTATTGATCTGGCCACTGTGATAACAGTTGCAGATATTTTCGGTCTGATTTTCACCATAGATACCATCGCCACGGGTAAGACCTTTAACGAGATTTCCCTCTTCGTATTCAAGGCCCAGGCTGAGACCATCGTATTTGTATTGGACTACAACCACCCCAGGATTAATCTTATCCCACCAATCCCGAAATTCTTGTTCGTTGTTGACGTTATCAAGTGATCCCATTGGGATCTTGTGTCGCTCCATCCCATCGGCGTTGACAGGAGCGCCAACTATAGCAAGATGGGGGTGGTGGGGATCAAGGATTTCAAGACGTTTGCGAGCAGCATCAAAAACTGCATCCTCCACTGGAGAGTTACCCTCATTGTAATAAGCTTCAGCCCATTCTTTCATAAGAACAACAAGAACATCGGCATTAAACCAGGCAGTATGATTTGTGAGTTCATTCAGATTCATTATTTTCTCTCCCAGAGGTTCTTAGTTTCTTCCCACGCTTTATTTAGATCGTTTCTTATTTCAACGACTTTTTTCGAAAATTGTGTTATTGTTTCGATCAGGAGGTCCGGATCAAAAGACGGGCTGCGCATATCATATACGAGCTTTTCGAATCTACCACAGCTACTTGGGTCTTTCCAACAAATTCTTGTTTTGGTTGGTCCAATCTGGCATGATTGAAATGAATAAGATGAAATATCGCAAATTTCGTCTTCATTGCTGGCTAGGCAGGTTATTCTTGCTTTTTCTAGATGGGGAATCAATTCCCTAGCAATGATGTTTTGAATGATTTGATCTCTATCGAACTTTTTGCTTGTTTTTTCCACTTCTGGCCATTTGATACATTCTTGGATTTCTCCGATGACCTTTGTTTTGCCAAGGACTTTTTTGTGCATCATATAACCACCGTACTTGGTTCTTTTTAAAATTTTCCCAGCCGCAAAAAACCCAAACTGGCCACTGCGGTGCATGAAAAGTTCAATTCTAAATGTCTTCTTTTTGTTTATGGTGATTAAACCACTAGACATTTTCATTCTTGCGCGGGATCTTCCAACAAATTCTTTTATGCACTTGAGAAATTCATCTTCATTCATTTCGTCGTGCATGGTGTTGGTCTCCAATTTTTAAAGCATTCAACGCACAAAACGCCACTGGGGGTATTATAATGACCCTCTATCATCTTTGTTTCACCATTTGTTTCACACAATTTTTTGCCACATTTACTACATATAGTACATTCATCACATGAGCATTTTCCATTACATTTACCCATGAGTATCCTCTCCGACAAATAAGGGGAGGCCGAAGCCTCCCCTGTACCTTCCCTCTCCTCCCAATTAGCGCTGGGCGAAAGTTGGCTTGGTGCGTTTGATTCCGGCAGCAGCAAACTTCTGATCAACTTCCTCAGTGTTGCCCATCACCCACTCATTATAGAGTGCGTCGGTGGCGACCACCTTGGTCTTGACTGCGAGAATGTCAACGTCTGGGAATTCTTCGCAGAGCTGACCCAGAACTTCCTCAAGCCGAGCTGCGACTTCGGGGTTGTTAGCGGCTTCGGGAGAAATCTGATAATCATCGATTTCTTTGAAGTACTTCTCGTAGTCATCGCCGAAGACAGCCTTGGCTCGCTCACCATCACCAACACTGGCTGTGGTTACGAACTGAGTCTTGCTCTTCCAACTTACTCGGACAGCACCCACCTTGGCGCTAGTTTCGATGCTGCCATTTGCCTTGCAGGCCTGCATCCATTTATCCTGGACATCTTCCAAGATATTGCCCTCTGCCTGCTCCATGTTGGCCTTGGCGTCGGTGAGGGCGCGTTTGTTTTCAACCCAGCTGTCGACTTCTTCCTTGATTTCATCGCTCACTTCAAGGATGATGCCCTTTGCCTTCTTCTCTGCAGGTGTCTTTTTCTTTGCAATACTCTTGAGTCCCATTGCTTCTCCTTCTTATCTCGCGTCCTTCGGTTTGATGCGGCCACTCGGCCTAGCACTCACTCCTACTTGGACTGGATTTAATCATTGACTTTTCAAACATGTCTTCTATGTCTTCAATTGTGACTGTTTCTCTTTCTACCCACCTTTTAAATTCTGGATCTTCTTGATCTGGATAGTTATCGTGCAACTCGCCCTCGACGTTTTCTATTAATAGATATCGGATATCATCCATAGATTCTCCAACTCTATATCACAATAGTTAATCCCCCAGATATATCGCTGCGGCAACACTGCCCAGCACCCAAAACCCAAAGATCCAACAGCAAGTCACCACAATAATTGGGATTATTCCTTTGTTAATCACTGCCAAAGGAGGAAGGAACAATATCAGCAGGCATCTTAAACACCCAATTTTTTCTATTGGACCTCTATATCCTCTCATAGGCTTTCACCTTTCTTGAGAACCCCGATTGACCGCATCTCATTGTGCCAGCTTTTGTCACCTACTACACTTTCCCATTTTTCGTTTTTAATAATGTCTTCCATCAAATGGAGTCGTATGGCCTTTATGGCCTTTTTCTTTGAAAGACGAGTAGGACCAACAACAACAAAAGTTATTCCATCATATACCTCCACATTACACCGTGCTTGTCCCAGTGCAAAATTAAGAATGGATCTTGCTTCATTCGGATCTATGTCGAATTCGCGAACCGATGTACCCACCATAATGCTGCGAATTCTATTCAGCAAATCTGCTTTGCCACTCATACTAACCTCCTCTCCACAACACATTTGATGCTGAACTTTTCAAACATCAACTGACACATCTCCAGCCTTTCAATATGTCCTCTCATGCACACTGCTGACCCAGATTTGTGGATTAACGCACAAATGCACCTGATTGCTTTGTCTGAAAGTGACGGGAAGACTGTTTTTATTGCTGATGCGAAGTGTTGGTAGGAGTGATAATCATCATTAAAAATTATTAGGTCGTGTGTTTCATGGCTATCCACCTTTTTCCTTTTCTTTTAAAGTCAAGAACAGTGTCATGGCAGATTCAACTATCATTTTGTCGATATTAGACAGAATCACTTGATTTTCAGCAATTCTGCACGATTTATCGGTTTTTTCTATTGTTGAGTAATGTTTTTCGCCATCATAAATAATTCTTAGTGGTTTACCGTCGCATGATGTTGGACATTTACATCTGCCGTCGACCAAAAACCAGCAATCGCATTCGTCATCGACTTGCATTTCTTTGATGATGCCTCGATTTGTTACTTTGACAACACCAGAAACAAAAGCTTGTGTGAGTGATATGTTGGCTTTGACTAGCCCATTTGTGTAGCGTGTTACAATGTCGGCAGAAAATTCATTTTTTGGTACTGGAAATTTTGTTGGTGCTGTCTTTTTGGCTGCTTCTGTTTCTAGCAATTCCAATATTGTATTATACCAACCACCAATGTTGGTTTCATCTTTGAGATTATAATAGCTCCAGTTATTTTCTGATGAGGCAGCATAGGCTTTGCGGTTATCGTCCCAAAATGCGTGAGTGATACGCCCATAGTTCATCACAATTTTGATAGCGCGAGTCTTGGTGATTGTGATTTTTTTGATAAACTTGTTAAGGCCTTTATCTTTTGTTGCGGTAAACTTGATTTTGTGATCTTTGCAAAATTTCTTAAGATCTCCGATTGTTGACATGTCTCTCCTAATGGTGACTTATCCGAACATGGTGGATATTCTCAAAAATTCCTCCGTGCTCACAAAGGCATTCGAATGGCCCATTTTCGTCGGCAAATTCAACCCGAAAGAAAACTTGATTGTCTGGGCATTTCCACTTGTTAAAATATTCCAATGCCCTAATTTTTTCTCTTTCTTCTTCGGCATCCGACCATTCGGTGTAGGCTGGATTCATGACTTGTTTGCCATTTTCATCATCAATCCAGCAGTCAGGACCATCATTCCAATCGCGGTTAACGCCATCAAGCCAGCCACTCATGAATTCCGCAAGGATCCCATCAAGATCAAGCTCCATGAGCCTGTTAAACGTTGCTTCTGCAATATCGGCTGTCGGCGCTGTCGGTACCCAGTCCCAGGGACTAGGAAATTCACGCTCTTCTTCTCCAAACATCAATTTGTGTAGTTCTTTGGCAGATTCTGGCTTTTTATCAAAAGCTAGAACAAAGCTGCTTGATGAACTGTTACTAACAAAACCTGATCTGATTTTCATGTTTCCATTTCTCCGCTACATACTACCGGGTCTTTGCATTCGCCCATAATGCGGCGTAACCCAGCAATGCTTGTGTCTTCATCGTTTGGTTGGCAGCCAAGTACAAGGATTTGGTCAATGCTAAAACCATCGATATTAAAACCAATATACCCATGATCTGGATCTTCACCGCTAAAAATGGTATCATATCCAAATTCCTGAGCTTTTTGGTGAATTCTATCCATGTCAATATAATAATCATTATCGTCACCAAGATCGATATTGAGAGCTTTTGCAACTTTTTTCACACCAGCATGATAGCCAAGAATGCAAAAACTACATGAACTTGAATTGCTCACAAAACCTGATCTAATTTTCATCGCGGCACCCCCATCAACACTGAAGCTTTTTTAAGATGGTCTAAAGCTTTCATTGTTGCTTTTATCGGATCAACATTTGGATTACTCAGATCGGCAAGCACATGGTCTTTTCCAGTTTCGGGTTTGTTAAATTTAATAATATATAAGTCACCTCTAGTGCCAACATAAATAGTAACAAAAGCAAACGGTACTGCTATTAAGTCGGGTTGTTCATCAACACTAGAACTTGGTGCGCGCCCATGTTTGAAATATGCACCCCTATGTTTTTCTTTGATCTTTTCGTAGAGAGCACCAAGTAGTGGGTTTTTTTCGATGATCTTTTTTAATGTTTTGTTGTTTGTCTTTTTTTCGTTGCTTTCCAATAGAGAATCGAATTCTTTGCGAGTATATTTTTTGCCGTCTTCAAGGACAGCAATTATGTATCCTTGAGCGTTGTAAAGTTTCGTTCCTTTTTTAGTTATTTT
>Ga0180434_10008825_pt1 | contig 11065 bp, 23 predicted proteins | sample SS_ome_7_FD_132453 | JGI IMG/M metagenome (GOLD analysis project Ga0180434, IMG submission 132453) | Hypersaline lake sediment archaeal communities from the Salton Sea, California, USA - SS_1_D_2 metaG | ecosystem: Environmental > Aquatic > Non-marine Saline and Alkaline > Hypersaline >... | reverse complement strand
GCTACCTTAACACTCAATTAGGAACATCAGGATTAGCAGGCTGGACACCAGCTATTATAGCTTTCGCTGTAGGTATGCTATTCTTGGGAGGTTTCTTAATTAATAGAGGTAAAGGAAGAAGTTATTAGGCATTTTAGTTTTTTAAACTAAGATGTTTAATGCTTTAACTGCTCTAGGTTGGGGTGTTATTACCTTCGCCATAACCATAGGTGTAGGAACTGTAGTTCTTACTAAGTTTGGAGACGGTGTAGCTTCTTGTGCAACAGATTACACATATAACGCTACAGCTCAAAAATGTCAGAACTCAACAGGAGGAGATCCGACAGATCCAACTAATGGAGGCTGGGTAAATACTAACTACCTTAACACTCAATTAGGAACATCAGGATTAGCAGGCTGGACACCAGCTATTATAGCTTTCGCTGTAGGTATGCTATTCTTGGGAGGTTTCTTAATTAATAGAGGCAACTCTAGAAGTTACTAAGATTTAATTTATGTTGGAAACCCTGTCTAAATCCAGGTAAGGACACTTAAATTAGAAATCCCATAGTTTTTACTTTATTTTTTTACTTTTTACTTCTTTTTCTGACCTTCATTTCCTTTGGAAATGTTTAAAAGGTTGGTTTTCTTTAGAAATAACGAATAAGGGAAGCTGGCCAGCACTTAATCCCTAATGATAACTAAATCTTTTTTTCTGTCTTTGATGTATTTTCTTCATTACGAAGATCCATACAAAGCCAAAAAAGATTAAGACAAACCCTACTTCTATTGCTAGAAAGCTGATCATTATCCCTAAAAAGATAAAAAGAACTCCTCCCATAATATCGTTAAAGTTCTTTGCCTGCCTTCTTTCGTAGCTATCTACTGTATCGTGTATATTGACTTTCATTTTTTCCTCACTAAATTTATTATAGAGATTACAGATCCTACAATGATCCAGAGAATAATAGTCCCAACAATTCCAGTAAAAGAAATTAAAATCCCTAAGGAATAAAAAAGAGCGTTAAAAACTCCATTATGAGGCTGAGAAAAGAAAGCAACTTCAATAAAGATAAGAACGAAATAAACTAAAAATATATACTTAATTGCTGTAGTAAAAGAATTTCTTACAAAGCTGAGTTTATTTTTTCGTCCATCCATCTTAAATTTTATATGTTTTTTACTTTTTAAATTATGTGTTCAATCCATCCCTGCCGATCTTTTTTAACTGCTATGATCTTTTTTACTTCTTTAGGATGATTTGTAAAAGCCTGGATCTTTTTACGATCTCTAATTCTATTGGCCTTAACCTGAACTAGTAAAACTTCTTTTTTATTCATACAAATAACATCAAAAAGCCCAAATAGATCTACATCATAAAATCTTACATTAGGAGATTTATAACAACTGTAGCCCTGTGCTTCCTTCATCTGCCTATATTCAAGTTCTAGTTTATTGCCTTTTCTTTTTGTATTAACCATCTTAAACAGCCTCTATTTTTATCTGATTTAATTCTGGTATCTTATTAAGTTCTTTTCTAATTCTCTCCTGGAAAGACTTAGTTTTAAGAGCATATCTCGGCAACATTCTTAGATCACCATGTCCTAAAAAGCTAGCAACTAGATAAGGATCTTTAGAATTTTCTAACAATTCTGTAGCTTTTGTAGCTCTGAATGTGTAAGATCTTGTTTTCCCAACTTCATAAAGACCAGCAGGTTTTAGAATTTTCTCTCTTAAAATTCCTTTCCATCTTCCAGGAGAAAGAGGCCTAGATCTATCTTCAAAACTAGGAAATAAGAATTTAGATCCTCCCCAAAAAGATCTAGAGAAAGATAAATATTCCTTTAAAGCCATAGCTACGCTTTCAGTTATTGGAACTTCCCTAGACTTCTTTTCCTTATTATTTTGGCCATCTATGAAAACTACCCATTCCTGGAAGTTAAAATCTCTAAATCTTAACGATAAACATTCCTTAGGCCTAAGACCTAAAGAATAAAGTAAAAGAACGATACATTTATCCCTAGCTCTTAAAAATTCTCCCCAATTATTCTTAAGATATTTGTCTGAGTTTTTAACTGTGTTTAGGATAGCTTCTACATCATCCTTACTAAAGATCTTAGGAAGATCCTTAATTCCTTTGTAAAGGTATAATTCATTTAACATTTTATGTAACTTTTAAGTAATACTATACCTTTATATACTTTACTATGTTAAGTAGTTTAACTTAAAATCATTAAGTATTAAGATGGTAAAAGTATTAGGACGAGAAAAAGCACATTTCAGAATACAGATCTATGATCTTATTAAAGGAAAGTCTAGAAATATTAGTTTATCTAATCACTCTGGACTAAGTGCTGATGATCTAAAAGAGATTGTGATTAACTGTCTGGAAGATCCAGAAGCAATAGAAAAATATTTAAAGAAGCGTAAACAAATAAAATAAGTGTTCTGGGTGGCCGTTAAGGGCTACGATAGGACATCTTACTTTATTCATATAAAAAATAAAGAGAGGGGATTAAAAAACCTTCTGATTGTAAAGATGGACGAAAAAAAAGAAGGATGGAAACAATACGAGGGAAAGAGAGTTTTTCTTAAACTTAAAAATAATAGAGAGTATTCTGGAAAAATTTTAAGTGTGGAAGATAAAGGATCTTGTTCTATAATAATAATTCTAGATAAATTTGATAAAAAAGTAGGCTTCTACGATAGTGAGATCTCAGTAATAGAGGAGGAGAGGGAATAATGGATCTAAAAAAAGGGGTAGAGATCTACGCAAGAGTTAAAGCTGATGAGGACGAGTATAAAGATCAACTTCTAGCTAATCTAAGTAGAGATAAGGATGGAAGGCTTAACATTAAACTTAATCTAATTCTGGAAGAAAAGCCATTAAAAGATATTCTAAACGAAATTGGGGTAGACTGTATCTAAAATGATAAAAGAAGTAAAAAAATCAACTAGGGGGGGTAAAAGAAGTAAAAATTTTTACTTTACTGTATTTTCACTCCTAAAACAGGGCTTAACCCCTGCTAAGATCTGTGAGGATCTATCTATTTCTAAACAAAAATTAAACTACTATTTATCGTCGTTAAAACGTTCCGGATTTATTGAAAAAATAGGCTATGGAGTTTGGGCAATAAGTAAAGAATTTGACGAAAAAGAAGTAAAAAAATCAACTAGGGTAGCTAAGCGACAACTAGAGGAAATGAAGTCCGACACAGTAAGAGGACACGCCTTCCAATTTGTTTTACAACTTCCTAAAAACCTTCCTAATTGGGACAGGAGAGAGGAGATCTTTAACAATATGGGCTTTAAGTTTAGGCCATTAGTCTTAGGAGGGATCAATAGAGGCCAGAAAATAACGTTTAAAGGCCGTAAGATCTGGCTAACTGAGGGATCTATCGTTCTTTATGATAAGGCTAGTTTTATGGCTGAGACAGCTACAGAGGCTAAGGATTACGCTATTTCTAATATTATGACAATTATTAGGGCTTTGGAAAAGACTTTAAGGGCAGACTTTAGTTTCGGTGGAAATTATAAATTTAGAGTTTCTAGACAACATTACGCTTTAGTTAAAAATGCTTTAGCTAAGCAATATGACAGAGAAGGTAAAAAACTAGAGATATATAATCATACTGGCCTATGGTTTTTAATTGATAACTCTTTCAATTTGCACGAAGCCGAGACAGTTCATTCTAAAACAGCAGTTCAAGATAATACAAAAGTCCAGAATTTCTTTAATGGGCTTAAGGAAACAGAAAATTATACTCCTCAATTTGTGGTTACTGCATTAGCCAATCAAACACAGAATTTAGATCAATATGCTATACACTTAAAGAGCCACGTAAAAAGCGTTCAAGAATTAGGAGCAGGTGTAACAGAGTTAGTTAAGGTTATCAAAGAATTAAAATCGGAGATTAGAAAATGAGTAAAAAAGTAAAGTTTGATAGGGAGAAATTTAAAAGTTTGGATCAATTAGATAGAATAGAATATTTTTTACATAGAAAAGATCTTAATGATAGTTTTAGTGGATCTACAACAATTCATATGATCTATTTAACTTTTTATATGATGTCTATTTTTATGGTTTTAGGCCTTCTAATGTATATAGGATTTGAAAGTTTAGTAATTTTAAAGACATTACCTCAACTAACTTTAATTATCAAGTTGGCTTTAATTGTTTCTGTTGTTATTGATATTTTAGGGGTTTTTCTTTATCTAAGAAGATCTAAAAGACTTAATGATGAGTTTCTTAAAAGAGGAGGCTTCAAATAATGGCTTTTGATTTTGCTGGGATGTCTGGAGTAGCTTTCCAATGGCTAACCTCCTTTTTGTTTTGGGGAATTGCTTTATTTTTAGTTTTACTAGTTACTTTTGGATCTCTAGTTATAAGAAAGAGAAGAAAATTAATCTATCCAGCAATAGAGCTTACAGATCTAGGAGCAGGTAAAATAGGATTTAAATCGCATAGGGCAGGTTGGTTTAAAACTAAAACTATGTTTTTTGGAATGTTTGATTATGGGGGAGAGGACGTTCTAAGATTAAAAGATGGAAGGCAAGTTCAAGACGCTAGCTCTGAGGATTTTCATGATATAGACGGAAAAAGAGGATTATTAGTTATAAGAAAATCAGATGATCCAGCTATTTTAGTCCCTGTAAACAAAGCAGGAACAACTAACAATTATCAGAAAGTAGAAATTATGAAGAAAGATAAAGAAGGAAATTTAATCGGAACTGGAAAATATAAATTAGTCCCTATTCCTGTTACAACTGTTAAAAAGATGGAGGTTACTAACGCCCATCTTCTAGCAGAGATAGCTCCAGCAGACTATAGAGACGCTTCTGTTAAAATTGTAAACAATACGGAGAAAGAAACTCAGGGTAAATGGGAAAAGCTAGCTCCTATTTTAGTTTTCGGAACTATGGCTATTGTGTTTATGATCACTATTATCTTAATTGTCCAAATGGTAAAACAGGGACAAGCAGAGGCTAAAGACCTACTACTGGAGACTGGAAAAACTATCTTAGAAGCGTCTAAGAACGTGGCTCAGGCCTCAGCGTCTGCTCCATAACTAACAAGATGGAAGAGGAACTAAAAACAATACAGAAGATGGGGATGATCACATCTACAGAACTCCAAGAGCTAGTAGATAAAAACATCAGAACAATAATCCGAAACCTAAACAGGTTAGAGGAGTGGGGAGATATTAAAATTATCATATTCAAGTCAGACAAAATAAGAAGGAGGCTCTACATAAATGAAGAAGTATACAACAATTTTATTAAAGTTAAGAAATCCTAAGGGAAAGCCTGTAATAGGGCAGATTGTGGTTAGGGATAACTTCGCCCTTTCTACTTTTGGAGATCCTAAGCTAGCTAAACAAATTTACGAGTATGATTTATCTCAGGGAGAAGATGTAGCTTTCAATGAAAAATTTAACGCTTACATCAAACGTTATAAGGGAATGAAAAAGGACAAGATTGTAGAAGAACTAAAAAAAGAGATCCTTAACGCTGGAGGAGAGATCTTAAAATGAAAACTCCCTTTTCTCAGGAAGAAGTCTTAAGAATGTTTTATCTTTGTGGAGCTGTTATATTCCTAGTTGTAGGTATAGCTAACACTTTTACTAACGCCCATTACTGGCCTAATATGATTTTATCGGCTAAGGTTTCTGCTATCTTCTCAAATATTTTTAACTATGTTCTAGCTGTTTTCTTTTACTTTTTACTTAAGGGAATGAGTGCAGGACAAGTAAAACCTTTAGAAAATAAAACTCTAGATGAGATTTTTAAGGAGGCTTCTCAATAATGGTAGATGAAGAAGTAATTTACGTAGATGAGAATAATAATCCTGTAGCTCCTCCAAGAGGATCTACTCCTAGTTCTAATAATTATCCTCCAATGCAAGCAACTAACAGAAGTGATAAGGGAGATATTTTAGACAAGATTAAACCAGATCTGATAGTAGAAATAATTCGCCATAAACTTATGGGAGAAGAACTAATTAACGGAAAATGGACTAAAATAGATGTTCTCCAGGAAAGAGCTATCTCTCCTGTTGGAGTGTGGGATATTTCTAATTTAATGCTAGGAGCTAGTTCTCAAAACGTAGCTTTATCTAAATTAACTAATGATGAGATTAGAGCTAGAGCTTTATCTATTGCTAAGACTGCTCAAAATATGTGTTTAAAGAATTGGAAAGAATACGGAATAGCTGGAACAGATCAGCTAGAGTTTGTCCATCAAATAATTTTTACTAACACATTCATAACTCTTAAGCAACCTCAAGACGGAGGTATCAGAGATCTAATCAAAGGAACTACATCAGAACAAAGACAGGTAGTCAGCCAGGAAGATAATAGGAGGGGCTTCTTTAGGCGTGGAAGATGAAAGTAGCGATTTATGTTAGAGTTTCTAGAATAGATCTTCATAATGAAAATCAAACAATAGAGTTAGAACAATACGCTAAGGCTATGGGCTGGGACTACGAGATCTACGAAGAGAAGGAAAGCACTAGAAAAACTAGACCAATTAAAAACGAGGTGTTTCAGTTAGCGATCCAAAAAAAGGTAGATTTAATTTTAATTTATAAATTAGATCGTTGGGCGAGATCTCTCCAGGAATTAATTAACGATTTTAATATCTTAAGACAGCATAAGGTAGAGTTTAGATCTCTTAAGGATAATATTGTTTTGAATGATGATCCTAGAAATATGTTAATGATCCAGATCTTAGGAGCGTTTGCTGAGTTTGAGCGAGCTATGATAAGAGAAAGAACAATCGCAGGACTGGACAGAGCAAGAGCAGAAGGTAAAAAATTAGGGAGACCTAGATCTGGACTAAATAAGAAAGATCCTAATCCTGAGCAGGTTATGGAGTTACTTAATTCTAAGAAATATAATAAGAGGCAGTATCCAATTTCAGAAATAGCCAAAAAACTAAACACTTCAATTTACAGGGTAGAAAAGGTTATCAAGCTTTACAAAAAAAGCCCCCCTGTAAAAAACTAAAAAAATGGGAAGAGACAATCCAAATACACAGCTAAAAATCAAACGCACGTTTAATTTAAGCCAGAAGGCAGAAAAAGGCCTACTTTATCTTATTTGGATATTTTTATTTTCTAGAATTATGGAAGGGGTTAAGAACGCCTATTACTTAATGAAGATTAAACCTTTTATGCTGGAAATGGAAATAGAGCCTTTAATGTTTTTCTTCCAGGTGTATCTTTTGAATATTATAATAATTGTTTTGTGTGCTGGATTTTTACTTCTTTATTACAGGAGGGCTAGAAAATGAATAAGTGGCTGACTGGAGCGATTATTTTACTTCTTATGTTTTGTTCTATGATCTTTGGATTTATTTTAGGCTATCCAGATCAAGATCTTAACGCAGAGGTTTACGTGGAAGGTTATAACACAGCAGTAAGAGAGCTAGCTTTTATTCAGTTAAACGAGACAGTTATTTTTTTACCTCTTAATGAAACTGTAGAGAAGGTAGATCTTAATTCTATTTGTGGGTGGGAAGATGGAAACTAAACTAAAAGATGTTAAGACTATGAAGTCTGGAACTGATTACCTGGTTATCAAAATTCCTAAAGCTGTTTTAAATAAACTTCCAGAAGGCTATTTCTTTATGGATCTAGAAATAAAAGAAGTGAGAGGGGGCAAGCCTGTTAAATGAATATTCACGGTTACAAGCAGAACTTAAAGAAAGCTAGAGATATGCTTAAGCAGGAAATGGCCAAAGGAAAGAAGGCAGATTCAAGAAGGATTAAGGATCTTAAAATAGGGATGGAAAATATTGGAGAGCATATTATGAGATTAAGAAAAAACAAAAAGGAGGTTAAAAAAAGAAATGGCTAGAAAAGAACAAGAACAAGAAGAAGCCGAAACTCCACAAGAAGCAGAGGGCGTAGATCAAACTCAGCCAGGAGTAATGGAAGTAGAAATTAATCTACAACTTCTAAATCAAAAGATTAATTTTATTATAGCTAAGCTAGATGAGATCTCTAATCTTATGGCTCAGCAAAAGTAAAGTTATAGAAATTTATATTTTTATTTTCTATTATTTCTCCTGTAGTTTTATCTACAGTAACTGTTAAGGCAGAATTAAAACAGCTATCTAATCTGGGATTTAATTCTCTACAAAGATCACAAGGGGTAGAAAGAAACGTAGCTTTATATCTGAGTTCTAGGAATTGGTTTATAGCTACAAGCCCAAGAGCTACAACTCCTATTATTATAAGAGCAGTTAGAACAAGATCTTTTAAGTTGTGAGCTGGAGCTGTGGCTGGTGGAATGTTTTTTCGCTCCCTCTCTCCTGGTTTTTCTGTCATCATTTGTTTATAGTGAGTTAGTTTTATTATTATGTCGTTTTGTCGCCTTCGTCATCTGCCCCCTCCTCCTCTGGGGCTTCTTCTGCGTCTCTTTCTTCCCATAATTGGACTAAACGCTGTATTTCTCTTTGACTTACAGGCTTAGCTCCCCAACTTATGAATATCTTTTCAAATTGAGCAGATCTAACCTTCTTATTATGATAAAGCTCCCTTACTAATGCGTCTCTTTGTAACTTCCATCTCTTAGCAAGATTAGAAACTACTCTTTTCTTAAATGCCTCTGCCTTCTTCTTTCTATACTCTAGCTCATCAACAGTATAAACATTGTTAAACCTACAAACAGGATAAGGGCTAGCAGGCTTAGAATAATCATAAAACTTTTTACCTGTTAAATAAAGATACTTCTTTTTAGACTTAGGAAAGATGATATAACTTCCCCTACCTCCATCCTTATTAAAATAAACGTGGAATAAAGCTCTACATCTCCAAAGGGCGAAATACTTATCAAGATCAAAGAAGGAAGGGATAACAATAATCACGAATAGATTACGCTGTCTCATCTCTGTAGCAACTCCGATTAAGGATCTATTAACTTCTGTTAATGCACTTCTAGAGTTAGCAGAACTAAAAGCCTCATCCAAAACAATACAAGAATACTTAGGGGCTTTCTTAAGACGTTCTATAAACTGATCTGCATTAAAACAAATGTTATCTATACAGAACTTAGGATCTAATCTTCTAGCTACCTGTTGGGCTAGAACGCTTTTACCTGATCCTTCCTCCCCATCAATAACCATAACAAAATCACGATCTTTATTTATTACAGCTTTTTTAATCCTGTCTAGTTCTTTCTCAGAAGGAGGACTTATGTAATAATCTAATTTATCAACCATCTTAGATTAATCCCTCTGTTTCTCTCTTAGATCCAAACATATTAGCCTCATCCATCTTAGAATAAAGAAACATCTCAGCGTCTCTTAATGCCTTTTCTATTTCTGCTATCTCCTCTGCTACAGTCCCTGCTCCATTCCAGGCGTTCTGATATTCATTAGAAACTTCAATAATTCTAGCTCTTAATGTAGCATAAGAAATAGTCTCCTCTTTCTTTTCGTCTTTGCTTCCAGCCTTTTTAATAATAATTTTAACCTTTGTTGTCCTAGTTTTAAACTTATGTTGGACAATCGTATAAAGATCTTCTAAAGCCCTAAAATATTCAGAATACTTACGATCTTTTCTATGATTAGAAATATCCTCTAGATGATCTCCAACAATTTTAGCATAACGTTGTCTTAAATCGTATGCTAAATCTTGTCCGAATGATCCTCCTAAGTTTTCCATAATGACAAGCGACATTACAATTTTATAACCATTTGCTAAATCGTGTAACACATTTTTAACAAGTGGTTATAAAGAATGTATTACACTTTTTCTTATGGGATGGTGGAGCAAAGTAAAACAGAAGGTAAAAGATACCTACAATAAAGTAGATAGCAAAGTAGGAGGTTATCTTCCTGGAGGTGTTTCTCCTGGATCATCTTCTTCTAGCTCTGGAAGCTCATCCTCTGGATCTAGCTCTAGTTCTTCTTCCTCATCTTCTAGCAGTTCTTCAAGTTCTACAAATTCTACAAGATCATCCTCTGGATCTAGTTCATCTGGAGGAGGATCTAGCTCCTCAACTAAAATAGATCTTTCTGGAATAAATTTAAGCTCTGGTGGATCTTCTATAACAAAATCAACTAGAACAGATTTAGCTCCATCTGCTACAAATGTAAAAATAGATCTTAGTAGTTTAAATAAAACGTCTTCTTATTCTGGAGGATCTAGTTCATCTGGAACATCATTAAAGGGAGGATCTGGAAGCTCTGGATCTAGTTCTGCTATTCCTAATTCTGTCGGACTTCCTCCTAGTGCCTATGAGCAAGCTAAAAGGCCTTACGATCCTTACGAAGATATGAACTTCAAAGAAAAAACAGGAGCTGTAGTAAATAAATTCACTTCTAAAGATTTCTGGGGGGATGTTAAAACTGATTTTGGATACACGCCATTTACTGGAGTTAAAACTTTACTAAGTCCATTCCAAATTTATAGTAGATCTAAAGTAGGGGATATTCAGGGCTTACCTATGGGGGGAACTTACACGGGGCAATATAATCCTAAGACTGGCCAGTATGAGATCCCAGATCAATACAAAGGTAAAACTGGCTGGGAAAGATTACAAGAAGATGTTATAATTTCAGAAGGAACTAAGGCTAAAGCAGAAAAAGAAACTATCGCAGAATTAACTCCAAAATATCAAGACATAATTAATACAAAAGCTGGGGGTTATCAAGCTCAGATTAACGCAGGAAACTTAAGCGTAGATCAAGCACAAAAGAATTTAGAAAAAGATATAGCAGGCTTACAGAAACAATATTCTACAGAAGCTCAGACAGTTTACACAAATAAACTTACTTCTGATCCTATGTATAGGGATTGGAGATCATCTTTCAATAGGTATAATCGTTTTACTTATGATGTGCCTCAGGTTGCTTTAACAGGAGGTTTAATCGGAGCGTCTTTAGCTGGAGGTATCCCAGCAATCGTAGCTTCTGGAGCTGTTGGAGTAGAGGGAGGATTTACAACTGTTAGAGGTGTCCAAGAAAAAGATTACATTAAAGCAGGAATTGGGGTAGCTATGTTAAGTTTAGGAACTTACGGAGCTTTAAGAGGATCTGCTAATTATATGACACAGCAAAACGTTAAGAATGTTTTAGC
>Ga0180434_10008824_pt1 | contig 11065 bp, 9 predicted proteins | sample SS_ome_7_FD_132453 | JGI IMG/M metagenome (GOLD analysis project Ga0180434, IMG submission 132453) | Hypersaline lake sediment archaeal communities from the Salton Sea, California, USA - SS_1_D_2 metaG | ecosystem: Environmental > Aquatic > Non-marine Saline and Alkaline > Hypersaline > Sediment... | reverse complement strand
TGATGTAGTTGCCGAACGCCCCCGCGAGAAGGAGCTGCTCGACATCGCCGGGCTCCGCTCCGACCTGGTGGAGCATCAACTCCATGCCGCCGTAGATGGCGGCCTTGGCGAGCTGCGTCTCGCGCACGTCCCACGCCGTAAGGGTGATCGGCTCGCCGGCATAGGCCTCGTCGGCCCGTGCCAGCACGAACTCCATCCCGTTTTCATTCTCGGCGAGTCGCCCCCGCACCTTCTCCGGGAGTGAAGATGCCTCTTCCCGGGTCAGCATGCGCCCCGTTTCCGCCACCGCGCCCACTCGCACCAGTTCGGCCATGACGTCTACCAGGCCCGATCCGCATAGGCCCCTCGGTCTCACGTCTCCGATGACGTGGCAATCGACGTCACCATCGATTTGGACGGCGTCGATCGCCCCGAGCGACGCGCGCATGCCGCAGCTGATCTTAGCACCTTCGAAGGCCGGCCCCGCGGCGGTCGAGCAGGCGTAAAGCTCGCCCCCTTTGGCGACCACGATTTCCCCGTTGGTCCCGATGTCCACCGCAATGCGCAGGCCGTCGCCGCGGTCGAATTCGCTGGCGAGCATGACCCCCACGGTGTCCGCCCCCACGAAGCTTCCGATATTCGGCGCGACGTAGACGGATCCATACGGGTTGATATCGATCCCAAGGTCGGCCGCGCGAACCGTCTGGGCAGAGCGGAAGCTCGGCACGAAGGGCACAGTCCCGAGGCCTGCGGGTGACACGCCCAGGAGAAGATGGCTCATGCACGTGTTGCCGACAACGGCGATCTCGTAGATGGCGTCGGGAGGCACGCCGGCCTCATGACACGACCGCACCACGAGGTCATTGATGACGGCGATGATGGCTCGATTCAGTCCCCGGAGGTCCTCGGGGTCGCCGGTCGCAGCCTGAATGCGGGAGATCACGTCGTCGCCGTACTGGGCCTGGGAGTTGAGGTCGGAGGCCACGGCGACGGCGGCGCCGGTGGGTAGATGGCAGAGATAGGTGACGACCGTCGTCGTCCCGACATCGACAGCAAGGCCGTATGTCTGCTCCGTGGTATCGCCGGCCTCGACGGCGGCCAGCCGACCGTCGGCGAGGACCGCCGTGACCTGATAGCCGCCGGCACGAAGAAGGCCGGGGAGGTCCTGCAGCGGCTCCAGGCGTGATGGCGGGAGAGCGCCCTCGCCGAGCGCCTCCATAAGCCGGTCGAGGTCCGCGCGAGGGTCGTCGACAGAGGGTACCGCAAGCCGCAGCGAGATCTTGCGCACGTTCGGCTCCACCAGGACTTCCCGCTCGGCTCCCTCCACCATGATCCGATGTTCGATCGCGAGGGAGGATTCCGGAACGGTGACCAGAGTGTCTCCCACCACGCGCGTCTGGCAGGCCAAGCGCCATCCGTCGCCCAACTGGGCGGGGGAGAGGATCCGCATCTCGACGGGGGTGGGGTCGTCCACGCCCGACGGCACCTGGACGAGGCACTTGCCACACCGCCCCTGGCCGCCGCAGGGCGATTGCAGTCGGAGCCCCACGTCGCGCGCCGCCTCCAGGAGCGGCGTGCCGGGGGCCACCGTTACGGAGCCATAGTCAGGGAGAAAGGTGACAGTAAATTCGGCCATGAGCACTATACTCCATTCGGGGGACCGCGTCACGGCAGGGATGGACCGCGGTTAGCCCAGGCTTCGAAAGTAGTCAAGCTGCTTGGTTGCTTCGGGATGGCCCGGGTGGAGCTCCAGCACGCGACCGAATTCGGTCTTCGCCTCATCGTACATCCCTAACATGGCGTACGTCTTCGCCAGGTTGAGATGCCCGTCGACCCACTGCGGATCGCATTCGACGGCTTGCTTGAGTTCTTCCAGAGATTCATCAAACCGACCGACGAAGCAGAACACCAGGCCCAGACCGAGGTGAGCTCGGGCATGATTGGGAGCGCCCTTCAGGATCTCCTGGAGGGCGGCGGCTGCCTCGTCGTACTGGCCCTGGTTCTTCAACTCCAGAGCCTGGTCACACCGCTGCTCGATGTCGTCCGCCTCGCGTGTTCCCACTTTGGGCACCTTCCCGAATCTTCCGATCGGCGGCGGTTCGGACGCCGAGGCGAGAGCTAGCAACCCAACCGTTCGCCTTCCTCCAGTCGATAGCCCCTCAAGTAGTCTGCGGCAGACATAACGTTCCGCCCAGCCGGGTGCACGCGCCGTACCAGCAAAGACCCTTCGCCACTGGTCACCCGGAAGCCATTGCTCGTCAATTCGCTGATCTCGCCGGGCATTCCTCCCTGCGCGGCAGTCTTTTTCCCATCCCGTGCCGAGAGGATCTTCAGAATCTTGCCCCCGCGGGTGGTGCGGGCGCCGGGGAACGGAGACAGGGCGCGGATCAGGAGCGCCAGCTCTCTTGCAGATTTGCCCCAGTCGATCACCAGATCCTCCCGCCCGATAGGCGGGGCATAGGTCGCCAGGCTTTCGTCCTGGGGCAGGTGAGGGGCTGCTCCGCGGCGGATGAGAGCGACGCCCTCGACGCCGGTCGCGGCCCCCAGCGCGGCCAGCCGGTCGTGGAGGCTGCCGAAGTCCTCCTCCTCCCCTATCTCGAACTGCTGCTGGAGGATGATGTCCCCTGCGTCCATCTCCAGTGCCATCCACTGGAGCGTCACCCCGGTCACACTCTCACCCGCCATCAAGGCGCGCTGTATCGGGGCGGCGCCCCGGTACCGCGGAAGAAGGGATGCATGGACGTTCACGGCTCCCAGCCTTGCGACCGAAAGGGCCTCTTCGGTCAGTATCTCCCCGAAGGCGGCGACGACGAGAAGGTCCGGGGCCAGACGACGAAGCTGATCGAGCCCTTCCTCCTCGCTCACTCGCGGCGGCTGATGGAGAGCCAGCCCAAGCTCCTGGGCGGCCACTTTCACGGCGGGGGCTCGCAACCGCCGCCCGCGGCCGGCGGGCATGTCGGGCGGCGCAAAGACCCCGGCTATCTGATCCGGTCCCGCAGCCAGAGCGCGCAAAAGAGGCACGGCGAAGTCGGCCGTGCCCATGAACGCGATATGCAGCGCCTTCTCGGGGACGCTAGGCACGCGACCCCCTAGCAGCCTTGAACACCTTCAAAGCGTCCTCGAGCTTGGTCGGCTGGGTAATCGTCTCGCCTTCTTCGGTCTGCCCGACAACCCAGTAGAGCGTGGAGTCGTCGGCGCAGTCCACGAACAACTTCCCGTTGAGATGGTCGATTTCGTGACAGAGCGCCCGGGCGAGCAGCCCCTCGGCCTCGATCTCGAAGGTGCGGCCGGATAGGCCGCGCGCTTTCACGACGACATGAGTCGGTCGCTCCACGCTGCCGTAGAGTCGGGGGAGGCTGAGGCAGCCCTCGTCCGTCACCTCAGCGCCTCGAGCGCTCACCAGCTCCGGATCGATCAGGGGAGTCAGCTTGTTCTCGACCTCCACAACGGCGATGCGCTGCGGAATGCCCACCTGGTTGGCGGCCAACCCGACGCCGCGAGCGGCTCGCATGAGCTCCACCATGCGGCTCGCCAGGTCCTTGACCTCGGCGGTGACGCGCCCGACCTTCCGCGCCTTCCGGCGGAGGGCGGGATGACCATACACCACTATCTTCAGATCGTCCTTGCCAGGTTCGCTCATGGTAACCTTGAGTGAAAGTGTATCACATGAGTGAGACAGGGTCCACGTCCACGGAGAGCGTACCCCGCCCCCGATCGCCCAAATCGGCCACCACCCGACGGACGATCTCCCGCGCTTCGCCCTGCTCGCCCTTCACCATGAGGTGCCATCGGTGGCGATCGCGGAGCTTCGCCAGAGGAGCCGGTGCGGGGCCCAGGACGTCTACCGGACGCCCATCCGCGGCGCGTCGGAGGGCGTCGGCGATTGCCTCGGCTCGCTCGGAGGCGTCCCGCTCCTGCTCGGCGCTCACGATGAGGTTGATGAGCCCCCGGAAGGGTGGGTAGTTCAGCTCCCGCCTGTTCTCGATCTCGCTGAGGTAGAACGATTCGTAGTCGTGCCGCGCGGCCGCCTGAATGCTGGGGTCCTCCGGGCGGTAGGTTTGGACGACCACCTCCCCTTCCTTCTCTCCGCGCCCGGCTCGACCGGCGACCTGAGTGAGCAACTGGAAGGTTCGCTCCGCCGCCCGGAAGTCGGGCAGGTTGAGGGAGGTATCGGCAGAGATGACTCCCACGAGGGTGACGCCCGGGAAGTCGAAGCCCTTCGCCACCATCTGGGTGCCGATGAGGACGTTCGTCTCGGCGCTCCGGAACTGCCCTACGATCTCCACGTGGGCGCCCCTCCGGGAGGTCGTGTCCTTGTCCATGCGGCCGGCCCGTGCAGCGGGGAAGATGCCGCTGAGCTCCCGCTCCACTCGCTCCGTGCCGAAGCCCGAGAAGCGGATCTGATGGCCGCCACACTTGGCGCATGTGTCGGGCGCGGCCTTGGCGAGCGCACAGTGATGGCAGCGCACCTGCCGCATGTCGCGGTGGTATTTGAGGGCGACGCCGCAATGGGGGCAGCGCAACGCCTCCCCGCAGACGGGGCAGAGGATGAAGGTGGCGAAGCCGCGCCGGTTGAGAAAGAGGATCACCTGCTCGCCGTCTCGTAGGCGGGCTGCGATGGCCTGCCGCAGCGCAGTGGAGAGGATCGCCGGCTGCGACTTCCGGCCGCGCATGTCAACGATCCGCGTCGCAGGAAGAGGGCGGTCCTCGACCCTGGCGGGCAGGCGCAGGAGCCGGTGCCGGCCCCGTTCGGCGTCGTAGAAGGACTCGAGCGAGGGAGTAGCGCTGGCGAGAACGACGGGGCACCGGTTGAGCTCCCCCCGCTTGAGGGCGACGTCGCGGGCATGGTACCGCGGGGCCTGCTCCTGCTTGTACGACGTCTCATGCTCCTCGTCTACGACTACGAGCCCGAGGCTCCGTACCGGTGCGAAGACGGCCGAGCGGGCGCCGATGATGACGCCTGCTTCCCCCGTTCGGATGCGCTGCCACTCGTCCCAGCGCTCACCCAGCGAGAGGGCGCTGTGGAGGATGGCGACTCTTTCTCCGAAGCGCGCCCGGTAGATCCCCACCGCCTGCGCCGTCAGCGAGATCTCGGGCATCAAAACGATGGCCTGCTTCCCTGCGGCCAGCACGCGCTCGATCGACCGCAGGAAGACCTCAGTCTTTCCGCTTGCGGTGACGCCGAAGAGAAGGAAGGATGCCGTCGTCCCCGCGTCGAGCGCCTCTGCGATCGCCGCCACAGCCTCCTGCTGCTCGGGCATGAGGGTGGGCGGCGAAGCGGGATCGCTGCTCGCGTCACGCCACGGCATTCGTCGAGTGGGGACCCACCGCGGTCGAAGGAGGCCTTCTTTGACGAGGCCTTGAACGGCAGAGACGGAGACTCCGGCACGCTCCGCCAGATCCGCCGCCTGGAGCGGCCCCGCCTGGGCCGCCGCCCGGAGGGCGGAGGCGCGCGCGGGCGCCTTCGCCTCCCGCTCCCGGCAGTAGCGTTCGCGCTCCTCAGCATCCACGGCCACCTCGAGCAGCCGCACCTGCCTCTCCCGCGCTCGCGGGGCGACGACAGATGCCTTCTCCTCGATGAGGCGGCGAGACTTGAGGAGGCGGAGGGCGCGCTGGAGACGGGCCGAAGGAAGGAGCCGTCGGAGGGCGCCGAGGGTGACTTCTTTGCCCTGCGTCTGGAGGTGGCGGATCACCGGGCCGGCGTCAGCGTGATCGAAGATTGCGGGAGCGATTGCCTCACCGGATAGGCGGAATCGTCGCCCGATTCGGTAGCTCATCCCCTCGGTCAGAAACGGCCGGATCGCCTCTCCGAGCTCGCAGAGGTAGTGGTCCGCGATCCACTGCGCCAGGGGAAGGGCGTCCTCCGACAGAGCGGGGACGTCGTGCAGCACGGCCTCGATGTCCTTGAGATTCCCCCGGTCGGTGCTGTCGGTCAGCCCGGCCACGACGCCGACCAGGGTTCTGGGCCCAAAGGGCACGAGCACCTGCCCGCCGACGTGGACTTGGTCGAGCAGGTGTTCGGGCACTCGATAGGTGAAGAGCTGGCTCAGCGCGCGGCCCGGATCGGGCAGCACCTGCGCGTAGAGAGACATACGTACCCCAGGCGTCAAGGGTCGACCGGGCAGCCGCAGACTAGATACCGGCCTCCTGGCGAAGCGCGTCGGCCATGTCTGTCTTCTCCCACAGCACGGGGAGGTCGATGCGCCCGAAGTGGCCGTAGGCGGCGACCTGCCGGTACTGGGGGGCACGAAGCTGGAGCTTCTCGATGATCCCGCGCGGCTTGAAATCGAAGACCTTGGTGCACATCTCCGCCAGGGCGCCGTCCGGCACTTTCCCCGTTCCGAAGGTGTCCACCCAAAAGCCCATCGGCTCGGCGTGCCCGATGGCATAGGCGACCTGGGTCTCCACTCGGTCGGCCAATCCGGCTGCGACGATGTTCTTGGCAACATAGCGCATCATGTAGCTCGCCGACCGGTCCACCTTCGTGGCGTCTTTGCCGGAGAAGCAGCCGCCGCCGTGGCGTGCCATGCCGCCGTACGTGTCGACGATGATCTTGCGTCCTGTCAGACCCGTATCCGCAAGGGGCCCGCCCCGCTCGAAGCTTCCCGTGGGGTTCACCAATATCTCGGTGTTATCGTCAATCATCTCCGAGGGGCAGACCCTCTGCACGATACGCTCTATCATGTCGCGGCGGATCCGCTCGTGGTCCACGTCCGGCCGGTGGTGAGCGGCGACGACGATCTTGTTGAGGTGCACGGGCTTCCCGTCGCGATAGGCAACGGTCACCTGCGTCTTCCCGTCCGGACGGAGGTAGTCGACTTCCGCCAGCCGGCGCATCTCCGCCAGCCGGCGCGCCATCTTGTGCGCCAGCATGATCGGCATTGGCATCAGTTCGGGTGTTTCGTTTACGGCGTACCCGAACATCATCCCCTGGTCGCCCGCACCGCCTATATCGACCCCCATAGCGATGTCGGGGGACTGCTCCTGGATGGCGGTCAGGACGCCCGATACCTCCGAGTCGAACCCGAACTTGGCGCGGGTATACCCGATGCCCTGGATCGTTTCCCGGACAACCGCCGGGATGTCCACATATCCGCCCGTGGTCACCTCGCCGGCGACAATGACCAAACCGGTCGTGATGAGCGTTTCGCAGGCGACGCGGCTGTTCGCGTCCTTCTCTAACAGAGCGTCCAACACTGCGTCTGAGATCTGATCGGCCATCTTGTCCGGGTGGCCTTCCGTCACAGACTCCGAGGTGAAAAGGTAGCTCTCATTCGCCATCTGGGTTGCGTCCTCTCTGATTCGCGTTTCCACTCGCCCCGTATCCCCTCCCAGCTACTGCTCGCTGACGCCCGCTCGCTCTTGCGCCAGCGCGTCCAGGATTCGGCGGGCGAAGGCGAGCTTCGCCATCACGGGCAGCTCCACATCGCGACCGTCTGGGAAGAGCAGGTGCCCCGCGTTCCGGTCGGAGTCGATGCCCGCGTCACTCCTGGACACGTCGTTGGCGACGATCATGTCCAGGTTCTTAGAGCGAAGCTTCTCCTGCGCGCCAGCTATCAGGTTCTCCGTCTCCGCCGCAAATCCCGCCAGAAACTGCCCCGGCTTCTTCCGCCGGCCGCATTCCGCCAAGATATCGGTCGTGGGCTTCAGCTCGACTGTCAGCGGCTCGGCCGTCTTCTTGAGCTTCTGCGGGGCCGAAGCGGCCGGTGCGTAATCCGCCGGTGCGGCGGCCGCGATGAGCGCGTCGCATTCGGCAAACCGGGCCCGGACCGCGTCGTACATCTGCTCCGTCGTCTCGACCCGAACGACCTCGCAGCCGGCCGGGCTCGGCAGAGAAGCCGGCCCAGAGACGAGCGTGACGGCGGCTCCGCGGGCCGCTGCCGCCTCCGCCACCGCGTACCCCATTCTTCCACTGGATCGGTTCGAGATGAAGCGCACGGGGTCCAGCGGCTCCCGAGTGGGCCCCGCCGTCACGAGCAGGCGCAGCCCCTCGAGATCGCCCGCGGCCGCAGCGGCGACGACCGCGGCAATCGCCTCCGGCTCGGCCAGCCTCCCCTGCCCGACGGCGCCCGAAGCGAGCCGGCCGGTCTCGGGTTCGATGATGTGCGCCCCCCGAGTGCGGAGCCGTGCGAGGTTCTCCTTGACCGCTTCGTGTGCGTACATATTGTCGTTCATCGCGGGGGCGACGAACAGCGGGGCTCGCGTCGCCAGCGCGAGAGTGTAGATGAACTCGTCGGCGATTCCGTTGGCCAGCTTCGCGATGGCATTGGCGCTGGCGGGCGCAACGACAACGGCCGCCGCCCGTCGGGCGAGCGACACGTGCTTGATGTCCCACTCGCTCGGCTCGTCGAACATGTCCACGGTGACGGGATTGCCGGTGAGCGAACGCATCGTCAGCGGCGTGATGAACCGGGCGCCGGCCTGGGTCAGCGTCGCGTGCACGTCCGCTCCCAGGTCCATGAGCCGGCGCGCCACCTCCGCGCCCTTGTAGGCGGCGATGCTGCCCGTGATCCCGAGCACGACGGTTTTGCCCGAAAGTGCTTTAGACATCGCCTTCTTCCTCAAGCCAGATGCTGAGGTCGGCCCGCTCCACCCGGGAACGCTCCGCCTCCAAGATGGACAACAGCCTCCCTGCCGCTCTTGGCACTCGGTCGTTGACGACGCAATAGTGGTATTCAGGAAGACGCTTGATCTCGTGGCGGGCGACGGCAAGCCGCTGCTCCTGAATCTCTTCGCTCTCGCTGCGCCGACGCCTGAGGCGCTCTCGGAGCGCCCGCCAGGAGGGTGGGAGCATGTAGATCAGCACCGCTTCGGGCCGCCGCTGCTTCACCTGCATCGCGCCGAGCACCTCGATCTCGAGCACCACGTCGTATCCGGCCGCGAGCTGCTCGTCCACCCAGGCGGCCGGCGTCCCATAGCGATGGTCGAGATAGGCGGCGTGCTCCAGCAGCTCGCCCGCCTGGACCTTCCGCTCGAAATCATCGGGATCGCAGAAGAAGTAATCGACACCATCCCGCTCATCAGCGCGCCGGGGCCGCGTCGTCACCGATATCGAGCGCCGGAGGCGCCTGCCACCCCCATTGCGCGTGGACATGGCATGGGCCACGACGGTGCCCTTCCCCACTCCCGAAGGCCCGGACAGCACGACGAGGAGGCCCCTGCCGGATTGCATCTCCGGGTCGCGATTCAAAGATCGAAGCACTTTATGTGGTTGTCTATGCCGCGGATCCCGTGGATGGTTGCTATGGCCGCCTCGATGATCGCCAGCTCGCGCTTCCAGTCCACGATCTTGCGCGCCCGCGTACCTCTCAGGTCGCCGCTGAGATAGGCTACGCCGTGAATCACCTGCACTTCGAGCTGGTCGGTGATCAACTCCCTCTTGATGAACTCGCTCCGGACTTTCCGCTTGAGCATCGCGTCACCCGGTCTCATTGCTCTGCCTCCCGATCGCCATCTATTGCAGGCTGCGAACCCGCCGGTTCCACGATAACTGGAAGGTCAGCCATACCATGGTATACGTTGTCGGCGGACACCAATCTTACCACAAGATGGACAGTCCCCGCCTTCCGTGGTATCACCCTCACGGATACGCGCTGCCTCTCTCGGGCTCCGAGAGCGGCATAGGAGAGTATCTCCCACTTCCCATGTTTGTGTACCGCAGCGGGCTCCGGCGTCACCGCAAGCAATTGGAAGTCGTCCAGCGAGCTCTCCGTAATCTCAAGCCTGATTCCGCCGACCGGCACGTCGGACTTGTTATAGATGACCGCTGTCACCGTGTATGGTTGGCCGACCACCGCGCCCATATAGTCGGCCTCTATGGCCACCCCCAACTCCGCGGCGCGCGGCAGAGCAGTTGCTCTGAGTCTCACCAGCCCGAAGATGAGCACCGCTGCAACCGCCCCGACCATCACCCATGCGAGGCCGCGGAGAACGCGCCGTTTCGCTACAATACGCTCGTTGGGCGCATGGTACACACAGGGCGGCGTCGCCGTCTCGCCAACCTCAAAAATGCCGGCCACGACCGGATGCGTGCAGACAGATGTATCCGCATCGAACCAGCGGCAATATCCGCATTTCGCCAGGTTGTCCTGGCAGCCCACGCAGAATGGATAGTCAGCTGCGCGGGTATCGGTTATTGCCCCGCATTGCGGACACAGAACTTGGGGCAAACTTCCGGCCTCCTTGCCCTTTCGGATTATAGTGACGGGTTCCGACAGGTGTCAAGCGCCGCCCCCTTACACGAGGGCGGCGTGCCCCCGGTCTTCTCTGCCGAGGATCGGCTCCCCTTTCGCCGGGCGATCGGGGGCGATCCCGGCCCACGCTTGACACTCGTCACCGCCGCCCGCTATACTCCCGCCGACCCTGGACGACCCCGTGCTTGAGTTCACCATTCACAACACCGACCCTACCGGCGCTCGGGCCGGCCGCGTAACGGTACGCGGCCAAGCCTTTGACACCCCTGCCTTCATGGCCGTCGCCACCCAGGGCACGGTCAAGGCTCTCACCCAAGAGGAAGTGGCGCATCTCGGCGCCCAGATCGTCCTCGGCAATGCCTATCACCTCTATCTCCGGCCGGGGATCGACCTCGTCAGGAGGGCCGGCGGCCTCGCCCGGTTCATGCGCTGGCCCGGCGCCACCCTCACCGACAGCGGGGGCTATCAGATCTTCAGCCTCGCGCCGCTGATCGAGGTCACCGAAGAAGGGGTCACCTTCCGCTCCCATATCGATGGCTCCGAGCACTTCCTCACCCCTGAGGCGGCCATCCAGATCCAGCACGCCATCGGGGCCGATATCATCATGGCCTTCGATCAGCCCATCGGCTACCCCGCCGACGGCGCGCAGGCGCGGGAGGCTACGGAGCGGTCTGACGCCTGGGCCGAGAGATGCCTGGAGGCCCACAAAGGCGCTTCCGACCAGGCCCTCATCGGCATCGTGCAGGGCGGCTTCGACGCCGCGCTCCGAGCGGAGAGCGCTCGCAGGCTCACGGCACTGCCCTTCGACGGATATGCCATCGGCGGTCTCTCCGTGGGCGAACCGAAGGAGGATACCTTCGGGCTCCTCTCCCAAACAGTGCCTCTGCTCCCGG
>Ga0180434_10008819_pt1 | contig 11069 bp, 8 predicted proteins | sample SS_ome_7_FD_132453 | JGI IMG/M metagenome (GOLD analysis project Ga0180434, IMG submission 132453) | Hypersaline lake sediment archaeal communities from the Salton Sea, California, USA - SS_1_D_2 metaG | ecosystem: Environmental > Aquatic > Non-marine Saline and Alkaline > Hypersaline > Sediment... | reverse complement strand
GATCTTTCTTACCTTAAAAAGGTCTCTGAGCACCTCTCCGGCTTCAGAGGCCGGCCGAAGGCGGGAGTCCAGGTCGCAGGTCCATTCCACAGGAAATTCAGTGATGCTGTAGCCCTGTCTGACGGCCCGGATCAGAATCTCCAGGTCAAAAAGAAAACCGTGGAGCACACACTGAATGTAAAGCTTCCTGGCAGTGTCTCCATTATAAATTTTAAATCCGCATTGAGAGTCTGTGATTTTTTTGGGAAGACCGGCTATCAGCACCGCAGCCCAGTGAAAGAGTCTGGAAAGGATGCGCCTGGGAAGAGGGCGCTTTCTGCGGATGACCGTGCCTTTGGCGTAGCGGGAAGCCAGGGCGATATCCACTTCTCCAGACCTTATTTTCTTGATAGGGGGGAGGGCGTTTTTATAGGGGATGCAGGTCCCGCTGTCCGCAAAAATCACGATTTCACCTTTGGATGCCAGTATTCCTGTTTTTACCGCAAAGCCTTTTCCTTTGTTTTTCTCAAGCCGGATGATTTTCAATTCGACCGAGGGGCTTGTTTGAGCTTTGGAAGCAGCGGCAGAAGTGTTATCACGGCTTCCGTCATCCACGACAATGACTTCTCCCCTTTTGCCGTGTTCCTTTAGAAAAAAGGCGGCTTCCTCCACATCTTTTTTGATTTTGTTTTCTTCATTAAAAGCCGGGATCACAATTGAAAGTTCGGTCATTTCAGCGCCTGTTTTTGAGAAAAAGGTCCCATAGATCAAGTCTTATATGGACAGAAAGAAGGACTTCATTCCTCAGCCCGTAAAATTCGGATAAATACTGGTCCCTGATCAAAGGCCCGATGAGTTCTGTTTGTTCCATTGAGCTGATGATAACGGGTGTTCCTGCGATAGTCCCCGCCTCTTCGGTTTCTGTCCAGTAACCTACCCGTTTGAATTCCCGGAGATACCAGGGAAGAGGCCATATCAGATGAGGATCGGCGATCACTTTGATCAGCATGTTATCGTGTTCAGGATGGACATCTGCGATATGGTTTACTCTTCGGATCAGGTTGAGAAAATCCGTACTGGTTTGAGCATGGACATAGGGATTCCGGACGTCTGCGTAATAGATAAAATTGGCCCTCCAGCTCTGCCAGCCCAGATGAAGGATCCCGATGAAAATCAGGGATAAGACCGTTGATTTAAGCCAGATTTTTCGGCATAAGTCACTAATGAAGGAGATCCCGCATCCGGCGAGCACCAGCATTCCCAGATAAAAAGGAATGATGTTCCATGGGGTTTTATATGAAATAAGAGAAAAAATGAGGGTAGAAAGGAGGGTATAGAAAAAGACAAAGCGGATAAAAGCGGTATCAGCGCGCGCTTTTGCCTTTTTGGTGAAGGCGGAGACACTTCCTATAAGGGCGGAAGCCAGGACCAGAGCCTCGCTCCACAGAGGCCCGTTGCCGTATTGAGAAAAGGCCAGCATCTTGAGATAGTAATACCAGGGATGAGCGTGCGCTCCGGCCTCGCCGGCGCGCTTGAAATAGACTCCTAAAGAACGGATAGAATCCCAGAGCCCGTTCATGTTGTGGAAAAAGGAGGAATAAAAAAGCAGCCAGACGAAAAATGCCGCTCCGAGAAAATAAAAGATATTACGGGGAAGGAGGGAAGGGGAGATATGTTGGCTTATTGACCCGGAGGGGTGGAAAATCTTTAAAAGAATGAGTGAGCCGAGCAGGGAGGCAAAGAGGATAAGGGAGGTCTCCTTGGTAGCGAACATAAAACCGGCCATGAATCCGGCTGTTATATACCAGTAGGCTTTTTTTGTGTCCAGGCTCATCCATAGGGATGGGATAAATCCGAGGGTAAAAAAAGCGAGAAGCATTTCCTGAATGTAAAAGCGGCTGAAAAAAACCATTAGGGGAGAGAGGCTTATAAAAAGAGCTGAAAACAGAACCGTCTTTGAGCCTAGCCGGCCTTTAAAAAGGAGAAGGAGAAAAAGGAGTCCTGATCCGAAGAGGGCCGGCAGAAAACGGAGTGTGATTTCGTTGAGATCGGCAAAGTCTTTTCCTGTAAAGACCAGTGCTAAAGGAAGCGTCAAATAGTAAAGAGAAGGCCCGTGGTGGTCAAAATGATCGTATGTGTATTCTCCTTTTTCCAGAAGAGCGCCGAATTTGACAGCCTGATTCGCCTCGTCATGATGCACGGGACGCAGATCGAGTTGAGAGAAGCGAAAGAACAGTCCCAGCAGCACTATGAGGGCAAACAGGCCGGCAAAAACTTTTTTGCTCATTTCACCTCAGTGCCGTAGACCTCCACTTCAACATAATGGTTCATATCATTGGATGTGTTGCCGCCGCTGTAAAGCCGCACATATCGCCCGCTGACTCCCCTTGGATCCATGAGCCGTCCTCCATTGGTCTCAATATACTCCTTGTCTCTTCCTATCCCCAATCCGGAAGAGTTATCATGGTCGTTATTGAAGACGGTTTTGACTTCAGATATAAAATCAGGGTCATCACTTACCTGCACCACCACATCTCTGTATACCCGGGCCTGGCTGTGATAATGCCACACAAGTATGGCATGCATGGTATAAGAGGCTCCCAGGTCTATCTGAACGTACTGGGAACCTGGACCGAGCTCCACATAATAACCGGCTTCTCCTGATTTTTCTCCGTCTGTCACGTATTCGATCTCTCCTATGATGGGCATCATATCGCTGGAGGTCACGGGTTTATCGAGAGAAAGGAGCTTGGTTCCTTTAGGAACATAAAACGGCCCCCGCCTTTTTCCTGTTATCTTCTCAAGGTTTGGCGTGCGGATATTGGTGGGTGTCCCCACGAACATGGGTTTGGGAAGCTCCAGTTCCAGGACTTCTTTTTCATCCTGTTTTACCTCACCGAATAAGCTTGTGACTCCGAAAAAGGACAGAAAGAGGATCACTGTGAAGAGGGAAATACTCATTTTTTTTATCATGATGAACTCCTTTAAAAGCATTATATACTATTTTGGTTAAAAATTTTACAGCGCCCGTCATTTGTTAACACAGCGGCCCAGACCTGCTTGTTTTTGAGACAGAATGTCTCCACCTCCTGGGAATTCATCACCATAAAAGCAGTGGACAGGGCGTCAGCTGTAGCTGCGGAGGGATGAGACACCCATGAGGACTTATGATCTGAGGCAGGGGCTCCTGTTCTCGGATCGATGATGTGGTCTCCTTTCACCTGCTTTCCCGAACCGCTGACAGCTCGGTTTTTGACCATGATCCTTCCTGGAACAAAAGGGCTGTACCCATTACATGTGACGCCTATGGCCCATCCTTTCTTACCCTCGGGGGCTCCTACAGCCAGGGCTGTACTGGTGCCTCCGTGAAGCAGAGCTTTGGAGACATCCCAGTCCCGCAAAAGGTCTGCTGCTTTGTCCAGGGCAAAACCCTTACCAATGCCTCCCAGGTCGATTCTAAGGCTTTCTGTTCCTGAGAAATCTTCCCGTTTTTCAAAGGCCACGTTAAATCTCCCCGGGGAACGAAACATCTTTATCGGGAGGCCGACTGTTTTTTGCTTCTTTAGGTATCGCAGAGAGGAAGCATAATTTATGGCAAAGGCATCCTCGGTCTCATGCTGGATACGGCATGCTTTTTGAAGGCATTCAAACACATCCACCTGAACGGCACAGGACTGACCCGGCTTTAGATTGTTTATCTGCCCTATATCGCTGTTCGGATTGAACCGGGAGAGCAGGTTCTCTAATCTGTCTATTTCCTTAAATAAAGCCTGTGAGACCTGCCGGGCGTAATCCTGGTCTCTATCAGTTAGAAGGATTTCAAAAAGGGTTCCCATGGCTTCGTGGGAAAAACGGAGAACAGATTGGTCCCCGACTTTATCTTTTTTCATTTTTTGAGAAAGTCGTGTACAGAAAAAGGACAGCGCTTAAAATGGCTGTGAGCGCACTGTATCTGTGAAGCTCGAAGAGGAAAAGCTGTGTCCGGTACGTAAAGAGGGGGAGCATCATGCATAAGGAAGTGCCGGAAAGAAAAAAGCCTGATAACATGAAAATCCAGAAGAGAAGATTTTGGAAGCTGAATGACAAAATAAAGCTGAATTTTTTGACAGAGAGAAACAAACAAACACAAAGAAGCACTGCAAAAAGGCCGCCAAGCACGATATGGAATATAAGGGGAATACCGAACATCCGGCGCAGACTGAAGAGAGAGAAAAAGAATCCGCTCAGGAAGAGATAGAGAAAACTGAACACAAGGCCTCCCCAGATAATCTTTTCAGTTAAGGGTAATTCTGAGATGAAATATTTCCGGTCGATTTTTTTTGCATGTTCCTTGAAAGAATCCTTGAAGAAAGAACGGAATCCTTTGGTAAGCCAGCTTGAAAAATTTGAGACTTGCTTCTTATCCGGACTTTCTTTGTCTGCCTTTCTCTGTTTTGTGTAGCTGAAGTATATCAGGAAGGCGATCGCCAATATAAAGGAAGCGGAACTTATCATTGAGAACATGTGGGTCTATCTCCTTTTCTCGAGCAGGCCTGTGAGAAAGCCCATAGTTTTGACAAACATTATAATGAGGATAGATCCCAGGAAAAGTGCGGCGATATAGAGAAGGACCTTTAAAAAAGGACGGGCATAAAAGGAAAGGCCGAATATTTTTTGATAAAGGCCGCCCAATCCCATAAAGGAATGAGCGGAACGCTCAACCGGATTTTTTGTCTTTAGAGGGCCCGAAGCCGTTACATCAGCGAAGAAAAAATTCGAATTCAATGTGTGGCAGTCCGAACATCCGTTGATTCCAAGGGACTGCTGGACAGGCCTTACCTGATGGGCCAGGGGCCATAAGACAGGTTCTGCAGCCGGATGTTCGGAGGCTTCCAGAAAATCCTCCCGGTTGATCCTCCACATCTTCCCGTTGGATATATAAACATATTCTTTGTTTGCTTCAGAATCTTTTAAAGCGTCTGCTTCAGAAAGGGCTGTAAGGATTTTCTTCACCTGCTCCTCAGTAAGAAGTTCGGGGTAACCTACGGTTTCCTTAATGGCATCCAGGTCGAATTCAGAAACCAGGTTTTTTATCTCATTGTCTTTAAACCAGCAGAGTCTCGGACTGTCCTGTTGTTCCCCTTTCCATTCCTTTGTTTCAAAGTATCCTCCGGATATTTGATAGACCTTGTTTCCGTAGATCAGAACAGGCTCATAAGGCAGCTTTTTGACGTTATTTAAAGCTTCCAGAGTATCTTGGATCCTGTATTCTATATCCCTGTCAAGGGGGTCTGATTCCCTGTCAAAATCAGGAATGAGAGGAGACAGGGAATTGTTTTTCTTGAGGGCCCAGAACAATTGAGCTCCAGGCATCTCTCCGGAATATTCAGAGGCATCCAGTCCTCCGTCAAAGTTTAATTTATAGACTCTTCCGGAAAAGACAAAGACCGGAGTGGCTTCAAGATTAGGGATCATGGAGAGTGCGGATAAGATCCCGGCAGCCTCTGATTCCGGATAGAGGATCTGGCCGGCCGCTTTTTTCACAGTGTCGGGCCTCAGAGGCCTGATCTCTTCTCCCTCAATGTAGCCCCAGAAACAGGGCCAGACAAGGCGGTTTGGAGTCAGCCTTCCGCTGGAATCTCTGTGAAACACAGGTTCTTGAACGGAAGGAAAGTCCATGTCCCAGCGGGCTATACCGTAAATGCCCAGGCGGTTGGCCCGCGAAGTTTTTACCCGTGTCAAATTCTTTTGAGGAATGGATCCAGAGTGGCAGGCTGTGCAGGAGAGTTTTTCAATATGGACCGGAGGGATTTTTTTATGGATGGGATAAGGTGCTCCCAAACGGCCTGAAGAAACACCCTGTTTTTGTGATTTTTTTTCTCTTAAATGACAGCCGCGGCATGTGAAATCAGAGGCAGGCGGGTTTCGATATTGCTCGGATTCCCCCTCATAACCTCTTATCATGGCATGCGATATGTCGTTTCTATGACAGTCCGCGCATTGGATGCCTGCGGTTGTGTGCACATCGCTTTCTGCCAGAAACTGGCTTTGCGATGCAGGAGAAACAGAGTGGCAGGCAAGACAGCGTTTGTCATCGGGCCTGTGGTTGATGTCAAAGAACACCTCGTGCTTGCTGTTGAACCGGGTCTTGTCATACCGGACATAAGGAGCAATGGCGTATTCGGAGTCATCCAGGTTGGGCCCGTCGTAGATATCCCATGTGCCGGGTAATCTGGAAGCCATGCCTCCCACTTCTCCCAGGGCGGAAGATGCGACGGCTGCCCAGCGGAGGTTCTGGCGGAGTATTTGGAAAGCCCATTCACTATGGCTTTGTTTTCTGGAGTTATTGTGGCAGGCCAAACAGTTGATCTCCAGTGTCCCGGATACATTCCACCGTGAATCAGGGCTCCTCTCATCCACGGCCGGCTCTCCTACGCCTCCGCCGGTCATGTGCCTTCCGAAAAGCAGAGTGAATTCCCAGGAAGTCAGGCCCAGTTCCTCAGGATGGAAGACTCCCGGCCAGTTCCGGTAGGAGATAGGTATTGCCGTTCCCGTATCCTCGTCAACCCATATCCATGGTTCTCCCGGTCTTCCGTGCATGTCAGAAGAGACAGCATTGAAATGAAGCCCCTGGCTGATGAGGCTGTACGCATGACAGGGGGCGCATGTGTATCTGGATGAAAAAGGAAGAGGAAAAGATTCTGAGGGGATAATCGCTTCGTTTAATTCATCCTTTAAGGGAATAATGTGCACGGGGACCGTTCTGTTGCCGTCCCAGGGTATTTTTTCCTTTTCCTGTGCGAATGCATACGAAAGACTGAGTAACAAAAAGAGCAGGATCCCGATTTGTATGGATTTTTGTCTCATGCTTTGAACTGTTCTTTTTGAAATCTGATCTGCCTTGGTGATTCAACAGCTTTATTGGTGGTCAAAACTGTCAGGGCTGTTTCATAGCCGATTTCTCCGGGGCAGGTCAAAGGAGTCCCGGCTCTTACGGCGCTGAAGAAATTTTCGAGATGGGGCTGATGCGGGGGTTTGGCCAGTTCCACAGGCAGAGGCCATCTGCCGGCTTCCTGTGTGACCCTCACATCAAGGAACACATTTTTGGTGTTTACTTTCTGAATAGGAGGAGTTTCTGATTGCAAAAGGCCGTCTTTTACAAGGGAATCCCATTCCGGAGCATGAGCTTCTCTCATAGCCCAATTTCCGAATTGAGGGACTTCTGAAAGCACGATGGTTCCGTTGTCTCCCATAAAGGCTTCGTAGAAACCTCCGTATTTGGTGGTCGTCTGGACTTGATAAAGAGCCCGGCTTGTCCCATGGGGGGTCTTGAATTCATAGATAGCCATCACATTATCGTACCATTCCCTTTTATCATAGTAGTCGGTTCCCCCGCAGGAGGTAACAGAGGAGGGATTGGTCTCAAACACCCATGAAAAAAGGTCTATTTGGTGAGATCCCAGGTCAACAATAGGTCCCCCACCGTATTTTTTGAACCACCGCCAGTTTCTGAACTCGGTCATGGATCCGTATCCGTATTTTTCGAGTTTTTCAGGCGGTATCGTGTATTTTTTGGGCCAGCCCAGCATATCACTTTTAGACCTGTTCCATTGAGCGTAGGATTGGGTTACCCGGCCTAAAAGCTGTTTTTCATGAATCAATCGGTCTATGGCATGGATGTATCTGGGATTGCTCCGGCGCTGGTGGCCGATCTGAAGAAGCTTTCCCGTTTGTCTCGATGTCCTCACCATGCTTCGCGCTTTTTCCTGGGAATTAGACATCTCTTTTTCACAATAAACATGAAGTCCCCGCTCCATACATGTGTTGGCATGTTCAGCGTGCATCCAATCCGGGGTTGCGATGATCACCGCATCAAGGTCTTTTTCTTTTTCCAGAAGCTGTCTGTAGTCTTCATAGACGTTGACCTTGTATCCGTATTTTTGCAGATAGCGGCTGGCATAGATTTGACTGTATTCCCATATATCGCAGATGGCTTGAAAATGAATATCAGGAATGCGCAGGCATGATTCGATGAGCACCCTGCCCTGAGTTCCAGCTCCGATAACAGCGATATTGACTCTGTCAGATGATTCTTGGGCGGACTGTACGGTTGCGGGTGAGTCTGCTTGTAATATTTGCGAAGAAAGAGCTGTTCCAAGGCCTGCCCAGGCAGATGATTTCAGAAAATCTCTTCTGGACAGGAGACCGGTCTTTTTGGGTTTGTTTTTGTCAGACATCTTTCCTTTCCTTATCTCTTTTCCGTACCGGTTGTTGAATAACGTAATCTTTATTTTTCAGTTTTCATGTCTTTATCAAAAGCAACTTCTGAAGGCGAAAAATTGATGCTTTTGACAAATTCCACAGATTCCTGTGCCCCGTACTCCCGGTCCATGCCGTTATCTTCCCATTCCACTGATAGAGGGCCTGTGTATCCGGCATCGTTCAATTCCCGTATGATCTCTTCAAATTCGACATCTCCGTGGCCGAGTGACCTGAAGTTCCATCCTCTTCTTAGGTCTCCGAACGGAAGGTGAGAGCCCAGGATGCCGGATTTTCCGTCAAGGGTCACGGCCACATCTTTCATATGGACATGATAGATCCGATCGGGAAATTCACGTATGAAAACTTTTGGGTCCATTCCCTGCCAGACCAGATGACTGGGATCAAAATTCAATCCGAGGGTGGGTCTGTGTTCGAAAACATCAAACAATTTTTGTGTGGTATAGAAATCAAACGCAATCTCAGTGGGATGAACTTCCAGAGCAAACTTGACTTTGTGGCGGTCGAATTCATCTAAAATCGGGGTCCAGAGTTTTTTTATCTTTTTAAAGCCATCCTCTATCATTTGTTCTGAAGTCTGGGGGAATGAATACCAGAACTTCCATATAGGGGAACCCATGAAACCGTTGACCACCGAGCATCCCATATCTTTGGCGACGTTGGCTGTTGTTTTCATTTGCTCGATGGCCCACTCTCTTATTTTTTCAGAATCTCCTTTTACTTTATCCGGGGCGAATCCGTCCAGGCGGTCATCATAAAGGTCGCCCACACACTGCCCTGCCAGGTGAGCTCCGAGAGCCCAGCACCTCAGCCCGTTTTTTTTCAGTATTTGTTTTTTCCGGCTGATATAATCAGGGTCTTTGTCCGCTTTAATTATTTCCATATGGTCTCCCCAGCAGGCGATCTCAAGACCTTCATAACCCCATTTTTTTGCTTTTTTGCAGATATCCTCGAAAGCCATATCTGCCCATTGTCCGGTAAATAATGTGACGGGTCTTTTCAATTTATCCTCCTTTTGTGAGCGTTTTAAAAATCAACCCATGCCGCTCCTTTCTGGGAGCTTTCCACACATCTTTCTATAAACCTCACTCCCTGATAGCCTTCTTTGATACCCGGGTAATCTGTATCCTCTTTTCCCAGAGGGTTTTTATTGGTTTTTTTGTCGAGTGCTGTAATAAATATGCTGTATATATTGGCAAAAGCTTCGAAATAGCCTTCCGGATGACCTGCCGGAACACGCGATACTCTTTCTGCGGCGGGGTACATCTTGTCTCTTCCCCGTGATCTGATCTCAGTGGGCCTATCAAGATAAGATATCCTAAAGGAGTTGGGATCTTCTTGGAGCCATTCAATGGAGGCTTTTTCCCCGTATATCCTGACTCTCAGTCCGTTATCATGCCCTATGGCGACCTGGCTGCTCCAGTAGAGGCCTTTGGCCCCGCTGTCATATTCCACCAGTATGGATGCATTGTCGTCAAGGATCCTGCCTTCCACAAAAGTATCCAGCCGGGCACAAAGAGATGTGATTTTTAAGCCCGTAAGATAAGAGACCATGTTCTCTATATGGCTCCCTATATCTCCCACGCAGTTTGAGGCGCCGGATTGGGAAGGATCCGTTCTCCATACGGATTGTTTCTGCCCTGTTTTTTCTATCGACTTTGCCAGCCATTCCTGAGGGTATTCTGCGTTTATGAAGCGGATTTCTCCCAGTTCTCCGTTGGCTATCATTGTTTTTATCTGCTTGACCATGGGGTAGCCGGTATAAGTGTAGGTCACGCAGAACAAGAGGTCTTTTTCATCGGATATTTCAGCTAATCTTTCAGATTCACGGCTGGTTATGGTGAGAGGCTTATCACACACCACATGAATTCCATGCTCCATGGCTGCTTCTGAAATAGGGAAGTGGGTGTTGTTGGGAGTGACAATGACCACAAAGTCAAGGCCATCCTCCCTTTGGCTCTCCTTTTCGAACATGTCTGTGTATGTAGGGTACAGCCGGCGAGGGTCCAGTCCCAGCGTTTCCCCTGTGTTTTTGGTATTCTCAAAATCCCTGGAGAAACATCCTGCAGCAAGTTCTGCCTTTCCGTCCATGGCAATGGCTTTGCGGTGGACTTCTCCGATAAAAGCCCCTTCTCCTCCTCCCACCATGCCGTATATGAGTTTTTTTTGGTTTTTATTGTGTTTTTTTACTTGGATCATTATTTGACCTCCTGTTCAAAGGATAAAAAAACTTGCTATAGAGGTTAATAGTCTAATCCATCTTCTTAAATTTTTCAAAATGTTTAAAGTCTATTTTTTCCCTTCCTTTAATTTTTCTTTAATGAGAATGAGTGTTTTTTGGGCTTCTTGTTCAACATCCTTGTCTTTTGTGAGCCGCTCCGCAACGTTGGCAGCGCGATCGCATGCGAATTTTTGAAGCGCTCCCAGGATCATCATCTTTTCTTGGGCTCTCTGAGTCATGTTCAGAGCGGTTTCTAAGGAACGAACCGCAGCTTCAGGTCTTTGATAAGGCTCCATCTCAACCATTCTTACATAGGCCCTAAGGCAGAGGATACGGTGTTCCGGTTTATCCGATGTCTCGGCAATATAGAGGACATCTTCTGCTGCTGTGGGAGAAGGCCAGCTTGCAAAGGCTCTCACAACTGAGTCATGGATCATCTCATTTTTTTCACTCAATCCTGACCGAAGTACGGGAAGAGTGCTGTCATCGCCTATCCTTCCGAGAAGAAGATAAAGGGATGAACGGGTAAGGGGATCTTTGACTTCAGGGAGGACTGTTGTGACAGACTCCCCTCTCTGCAGGGGATCCTGAATTTTTAAAGCTGTGAAAG
>Ga0180434_10008818_pt1 | contig 11069 bp, 8 predicted proteins | sample SS_ome_7_FD_132453 | JGI IMG/M metagenome (GOLD analysis project Ga0180434, IMG submission 132453) | Hypersaline lake sediment archaeal communities from the Salton Sea, California, USA - SS_1_D_2 metaG | ecosystem: Environmental > Aquatic > Non-marine Saline and Alkaline > Hypersaline > Sediment... | reverse complement strand
GCCTAAGTACTGGCTGACCAGATCGCGGTCGATGGGCCAGCTCGTTCCGGCCAGGGCCCCGCATCCCAACTCGTTGAGGCTCATCAGGTGGTAACCGCGCTCAAGGGTTTTGGTGCTGCGCCCGACGGCATCGGACACCGAAAGAAGATAGTGGCCGAAGGTCGTCGGCTGGGCGTGGCGGAAATGCGTGTAGCCGGGCATGATGGTGGTGGTGTGCTGCTCGGCCAGGTCGAGCGTCGCCTCCTGCAACTCGTAGATCCGGCAAATCTGCTTCATCAGTTGATGCCGCACCTCGAGCATCTGCCGGCCGGAAGGCTGAGTGCGCGCGATCATCATCATCCCGGCCAGCTCCTTGTCGAGCCTCCTCACGAAGAAGTAATGGTCCTTGTAAAACTGGTTCCAAGCTCGCTCGTCCTCGGCAAAGTCGAACTCCCACAGTTGCTGAACGACGCGTGCCGCTTCGGGCGCGTCCTCGGCCGAGATGATCCCCTGCTTGAGCAGCATCGTGGCCCAGGACGCCGTGATCCAGTTCATGTAGCCCGGCTCGTGTACCTTGTCGATCCTCTCGATCCAATCGGCCGGGGCCTCGGGCGCCGCGGATGGGCTCGTCCGCGACGAAGCGGATTCGGCCTCCTCGCCAAAACAGGCGCCCGCAAGAATCAGCGCCAGCAGCCACGAGCCGAGGGTGCATCGCCGGGTTGTCATCTCATCATTCCTTTCAGGGCAAGATCTCTACAGTCTTACGCTGCAACATGGGGGCGCCGTGCGCGCATGTTCTCGCATTCTCTTGGGTTGCGCGCGCAGCCAGCAATAGGAACGGCTGACAGAACCGGTCCGATTGCCCACGGCCAAAGGAGTTCCCGAGGCGGGTAACACGTTCTGGTAGCGGCTCGGAGAGTTTTTGACAAAACCGGTCCAATCTCCCACCGCCAATTCGAGGCCGGGAACACGTTTTGTTCGTGCTTTGTCAAGGTCCAGTTCTGGGGTGGGCCCGCCCGGTGTTCGCTGGCGAGATAGTCGCTGATCGCTCCGCGATCAGGCGTTTGGTTCGCGGAGCGAACCGCGATCGGGCGTTTGGTTCGCGGAGCGAACCACGATCGGGCGTTTGGTTCGCGGAGCGAACCACGACTATGACGCCGGCCAACCCCAATTCTTGTGTTCGACACGGCACTGGCGACTCGAAGACTCCTTTCCATCTTTGTTTCAGCGCGAACGCGAGGGCTATTCAATCCCCAGCTTCTTCTGGATTTCTTCCAGCGGCACGCCCTTGGTCTCCGGCATGACGGCCAGCACCCAGACGAGCTGAGCCACCATCATCACGGCGTAGAAGGCGAACGTGTGGCCGCCCGACCAGTCGGCGATCTTCGGGAAGGTCCAGGAGATGGCGGCGGCCATGAACCAGTGGGTGAAGCTTCCCAACGCCTGCCCTCGGGCGCGGACGCGGTTGGGGAAAATCTCGCTGATGAACACCCAGATCACCGCCCCCTGGCCGAAGGCGTGCGACGCGATGAACACCAGCAGGCTGATCAGGACCACGACGCTCCCGGCGGCCGTGAAGTCGGTTCCGTACGTGTAGAATGCCCAAGCGGTCGCCCCCAGGCTGACGATGTAGCCGATCGACCCGGCGACCATCAGCCTCTTGCGGCCGAAGTGGTCGATGACGGCCAAAGCCAGCATCGTGAACACGAGGTTCGTGAACCCGACCGCCACCGCCTGGAGCATGGCCGCGCTCTCGCCCGCCCCCGCCATCCGGAAGATGCGCGGCGCGTAGTACATCAGCGCGTTGATCCCCGAAAGCTGGTTGAACCCGGCGATGGCCACCGCCAGCAGGATCGGCTGGAGGTACTTGCGCTGGAAGAGCGCCTCGCGGAGCGTGTGGTGGGCCACGTCGAGCGACGCCCGGATCTCGCCGATCTCCTGCTCGACGCCGTCCGGCTCGCTGCCCAGCCGGGCGAGCACGGCCCGGGCCTCGTCGACGCGCTGTTGGGCCACCAGCCAGCGCGGGCTGTGGGGCACGGCCAGCAGCAGCAGGAAGAAGGCCGCCGCCGGAAAGGCCTCGACGCCGAACATCCACCGCCACTCGGCCGCTTCGAGCTGGAGCTGGGCGACCAGGAAGTTGGAGAAGAACGCCAGCAGGATGCCCAGCACGATGTTGAACTGGGTGACGGCCACCAGGCGCCCACGGAGCCGGGCCGGCGAGATTTCGGCGATGTACATCGGCGAGACGACCGACGCCCCGCCCACGCCGATCCCGCCCAGGAAGCGGAACAGCAGGAGCGAGTACCAGTCCCAGGCCAGGGCGCTGCCCACGGCGGAGACGAAGTAGAGCACGGCGATCAGCAACAGGGCGGTCCGCCGCCCGAGCACGTCGGCCGGGCGCCCGGCCACGATCGCGCCGACGATCGTGCCGATCAGGGCGCTGGCCACGGTGAACCCGAGCCAGAACTTGTCGAGCCCGTAGACCTGCTCCAGCCACCCCTCGGTGCCGGAGATCACGGCCGTGTCGAACCCGAACAAGAGCCCGCCCAGGGCCGCGATGATCGTCGAGCCTATCAGCGTCCGCCTCACGATGTCCTCCTCAGCCGGCCCGGAGTCGGCGACGTCGCTTCCTACGATACCCGGTGGCGGCCGGGCGCACAAGGATCGGCGCGGGGCGGGAAGGTGACAGGCTGAGGGGGTGAGGGGGGGACAGGGTGACAAGGTTAGCGGGTGACGGGCGCAAGGCGGGGTTGGGGCTGGCGTCTTCGGCCGCGCCGAACTTCCGACGTGTAACCGCAAGCCGAAGGCGTGCGCGTGCCCGCGAGAAACCCCGTCCCCGGCTCTCGCGCGAATCCGGGTTCGCCGGTCACGCTCCAATCCGCGTCCGCTGCTCACGCGCACGCCTTCGGCTTGCGGCTAAACGAGGGAACGCGACCACCGCCAAACAGGTCCATACTTACCAGGACGAACCTATCCAACCCCATCACCCCGTCACGTGGATCGTCGCCTTAATCACCCCATCCCCGTAGGCGGCGACCAGCTCGAAGGCGTCGCGGATCGCGTCGAGCGGGAAGTGGTGGGTCAGCATCGGGCCGGTGTCGACGTGCCCCTGGGCGATCATCCGGATCACCGGGGCGATGCAACCCCGCTGCCGACGCACGTTCCTTAGCAACAGCTCCTTGGTCCGCGTGGCGTGCACGTCGAAGCTCACTGCGGGCGTGGACGGAATGCCCACCAGCACGAGCGTGCCGCCGGGCGTCGCCAGCGCGGCCGCCTGGTCGATGCACGCCGGGTCGCCCGAGCACTCGAACACCGCGTCCAGCCCACGCGGCTCGCGCTCGGCGATCGCCGCCACCACGTCCTCCCGCTCGGGCGAGCCGGTCCAATCGGCCCCGTACCCTTGGGCAACCGCCAGGCGCGGGTCGATCAGATCGGTCACGTAGGCGACCACCGGGGCGATGATCTTGGCACAGACGAGCACGCCGAGCCCGATCGGCCCGCAGCCGAGCACGCCGATCCGCGCGCCCGGGTACAGCTCGGCCAGCCGGACGGCGTGCATCCCGATCGTCAGCGGCTCGACCAGGGCGGCCTCGTCGAGCGAGACGGCGTCGGGGATGACCAGGCAGTTTTCGCCGGGCAGCACCCGGTACTCGGCCAGGGCGCCCGGGGCCTGGCCCGGCGAGCCCATGAACCGGATGTTGCGGCACGTGTTGCGCCGCCCGGCCTGGCACTGGTCGCACGTGCCGCAGACCAGCGCCGGATCGACCGCCACCCGATCGCCCGGCTCGAGCCCCTCGACCGCCGAGCCGACCTCCATCACCGTGCCCGAGCACTCGTGCCCCACCGTCTCCGGGTACCGGCAAATCTGCTGCCCGATCCGCCCGCTCGTGTAATAGTGCACGTCCGACCCGCACACGCCCACCCGCTCGATCCGCACCAGCACGTCGCCCGGGCCCTCGATCCCCGGCTCCGGCTCCTCGCGGATTTCCAGTTGCCCCAGTCCGGTGAGATAGGCGACTTGCATGGTGGCTCCTTGGCAGACCGCCCAAATAGGCGTTTCTTCCGTTCGCAATCGGAGGGCATTGTAGCATGACCCAAGCAGGCCACCCAGGTGGTCGGGGGGCCGGCGAGTCGTACGATACGAGCTCTGGAGTAGCGGGGTGGAGCAGGGACTTGGCTCATGCCCCTCGGGCACGTACGATGCGTCTTTGCCGGTCACGGCTGCGTCCCCCCGGAAAGGTCCGATCGCGATGGGCGACCTCAACCAGCTTCTGTTCGTGCGCAGGTTTGCGGAGCACCTCGACGGGCCGTACCTGGAGGTCGGGGCGCGGGATTATGGGACCACGCAGGACTTGCAGGCCGTGGTCGGCGAGGGGGAGTACGTGCGGGCCGACATGCAGCCCGGGCCGCGGGTCGACGTGGTCGTGGACTTGACGGAGCCGTTCGACGAGGTCGACGCGAGGCTGGGCGGCCGGCGGTTCGGCACGGCCTTCTGCCTGAGCGTGCTGGAGCACTGCGGGCAGCCGTTCGCGATGGCCGAGAACTTGACGCGCCTGGTGCGGCCCGGCGGGCGGGTCGTCGTCTCCGTGCCGTTCGCGTGGAGGTTTCACGCCTATCCGTCCGACTACTGGCGGTTCACGCACGAGGGCGTCCAGCGCCTGTTCCCGCGGCTCGCGTTCGCCCCCGACTGGAGCGTTTGGGCCACCTCGCGCAGGAACGACTTCCGGCCGATCGACGAGCGGTTGGGCAAGATCCCGTTGGCCTCCAAGCCGCACTGGCGCGAGGGGCACCCCTTGCGCGCGATCGCCGCCCGGTCGCTCCGCCTGCTGGCCGGCGTGGGCGTGCTGCGCTGGCTGGCCGGGTATCGTTACGTCCTGGCGCCGACCAGCGTGATGATGATCGGCACGCGGATCGAAGCGGAGACTGGCAACGTGACGACAACAACATCGATCCCACCGCCATTTAGCCCGCCGTGAATACACGGCGGGTCGCAAACACACGGCGGGCCGCCACGCCGCCCACGCGCCGTTACAGATTAGCGAAGATCTCCCCCACTCGGCAGCGGAAGCCGGGCACGACGTCGCCGCCGTCGAGGTCGTCGTTTTCGGTGAGCGTCTTGATGTCGGTCGCCGAGCGGTAGACCGTAACGCTTCGCCACTGGGGGTTGACAACCCAGACCATCCCGGCGCCGGCGTCGAGCCACGACCGAACCTTCTCGTCGACCTCGCCGGTTCGGTCGCCGGGCGAGACGACCTCCACGGCAAGATCGGGCGCGCCGGGCCAGAACGCCTCCTCGGGCAGATCCCCTTCGAGACGCTCCTTGCGGATGAATGCGATGTCCGGCGCCCGGACCGTGTCCGGATCGCGGGCGATGAGGAAGCCCGTCTCGGCGCTCAGGACTCGGCCGAGGCTCCGCTCGCTCACGTGCGCCCCCAGAAGGATGTGGAGATACCCCGCTACCGTCCCATGTCTCCAACTGGCCGGAGTCATCTTTCTCAGCTCTCCCGCGACCAGCTCGTAGCGACAGCCGTCGTCCGGCATGCTCAGGAGCTGCTCGGCCGTGACGCGAGTTGTCGTGCTCATCAGGACACCCGGTGATGACAGGGACGAGTACACGCCGGTGCGTGCCGTGGCCGAAGGGCCCGGCCGGCAAACCGGGCCCCGCCGCTTCCATTATACGCACGGAACCGCAGCCCGTCACACGGCCATTTCAGCGACCGCTCAATCGGTCACCTTAAACACCGTATCGTGCACCCGCGCGTGCTCGACGACCTTGATACCCACGGCCTGGCCCGGGGTGGCTTCCTCCACGGCGTCGTGCTCGATCTGCATCGAGTCGACCGTTTGGGTGAAGTCGCTGGTGTGGCCTTTGACGTGGATCGTGTCGCCCACGCGGAGCGATCCGGCGGTGATCTCGATCGCCGCCACCTGGGCCTTGCTGAAGTAGTGCGTGATCCTGCCGATTTCTTCCTCCGCCATCTCGACACCCTCCTTCTGCCGGCCCGGGTCGGCGAGCACGTGGCCGTGCGCCAGGTCGACCCACGCGCCGCAGTCGCACCGGACCCGACGTCCAAACTGGAACAACGTCACATCGAAGCCCGCCCCACATCGCGGGCAGGTAATCGCCATGGGATCGGCCCTCCGATCCCCCATTATGGCGATTTCGGCGGCAGAAACAAGCTTTCCGCCCCACGGCGCAGGCCGACCGGGAGTTCGGCCGCGAGAGCCGACGAGTCGGGTCGATCGACGCGCCTTACGGCTTCCTCGCCGAAACGTATCCGCTATCGTATGCGGAACTTCCGCTGCATGCTGTTCAGGAAGAGGTAGACGTCGAAGACCGCATGGATTTCGTCTTCGCGCTCGGTGACCAGGGCCCTCACGGCCTGCCAACGCCCGCGCGCCTGCCGCTTGTCGCCCACGGTCGAGGCAAGCACGGCCTCGGACAGCAGCACACACAAGTCGGCGTGGTGGCCCAGGCATCTCCACGATTCGGCCCGGCAGCCGTCTTCGGCCGCCGCGTTCCGCAGGATGACCGGCCGAAAATCGCTCACGATCTTCGGCACGCGCTCCAGACGCTCGACCACTTCCGGCGGCACGTCCGCGCGGCGGCCGCCGGGCAACACGCCCAGCGCGTCGAGGTCGAGGTTTTCCGAGAGCCGTTCGAGGTACGCCCGGCAACGGTGGCCGTCCGATCCGAACGCGGCGCGGAAGTAGTCGCCGGCGTCTCGTCGTAGGGCAGATCGGCCCGCCACAGCTTGCGCGCCAGCACCATCATCGGCAGCCCGCTCGGTAGAAACACCCGCTGCGGCTGGTCGCTGATCATGCCGCCCAGCCCGATCCGGGCGAGCGAGGGGACGTCGAGCGCCGTCACCGCGGCCAGCTTCATGTAGCCGGGATCGTGATACTGGCTCCACATGAAACGGTAGTCGAAAATGAAGCTGTCGCCGGGAAATACCTTCCGCCAGGCCGCCAGGAAGTTGGCGTTCTGCCCCACGGTGTACTCCAGCCGGTTCAACACGAACGGCGGAAGGGGCTCGTCGAGCTCGGCCGGGTCGAAGGGCTCGCGGTACGTCCGGTACGACGGGGCGAACATGAGCACGAAGCGGTCGGGGTGCTCGATCCGCTCCTTCACCGGCGGCCAGAGCAGGTCCACGTAGATGAGGAACACGATCCGCGTGGGCAGGCTGCGCCGAGTCAGCAGGGCGTCCAGCTCGTTGAGCATCATCACGTAGAAGTCCGAAGGCCGGGCCTTGCGGCACTCGGAACACTCGCAGTAGTGGTTTCCGCCGTCGGCCAGCCAGAAGTGAAGATAGTCGACCTCCGGGTGCGCCGCGGCGTACCGGGCGACCTCCTCGACGATCATCGTGCGGACCTCGGGCTGCGAGTAGCAGAGGTGCGTCCGCCGCGGAATGCCCCGGTAAAGCTGCCGCTTCCCCTGGTATTCGGCGATGAACCGGGTCATCTCGCCGAAATCGCGGCTGATCTTTTCGTCCCAAAGCTCGGACGGGATGCCCAGCGGGAGGCACGTCCACCCGTGGCCCGCCCGGTGGACCAGCAGGCCGCGCCGCTGCATCTCCTCGGTCGCCCGCGCGGTGAACTCCGCGGCCCACTGCTCGGGCATCAGCTTCTCCCGCATTTCGGGCAGGTGCCGCCGCGAATACCAGTTGTTGTAGAAGATGTAGCCGTCGAAGTACTCCGTGAAGTAGGTGTTCAGCCCCACCTTGGGAGACCAGTCGATGAACTCCAGCACGTGCTCGCAGCTCGACGCGCCCTCGAAGCAGACGCCCCGGTGCCGGTACGAAGGCGACTCCACGACGTTCACGGTTCGGGCGAGCGGATCGTCGAGGCTCGGCAGGTGCTCGCCGTCTCGGCCGGGCCGCACCCAGCGACACCCCAGCTCCGTCAGGTATCGGTAGACCGCGATCAGCACGGCCCGCGGATTGGCCCCGCTGATGATCCCCCGCCGCCCGTCGACCCGCACCACGATCGCGTCGTCGAGCTCGGGGTCCTTCGCGTCGGGATGGTCCAGTTCAGGGAAATCGTCGAAACGGCCGATCCACAGGGTGTCGGCCTCCGGGGCATGGGCGCGGCGCGGCATGTGAACCACGGTCGCCCCGCTGATCCGCCGCAGGTAACGCTCCAGCTCCCGGCCGGCAAACACCATGGCCGGCCGGTCGCCGATGCGACACACGCGCACCACCGCGCGGTTGGCCGACCGGTTCGCCTCGGCCGCCTCAGCGCCACCCGCTCCGGCCGAAAGAAGCATGGCCGTCAAAGCGAGCGCCGTCCACGCGACCGCCAAGCGGTCCGCCGCGCGCCGCGGTCGGTTGGAAACGCGGCGATGCCGAGCCGGGTGATTCTTCGCCGTATAACGCATTCGAGACGGTCTCCCCATCAAACGACCGCCGCCTTCGATCACCCCAGCGGATCGGCCGAGTAGGCCGCGCGGGCCGGGTCGCCGTCGGCGGCCATCACGTCGAGCAGGCGCTGGTGCATCTGGCGGACGGTCTTGGCGTGGGCCGGGGCTTCGGCCAGGTTGCGGTCCTCGTGCGGGTCTTCCCGCAGGTCGTACAGGGCCACCATCCGGGGCTTGGGGCGGTAGAAGAGCTTGTATCGCTCCGTGCGGAGCATGCGCGAGGCGTTCGCCCGCTGGCAGAACGCGTAGTCACGCCACGCCACCTCGCGCCCCTCGACCAACGGGCGCATCGACCGGCCGTGGACCTCCTGCGGCACGTCGAGGCCCAGGTAGTCGAGGATCGTGGGCATGAAATCGATCTGGCTCACCGGCTGCGGCACGACCGTGCCGGGCGGGATGCGCCCCGGGAAACGCATCACCAGCGGGATCCGAACCAGGTCGTCGAAGAAGCTCGCGATCGACTTGCCGATGCAGCCGTGGGCCCCGACCATGTCGCCGTGGTCGGTGGTGAAGACGACCAGCGTGTCGTCGGCCAGCCCCCGCTCGTCGAGCTTGGCCAGCACGCGCCCGAGCTGGTCGTCGATGTACTTGACCATCCCGTGGTAGATGGCGGCGTACTCGCGGATGCCCTCCGGGCCCATGATCTCGCCCAGGCGCTTGCTCGGGCCGCGCCGGTCCCACTCGGGCATCTCGGTGCTGCCGGGTATCTCCACTTCCTTGCGGTCGACCAGGCTGTAGTACGGCTCGGGCATCACCCAGAGGTCGTGCGGCGGGCTCCACGAGGCGGTGATCATGAACCGCTCGTCGGCGTGCCGGTCGATCAGGTCGACCACCTGGTCGGTGATCTGTGTTTCGGGCAGAAGCTCGGGCGGCACGAGGCTCCGCCCGATGGTCGAGATGTAGGCCACGCGCATCTTCGGGATCGCGTGGAACTCGTGAAAGCCCTTCTCCACGACCGGGAGCATCTCGACCGGGCGGCCCAGGTACTTGCCCGGGCTGGGGTGATCGGCGAACCGGGCGGCCGGCAGGTGCTCGGCGAGGAAGCGGCGGTACTCGCGGGGGTTCTTCGACGCGTAGGCCCACGACTCGTAGCAGTCGAAATCGCCCTTGTCGCCCAGGTGCCACTTGCCGCGGTGGCCCGTGGCGTAGCCCCGCCGGTGCAAAATCGTCTCGGTGTTGGGGAACGCGTCTTGCGGCAGCGGCTTCTGGTCGTTCCGCCCCGGGCTCACGTTTCGGAGGATGCCGTGCGTGTGGGGGTAGAGCCCGGTGATGATCGAGGCGCGCGAAGGGGAGCAGTACGGCGTGACGCACGTGGCGCCGTCGAACCGGGCCCCCTCGCGCCCGATGCGATCCATGTGGGGCGTTTCGATGTACGGGTTGCCCGTCGACGAAAGCGAGCGGTAGTGCTGCTCGTCGGTCATCAGGAACAGGACGTTGGGGCGCCCGTCCTCTCGGGGCCGGGCGTCGCATCGGACGGCCCCGGGCGAGGCGGCAACGGCCGCGGCGGCCCCGGCCGTTTTCAGGAAGCGTCGTCGGGTGAGGCTTTGGGACATGGTCGTCGACTCCGGTTCGGGGCGAAGCCGCACGCGGCTTCTTGGCGATATCAACGATCGCGCGCTTCCATCCCGGCGGCGATCGCCTGCTCGGTCCTGGCTACGTTCTCCCGCAGCGATCCGTCGCGGTGGAACCAACTGCTGGTGCCGGCCACCAGGATATCCGCGCCGGCGCCGACCATCTGGGGAATGTGCTCGAAGCTGACGTTGCCGTCGACCATGATCGGCACTTCGAGCCGGCGCTCGTCGAACGCCCGGCGGCAGTCGGCGATCTTGCGAATCGCGCCGGCCACCAGCTTCTGCCCGGCAAAGCCCGGGTTGACGGTCATCAGCAGCACGAAGTCGAGCCGTTCCAGCACGTACTCCAACGCCGAAAGCGGCGTGGCCGGGTTGAGGGCCACGCCCGCCTCCATCCCGAGCCGGCGAATCTCGGTCAACGTTCGGTCGAGGTGCAGGCACGCCTCGGCGTGGACGGCCACCAGCTCGACGCCGATCTCGGCCATCCGTTCCACGTACACATCAGGGTTGTCGACCATCAGGTGCACGTCCAGCGGAAGCGACGTGGCGGCGCGGAGCCCGCGGATCACGTCCGGGCCCAGCAGCAGGTTGGGCACGAAGTGGCCGTCGGCCACGTCGACGTGGAGCATGTCGGCCCCGGCCGCTTCCAGTCGCCGGACGCTCTCCTCCAAGTGGCACAGATCGGCGCACATCACCGAGGGCGACACGCACACGGGGCGCCCCGGCGCCGCCCTCGACACCCGATCGCGACTGCCGGCCGAATCGACGCGCTCGGGACCAGGCTCGCGCGCGACGGCTTCGGCCCCGTCGCCGGGCCATACCTCTTTCAAGTGCCCAAGCGACTGGCGGAGCTGGTCGGCCAGGTCCTTGTCGGAATAGTCGCGCCCCAGCTTCGGCCCCCCGATCTCCAGGTATCCAACGAGTTGATCCACGGGAAGAGTCCGCGCATTGGCGAGAAGCATGTCGCGAACCGGCTCGATCCGGATCATGCCCGAGCAACGCTCCTGCGGCCCGAAACCGAACGTCGAGCAGTATCGCCGGTCGGTGTTCTTGAGGTGGATTTCGTAAAGGTAAGGCAGGGTCACCTCGAGGAGTTCCAGGTG